>Ga0164242_10006858_pt1 | contig 12498 bp, 12 predicted proteins | sample OricomgcompostMG_FD_108783 | JGI IMG/M metagenome (GOLD analysis project Ga0164242, IMG submission 108783) | Miracle-Growth compost microbial communities from Emeryville, California, USA - Original compost - Miracle growth compost (MG) ... | reverse complement strand
GGCGGCGACGAGCATGTCGAAGTAGCAGGACGCCTTGGTCGGGGCATTCGGGATGAACGACAGATATCGCTTGTGGTCGACCGACAGGCAGGCCGGGCCGATGACGTCCGCCCACAGCCGCAGCGCCTCCTCGCGGCCGATGCCATCCGGTGTCACGGTGGCTCCGGCCGCCGCCTGCAGCTCGGCGGGGGTGAGCGTCCGGTCCAGCGGGACGGGCTGGGAGAGCCGGTCCAGGCAGTACTCCACGACAGCGCGGGCGATTCGGTCGTCATCCTCGGTGTAGGCGTGCATCCGCTCACAGTAGGAGCACCAGGATCCCCGGGAACTAGGACGGCCGAGCTGACGTTTAGCTGACGAACAGGTTCGGATGCTTGGCTCGATCGTGGACGATGGTTCCCCGATGGGCGACGAGGTGAGAGACGTGACCGCAGTGCCAGCCGCAGCGCCTGCTGCTGTGTCAGCAGCGCCGGCCGACACGCAGGACGGTGTGCAGCCCGCGGCCGGGTGGGTGCCCCCGACCTGGGACGAGGTCGTGCGCGAGCACGCCGACCGCGTCTACCGCCTGGCGTTCCGGCTGTCGGGCAACCGCGCCGATGCCGAGGACCTGACCCAGGAGACGTTCGTCCGGGTCTTCAAGTCCCTGGCCGAGTACACGCCGGGGACGTTCGAGGGCTGGCTGCACCGCATCACCACCAACCTGTTCCTGGACATGGTCCGGCGCCGCCAGCGGATCCGCTTCGACGCGCTGCCCGAGGACGCCGGCGACCGGCTGGCCTCGCGCGAGTCCGGCCCGGAGCAGACCTACGAGGAGATGAACCTCGACCCCGAGATCCAGCGGGCGCTCGACGCCCTGCCCGCGGACTTCCGAGTCGCGGTCGTCCTCTGCGACCTCGAGCAGCTCTCCTACGAGGAGATCGCGGCAACACTCGGCATCAAGGTGGGCACGGTGCGTTCGCGCATCCACCGTGGCCGCGTGCTGCTGCGCCAGGCCCTCGCCCACCGCGCTCCCGGCCTGCGCCCGGTCGAGCCCGACGCGGAGATCGCGTCGTCGTGAGCCTCCTTCCCGAGCAGCACCTGTCCGACGAGGCCGTCGCGGCCTTCGCCGACGGCGCGCTGACCGGTCACGCCCGCGAGCGCGCCCGCCGGCACACCGCCGACTGCGCCGAGTGCAACCACGCCGTCGCCGTGCAGCGCGAGGCGGTCTGGGCGCTGCGTGCCGCCCCGGCACCGGCGTTGCCGTCCGGCCTGCTCGACCGGCTGCGCGACGTCCCGGTGAGCACCCCGATCCGCACGGTGCCGACCACGGTCTCGTCCGACGGCTCGGCGATGTTCTCGACGTTCGGTGCCGCCGCGCTCGTCCCGCCGACCCGGGCGCCGCGCTCGGGCCAGAAGAACGACTCGTCCGGCACGACGTCGTCCACCAACCACCTGCGCCCGTTCGCGCTGGCCGTCGCGGCGGTCGCGGTCGTCGGCGCCCTCGGTGCGGTGGCTTCCAGCAACGACGACAGCGACGGGACGCCCCGCGCGCACACCGTCGCCGCGAAGCCCGCGAACCACGTCGGGCACGGCGCGCCGGTGCGCACCCGCGAGGTCGACCTGCTCAACGCCGCGCTGCCGATCGGCCGCTGACCGGCCCGGTTCGGCCGCGGCCCCGATGAGGCAGACTCGAAGCGACGTGATCGCAGCAGACGGGACGACCGGATGACCGAGCAGGGCCGCCACGCCGCGCCGGAGGACCCGGCCGCGTTCGCGCGCCCGCCGGGCGTCACCGACCCGTTCGAACCCCGCGCGCAGCCGCCCGCCTACACCCCGCCGCCGCCGACCGTCGCGCCCGCCGACGCGGCCGCGTTCGGCCGGCCGCCCGGCGCGGCGGCCTTCGACGCGCCGCCCGGTGCGCGGCTGGCGCCGCGACCCACACCGCAGCAGGCCGTCCCGCGGATGGTCGCGGACGCGTTCGGCCGCACGCCCTCCGGCGGCGACGGCTTCGACCCCGCGCCCGGCACCCGCATCGCACCGGCCGGCAGCGAGCCGCAGTCGCCCTGGTGGCGCCGCGGCGCCGAGCGGGACCCGTGGCGCGACCCGTCCTCGCCGTTCTGGCTCGGCCGCGGCGCGGTGTTCGCCGGCGGCAGCCCCGCCCAGCTCGACCCGTCCCTCGACGTCGAACAGGGCGAGGACGAGCCGGTCGCCGAGGAGCCGGCCGCCGACGCACCCGCCAGCAACGTCCGGGGCGGGCGGTTCGGCCTGTCGACGCTGATGCTCGCGCTGGTCGTCGCCCTCGTCGCCGGCGCGATCGGCGGCGGCGCCGGCTACTTCATCGCGCACAACGCGAGCAACTCCCTGCACCACAGCGACGTCTCGTTCGCGCAGTCGGACACACCCGCCAACCGCCCGCCGAACTCCGTCGCGGGCATCGCGAAGCGGGTCGGCCCGGCGGTCGTGTCGATCGCCGTGCAGACCCCGGACGTCTACGGCGTCGGCTCCGGCGTCGTGATCGACAAGGACGGGGACGTCCTCACCAACAACCACGTCGTCGCGGCGGCCGCGGGCGTCTCAGGCGCGACGATCACGGTGACGTTCAGCAACGAGGACACCGCGCGGGCCCAGATCGTGGGGCGCGACCCGGTCAGCGACCTCGCGGTGATCAAGGTGCCGGACGACCAGCTCACGGTCGCCACGCTCGGCAACTCCGCGAAGCTGGCGGTCGGCGACCCGGTCATCGCGATCGGTTCGCCGCTGGGCCTGCAGGGCACGGTCACCGCCGGCATCGTGTCGGCGCTGAACCGCGCGGTGCACGTGTTCGGCGACAACGGCCAGTCCGACGCCTACCTCGACGCGATCCAGACCGACGCCTCGATCAACCCCGGCAACTCGGGCGGCGCGCTCGTCGACGCGGCCGGCGCCGTGGTCGGGATCAACTCCGCCGCCCAGGAGTCGAGCAACAACGGCGGCGCCTCGACCCCGACCAGCGGCATCGGCTACGCGATCCCGATCGACTACGCCGAGCAGGTCGCGGCGCAGCTGATCAGGTCCGGGCACGCGACGCACGGCTCGCTGGACGCGCAGGGACGCACCGCGACGTCCGGACTGCAGGAGGGCGCCTACCTCGAGCAGGTCGTGCCGAACGGCGCTGCCGCGAACGCCGGCCTGCGCAACGGCGACGTGATCATCGTGGCGGGCGGTCGGCTGATCCAGACGTTCGACCAGCTCGAGATCGTCGTGCAGGAGCAGCAGCCGGGCGACTCGCTGCAGGTCACCTACCTGCGCGGCGCGTCCAAGCAGACCACCACCGTGAAACTCGGCTCCGCCTGAGCGAACTCCCGCTGACCGCCATGTCCCGGCGGCTCCTGACGACCTAGACTCGACGCGTGTTCAACATCGGGCCGCTCGAGATGGTGGTCATCGCCGTCGTGGGCCTGATCGTGCTCGGCCCGGACAAGCTGCCCTCGCTCGCCCGGGACGCCGCCCGGATGATCCGCACGCTGCGCGATCTCGCGACCGGCGCACGCACCCAGCTGCGCGACGAGCTCGGCCCGGAGTTCGCCGACCTCGACCTGGGCACGCTGCGCAACCTCAACCCGCGCACCGCGCTGCAGCGCGCGATCCTGGGCGACGAGGACCTCACCCAGTACGACCCCCGCACGGCACTGCGCAAGGCGTTCGCCGACGACGAGCCGGTCGCCCGCACGGCCGAGCCGGACCAGCCCGTCCACCCCGTCCAGCTGGACAAGCCCGCGCCACCGCCCGCTCAGCAGCCGCTCGGCCGCGGCGAGCAGGCACCCTTCGACGCCGACGCGACTTAGCGACGCGGACGCGACTTAGCGCCGGGCGGGGGCCAGGCCGAGGGAGCGCCCGACCAGGCTCTGCTGGCGCTGGGCGAGCCGGGCGGCGACGGCGTCGAGCGCCTGGGCCGCGGTCGACTGCGGATCGGCGAGCACGACCGGCGTGCCGGCGTCGCCGCCCTCGCGCACCCGCTGGTCGATCGGCACCTGGCCGAGCAGCGGCACGGACGTCCCGGTCGAGGTCGACAGCGAGTCCGCCACCGCCTGCCCGCCGCCGCTGCCGAACAGCTCCATCCGCGAGCCGTCGGGCATGTCCAGCCAGCTCATGTTCTCGACGACGCCGACGATCTGCTGGTGCGTCTGCAGCGCGATCGAGCCGGCCCGCTCGGCGACCTCGCGCGCGGCCAGCTGCGGGGTCGTGACGACCAACAGCTCGGCGGACGGGACGAGCTGGGCGACCGAGATCGCGATGTCGCCGGTGCCGGGCGGCAGGTCCATCAGCAGCACGTCCAGGTCGCCCCAGAACACGTCGGCGAGGAACTGTTGCAGCGCGCGGTGCAGCATCGGGCCGCGCCACACGACGGCGGTGTTGCCGGGCGTGAACATCCCGATCGAGATGACCTTCACGTCGTGCGCGACCGGCGGCATGATCATCTGCTCGACCTGGGTCGGCTTGCCCGTCACGCCGAGCATGCGCGGCACCGAGAAGCCGTAGATGTCGGCGTCGAGCACGCCGACCGACAGGCCGCGCCGGGCCAGCGCGGCGGCGAGGTTCACCGTCACCGACGACTTGCCGACACCGCCCTTGCCGGAGGCCACCGCGTAGACGCGGGTGCGCGAACCGGGCTGCGCGAACGGGATCTCGTTGGCCAGCGCGTCCCCGCGCAGCTTCTGCCGCAGCTCGGTGCGCTGCGCGTCGCTCATCACCCCGAGCTCGACCTGCACCGAGCTCACGCCCTCGACCCGCGACACCGCGGCGGTGACGTCGGTGGTCAGCTTCTCCTTCATCGGGCAGCCCGGGACGGTCAGCAGCACCTCGACGCGCACGGCGCCGTCGGCGGAGACCACCAGGCTCTCGATCATCCCGAGGTCGGTGATCGGGCGGCGGATCTCCGGGTCGTCCACGGTCGCGAGGGCGGCACGGACGGCGGACTCGACGGCAGGCTCGGCAGGTGCTGACACGAGGCCGATGGTACGTGTCGGCGCGCGCCCTAAGATTTGACCGTATGAACGCTGTGGCCTCGGCGACGCCGGACCCGAACGGATGGGAGATCGCCGTCTGGCGCAGTTTCCTGCGCGCCCACGCCTCGATCACGCGCACCCTCGAGCGTGAGCTCGACACCGAGGCCGGCCTGCCGCTGGCCTGGTACGACGTCCTCGTCCAGCTCGCGACCGCGCCGGGCCGCAAGCTGCGCATGGCCCAGCTCGCCGACGAGGTGCTGCTGTCGCGCTCCGGGCTGACCCGGTTGGTCGACCGGCTCGAGAAGGAGGGGCTGGTCCGCCGCGAGCGCTCGGCCGACGACGCGCGCGGGACGTTCACGGTGCTGACACCCGCCGGCGTGCAGCGGCTGCGCGAGGCCGCGCCCGTCCACCTGTCCGGCGTACAGCGGCACTGGCTCGACCACTTCGACGAGACCGAACTGCGCCAGCTGGGCGATCTGCTCGCCCGCCTGGGCGGGAACGGCCCCGCCGTCGAGGCGTGCGCCGTGCCGGACGAGCCGACCGGCTGATCAGTCGCCGGCCGGGTCCTCCGGCGCAGCCCCGTCGCGGGCCGCGGCGGCCTTGGCCTCCTTGCGCTCCCGCTTCTTCTCCCGCGCCTCGTCCTTGCGCTGCTCGTCCTTGCGCTGATCCTCGATGCGGGCGAGTTCCGAGCGCAGGAAGTCGCGGGTGGCTACCTCGCCGAGCGCCATCCGGATCGCGGCGAGCTCGCGGGTGACGTACTCGAGGTCGGCCTTGGACTGCCGGGCCTCCTCGCGGTCGGCCTCGAGGTTCACCCGGTCGCGGTCGTCCTGCCGGTTCTGTGCCAGCAGGATCAGCGGCGCCGCGTAGGACGCCTGCAGCGACAAGATCAGCGTCAGGAAGATGAACTTGGTGTTGTTCCACGGGTCGAACTGCAGGTGCTTGGGTGCCGCCGAGTTCCAGATGATCCAGAGCACCACGATCACGCTCTGCACCACGAGGTAGCGACCGGTGCCGAGGAAGCGGGCGATCTTCTCGGTCAGCTTGCCGAACGCCTCGGCGTCGAACAGTGGGCGCGAGCGCCGCTCGACCTTCGGCTGGTCCAGCCGCACGCGCGCCTCAGCCATTGCCCACCGCCCGGTCGGCGTCGCGCCAGCCCTCGGGCAGCAGGTGGTCGAGCACGTCGTCGACCGACACCGCGCCGAGCAGGCGGTCCTGGTCGTCGACGACCGGCGCCGCGACCATGTTGTAGGTCGCGAGGTGCCGGGTCACCTGCTCGATCGGGGTGTCCGGGCGCAGCGCCTCCGGATCACGCTCGGCGAACCCGCTCACCAGCGCGGACGGCGGCTCGCGCAGCAGCCGCTGCAGATGCGCCGCGCCGAGGAACTTGCCGGTCGGCGTCGCCTGCGGCGGGCGGACGACGAAGACCTGGGTCGCGAGCGCGGGGGACAGCTCGGGGTTGCGCACCCGCGCGAGCGCCTCGGCCACGGTGGCGTCCGGCAGCAGGATCACCGGCTCGGACGTCATCATGCCGCCGGCGGTGTAGTCGGCGTAGGTGAGCAGGCGGCGGACGGGCGCGGCCTCGTCGGGCTCCATCAGCTCGAGCAGGCGCTGCTGGTCGGCGGCGGGCAGTTCGCCGAGCAGGTCGGCGGCGTCGTCGTCGTCCATCGCCTCGAGGACGTCGGCGGCGCGCTCGTCCTCGAGCGAGGCGAGCAGGAGGACCTGGTCGTTCTCCTCCATCTCCTGCAGGACGTCGGCGAGCCGTTCGTCGTCGAGTGCGCGCATGACCTCGATGCGGCGCTTGTCGGGCATGTCCTGCAGCGCGTGCGCGACGTCGGCCGGGCGCAGGTCGGACAGCGTCGTCAGCAGCGCGTCGGTGCCCTGGTCGGTCTCGGGCAGCGCGAGGCCGTCCACCTCGTTCCACTCGACCTGGAACAGCTGACCGCGGCGCCGGCCGAGCCGGGTGCCCGGGGTGCGCACGGCGAGGCGGGAGATCACCCAGTCGCGCGCCCGGTTCTGCTCCATGCCGAGGTCGACGATCGTCGCCTTGTCGCCGCTGTCGTGGATCGTCACCGTGCGGTCGAGCAGCTCGCCGAGCACGAGCGTCTCGGTGCGGCGCCGCTCGAAGCGCTTCATGTTGACGGTCCCGGAGGACAGGACGACCTGGTCGGGCTCGATGCGGGTGACGCGCCCCATCGGGACGAAGATCCGGTGCCGCTGCTGCAACTCGACGACGAGCCCCAGCAGCCGCGGCGGTTGTCGATCGGTGCGCAGGGTGGTGACCGCGTCGCGGACGCGGCCCAGCTGGTCGCCGGCCGGGTCGAAGACCCCGATGCCCGCAAGTCGCGCGATGAACACGCGCGACCCCGTGCTCATCGGCAGCCTCCCCAGTACGTCACAGGCAAAGGCTAGTGCCTGTTCTCAATCGAGGGCGGCGATGGCCTCCGCGATCGCCAAGGTGCGGCGCGCGGTCTCGACGTGCAGGTTCTCGATCATCCGGCCGTTGTAGGTGACGACACCGGAGCCCGCGCCCTCGTCCCAGGCGGCGAGCACACCGCGCGCGTCCTCGATCGCCTGCTCGGACGGTGCGAACGCGGCGTTCGCGGCCTCGACCTGCGACGGGTGGATCACGGTCTTGCCGTCGAAGCCCAGCTGCCGTCCCTGGGTGCACTCGGCGAGGAAGCCGTCGGCGTCCTTCACGTCGTTGTAGACGCCGTCGAGGATCGCGATGCCGACGGCGCGCGCGGCGAGCAGCGCGAGCGACAGGCTGGCCAGTACCGGCGCCCGGCCCGGCGCGTGCTCGGCGTAGAGCTCCTTGACCAGGTCGTTCGTGCCCATCACGAAGCAGGCCAGCCGGTCGGACGCCGTCGCGATCTCGTACGCGTGCAGCACCGCGACCGGCGTCTCGATCATCGCCCAGAGCTTCGTGTGCTCGGGCGCCCCGGCCCGCTCCATCGCGGCGACGAGGTCGCGGACCTCGGCGGCGCTGTTCACCTTCGGCACGACGATCGCGTCCGGGCCGGCCTGCGCCGCGGCAGCCAGATCAGCGTCGTGCCACTCGGTGCCGATGCTGTTGACGCGGATCGTGAGCTCGCGGCGGCCGTACTCGCCGCTGCGCACCGCGGCACACGCGGCGTCGCGCGCGGCCGGCTTCGCGTCGGGGGCGACGGCGTCCTCGAGATCGAAGATGATCGCGTCGGCCGGCAGCGTCTTCGCCTTCTCCAGTGCCTTCGCGTTCGAGCTCGGCATGTAGAGGACGGACCGGCGGGGGCGCAGTTCGGTCGTCATGGTCAGTCGATCTCGATCGCGTCGTAGGCGGCCTTGAGTTCGGGGTCGACCTCGGCGAGCTGGTCGGCCAGGCGCACCATCACCAGGCACTGCTTCAGCGACGCGTCGTCCTCCATCTTGCCGTCGAGCATCACCGCACCGGTGCCGTCGCCCATCGCGGCCACCACGCGCCGGGCGTGCTTCACGTCCTCGACGGACGGGCTGAACACCTTGTTCGCGATGGCGATCTGCTTCGGGTGCAGGCTCCAGGCGCCCACGCAGCCGAGCAGGAAGGCGTTGCGGAACTGGTCCTCGCACGCGACGACGTCGGCGATGTCGCCGAACGGGCCGTAGTAGGGGTAGATGCCGTGCATCGCGCACGCGTCGACCATCCGCGAGATCGTGTAGTGCCACAGATCCTGCTGGAACGTCGCGCGCGGGCCGGTGATGTCGCCGTCGGTCGGGTCCTGCCGAACCAGGTAGCCGGGGTGCCCGCCGCCGACCCGGGTCGTCTTCATCCGGCGGTCGGCCGCGAGGTCGGCCGGCCCGAGGCTGAGCCCCTGCATGCGCGGCGAGGCACCGCAGATCTCCTCGACGTTCGCGACGCCGCGCGCGGTCTCGAGAATGGCGTGGATGAGGATCGGCCGCTCCAGCCCGGCCTTGGCCTCCAGCTGGGCGAGGATGCGGTCGACGTAGTGGATGTCCTCGGCGCCCTGCACCTTCGGCACCATGATCACGTCCAGCTTGTGCCCGATCGCGGGGACGAGCGTGGTGAGGTCGTCGAGCACCCACGGCGAGTCGAGCGCGTTGATGCGCGTCCACAGCTGCGTCGGGCCGAAGTCGGTGGCGGTGGCGATGTCGACCAGGCCGGTGCGGGCGGCCTCCTTGTTGTCGGCCTTGACGGCGTCCTCGAGATTGCCGAGCAGGACGTCGACGGTGCCGACCATGTCCGGGATCTTCGCGGCCATCTTCGCGTTGCTCGGGTCGAAGAAGTGAATCGCCCGCGACGGCCGCGCCGGGATCTCGCGCAGCGGCGCCGGCGCGCCGACGGCCAGCGGGGTGAAGAAGTCCTTGGCGGTTCGCATCGTCGCAATTCCCTCTCTTCGGTCCCTCACTTCAGCCTGTTCGCGGCTGATTTCGGACGCTAGCAGCCGGTTCGCGCCCGAGCAGTCGGGCGAGAGCTGGATCTCTACCCGTCCCGTTGCGTGACGCGGACGACACCCAGCCAGGCTGTAGGTCTGGCCGGGATCGGGACAACCAGTGCCAGACTGTCCAATCCACACCCGGCCTACACACGGCTCCGGTTAGCCTCTCAGCGGCTGCTCATCGTCGTGGCCGACAGAGCGGAGGGCTCTCATGCGACCGATCGTTCCTGCAGCTGTCACCGCCGGCGTCGCCGTTCTCGCGACGGTCGTCGCGGGATGCAGTTCCAGCTCGTCCGGCCCCGGAAGCGGCGCGTCGACGCCCGCATCGACATCCGCATCGTCGGCCACGTCGCCGTCGACGCAGTCGTCCACGGCGTCCACGACGGCCGGAGGTGGGTCCTCGTCCAGCGACCCCAACGCGCTCGCGCAGCAGGCGCTGCACGCGATCACGACGGCGCGGACCTTCGAGGTGAAGGCGGCGCCGACCTCGTCGGACGTGTCGGCGCTGGACGTCCACTACGGCGCCACCTCGACCCAGGCGTCACTGACCTCGCAGGGCAACCACATCCAGATCATCCAGATCGGCGACACCGTCTACTTCAAGGCGCCGCTCTCGCTGTTCCTGCAGAAGCTCCCCGCCTCGCAGCGCAGCCAGGTCGCGGCCGTGCTGCGCGGCAAGTGGATCAAGGAGCCGGCATCGTCGCCGGAGGTCGCGCAGTTCAAGGACCTCACCGACCGGGCGACGTTCGTCAAGGGCATCACCGCGACGAAGACGACGCCGAACTTCACCGCCGACGGCAGCAAGACCGTCAACGGTGTCGCCACCACCGAGCTCAAGGACGCGGCGAACGGGCTGACGCTGTTCGTCGCGTCGAGCGGCACGCCCTTTCCGATGGAGGTCGACAAGACCGGTGGCAGTGACGGCGGGTCGATCACGTTCGACGCCTGGAACCAGCCGTTCACCGCGCAGGCGCCACCCGCGTCGGACGTCGTCGACGCGTCCCAGCTCGGCGGCTGACGCCCCGGCGACCGGACCGATCAGCCCGCGATCAGCGGGATCTCAACGGCGGACGGCGCGGACGGGCTGATCTGCACGCTGTAGACGCCGCCGAGCAGCTTGGCGATCGCGGGCACGGTCGGCACGAGGTGCGGGGTGTCGGCCGTCGAGAGCGTGATCCGGATCCGGTCGCCCTTCGCGATCGTCGCGTACGTCGGGAAGACCTCGATGTCGTAGCGGGTCGTCCTCCCGACCGGCACCTTCGCGCTGTCGGACTGGCTGTAGGTGTGGCCCGGCTGCAGGATCTCGCCGTCGGCACCTCGCCACGTGGTCGACTCGTCCACCGCCCGCAGTGAGCCGAGCAGCGCGCCCTCGGTGAGCGGGGTGGACCTGCCGTTCGGCGCGACGTCCTCGACCTCGGCGACCCACTCGGTCTCGGGCGTCGTCGACTTCGCGTAGACGGTCACGTCGATCGGCCCGGCGATCGTCTCGGCCGACGACAGCGGCGCGGACGTGTACGTCGTGCGGTCCAGCCCCAGCTGGCCGAGTTGGTCGTCGTCGACGCACGGCGAGTCCGGCGCGACATAGCTGGTCACCAGGCTGACGATGCCGGCCGACCACTGGTCGCTCGGGCGCCCGCACGGGTTGCCGACCGGTGACCAGAGCACGGTGTCCGAGGCCGAGCCGGTCGGTGCGGACGTGCTCAGCGAGTGGTCCTGCAGCGAGAGGTGCGCGGTGCCGCTGCGCTTCTGCGCGAAGTAGAAGCGGGTCGGCGTCGCGTTCGGGAACGGGTACTGCGCGTGCTCGGTCCAGCTCTTCGTGCCGATGTCGTAGTAGTGCAGTGGCGTCGGCGTGGTGGCCATGCCGGTGTCCTCGCCCTTGAGCCACGTGTCGAACCACTCCAGCTGCAGCGGGTCGAGGTCGGTCGTGGCCCCGGACAGGTGCGTGTACGGGCCGTCGATCAACTGGTAGCGGCCGGTCGGGATCTGCGTCGGCAGCATCGGCGCGGTGGTCGGGCGTCCGGCGTACGCGTTCTGCAGCCCGACGTAGTCGAGCGGCTCGCCGCGCTGGAACAGGTCGAACTCACCGCCGACGAGGTAGGCGGGGATGTTGTTGGCGACGACCTTGGCGAGGACGTCCGCGGGGTTGCGGTCGTGCCAGTACGTCCCGTCGTAGGCCGTCGCGCCGCCGGTGAGCGTCTCGGCGGTGAACTCGGCGTCGAAGTCGACGAGGTCCTTGAGGTGGTCGGCCTCGGCGGACAGGTTCGACAGCAGCACCTTCGGGTTCTCGAGCCCCTCGACGAGCGGCCCGGTCGTGTTCAGGCTGCCGGTCAGACCGAGGTAGAACGCGTCAAACTCGAGGTCGATCAGGCCGCCCATCGTGGCGGTGTCCTTGTACAGGTCGTTGCCCGGGACGACCGGGAAGATCGCCTTGAGCGGGCTGTTCGCCGGTTCGGCCGCCGCCGTCAGCAGCTGGTCGATGCCGAGGTAGGACGCGCCGTACAGGCCGACCTTGCCGTTCGAGTGCGGCAGCTGCGAGGCCCACTGCACGAGCGTCACGCCGTCGGTGTCCTGCACCGGGTCGAACAGCCCGAACTCGCCCTGCGAGTCGCCGGTGCCGCGCACGTCCGCCACGACGTCGATGTAGCCGCGCTTGACGAGGTAGGTCGCCGGGCCGGTCTGGTCGCCGATGCCGGTGCTGCCGACGGAGCCGAGTTCGCCCTTGCCGTACGGCGACTGGGTCAGCACGACGGGGAACGGACCGCTCGCCGCCTGCCCGTTCGCGTCGGTGGGGTAGTAGACGTCCGCACGCAGCACGGTGCCGTCGCTCATCGTCACCGGCTCGTCCAGCGTCTTGCCGACGCCGTAGGTGGCGGCCTCGGGCTGCCACGTGCTGCCGGGCGCGGAACTCGCGGCGATCACATCGGCCGGGATCGAGGTGCCCAGCTGCGAGACCGAGGTGGGCGAAGTCGATCCGGTGGACGCGCCGGCGGGGGCGCCCGGCGCGAACGCGGCGACGCCGGCGACGGCGGATGCGGCGCAGACGAGCGCCAGCACGGAGCGACCGGGACGGCCGGAGCGGGCGGGGCGGGCGGAGCGGGAACGGCGGGTGGCGCGCACGGATCCTCCTG
>Ga0164242_10006857_pt1 | contig 12498 bp, 10 predicted proteins | sample OricomgcompostMG_FD_108783 | JGI IMG/M metagenome (GOLD analysis project Ga0164242, IMG submission 108783) | Miracle-Growth compost microbial communities from Emeryville, California, USA - Original compost - Miracle growth compost (MG) ... | reverse complement strand
TGGCATGGAGCGCGCGAAGGCGGTGCGCGACTTCCTGGTCAGCAGCGGCATGGGCGCCGACCAGGTGCGTGCGGTGAGCTACGGCGAAGAGGCCGACCGCCAGGTCGCCAAGGGCGCCAGCGGCGACCGCGGCGCCGACAACCGCCGCGTATCGCTGACGGTGGATGCCAGCGGCGCCGGTGCGATGGCGTCGGCATCTCCCTGACGACGACCGACGGCGGCGCGCGTTCGCCGACGCCGCCCTCGCGCCCGCGCCAGCAACCCCGACGGTGCCCGGATCCCTCCGGGCACCGTTTTTTTGCATGGGCTTCGACGCCGTCTTCCCATCGCGTCGGCAACGACGATCTAGGAGCGTGCGGGTCGGTTGCCTCAGTGGCTGCTCCGCGCAGGCGCGTACGGACAGGCGCCGGACGCGCCGATGAAACCTTCCGCACGATGCAGAAGGCTTCACGGCTCTAGGCCGTTCCGCACCGCCGCCCGCGGCAGCCGGGCCGGTACCGGGGAAACTTCCCCCGCGACCTGCGGAAGGTGTAGAACCGTCGTCGCACCCTGCCCGCTTGCGTTTCGACGACCATGTCCGATCCATCCTTCCTGATCCGCCTGGCCGAGGACGACGACGATTTCATCCTCGGCCTGGTGCCGCGTTTTGCCGAGTTCCCGCTGCCGGCCTGGCGCAGGCGGCACGAATGCATCGAGGGCATCCGCGCCGAGCTCGCCCGGCACCTCGACGAAGCACCGGCGAACAGCTATCTGTTCGTGGCCGAGGATGCCGACGGCGAGCGGGTCGGCTTCATCCACCTGCAGAAAACCCAGGATTTCTTCACCCGGCGCGGCAACTGCCACATCGCCGACCTTGCCGTCTCGCCCCGGCACGAAGGCCGCGGCGTGGGCCGTGCCCTGCTGGCCCATGCGGAAGCCTGGGCACGTGAGCACCGCTGCCGGTTGATGACGCTGGCGGTATTTCCCGGCAACGCGCGCGCCCGCGCGCTGTACGAGGCGGCCGGCTACGGCGCCGATTTGCTGCGGCTGGCCAAGCCGCTGGACTGACATCCCCTGCCAGGGAAGTCCGCCGTGCGCCGGCCGCAGCCGGCTGCGCGCATGCCTTGTCCCCTCAACCGGGTCGCATTTCCCCCTCCAGCGCCCGGATATCGTGACCGCTATCACAACAATGTGATGGCCAATGGTCATAAGCATGACCGTTTATTGACGCAATGCAACATGGCGCATAGCTTCGATTCATCGCTCGCTTCACGTCCGTGATGCTGCGACGCACGACACGGCAACAACACTCATTCATGTTGACCGCTCGGGGAAAAATCGATGAAACAGCGCCTCTCGCCTCGCCCGCTGGCTGCCGCCCTGCTGTTCCTTTTCGGCGCAAACGCCCTCGCAAGCCCCGCCGACACCGATCAAGGCCCCGCCCCTCCCGACCCCACGCACAAAGCCAAGCAACTCCAGCAAGTCGTCGTCACAGGTACCCACAGCAGCACCCGCACCGCACAAAGCTCGCTCGCACCGGTGGACGTACTCTCCGCCGAAGCCCTGCAGAACACCGGCGCCACCGACGTAGGCACGGCGCTGTCGAAACTGGAACCCTCGCTCAACTTCCCCATGCAGGCCGGCAACGACGCGGCCGGTTCGCAGCGCCCGGTATCGATGCGCGGCCTGGCGCCGGACATGGTGCTGGTGCTGGTCGACGGCAAGCGCTACCACACGCCGTCCTACGTCAGCACCGCCGGCCTGGGCGTCGGCACCGCGCCGGTGGACTTCCAGACTATCCCGATCTCGATGATCGACCACATCGAGGTGCTGCGCGACGGCGCCGCTGCGCTGTACGGCTCGGACGCCATCGCCGGGGTGGTCAACATCGTGCTGAAGAAAGGCGCCGCTGGCGGTGCCGTCGACCTGACCACCGGCAAGTACAGCGCGGGCGACGGCAATACCTACCTGGCCACCGCCAACTTCGGCATCCCGCTCGACAACGACCGCGGCTGGATCCGCTTCGACCTGGAAAAGGGCTACAACGGCCACATCAGCCGCAGCCAGCCCAACATCTACGACGACACCGGCGTCGGCGCGACTCTGCAGGGCAGCACCCCGTCGGTGCAGGACAAGAGCCTGAACATGAACGGCCAGTACGACCTCACGCCGCATGCCCAGCTCTACTTCAGCCTGATCAATACCTGGCGCGACGACTACGCGGACATGAACTACCGCTACAACTACCTGCGCTACGCCGACTACAGCAGCACCCAGGTCGGCAGTCCCGCCGACGGCTACAAGGGCTACCCGGAATGGGCGCTGTACCCGCAGGGCTACCAGCCGACCCTGCTCGACAAGACCCTAGACAACGAATTCGTGCTGGGCGTGCGCGGCGACGCCGACGGCTGGAAATGGGACCTCGGCGCCAACTACGGCAGCAACCGGCTGTCGATATACACCATCCACAGCATCAACCGCGCCTGGTATCAGGACTTCGGCACCAATCCCAACGGCGGCGACTTCTACGACGGCACCTTCCACAACCGGCAATACGTGGCCACTGCCGACGTCACCAAGGACCTCGGCCTGTCGTGGCTTCCCAACGACGTGACACTGGCCTTCGGCGCGCAGTACATGCGCGAAACCTACAGCCTGTCGCCGGGCGATCCGGCCTCGTACTACTCCACCACCACCGAGGGCAGCGCGCCCAACTCCGGCACGCCGCAGGGCGGCGCGCAGGCCTTCGTCGGCTACGCGCCCAACCAGGCCGGCAACTGGGAGCGCAACAGCGTGGCCGAATACATCAGCCTGGAAACCAACCTCACCGACGACCTGGGCATCTCGCTGGCCGGCCGCCACGAGCATTACTCCGACTTTGGCAATACCACCACCGGCGCACTCTCGCTGCGCTACGACTTCACCAGCCGTTTCGCCCTGCGCGGCTCGGTGTCCACCGGTTTCAAGGCGCCCTCGCTGGCGCAGTCCTACTACTCGTCGGTGACCTCGGCCGGCTACCAGCCGCCCACCGTGCCGGTGGCCGGCCTGTACAACGGCGGCGTGTTCCCGGTGACCAACCCGCTGTCGGTGGCGCTGGGCGCACAGCCGCTGAAGCCGGAGAAGTCGACCAACTACTCCTTCGGCATGGTGTGGAGCCCCATCGATGACCTCAACCTGACGCTGGACCTGTACCAGATCAACGTACGCGACCGGCTTGCCTACACCGGCTCGATCCCCACCCAGAACCAGAACGTACCGGACTACGCGGCCTACATCGCCACCGTGGTGAGCGGCCAGTACGCCTCGGTGCAGTACATGTTCAACGGCTTCGATACGCGCACCCGCGGCGCCGACCTGGTGGCCGACTACCTCAGCCGCTTCGACAACGGCAGCGAACTGCACAGCACGCTGAGCTTCAACGTCAACGGCAACAAGGTCACCGGCTATTCCGCCGTGCCGCCCGCGCTGGCCGCGGTGCAGGCGCGCTTCCCCGGCGTGCCGCTGACCGAGCAGTTGTTCTCGCCCTCGCTGATCAAGGGCACCTTCGAGCACGGCAGCCCCAACACCAAGCTGGTGCTGGACAACATCTACGACATCGGCCCCTGGTCCTTCGACGCCACCGTGACCCGCTACGGTTCGGTGACCAGCTACGGCGACCCGAGCAGTTGCACCGGCGTCGTCAAGACGCCGATCTATCCCGACGGACTCGCGGTGAACTGCAACCAGGTCTACGGCGCGCGCTGGCTGCTGGACCTCTCCGCCAGCTACCGCTACGGGAACTGGAACTTCACGCTGGGCGGGGACAACGTGCTGGACACCTACCCGGAGAAGAACAGCTACTACAAGAACCAGACCGAGGCGCTGCCGTATCCCACGCTGTCGCCGTTCGGTTTCTATGGCGCCTACGTGTACGCGAAGGTGGGCTATCACTGGTAAGGCTTGGCGCGGGGCCGCGGGCAAAGGGAGCCGCGCAGGTGCCTGGACCACCCGGAACAGATTCAAGGCGGGCAACAGGTATCGCGGGTCCCGGCTGCGGCCGGGCCCGCGACGCCAGGGAACCAACATGACAATTCGACAAGGGGTGCGATGAATGGCCGTGGATGAAAAAGGTTCGATGACGCGCCGCCAACTGTTGCGCATGATCGGCATGACGGCGGGCAGCGCGGCGATGTACCAGGCGATGAGCAGCCTGGGCTTTGCGGCCGAGTCCACCTTCAAGCGCCCAATAGCGCTGCGCGGAGCACCCAAGGGGGCTTCCGTGCTGGTCCTGGGTGCGGGCATCGCCGGCATGGTGGCGGCCTACGAGCTGCGCGCCGCCGGCTACAAGGTGCAGGTGCTGGAATACAACGGCCGTTCCGGCGGCCGCAACTGGAGCATCCGCGGCGGCGACACCTATACCGAGCTGGGCGGGTTCACCCAGCACTGCCAGTTCGACCGGGAGCTGTACATCAACCCCGGCCCCTGGCGCCTGCCGTACCACCACTACGGCATCCTGCACTACTGCAAGGTGCTTGGCGTGCCGCTGGAAGCCTTCGTGCAGGTCAACTACAACGCCTACCTGCACAGCAGCAAGGCCTTCGGCGGCAAGCCGCAGCGCTTCCGCCACGTGCGCGCCGACTACAACGGCCACGTGTCCGAGCTGCTGGCCAAGGCCGTCCAGTCGCAAAAGCTCGACGAACTGGTCGACAAGGACGACCAGGAGAAACTGCTCGCCTCGCTGCGCGGCTGGGGCGCGCTGGACAAGAACTACGCCTATGCGAAAGGCACCGCCAGCAGCAACCGGCGCGGCTACGAGAAGGATCCCGGCGGCGGCCTCAGCGCCCGCCCGGTGCCTTCCGATCCGATGTCGCTCAAGGACGTGCTCGGCTCCGGCCTGTGGGCGATGCTGTCGGCCGGCGAGAACTACGAGATGCAGACCACGCTGTTCCAGCCGGTGGGCGGCATGGGCCGCATCGGCGAGGCCTTCGGGCGCGAACTCGGGCCGTTGATCCGCTACCACGCCAAGGTTCTCGACATCCGCCAGGACGAGCACGGCGTCACCGCCACCTACGAGGACACCACCCGGCCCGGCAGCCGCCACAGTGCCCGCGCCGACTGGTGCGTGAACACCATCCCGCTGTCGATCCTGAGCCAGATCCCGATGAACGTGGGACAGCCCATGGCCGAGGCCATCGCCGCCGTGCCCTACGCCGCCGCGGTCAAGGTCGGCCTGCAGTTCAAGCGCCGCTTCTGGGAAGAGGACGAGCACATCTTCGGCGGCATCAGCTACACCGACCTGCCGATCAGCAACATCAGCTACCCCAGCACCGGCTACCACAGCCCCGGCAAGGGCGTGCTGCTGGGCGCCTACATCTGGGGCCTCGACGCGATGGAATTCACCGCCATGCCGCCCGCGCAGCGCGTGCGCAAGGCGGTGGAATACGGCAGCCAGATCCACGCGCAATATCCCCGCGAATTCGACAACGGCGTGGCCGTGGCGTGGCACCGCTCGCCCTTCACCCTGGGCTGCTTCGGCCTGTGGTCCGAGCAGGCGCGCGCCAGGCATTACGACGACCTGTGCCGGATCGACGGCCGCATCGTGCTGGCGGGCGAGCACGCTTCCTACATTCCCGCCTGGCAGGAAGGTGCGGTGACCTCCGCGCTGGACGCCATCGGCCGGCTGCACCGGCGCGCGCTCGCGCAAGGAGCCAAGGCATGAACCGCAACCGTCCACCCTCCCGCCGCCGCGCCGCCCTGGCGCTGGGGCTCGTCCTTGGCCTGGCCGCCGCCGGCTCCGCCCTGGCGGACGATCCCGGCGTCTACAGCGCCTCCACCTTCAAGACCATCGACGGCCGGCAGGTCTACACGCACATCTGCCAGGGCTGCCACATGCCCGACGGCCAGGGCGCGGTCGGCGCTGGCCACTACCCGGCCTTCGCCGGCAACCCGGTACTGGCGTCCGCACCCTACCTGGCCTCGACCGTGTTGAACGGCCGCCACGACATGCCCTCGTTCGCCGAGCGCAAGGCCGCACCGGGCAGCCCGTCGTTCAACCGCATGGTCTCGCTCACCGACGCGCAGGTGGCCAGCGTGGTCAACTACATCCGCAGCCATTTCGGCAACCACTACGCGGACAAGATCACCACGGCGGAGGTCACCGCGCTGCGCCTGCAATCCCAACCGGCGCACTGACGCGCCGTCCGCTCATACCCACCCGAACCGAGGAACCCCCATGCGCCGACTCGCATCCGCCGTTCTCCCGCTGCTGCTGATCGCCCCGGCCGTCGCCGGCGCGCAGGACGTGATCCGCTACAAGATCCCCAACAGCCATTTCCCGATCGCCGCCGCGGTGGAGGTACCGGCCGGCAAGTCGGTGGTCTACGTGAGCGGACAGATGGCCACCCTGCCGAAAGGTTCCGCCCCGATGGACACCGAGGCGCAGACCGTCGGCGCGCTAAAGAACATCCAGAAGCAACTGCAAAGCATGCACCTGGGCCTGGGCGACGTGGTGGCGATGCACGCCTTCCTGGTCGCCGACAAGAACCAGGGCGGCAAGCTCGACTTCGCCGGCTTCATGAAGGGCTATACCCAGTTCTTCGGCACCAGGGAACAGCCGAACCTGCCGGCGCGCTCGGCGATGCAGGTGGCGGCGCTGGCCAACCCGGCGGGGCTGGTGGAAATCGAGGTCACCGCGGTACGGCCCTGAACGGCTTCGGCGGTCTCCCTGCGCGGCGCTCCAGCCGCGAACCTTGAGCGGCCGGGCGCGGTTGGAGACCGGTCCCGCAACGATGAGGGCATGCGCGTCCCTGTCGCTCTGGGCACCCGGAAAGCGCCGTAACCTTTCCGCCCAGCGCGGTCTTGGCGGCAACCCGTACAGACACCTCGACACGGGCCCGGATACGACGAGGCGCCGCACCCGCGACGCGGATGCGGCGCCTCGCAAGGGCCGGGAAACTCAGTTCCTGACGGTGTTGGCTTCTTCCGCTTCCTCGCGGCGACCCAGGCGCTGGCCCATGCGGTCGATATTGGCCAGCGACAGCAGGTGCGCGTAGATCCAACCGGTCACGCCTTCCTTGAGGAACTCGTGGGCGGTCTGCTCGTCGAGGTTGCGCAGCTTGTCCTCGTTGACCACGAACAAGCCGTTGAGGTTGATCGACTTGCCTTCTTTCTGCAGCGTGATGTTGCGCGGCTCCAGCAGGTCGTGCTTGCGCAGCTGATCCATGAACCAGTGGGTGCGCGCCACGTGCTGCTGGAACTCGCCGAGGAAGTTCACCGCATTGGTCAGCACCTCGCTGTCGCTTCCGTCTTCCTTGAACAGGCGCTCGCCCTCGCTGGTGCCGAAGCCTTCGTAGGCCTCGTCCAGGAACACGGTGAAGTCGTCGCCTTCCTGGCCGGCCGGCTTCTCGGCCAGCACGAACGGGTAGCGGCGGATGAAGGCCGGCACGTAGATGCCCGTCTCCCACATCCCCTCCTGGTCGACGAACAGGTTTTCGTTCTGGCGCAGGCCCAGCACCGCCATCGGACCGGCGCTGGCCATGTCGGCGCCGGCGAACAGGATCGGCATGTCGCGCGCGGCGGCCGGGAACTCCACCGCGGTCAGCGGCACCGAATGCACGTTGAGCGCGAACTTCACGCCGGGCATCGGCTTCAGGCGCAGATCCTTGTGCTGGGTACGGTTGAGCGGCACCGGCCGCTCGTAGAAAAGAACTTCAGCCACGTCTTGTTACCTCTGCCCCGCCGTGCCGGGGCCGCCGCCATTGGCGCCCCCTCCCAAACCCGGCGTCGGGTCTATGGATGAACGGCCACTATATCAGCGTGCGGGGTCCGGGCGAATAGCCCGGCCGGGAGCACCAAATAGCCTGGCCGGACAAGGTATTGGCCCCGACCCGCGATCTCTTCGCAGGACCGGCTCCAGCCGCGACCGGCGCCCCTGCGGCGCCGGCTTCGGCTGCAACCGGCCATCGCCGCAGCCGCTTCGGCAGGAACCTTCGGACGGGCTCCCAGCATGTGTTTTGCAATGTATTTGTTCTATGCTGGGCTTATCCGGGCATTGCTGGACCGCTCTTTCGCTATGGGTGAAGGACGAAACACATGCTGATGGAAGTGCCAAGCTGGGCCGACCTGCACTCGACCCGCGTGCTGTCGCTCGACGCCGCCGGCCGCATCCTCGACTGGATCAGCTGGCAGGATGCCGCCTGCCTCTACGTGCGCGAAGCGGTGGCGTGGACGCTGGGCGATCCCTGCCTGGTGGTGCACGGCGGGCACAACCGCGACAGCGGCGAACAGAGCGTGCTGCACCTGCACCCGATCATCGCCAGCACCGGGCATTGCCGCGACCATGCCGTCGATCCCTCGCCGGCGCTCACCAACACCGCGCTGTTCGCCCGCGACCGGCACCTGTGCCTGTACTGCGGGCAGCACTTCGCCCGCGGCCAGCTCACCCGCGACCACGTGCTGCCGGTCTCGCGCGGCGGCCGCGACGAATGGGAGAACGTGGTCACCGCCTGCCTGGCCTGTAACCTGAAGAAGAGCAACCGCACCCCGCAGCAGGCGCACATGCCGCTGCTGGCGGTGCCGTACCGGCCAAGCTGGGTGGAACACCTGATCCTGTCCAACCGCAACATCCTGGCCGACCAGATGGAATTCCTGGTAAGCCACCTGCCCCGCGACCGCCGCGCGGCGCACGCCTAAGAGCCTGTCCAAAATCTCCAAGTACCCCGCGCCGGGAACTGTTTGCGCGCAAGGCAGCGAGGGCACGCGGGGAGGCACCACGGTGGCGCCGGCTCTGAGGAGCGAGGATTGGACGTTAAGTCCACGACTTAAGCGATGACGCCGACTTGCGGGCAAACGGACCCGGCCCAGAGGGTCATGACGGGCAGGCGACGGGCAAGCGCATGGCTGCCGCCTGCGCGCCCGTCAGTCGTCGCTGTCGTCGCCGATGATGGCCAGCGCCTTCTCCACGTCGTCCATCTCCTCGCGAACCCTTCCCGCCAGGCTGCGGTAGTGCCTGCGGATGCGTTCCATGGTCGCCTCGTCCAGTTCCTCCAGGTCGAGCAGGGCGTTGTGCGCCCGGCTGCTGCGGATCAGTTCGTCCAGCTTGATCTGCACCGCGACCGAGTCCCGGTTCTGCGTGTTCTGGATCAGGAACACCATCAGGAAGGTGATGATGGTGGTGCCGGTATTGATCACCAGCTGCCAGGTGTCGCCGAAGTGGAACAGCGGGCCGGTGACGCCCCAGGCCAGCACCAGCAGCACGGCGACAATGAAGGTCGCCGGCCGGCCGGCGGCGGTCGAGGTGGCCGTGGCGAAGCGGCGAAACAGCGTTGACGCGCTCATGATCCGGCTCTCCTGGCGGGCGATCCGGGCGCCAGCCTGCCGCCCGCCGCGTGTGCCCGGCGTGCAGGCCGCCTGAACCTTGCCATGGCCCCGCCCTTGCCCCGCCCCGCCGCTGGTTCAACAATACGCGGATGATCGACCCTGTCCGCTATCCCCACCTGGCGTCCATCGAGGCTCCGGCCGACCTGCGCCGCGTGCCCGATGACCAGTTGCCCGCGGTGGCCGACGAGCTGCGCGCCTACCTGATCGAGTCGGTGGCCAGCTCCGGCGGCCACTTCGGCGCCGGACTGGGCGTGGTGGAGCTGACCGTGGCGCTGCACCACGTATTCGACACCCCGGACGACCGCCTGGTCTGGGACGTCGGCCACCAGTGCTACCCGCACAAGATCCTCACCGGCCGCCGCGACCGCATCACCACGATCAAGAAGAAAGATGGCCTGGCGCCGTTCCCGCGCCGCGAGGAGAGCGCGTACGACACCTTCGGCGTGGGCCACTCGTCCACCTCGATCTCGGCCGCGCTGGGCATGGCCATCGCCGCGCAGCGCAAGGGCGACCCGCGCAAGGTAGTGGCGGTGATCGGCGACGGCGCGATGACCGCCGGCATGGCCTTCGAGGCGCTCAACCACGGCGGCGACGTGGAGCCGGACATGCTGGTGGTGTTCAACGACAACGGCATGTCGATCAGCGAGAACGTCGGCGCGCTGACCAAGATGATGGCCCGCGCCATGGCCAGCCGCCGGCTCAACGCGGTGCGCGAGCGGGCCAAGCGGGCGATTCCCAAGCAGTCCTTCGCCGGCCGCTTCTTCAAGCGCTGGGAAGAACACGCCAAGGGCATGTTCGTGCCCTCCACGCTGTTCGAGGAACTGGGCTTCCACTATACCGGGCCGATCGACGGCCACGACCTGCCCAAGCTGCTGCAGGCGCTGCGCACGGTGAAGAACCTGCCGGGACCGCAACTGCTGCACGTGGTCACCACCAAGGGCAAGGGCTACGCCCCGGCCGAACTGGCGCAGATCGAATACCACGCGGTCGGCCCGTTCGACCCGCAGTCCGGCCTGGTGAAGAAAAGCGCCCCGGCCCGCCCCACCTACACCGACGTGTTCGGCGACTGGCTGTGCGACATGGCCGCCGCCGACGAGCGCCTGATGGGCATTACCCCGGCCATGCGCGAGGGCTCCGGCCTGGTGCGCTTCTCCAGGGAATACCCCAGGCGCTACTTCGACGTGGCGATCGCCGAGCAGCATGCGGTGACCCTGGCCGCCGGCATGGCCTGCGAGGGCGCCAAGCCGGTGGTGGCGATCTACTCCACCTTCCTGCAGCGCGCCTACGACCAGGCCATCCACGACGTAGCGCTGCAGAACCTGGACGTCACCTTCGCCATCGACCGCGCCGGCGTGGTCGGGCCGGATGGCGCCACCCATGCGGGCAGTTTCGACCTGAGCTTCCTGCGCTGCCTGCCCAACATGCTGATCATGGCGCCGGCCGACGAGAACGAGTGCCGCATGATGCTCAGCACCGGCTTTCGCCATGCCGGCCCCGCCGCGATCCGCTACCCGCGCGGCACTGGCCCCGGCACCGCCATCCACAAGGAACTGGACACGCTGCCCATCGGCCGGGCCGAGTTGCGCCGCCGCGGCCGCGGGCTGGCCATCCTCAGCTTCGGCGCGATGCTGGCGCCGGCCACCGAGATCGCCGCCGAACTGGACGCCAGCCTGGTCAACATGCGCTTCGTGAAGCCGCTGGACGAGGCGATGATCCTGGAACTGGCAGTCACCCACGACGCCTTCGTCACGCTGGAGGACAACGCCATCGCCGGCGGCGCCGGCTCCGGCGTGGCCGAGTGCCTGGCCGCCCACGGCATCGTCAAGCCGATCCTGCACCTGGGCCTGCCCGACGCCTACCTGGAACACGGCAGCCGCGAGGAAGTGCTGAGCATGGCCGGCCTCGACCTGCCCGGCATCCGCCACGCGATCTGCGAACGCTTCCCGCAGTTCGCCGACCGCTCGCCGGTCCAGGCCAGCGCCTGAGCGCCTGTTCGCGATCTCCGCGTGGCCCGCGCGGATGCCCCGATCAGCCGTCCCAACGCCCCCCGCTGACGCGGTCGCGCGCCTCCAGGTCCTGCCCGGTGAACACCTGCGCGTAGCCCGCGTCCGCGAGCAGGCCGCGGGCGGACGCGCCCTGGTTCCAGCCATGCTCGAACAACAGCCAGCCGCCGGGCGCCAGCACCGCGCGCGCGTCGGCCACGATGCGGCGGATGTCGTCCAGGCCGTCCGCCCCGGCCACCAGCGCCGAGCGCGGCTCGAAGCGCAGGTCGCCCTGCGCCAGGTGCGGATCGTCCGCCTCGATGTAGGGCGGGTTGGAAACCACCAGGTCGAAGCGCCCGCCATACAGCGGCGCCAGCCAGTCGCCCTGCAGGAACGCCACCCGTTGCAACCCGTGGCGCTGCGCATTGCGCCGCGCCACCGCCAGCGCGGCCGCACTGGCATCGGTGGCGACGAGCTGCGCCAGCGGGCGCTCGCTGGCGATGGCCAGGGCGACCGCGCCGCTGCCGGTGCCCAGGTCGGCCACCCGCGCCGTGCGATCCGCGGGAAGCCGCTCCAGCGCCAGCTCCACCAGCCGCTCGGTCTCCGCGCGGGGGATCAGCGTGGCCGGCGTGACCTCCAGTTCCAGCGTCCAGAAGCCTCGACGGCCGGTGAGAAAGGCCACCGGCTCCCCGGCGGCGCGGCGCTCGACCAGTATCGCGTAGGCACGCGCGCTGGCCTCGTCCACCGCCTCGTCCGCATGCGCGAACAGCCAGCTCCGCGGCTTGTCCAGCACGTGCAGCAGCAGTGCCTCGGCGTCGACGCGCTCGCCCAGCCGCCGGACACCCGAGGCCAGCAGGCCGCGGACGTCGGCAGGCGCCATGGCGCGGAAATCGGGAAACAGCTCGCTCATGCGTTCGCAGTGTAGGCCATGCGCGGGCCGAGCCGTCCGTCGGCGAGCGCTCTGGATCGGCGCCGCCGGCCGCCACATGGGTACCGGTTACTTTCCGGAAACAAGGGCGCCGGACGGTTCACACCGCCCGGCATCCTTGGCGTCGCCAGCCCTGCCGGCGACTCGGGGCTTGCGAACCATGCCGCTTGATGCAGGGTTCAGCGGCGCGTCCGGCGCCGGCCCGTTCGCGCCCTGCCATCCATGGCCGGGCTGAGCGTCTGGGAAACGCTC
>Ga0164242_10006856_pt1 | contig 12498 bp, 10 predicted proteins | sample OricomgcompostMG_FD_108783 | JGI IMG/M metagenome (GOLD analysis project Ga0164242, IMG submission 108783) | Miracle-Growth compost microbial communities from Emeryville, California, USA - Original compost - Miracle growth compost (MG) ... | reverse complement strand
GCCGACCACGCCGGTGCCCGCCAGCGAGCGCACCGCCTTCTACAATCGCGAGACGGTGCGCGCGGCTGAGATGCTCGGCACGCTCGGCGACTGGAGCGACCAGACCGCCTTCATCCGCCAGACCGCCGACGACGCGACGTCGCCCGCCGATCACCGGCTAGGTATCGAGCTGTCGCGCGCGCTCAACCGACCCGACCTCGGCGTGATGATCAGCCGCTCGGCGCTGGCCAACGGGCTCGATGACTATATCGCGGCGGGTTATCCTTCGGTGCGGGTACCCGCCACCGACTCGGCCGACTGGACGATGATCCATGCCATCGCGCGGCAGGAAAGCCAGTTTGACCGCCAAATTGTCAGCCATGCCGGGGCGATCGGACTGATGCAGTTGATGCCCGGGACCGCCCGCGAGGTGGCGGGCAAGCTGGGGCTTTCCTATTCACCCTCGTCGCTGGTCGATCCGTCGTACAACGCGCAGCTCGGCAGCTTTTATTTCGACCGCCTGTTCAACTCTTTCGGCAGCTACCCGCTGGCTATCGCCGCATACAATGCCGGCGCCGGCAACGTGAACAAATGGCTCGCTGCCAACGGCGATCCGCGAAGCGGCCAAATCGACATGGTCGACTGGATCGAGGCGATCCCGTTCCACGAAACGCGCGCCTATGTGCAGCGCGTGCTGGAAAATGCCGTGGTTTACGACCTGATGTATCCCGAGCATGCCAAGTCACAGGGTAGCGCAAAGCTCGACTGGTATCTCGGCCGCAAGCCCGGCGGCAACCAGGTTGCGACGCGCTGACCGTCACCGGTTGAGCCGGTTCGATCGTGATCGGCTTTCGGAATTTCGCTGCAGACCCGTCGCGTCGTCGTTGATCGTCCTATCGCGCGTTTCGGCGCATCCGTCGAAGCGCGGTTGAACGCATTATGCGTTCAACCATTGTAGGCGGGCAGCAAAAACGCTGCTGGCAAAGCAACCGCTAAGAATTGTCACCCGCACAATACCTCGATTTTCGGGGACGATCTCTTGCGCGCGCACTACCGACCGAAAAAAATCGCCAATAACGAGCGGTCGCAACTCCACGACGAGGAGTTTTTTATGAAAGCACGACTTGGACGCAGCAAATTGGCAGCGCTTGCTGCCGCGACGATTATCCTCGGCGCGACACCAGCGCTCGCACGGGACGGCCCGGCGACGCGCTCGGGAAGCGCGATGGAGCATGGCGGCGCGCTGAGTTCGTCGTCCTTCTTCCATCTCACTCATTTCGCCGGCTTCGGCTGGCGTCATGGCGGCGGCTGGGACAACGGTGGGCACGGCCACGGCGGCGGCGGCGGCTGGGGTCATGGCGGTGGCCGGGGCCACGGCGGCGGCCACGGTCATGGCCACGGAGGCGGCTGGCACGGCGGCGGCCATCCTTGTAGCCCGGGCTGACGCAACAGGACAGTGACAGGGCGGCGCCGGTTAGCTAGCCGTCCTGTCATGGTCCACCCCAACTACATCACGCCGGCGGGCTTGGCTGCGCTGCGCAAGGAATATGACCGGCTGTTCGCCACCGAGCGGCCGGCGCTGGTCGAGACGATTGCCTGGGCAGCAGGAAACGGCGATCGCTCGGAGAACGGCGATTACATTTATGGCCGCAAGCGATTGCGCGAGATAGACCGGCGGTTGGGCTGGCTCTCGAAACGAATGAAAGCGGCGAAGGTAATCGATCCGGCGCGGCAGGAAGACCGCGCCCGCGTCTGGTTCGGCGCGACGGTGACGATTGCCGATGAAGACGACAACCACCGTACACTGACGCTGGTCGGCGACGACGAGGCCGATGCAAGCGCCAGCCGAATCGGCTGGGGAGCGCCGATCGCCCGAGCGCTGCGCGGCGCGGCGGTGGGTGACCTGCGGCGAGTGCTGCTTCCGGCGGGCGAGCGCGAATATGAGGTGATCGACATCGCCTATCCCTCCGGTTGAGGAACAGGCAGGCGCCGTGTGCGGTTGTGACCTTGAAGGAGCCTCGCCATGACCAATACCCGCACCGACACCGCCCGCGATCACGATGACAGTGAGATCATCGAACGTGTAAGCAAGGCGCCGAGCCAGGGGGGCTCGAGCGGCGGCAATCTGCAACGTGACATCGGCACCGAGGACGAGCTCGACCGGATCGCAGACCCCGAAAGTACCGAGCGCGCCACCAAGGACCGCGAGATCGAAAATAACGACGCCTATCGCAGCCAGCGTCGCCGAGGCTGAGGCTGGCCGGCGCCGGCCGCGGCTGCTACCGCCTCTTGGATAGGCAGCGGGAGCGGCGGCGATGAACGGCCATGACGAAACGCGCAACGTCGCGCTACTGATCGACGCCGACAACGCCTCTCCCCACGCGCTCGATCCGGTGCTGACGGTGCTAGCCGAGCTTGGCACGGTCAACGTGCGGCGCATCTACGGCAACTGGCGCAAGCAGTCGCTCAAGTCGTGGGCCGATCTCACGCTCAAGCATGGCATCGAGCCGCAACAGCAGTTCGATCTCACGAAGGGCAAAAACGCGACCGACATGAAGATGACGATCGATGCGATGGACCTGTTGTTTCGCGGGCGCATCGACGGTTTTGGCATCATGTCCTCGGACAGCGATTTCATGCCGCTCGCGATGCGCATTCGCCAGGACGGTATCCCGGTATATGGCTTTGGCACCGCCAAGACGCCCGAAGCCTTCAGGCAGGCGTGCACGCGCTTCATCGACGTCGCGGCGCTAACCAACAAGGCCGAGGCCGAGAAGCCGGTGCCGGCGCCCGCGCCCGCCACGCCGGAAGAGCCGCGGGGTCGGCGAAAGCCTGTCGACGCCGAGCTGATTCGCCTGTTGATCGATGCCTACAATGCGGCAAAGCGCGATGAGCGCGGCTTCGTCAGCCTGTCGGAGCTCGGACGCCGCGCCGGCAACCGATCAAGCTTCGACGCGCGCAACTACGGGTTTGCGCGACTTTCCGATCTGATCGAGGGGGTGCCAAATTTCCAAACGGAGCGGCGCGACGGCGGCGAGACCTTTGTCAAACGGGTTCGTTGACCTGCGGCTCGTCGCCGCCCAGGCTCGCTTGGCGCCGGGCCGCTGCTGTGCCGCGACGAAACGCAACGCCGCCCCCTCGCATCCGTCCTGCCCCGGATTAGGACTCGGCGCCTTGTGATCGGGCCACTGGAGTCGATCGGGTAAGGATGAAGAAATGACGGCAACACAGCGTATCGTGGTGACGGGGCGAGTCCAGGGCGTGGGGTATCGCAACTGGACGATGGGCGCAGCGCGTGATCTCGGCGTGCGCGGTTGGGTGCGGAACTTGAACGGCAGTTCGGTGGAGATCCTCGCGACTGGTCCCGACGAGGCTTTGGCGATGCTGGTCGAGGCTTGCCACGAGGGCCCTCGACTGGCGCGAGTGGAGAAAGTCGACGTGCAACCGGCTGAAGACGGCGGGTGGAAGGGGTTCAACAAGCGCTTCGCGAGCTAGGGTTCTTTTCCATCCACCCTGGAGCGTCACGTCAGCGAGACCGGGGCCGATTGCGACCGAGCCCATGCTGCGATTCGGCAGCCTCCGGAGTGGCTGCCGAAATGTCTCACACCTGATGGATTAAAGCCCGACGCGGTTAGTTACGCGCTGTCACTCCCGGCGGAAGCTGGACGCGGTGATTGATCGCGTTCGGCTTCCGTTTCGGGAGATTCGAGCCGGCGCTGAGCTCGCCTCGTCACGTCAACGCGAGCCCTGCGCCGCAGCACTCGCGTTTGCCGTTCAATGATGCAACTTGCCCCCGATCGACGGCACGCCCACCGGCGGGGTCGCCGCCAGTTCGTCGGACTCGGTCCAGTCGATCGGTTCGAGCTTGTCGGTAAGCGCGAGGCGCAGCACCTCGTCGACATGCGCGACCGGGATGATTTCGAGCCCTTCGCGGACGTTGGCAGGCAGCTCGGTCAAATCCTTCTCGTTCTCGGCCGGGATCAGCACCGTCTTGATGCCACCGCGCAGCGCCGCAAGCAGCTTTTCCTTCAAGCCCCCAATCGGCAGTACGCGGCCGCGCAGCGTGACTTCGCCGGTCATCGCAATGTCCTTGCGCACCGCGACACCGGTCAACGTCGATACGATCGAAGTGACGAGGCCGATACCCGCCGACGGCCCGTCCTTGGGTACCGCGCCCTCGGGGAGGTGGACGTGGATGTCCTTTCGCGCGAACAGGCTTGGCTTGATGCCGTAGCTCGGACTGCGCGCCTTGACGAAGCTCATCGCCGCCTCGACCGATTCCTTCATCACGTCACCGAGCTTGCCGGTGGTCTTGATCGCGCCCTTGCCGGGAACGGTGACGCTTTCGATCGTCAGCAGCTCGCCGCCGACCTCGGTCCAGGCGAGACCGGTCACGGCGCCAATCTGATGCTCCTCTTCTGATAGCCCGAAGCGGAACTTCCGCACGCCGGCGAAGTCCGAAAGATTCTCGGGCGTGATCGTCACGCTCTCCGCCTTGCCCTCGAGGATTCGCCGCAGCGCCTTCCTTGCCAGCTTGGCGATCTCGCGCTCCAGCGTGCGGACGCCCGCCTCTCGCGTGTAGTAGCGGATCAGGTCACGCAGCGCCTCATTGGTCAGCGTGAATTCGCCTTCCTTCAGACCGTGCGCATCGACTTGCTTGGCGATGAGATGCCGTTCGGCGATCTCCACCTTCTCGTCCTCGGTATAGCCTTCGAGTCGGATGATCTCCATGCGGTCGAGCAAGGGCTGCGGCAGGTTGAGCGTGTTCGCCGTGCAAACGAACATCACGTCGCTGAGGTCGATGTCGATCTCCAGGTAATGGTCCTGGAAACGACTGTTCTGCTCGGGATCGAGCACCTCGAGCAGGGCCGATGCCGGATCGCCCCGGAAATCCTGGCCGAGCTTGTCGATCTCGTCCAACAGGAACAAAGGATTGCTGGTGCCGGCCTTGCGCAGATTGGTGACGATCTTGCCCGGCAGTGAACCAATATAAGTGCGGCGATGGCCGCGAATCTCGGCCTCGTCGCGCACGCCGCCCAGCGACTGGCGGACGAATTCGCGTCCGGTCGCCTTGGCAATCGACTTGCCGAGACTGGTCTTGCCGACGCCAGGGGGGCCGACGAGGCAAAGGATCGGGCCCTTGAGCTTGTTGGTGCGGGCCTGGACACCGAGATATTCGACAATCCGGTCCTTGACCTTCTCCAGCGCGTAGTGGTCCTCGTCGAGCACCGCCTGCGCGGTAGCGATGTCCTTCTTGAGCTTGGACTTCTTGCCCCAGGGCAGCCCAAGGAGCACGTCGAGATAGTTGCGCACGACAGTCGCCTCGGCGGACATCGGCGCCATCGTCTTGAGCTTCTTCAGCTCGCCGGTCGCCTTGGTGCGCGCCTCCTTCGAAAGCTTCAACTTGGCGATCTTCTGCGTCAGCTCGGCGATCTCGTCGCCCTCACCTTCCTCGCCCTCGTTGCCGAGTTCGCGCTGGATCGCCTTCAACTGCTCGTTGAGGTAATATTCGCGCTGCGTCTTCTCCATCTGGCGCTTGACGCGGCTCTTGATCTTCTTCTCGACCTGGAGGACGCCGAGCTCGCCCTCCATGAAAGCGAACGCCATCTCCAACCGCTTGGCCGGGTCGCGCTCGACGAGGAGCGTCTGCTTGTCGGAAACCTTGATCGAGATGTTGCCCGCCACCGCGTCGGCGAGCCGCGAGGCGTCGTCGATCTCGGAAAGCTGCACCGCGGTTTCGGCCGGCAGCTTGCGGTTGAGCTTGGCGTAGTTCTCGAACTGATCGACCACCGATCGCATCAGCGCGGCGACCTGCTTGCCCTCCGCCACCAACTCCTCGACCGGCGTCACGGCCGCAGTCAGATAGTCGCCGGTTTCCTCGAGTTCTTCGAGTTGCGCACGCTCCTTGCCTTCGACGAGTACGCGGACAGTCCCGTCCGGCAGCTTGAGGAGCTGGAGGACGGTCGCGCTGACGCCGACGTCGTAAAGGTCATCGCGGCCGGGATCATCCTCGGCCGGATCGAGCTGGGCGATCAGGAAGATTTCCTTGTCCGCGCTCATCGCCGCTTCCAAGGCGGCAACCGATTTGTCGCGGCCGACGAAGAGCGGCACGATCATGTTCGGGAAGACGACGATGTCGCGTAGCGGAAGAACAGGATAACGTTGGGTCATGAACACTCCGACAGCACCCGGACGGGTGCAAGTTGGTCCTTATATGGTGGCAATGGCGCGTGCATCAATTGCCGACTCTGTCTCATCCGTTCGTGCTGGGCGCCCGCCCTAAGCCGGGCGCGAACGGAATAACTCAAGGAGATGAATCGAATGCTGCCACGCCTGCTGCTCGCCTGTTCGACCCTCGCGCTTTCCGCCGCCGCGCCGGCGACGCACAAGCTGCCGGGCAAGGGCGAGCCGCCGATCACTTCGCTGACCCAGCGTTCGGGCGGGCAAATCGATCCCGATCAGGCTATCGAGCAGTTCGACCATGCCGACCTCAAGTTCGTGGTGAAGCCCGACAATGAGGAGATCGACGGGATCGCCACGCTGACATTCACCGCGAAAGCGCCGATGACCAAGTTGGTCGTCGACCTCGATCGCAACATAGGGGCCCAGGCGGTGGCGATCGACGGCAAGGCGCAGACGCGGTCGACCTGGAGCAACCCGCAAGGCCGGCTGACGATTACCCTGCCCCACCCGGTGGCGGCCGGCGAAAAGGTCGTGGCGCGGATCACCTATGGGGGACAGCCGCACGTTGCGGTTCAGGCGCCCTGGGACGATGGCGCAGTGTGGTCGAAGACGCGCGATGGCCGCACCTGGTTTGCCACCACCGACGAGGGCTATGGCTGCGATCTGTTCTGGCCGTGTCTTGATTTTCCGACTGGCGAACCGGGAAGCGTCGACCTCCACGTCACGGTGCCCAAGGGATTGAAGGCGCCGTCGAACGGGGTGCTGAAAGGTATCGACATGCTGTCCGATGGCCGCACGACCTGGAACTGGCACATCGACCATCCCAATACCTATGCGATCGCGCTCAACGTCGCGCCTTACGAGGTGCTGCACGCGACCTATCGCAGCCGGTATGGCAACGATATTCCAATGTATTACTGGTACTTGCCGGGCGAGGAAACGCAGGCCAAGGCGCTGTTCGCCGAATTTGCGCCGACGCTCGATTTCTACGAGGCGCTGATCGGCCCCTATCCTTTCAGCAATGAAAAAATGGGCGTGGTCGAAACGCCGCACCTCGGCATGGAGCACCAGACGATCAACGCCTATGGCAACCATTACAAGAAGACGCCAAGCGGCTTCGACGAAATTTTCCAGCACGAGTTCGGCCACGAATGGTTCGGCAACCAGCTCACCGCCGCAAACTGGGACGATTACTGGCTGCACGAGGGTTTCGAGGAGTACATGCAGCCGCTCTACGGCCTGTGGCGCGAGGGACAGGCACGCTACGATGCAATGATGCTCGATCAGCGCAATCGAATCGAGAACAAGGTGCCGCTGGTCCGGGGCAAGGTCATCACCGAAGAGGAGGTGTACGAGCCGACCAAGGGCGGGCCAGGCCAGGACATTTACTACAAGGGCGCGTGGATGCTCCACGCGCTGAGAAACTTGATTGGCGACGAGGCCTTTTACGCTGCGACGCGCCTCGAGGTATACGGGCGGCTCGATCCGAGGCCGGGGAATTTCAGCCCGCGTTATGGCTCGACCGACGAGTTCATCCGAAACGTCAACCGAGTGACCGGCAAGGATTACAGCTGGTTCTTCAACGTCTACCTGCGCCAGGCGGCGCTGCCCCGGCTGATCGAGAAGCGCGACGGGGAGAGCGTGACGTTCACCTGGCAGGCACCCGCAGGGCTGCCCTTTCCGATGCCGATCGAGGTGCAGGTTGGTGATCGAATCGAGAAGCTCGCGATGGCTGGCGGCAGCGGAACCCTGACCGTCCCGGCCAGCGCGCATGTCGTGGCGGATCCCTACGACAAGGTGCTCAAATATTCGCAGGCGATTGTCGAATACCAAGCGTGGGAGAAGGCGCAGCGGGAGAAGGAGTGAGGAGCAGCAGCACGAAACGGCCTGGACTCGTCCTGTCTCTTCCTCTCGACCTCGTGACGCCATAGGATCACCAACCTCTTCATTGGGAGGGATCGCGCATGTTCCACAGCCAGCCCATTGGCCTTCCCGGCCTTGCCGCGCTGGTCGTCGGCTTCGTCGCGTTCCTGATCGCGCTGATCGCTGCGCGCCGGCGTCGCGGCCCGCGGGACCCTGGTGAACGCCGCTCTGCCTGGTCGCTGGTCGGAATCGCTGTCCAGTGCGTCGCCTTCTTGCTGGCGGGTTTCGGTGTCCGGGTGGCCGCGATGCTCGATCCGCTCTCCGCGACGGCGCTCGCCGAGGCCTCCGTCATAGCCTTGCTGATGGCGGCAACCGTGTGGTTGTTCGCCTGGGCGTCGCGGACGATGGGCCGCAACTGGAGCGTCGTCGCGCGCACGCGATCCGATCACGAACTGGTGACGACGGGCCCATTCGCTTACCTGCGCCATCCGATCTATACCGCGCTCGGGTTGCTGCTGATTGCGCTCGCGATCGCCTATGGCAATGAGGCGCGTCTCGTCCTCGCGCTACCGATCTACGCGCTCGGCACCTGGTTGCGCATCGCCGAGGAGGAACGGCTGTTGCGCGAAGCGTTCGGGTCCGCCTATGACGCTTATGCCGCACGCGTGAAGCGCTTTGTGCCGGGGGTGTTTTGAGCGGCCTCGCGATGCTGCTGATCCAGGGAGCGCAACCGGCTACGCCCGCTGCCCAGCCGCTCGACACGCTTAAGCTCAACTTGGAACGCTGCCCGAGGATCGACGGCGACGTCGTGGTTTGCCGGCGGCGAAACCAGCCCTCGCCTTACCGTCTTCCGCTGCCACCTAGCCCGCCGAACAGCCGCGCGGCGTTCGCTTCCGGCTTCCCGGCGACATCGCCGGCGCTGTTCATCTTGAAAAAGGCCGGCTGGGCGATCCGCGCATCATGCTGCACTTGATCAAAAAGTCCTGGCCGCTCGGAGTTGATCTCCCGCCCCGTTTCTCCCTGGGCGCGGTCAAGGGGTGCAAGCGTCACTCTCATCATGAAGAGCAGCGCTGGAACTGGCGCAGGCGAACGGGCCAATCGGAGCGAAGCTCTCAACGCGTTATGCCGTGTTCGTTGAACGGAACGGCGACCTTGGGATCAATCGCCCTGGCGGCGGCGATGTCCTTCGCCGCGCCCGCTTCGTCGCCCATTCGGCGCTTGGCAAGGCCTCGGCCATAGAGCGAGCCAGCGATATTCGGATCGAGCTTCAGCGCTTCGTCATAGTCGTCGATCGCCTTTTGCGTGTCGCCGTTGCGCAAATGCGCGAGGCCGCGGCTGTCGAGGAATCCCGCCATGTTCGGGCGGAGGTGGACGGCGCGGTTGCAATCATCGATCGCTTGTTTGAGATCGGTGCCGGCGAGAGCGCGCAACCAGCAGCGATTATTGAGCGCTAGCGGCACGCGGCTGTCGTTGCGATGGCCGTCGATCCACAGGTCATATTGCTTGAGGGCCTTGGTGCTCTCGCCGAGCGAGTCGTAGAGCATTCCAAGCTCGAAGCGGGCATCGCTCTGCGGCGCGGCGGCGGCGTCTGCCGCATCGGCATCGGCGCGCGCACCCGCCTCGTTCTCTTGCGCCATCCGGAGCCCGGCGCGCGCCAACCGAACGGCAACATCCTTGGGCGCCATCTTGACCGCGGCGTCGAGGTCCGCAGAAGCGGCCGCCTTGTCGCCGCTCTCTCCTTCGATCCGGGCGCGCTCAAGGCGATAGCGTGGTTCGGTCGGCGCCAGCGCGATGGCATGGCTGAGGTCGTCTTTCGCCCGCTCGTATTCGTGGCGCGCGGCAAAAGCCGTACCGCGACCGCTCAAACCCTCCGCGGTTGTCGGTGCGTCGGCTGGTAGCGGGCCAGCTGTTGAACCTGAATCGTGATGAACCGAAAGATCGAATACCGGCCCGCCGGCGTAATTGAAGTACATCCTTTTGAGCTGGTTCGAGACATAGACGCGGTGCGACAGGAAGAAATCGGCGCCGACGAGCATATCGAAGGAATCGTCTTCAATCTCGCCGACGCGCAGGCGGATGTTCTTAATCGTCTCGTTATCGCCCAGCGTCAGCGCGCCGAAGGGGGCAATCCAGGTGCGTACGACTCCGCGCCCCAGTCCACGTGTCACGCCGGCTTCGGTGACTTTCGGTCCGTCGGGCTTGAAGCCGAGGCGATTGGCGGCATGGCGAGTGAGGATCGTCGTCGCCGCGCCCGTGTCGAAGATCGCTCGCAGCTTTACGCCGTCGATCTCGACCGTCGCTTGCGTGTGCTTGCCGGTGCGGTCGGCCGACTCGATGTTGAGCATCGAGAAATTGCCGTTCTTCACCCAATAAGCGAGATTGGCGTGCCCGCACCCGCGCGGTTGCATCAATCGAACGGCACCATCGGGCAAATCGTATTCGACATCGGCCATTCCGAGGAAATTCTGGCCGAGCAGTCCAGCCTCGCCGGGCTCGCTGGTACCGACCAGGAACTCGACGCGCTTGAAGGAATGCCCTCCCAGCGAGAAATCCTTGACGGTAGCGATATCGACTTCGCTTCGGCCGCCGATCCCTTCGAGATAGAAGCCCTCCGGCGCGGGGCGATGCGGAAGCTGATATTCCGCTGCCACGCTCGACGAGAGCACGCTGAAGAAGGCGCCGCTGTCGACGACGAGCGCGACTTTCTTGCCGTTGATCATCGCCGGGACAGTCGGCTGGCGATCAACGATCGTCACCGGCAGCTGCATCAACTGACCGATCGTGCACTTCTGATCGGCTGCAGCCGCGGGTGAGCCCGCGAGTGCCGCGTTGAGCACCGCGGCCGAAACCAGCCAGCTTTTCCTGATCATTGCGCCCCTCCCCCCGAAGTTAGACGCCTCTTATCATTGATTTGACGGCCGCACCATCGACCAGAAGCGAGGGCCGCCCCTCGGCACCCGCCAATCCCCCGTCACCTCGAACCCGAGGCTGCGATAGAGACCGAGGTTCCTTTCGGTGGCGGTTTCGAGATAACACGAGAGCCCGTTCGCGCGCGCAAGCCCGTCGCGGATCAGCGCACCGCCAATCCCTTTTCCCTGATGCTCCGGATCGCAGCCGGCGACATGGAGATACCAGAAATCACTCGAGGGATGATGCGCGTCGATCGCGTTGGCGACGGTGAGCGCGCGGCCGATCGACCCGCCCAACGAGCTGACCATGGCAGGCGCGTGGCGGATCATCTCCCACACCCCCGTTTTCGATCGGCCAGGACCACGCCACAGCGTCGCCCCCTCGACGCCCGCGGCGACCAGCCGCATCCCGACCGGCCCATCACTGTCGAACAGCAGCGCGAACAGCCGCGGCAGCCGCTTCGCGCGATCGGCAGGACCGGGAAAGATGTAGGTCATCGCCGGATCGTCGGCAAAGGCGCGCCCCAGCATCGCGGCGATCGCCGCACGATCGTGCAAAGTCGCGGGGCGGATGGCGGGGCGTTCGCGGTCGGCCATGCCACGATGATGGCACGAGCGCTTCGACGGCGCCAGCGTGTCGAACGCGCTGAAATCCAACCCGGCTAGCGGGAAACCATCACCAAAGTTGGCATTCCAGCAGCAGCCAGAACCTATCGCAGCTCAAACCGAGCCAATGCGGCGCAAGATCCCAGCTGTCGCCCAGGTGTGACGCGGGCGAAAAATCACCTCACGCGGCGTCACCGGCCTTTTCCTTCTTGGCGTAGACGCGGATCGGTTCCTTGCGGCCTTCGATCACGTCCTTGTCGATCATTACCTCGTCGACGCCGTCCATGCCTGGCAGGTCGAACATCGTGTCGAGCAATATGCCTTCGAGGATCGAGCGGAGCCCGCGCGCGCCGGTCTTGCGATCGATTGCCTTTTTGGCCACCGCGACCATCGCATCGTCGGTAAAGCCCAGGCCGACCGATTCAAGGTCGAACAGCTTCTGATATTGCTTGACCAGAGCGTTCTTCGGCTCGGTCAAAATCTTGACCAGCGCGTCGATATCGAGGTCTTCGAGCGTCGCGATCACCGGCAGGCGACCGACAAACTCGGGGATGAGGCCGAACTTGAGCAAGTCCTCGGGCTCCACCTGGCGGAGCACCTCGCCGGTGCGCTTTTCCTCGGGTGCCGCGACATAGGCGCCGAAGCCGATCGACTTGCCCTGCAGCCGGTCGCCGATGATCTTCTCGAGGCCGCTGAACGCGCCGCCGCAGATAAACAGGATGTTGGTCGTGTCGACCTGAAGGAACTCCTGCTGCGGATGCTTGCGACCGCCCTGCGGCGGGACGGAGGCAATCGTGCCCTCCATCATCTTGAGCAACGCCTGCTGGACCCCCTCGCCCGATACGTCGCGCGTGATCGAGGGGTTCTCGGCCTTGCGGCTGATCTTGTCGATCTCGTCGATATAGACGATGCCGCGCTGCGCCCGCTCGACATTATAGTCGGACGCCTGGAGCAGCTT
>Ga0164242_10006855_pt1 | contig 12499 bp, 8 predicted proteins | sample OricomgcompostMG_FD_108783 | JGI IMG/M metagenome (GOLD analysis project Ga0164242, IMG submission 108783) | Miracle-Growth compost microbial communities from Emeryville, California, USA - Original compost - Miracle growth compost (MG) ... | reverse complement strand
CATCTCTTCGGTCTTGGTACGAGTTTGCCAATGGAGCAGTGAATCGAGCTGTCGACGTGGTTAGGACGTGGTACCGTCACTGACGGTGTCCAAAGCCCCCCCAGTCTGACGCTGTGCAAATTCCTTTCCTTGACTCGTACATCGAGGAAGTGGAAATCATATTTCATGCTTCGCCAATTGTTTTCTTTAGATGTCTAAAGTTTACCTCTGGCAAACCGCGGACATCGAACTTCAAAATAACTCCCATCGATCGTCACTGGTATCAGTGAAGTAGAAGACAGGTCGAGCTACTACAAACACTATCGAGGACCTCGTTTGCCCTCCCCTAGCGTCGAGAATGATACCTTGAACAATACCCAAAGCCTAAGCTCTTAATTCTATTCTCCTATTATGAGACTCGATGCCCCACAGTGTCACGATTTCCGTATTGTCCCTGGAGCTATAGACATTCCCTCTATTCGCAAAGGCTCCGTGATAACTTCATCTTTTCCCGCTTCCCTAATCCCTCTTCTTCCCTCCCCTTTTTTATTTTCTTCCTACTCTCTATCTCTATCTATAAACAGATCCTCACACCTAACAGCAAGTACCGACAGTCGCCATGGCCTGGGACTCGCACCTCCGAGGCTATACGGGCATCACACTCCGCCAGCCAGGGGAAGCACCCCGAACCTTCAAAAACAACCAAGACTTCCTGAAGTGGCAGCACGAGCAGAATTACAAGGGCCAGATAAATAAGCACGACCCGGAGGCTGCTCGGGTCTCGGCGGCACACCGGATGAACAACACAGAGAAAGGGTGTAAGGGGAAAGGGGTCGCGGAGCCAACCGAACAAGCCAATATCGACGAAGAGGAGGAGTTACATGACCTTTTCATGTCAGCGCCCGACGAAATCACATGGTCGTCGGGGAATAATGAGGTAGTAGAAGGTGAGAAGGTCGACAGCGAGGACCTCCGTAGCAAGGTAGACATGGCAAGCCCCGGCGGAGGGGATAATATCGACGACAACGACGGGCTCCACGGCCTGTTCATGTCGGAGCCGGACGAGATTACCTGGTATTCCCAGGCCAACGAGGCAGTAGAGGAGACACCTCCTACTGGTAAGCGAAAACACACATCTACCCCCTTTTGTGCCCCACCCAAACCGCCGTCTCGCGTCTCGCGTCTCCTGTCTCCCAACTCTCCTGACTTCCTCTGCCCGCCGACCTCCCACCACATTTTCTTCTTCCTCCTTCAACTTTTTAACTAGAGCTCACAATATCTTGGGAAATTACAGTCTTCTCATCCTCTCATACCGGTACGTACGATCAACTCTGTCCTGTATTTTTCTCTGCTCCTTTCCACCTTATCTGCCCACTTCCCCTTCCTTCTCAAAATATCACTCCTCCAGCCATTTTACGTAGCTCCAGGCTTGCTAACGCGTTAAATTTGCTTTCCATCGCGTAGCTAGACCCTCTCAAGTCTCTTCATCGAAAATCCATCCTCTCCCCCACTCTCGCGCTCCTGGCTTCGCTCCCGTAGCTGCCACCTCCGCCGGTAAGTTGAAGAAAATCATCCCGCAAGCCCCTTTATCACGACAGCTTCATCTCGATACCCCTTCATCTTCCCAAGTCCCATCAATTCGCAGACACTCGCATCTTCTCCTAAGAATCTGTCCGTCTGGCCGTTTATTTATCATACTACTTCTCGCGTGTTATCACTTGGTCACAAAAACCCGAAGCATCACAACATCCGGGGGGAGGCGGGGGGGGGAGGGGGACAAACCCCTGACTTGCCCTTATCTTCACTTCATCATCAACTTGATTTTATATTTACGTACACGTCCTGAAATATTAGCTGCCTATGTCCTCTTCATCGTCCAGATCAAGCACAATATTTTTCTAACCTTCTTTTTGTCTCGCAGTCATCATGGCAAGCCCGCCTAAAGCCCCGGGCAACAAGGGCAAGCAGCCGGCGTATCGGTTGACTTTGCCCGCAACGCCTCCGCCAAAGAAGCCGGCGTTCCCGTTAACCTCGCCGGAATCACCTCTGTCCCGGGAGCAACCAGCTCCCCTCGCTAAGAATCAGATGTCCACCGTCCCTCTGGGAAACTCGGTAAGTGTTGCCGTCAACCACCACTTGTCACTCTCACTCAATGGACTGACCGCCCTCCTAGCTGCTCCAGTCGATGGCCAATATGGCTAAACCGGCTGAGAATCCGACCTACGGCAGGATGGCCCATGAGATGCGTGAGAACATGAAGCATCCCAAAACTACCGTGGTTTTCTCTCCCTCCGCAGCCCTGACCGGCCCTATCACCTCCTCATTCGCCGCCAATACCCCTACTTGTGCTTCATCGAACAAGCGTAATGCCCAGTCGGATTTCGAAGATAGATCTGGCAAGAAAGTGTCCCTTGAGAGCAACGCCGGGAACGCCCAAATACCTCAAGCTGGCAGCCAGAACAGCGGGCCTCAGAATATTACTGCAGGTATCGCCTCCGCTGAGCTGAACCAGGCCGTCGACGCGAGAGTCGTCATTCTCATTAGAAAGTCGGTTAATGCTACCATCAAGAAGACCTTGGATGAAGTGAAAGAGCACAAGACGATTTACGGAATGCCTATCTGGCCAGACGCGTTCCCGCTTAAGCTCGACGGCCAGGAGAAGGTGCGTCGAACGCATGAGGCGGCTGTCAAGGACATCCTCGAATCACTCCTCTGCCCCGACGACAACGGGCAGCCCCCAATGGCCGATCTGGGCCGGATCCTTGGCAGCCTCATCCCCACTGGCGCCCCTATAATCAACGACAACCTAGCCCAGAGCAACTCAGCACCTAAACCCATGGCAATCACTACCCCCAGACGGGTTGCTAGCCTAGGAAACGGTAGTGGCCAGACTACTGGCGTCGGTAGCAGTAAAGGAAAGGGCGTTTGTGTCCCCAACGTCGTCCAAGTTGACGGGGGTGTCGGCCTCCTCATCAACGGAGGCAAGGGATTCGTCCCGCTGCCTGGACTCCCCAAATCGCACCAGAAGAAGCCCTCCAAGGGCAAGGCCGTCGCGCCTGCCGCAGTCCACCAGAACGACTCGGCAGCCCTCCAGGATGCCCTTCGCACCGGCGATGTAGTCAAGGCCCAGGAAATCACGAGCCGCATCTTCCCGGAAACTTCTGCTCTCGGCAGTTCTCCTGAAGCTCCCCCAAAGAGGAAGCGCACTCCCGCCAGGCCCAAGGCGACCGGTAACAAGAAGAAAGAAGACGTCAATCAGTCTCTTGCCTCGGCGGCTGATAATGCCACCGATGGTGCTTTCCAGAACCGGAATCAAGCGCAGGCTACCCGGAGCAGGTTCTTCCCCTTCCCGTCTGGTGATCCTGTTATGGCGGGTCCATCCAAGGAGGTTGACAACAAAATCACCGATGAGACCCTCAACTCAGTTGACCTCGACGAGTTGACCCGTCAGACTTTCGGTACTAGCGAGGCTACTGGAAGCTCTGGCATGGGTCCTCAGGGCATCTTCGACGGCATGGGATTCAATCTCACTCTTGAATCCATCCTGTCCCGGCCCGTCAATAATACCGCCGAGAGTGAGAGAAAAGGAAAGAGCGTTGTATCGGTTGGTGAGGGAGGTCAGATGACCGAGAAATCCCACGAAGAAGCACCTATTCTCCAGTCTCCGGGGCCTGTAGACCCTTTTGATGCGAGCTTCAATTTCGACCAGCACCTGAGCTTCTTGGACCTACCAGCTACCTCTCCGACTACCGAGGCGTCTGCCTCCCGCAGCGGTCGATTCCATCCTTTCCCAACTGGAGACAACTCGTCGGCAGCAGCTATTGGTAACCCGGTTATCGACTTCGGTGCTACAGCAGTGACCGACTCGACGAACAACGGCGCCGAGTGGACAATTCCATCCCAGGGCCAGGCGTCGACGTCCGCTGCTGGAGCAGCTCCATCATTGGCCTTAGACAATGGCAAAGACGAAACCCAGGCATCCCCTAAGATTGCTCCCGAAGGATCCGGCAGCCAGACGATTGCCCCCTCCAACGATGCCGAGGAGAACGCAGAATTGGCTACCGCTGTGGCCAACGCTCTCAAAGACCTCCATGAAGCCGGTCTGAATAAATTCTCGGCCGAAGACTTGATGGCCGCCCGGCACGACAAAAAGACACTGGAAGCCGTCGCTCAGCTCGTGAAGGATGAGGTGTTCGAGTTCGAATGGTGGCAGGTCCTGAAAGACTTCTGTGACGGCAACGAGTTCCCATACCCGTTCGACGTCTCCTTCAAGGTCAACGCTACTGCCCCGACGGTCAGCGACGACCCGGCGCGCGTCTGGAAAACTCAGGACGAACGGTTCTGCTCAGACTTCACCTCGGAGGAGATCATGTGGGGGGCTGCGGTGTACGGCTGGAACTCTACGCCCGCCCGCTACCGATTCGCAAAAGATCACGAGACCGACACCATCGGGGCCATTACGCCTTACTACTTCATCGCGAATGGGGTAACCGTAACCGTGTGCCGCGATCCGGAGATCTTCCCGATCCTAGGGAACCCTAAGCCGACTATGTGCGAATGGGATTCGATCAAGCTCGCCGCCCAGAGGGACGGCGAATTCGCTGACCTCGTTGGCAACATCTACCCACACTATTGGGAGAAGATATCGTGGAATGTTAACTTCCATACGGCGGACCTGTTCTATACGCCGGAGCATGTGCGACAGCAATCTAAGAAATCAGTGGAAGTTTAAGGTTGGCATGGCGATTTTGTCACGCAGCGACGAGTTTGACGGTGATTCAGAATGGTACCTACTATCTTCATATCACTCAGGGGTTCGGTTGATTTTCTCCGCTTTGTTTTTGTTTTGCTGGTTCGGGTTAACATTCTCTTAAAGATACCCTGTCACGGTTTGGTGGATTGGTTTTTGTCTTACTGATACCCGGTCGCGGATTGCTGGTTTGGTTTCTTGCTCTGGATACCCTGTGGCACTCATGGACGGTCATTTCTGTTTGGTTCGGTATTTCCTTACTGGTACTTTGTCACGGTTTGGTGGTTTGTTTGCTCTTTTCTACTGGTATTTTGCTACGGTTTTGGTGGTTGGTTTGCTTTCTAGCACTTATTACTCGCGGCACTCAAGATTGATACCCCTATTGCCGTTGGAGGTTGGTCGTAATTTTATAAACAGGAGACAACAAATGTTCTCATGACCCCTCTCCCTCCGTGCTACTGTGAGTCCAACTTATGCTGAAATGTGTTTGACCTGTACTGCATCGCAGTTTAAGTGTGGCCTCTGGCAGATGGGTTATCCGAAGTTTCCTTGCTCCGGTAGCCCCTTAAATGTTTGTCCCTTGGTTGGCCACCACTTGAAGTTGAAGGATGGTAAACACTGGAGATAGAAGGGCACACAAGCTAGGTATGCGCAAGGAAGAGCGGCTGTGGTATCTGCCAAGCTGGCGTGTTTATTTACATTAATGGGGAATTACTCCCAGTCTGTTGTTCTCTACAGCACTGAGATTACATGCCTGGAAGTCAGCGTTTACAGCTGGGTCATCCTCGGCTCTGGATTGGACAACATCTGTGATTCATGTACTCATTATGGTGGTTTAGTAGCCCCTAACTCCAGGACACGGCCCCGACAACCCGATCGTGTGGTCCATGGAAGCCAAACACTTACAATACGCAAGCTTATCAATACACATTGTGTGGTCAAAGTCGGACTGGGATATTTGCGGGGCGTTCATCCCCAAAGCACCCGTGTCCCATTGCAAAGCAATTCTTCACGCCTCCATTGCATCAGCCTCCCCAGAGACCGTAGCACTAGCACTGTTCTTCAACTCCTCGCCGCTGGTGACGGGCGGTGCGGCGTTCCCAATTCTGAAGGTATTGAATATGGCTTCCCACGAGGCGACGTTGATGTGCTCGTAGCCGCGGCCCTCGGCCTTCTGCACCCCGTACCACTCGAGGGTGTGCTGGAACTCGTAGGCCATTTTCGATTCAGGCCTAGCGGACGTGGCCCTGGCGAGACGAGCTTCCTCGTAGAGACGGTTGATGCACTGTGTAGGCTGGCCATCGACGAGTTTCCCGCCTCTTGGCGGGTGGAAAATGATGCGGCAATCTTCATCTTCTGAGACATCGTCGTCACTATCATCATCCGCGTCTGCTCGGCTCATATCCGTTTTCTGGAAGGGAGGGGATGCGTCCTTGGCATCTTGTCTAGAGAGTGACGGGTCGTTACCCAGCGATACCAATCTATAGCCTGCTCCGGGCAGGGATAGCTCTGAACCCGGTAGGTATTCCCTAATTTCCTTTAACATCAACTCTAGGAATTCTACAGTAATGTCGATGGGGAAAGGCGATCCCGATATTGTCGGCTGCCGGAAGCCGCCGAGCCAGACTTGGTCAAGCCAAGTGCCTTCATTCTTCACAGGGCCATACTCTCGGATGAGCTGAATGAGGTGACGCTGCGCGAAGATCAAGTCTTCTTCCTTTGGCACTTGGGAATCTGGAAACTTGTCTTTCGCCGCGGGATCCCATATGATGAGCTCACATCTCTTATACGGCTTCCGAAACGGATTCACGGGCCGATAGACTGCAAGCCAAGGGCGCCGCCGCGGTCTCGTTTCCGGAGGGGGGTTCTTGGGGTCCCATTCTTCGGTGATGGTATAGAAAAATCCAATGTACGTGTTGAATCTGCGGGCTCGAGGAAGAATGGGCGGGGGGGTAAAAGACCAGGAGAAGTCAAACCACGATTTCATGGTCCTGAAGTGCTCATGCGGGTCACGGAAATGTTGCGCCATATCCGAGTCTGTCCATGACACTGGGTAGAGATAGAGAGTGGCAAACCCCCATTTATCGCCTAGGCCCCTGAAGTACGATTGGAAGGCCTGCGAGTCCTCACGCGTGATACGTCTGCTCTGCAACATCCAGGAGGTGGCAGGGATAGCCGCCCTCGATGCGACCTGGCCTTTGAGGCCGTGGTCGGAGCCGCCGGTATCGTCCAGTTTATGGGCCTCAGCGGGTTCGGCTGGTTCAACCGGCTCGTACCTTTGCTGGACAGTGTCCATGACAAGATCCGGACTATTGATGGTGCAGCGAGTATACTTCGGGATCTGGATGATCCGCTCGCCCTTCATTGCCCCTTTGTACTTCATGGCAGCGCTGGACCCAACTACATGAAATCCCCTGAACTGGTCGATTCGCAAGCTCGACCACCAGCCAAACCAGTTGATGAGACTTTGCTCATCGTTAGGGTCTATTGAAGGGTCTGCATAGATTAGAGTGCTGGCTTCTTCGTTGAATGCGGAGGGGCCAGCCGGCGCTTGCTGGAGGTTGTGAAGTTCTGTGGCAAGAAGCAGAGCCTTGAACCGCTCCTCGCAATCGTGTTGGCTCAGCCCTCTCAGGTTCGCCTGTATCTCATTTTGGGCAACGCCGTGGGGTCCTTGCAAAATCACATCTCGTTCTTGTGCCTTCTCGTGTGCTAATTCCTCGAGGTAGTCGGGGAGGTTCCAGGCTGCCAATAACTTGACCTGTTGGCTCTTCGTCCAGTTCGATAGAAACCAGTCTAGGAGCTCGGAGGCGCGCTGTGGCTCAGACGTGAGGAAGCTAGGAGTGATAAGGATTGCGGTGCGGTTGGGAAACAACCGCGTAAAGGATATCTTGCCTGGAGGGGTCGTCTCGTCGGGAAATGGAGATGAAGGGAGAAGAGGCTGTGGGTGGCTGGCCTCCGACAAGCACCAATACACATCGCGCTTCTGATCCAGGTAGAGTTGAAGCGAAGGAAAGCGACGCAAACTCCACAGGAGAAGCTCGTGAACTATAACCACGCCCGGTTCCTGTTCCACGGCATGTCTGAACGCCGACCAACCGCCGGGTTGCTGACTGGTGTAGATATGGCTGTTGGGCCGGCAGGCTTGCAGCCAGTGGTAGAGCGACCTGAGAAAATCGTCCTTTGACTGCGGAAAGGCGAGGAAGAAATTCGGTGTTGAATCGTTTCCAGCCAAGGCAGGGGGGAGGAGATCGGCATAATTCAAACGCAGTAACTTCTGCACGAGAACTTCCCTCCCTGGTAGAGGATTGCTGGTTTCCTGTCCCGATACTCCAGTGTCTCTGGAGCTGGGAATGGGCCTTAAGAAAGGTCCACAATCCAAGGTTGACCTGAAGATAAAGTACTTCAGCGCGCCTTCATTAGGCGATGACGATTCAGCCGCAAACAAATCAGCTAACCACCTCCATTCGTCGCACTTCGTCGGGTATAGTATCAAGTTATACTCAGGGTGCGAGTAGTATACCCCGAGCATGCCCGCGCGGAGCCGTGCCGCTACAACTTCCAGAATATTTTCGCTCTTTGCAGACGTGACGGTTCCCGCACAGAGAGTCTCACACCAGAGATGGTTCATTTGTTCGGAAAACGTTTTGGCGAAGCATGAGTAGTTGCAGTCTAGAGTGTCTTTTGCGAGGAATTCCGCGAGCCATGGTTCCTCTGATCCTAACGGAATCCCGTGAATGGTTACGGGAATTGGCTGCGTGAGTGAGCCAAGTCTAATGGTCTTGTCAACAATTTGGGTTTGTGCCAATCGGCTCTGACCGACACCAGGCTGCGGCCCTGTTCTGAGTGATAGGGTGGGTGGCGTCTTCACATTGGCTGCGAGCGGATCGATATCCATGGGTTCAGAGTGTAATGGCGCATCATCGTCGGGTAGAAAGCGGACTGATTTACGTTTCGTCTTAGACTGTCTATCATCCTTGGATAATGAAGGCGGAGGCTGTACGCCAGCACTAAACGTAGCTGAATTTGACTTGACATTCATCTCTCGCTGGCCACGACCCTCTTTCGAAAGGCTATCTTTTGAAGCATTCCTGCTAGGCGGCCCTTTGGTGATGTCGAAGAGGTTTCCCGAGACCGCCCGGGGATTTGGCGGCAGATCTTCTTTATCTCGAGAAGCTTTCTCGGCCAGCCATAGGAACCTATAGCTTTGGGAGACCTTCTGATCCTTGGTAGAATCAGCGAGGACATCCGCGAGCTTGGTTCTCTGCTTCCTTGTTTTGCCGCCTATGAAGACGTTGCTAGGGGTTGTCTTGGTTGCTGCGCTGCTCTTCTTGGCGGTGTAGACGCGCCTGCTAGCGGATTGTAAGGTCCGGCCAGGGGCAGTCCCCCGAGCAACAGCGGCAGCGTTTACTGGACCGCTGCCGGTGCTACTTGTCGGCTTAGTAGCAACAGTAGTCTTCCTCCCCGTGCCTTGATATCCTGTGGCAGAGGGACGCTCACCTCGAACCGAGGCTGCAGGTGGCGGCGGTACGGGTTTCGCCTGGTGGGCAGGCGGGGTTTTCGTGGAGGAGCCCTGACTGCCTCGGCGGCGAGGATCGGTTGATGATTTAGGAGGAACTGTCCGAGTCGGCGATGGCCTTGGCCCTGGAACTTTAGATTCTCTCTGTTTCGGTGGCGCTCCACGGCGCGCTGGTGCGTCCACGCTAGTTTTCGTGATATCGGGATGGGCATCTTCCTCAGCCTCGTTGCTCTCATCATCATCCCATGACGTAGCCTCCTTGTCGCGGCCACCGTCGTCGGAAAGGGGCTCGGTCAAGTCCAGACCTAGGCGTCTGCGCTTGGCATTTCTTCGGCGATGGCGCTCTTTCTTGTCCCGGATACTCTTGTTGACAGCATCGTAGAAGTTTTGGAGGTCAAAGGGTTTTTCTTTGCCCGCCCGCTGATTCTGTTTCGTCTCCTCCCATATCTCCCTCAGCTCTGGCCCGAGATTGCTCGCGGGCTCCCACGTGCACTCTTCTAGAGGGAAGCCTTCCCACTCAACTAGGTAGCTCATGCCACTTTCGCTGGGCTTCTCGGCGAGGACATTGGCAACCTCAAACTCGTCATCGGATCCATGCCCGTTGGAGACGGTGGAAGTCACGGAGATGGCATCATCATCGTCACCATCCTCAACAACGGCCGGCGATTGCGGGCCTGAGGAATCCTTGCGACTGATGCTTCTGAACATGATAGTAGTGAACGATTCTCCAAAGCCCGGTGACGATCCCACATCGTTCAAGTGGGTAGGCGGCGGGCGGATGGGCGGTAAGACTTGGCAGGAGCAGCGACTGTTGGGTCCAAACAGCCGGCGAGGTGTAGCCAGTCAAAGAAAGAGGCCGGGGGCGTGGATGTGTCGATCTCTGGAATGTGCCGGACGGAGAAGATCCGGTTTTCAGGTCGTTTTAAGATGGATGCAGGGTGGTTTGCCAACCGACCGTCAACAAAGGGAGGGACGGTTGGGGGGACGACTTGATAACGTGATCAAGGGAAACAAGGGAATTAAGTTGAGGTAGTGAGGAAACGAAACCGAAAACGACAATCCAGGGTAGGTGGTCCCTTTGCCTTGCAGCGAGTGGCGATTTGGCAGAGAGACTCCTGTGTGTTGCGTTGACGAAACAACCGGCAACGGTGTTGCTCACCATGGTAACGACCAACGAACGGGCGGCTAAGGTACTGAAGGTGAGGTGTGTTTTGATTTATTGGGACCAACGGTGCACGTGATGGTCGAAGTAGGGTCAAATTGTACTGTCTGGTATCTGAGGTGGTATAAGATGAAGGAGTCAAGTCCTTGGTGAGGTACTGGGACTTGCCGTGGAATATCTCCGTGAGCACAGGAAGGGGTAGAGCATGTAATCCGTAATTGCCTAGTACCTAATTATTATCTGCCTACGGATTAGGTACTGCTTAAATTCCATATTTTAAACTATTTTTACCTGCAGGCACCAAAGTGTTTCCTAGCACGGCCCTAGCCCGTCTAGAGGCAGCGCCGACGAATACCTCCCAAGGCACCAGATTGCTACAAGTACCGGGACTCGAGGCATCCCCCCAGACCCACCATAGAGACCCGCATCTCAGAGCCGCACCGCCCTCCTTTGTTCTCCTTGAACATCGCAATCCCTCCACCCGTACAATTTCCAACACCCCGCCCTCTAAACAACCTCACTTCTCGGCGCACTTGATTCTGGCTCTTCCATCATGGCAAACGACGAATACGACGTAAGTTACTATCCTTCTACGCATCGAACGATCTCGTTCCGCCACGCCACCGCCGATGGACTTCTCCTGTTTCATGCGCTAACTCTCGGCTTCCCATAGTTCCTCTTCAAAGGTGCCTAATCCATACTGCTATCCTCTCTCGACGTCGAGTCTATTGCGATTAAGCCCCCGCTGACCAAGTGCCCCTTCTAGTGGTGCTGATTGGAGACTCTGGTGTCGGAAAATCTAACCTGCTCAGTCGATTCACTCGCAATGAGTTCAACTTAGACTCCAAGTCCACCATCGGCGTCGAGTTCGCAACAAGGTCGATCCAGGTCGACTCGAAGACCATCAAGGCTCAGATCTGGGATACAGCAGGCCAGGAGCGGTATCGCGCCATTACCTCCGCCTACTACCGTGGAGCTGTCGGTGCGCTCCTGGTCTACGATATCAGCAAGCACCAAACCTACGAGAACGTCACGCGGTGGCTGAAGGAGCTCCGAGACCACGCCGATGCCAACATTGTGATTATGCTGGTCGGTAACAAGAGCGATTTGCGACACCTACGCGCAGTGCCGACCGAGGAGGCCAAAGCCTTTGCAAGTACGTTGGCAATACCCACTTCGAACGAGAGAGGGTGGGAACAGGTATCAGGCAGCTAGTCTTACTAACGCTATTCTTCTAGGCGAGAACCATCTCTCCTTCATTGAGACATCAGCCCTCGACGCGAGCAACGTTGAACTTGCATTCCAGAACATCCTGACGGGTATGATCTCACCTGAACCCCTCCTCTGCCGATCCCGACCCACTAACGTCTTTCCCTTCCCCCCAGAGATCTATCGCATCGTATCAAGCAAGGCCTTGGACAGCGGCGACGGCGCCCAGGCCACGATCGGAGCCGGAACAAACATTTCTCTTAGCAAGCCTGCGGACGACGGCTCGGCGAAAGGGAAGGCTTGCTGTTAATTTCTCCATGGGCCGTACTTACGGTCATAGGGCTAGGATGTTACACGGCGTCGCATATGTCCGGAAATGCAGGGGAACTGCGAGCATTGGGGAGTAGGATTTCCTGGTTTTTACCAGAATCGTTCGCGTGATGATTTCTTATGGGAGGGCCACATTTCCGTGTTTCCTCTGTTTTCTTCCCGTACGGGTAATTTGGGGGGCTCCTGATACATCCAACGATCACTCTGGCACGCAACACCTGGAAGTTAGTGGAATGAGTATTTTACCTTGACAAGTTGCGATGTGCGATTGCCCTGCTAGCGCGTCGGCATCGATCCGATCTTGCTCGGTTTGGTGATTCCTACACACAAGAGAGCGCCACTGCAGCAAACAATGATGCTTCTGCTAGACCAACTAATTACCCACATCTTTGCTCTGCCGGCTTGCTTCCCTTGGGAACTTTTTGATGGGTACCTAGGTGGTGATGGGTCGGATTGTGCGGAGGTCGGCGAGTAGTGAATTGTCAGCTAGAAGTACACGCTATGGTACAGCACCTTATAGCGTCTGGGCGGGAGAGCTTTCTATCGGCTGCCT
>Ga0164242_10006854_pt1 | contig 12502 bp, 16 predicted proteins | sample OricomgcompostMG_FD_108783 | JGI IMG/M metagenome (GOLD analysis project Ga0164242, IMG submission 108783) | Miracle-Growth compost microbial communities from Emeryville, California, USA - Original compost - Miracle growth compost (MG) ... | reverse complement strand
GATGATGCCGGTCGTTGCGACCGGGTGGATCAGCGGCTCTATCAAGGCGGATAAGGTCTCCAAGGCGCCCGGTGCCGGTTGGTGCACCTCAACCGGGATGGGCTTGTCCTTCGGAGTAGAAGCGAGCGGAGTGACCGCCTCGCCCTTAGGACTGTTCAGCTCCTTCCGGAGACTGTCCAACACCTCAGACGCTTGCTTAAGTGGGCCCCGTGCGGTGGTCGCGCCTCTGAACGCCTCAATCTTGCCGGCCAATGTCGATTGATAAGCGGGCAGACGCTCCGCGAGCTGGCTCACCTGGGAAAACATTAGTGCTGCAAAGCCAGATATCACGCCAAAACACAGGAGAACGGCGACAACCACCGCGGCTGGCCTGGGCAGCCGGAGATGTTGAAGCACCCGCACAAGCGGCGCTAGAACAAAGCTCAGCAGCACCGCCAAGGCGATCGGAAGCAGAACGTCCCGGCCGAGATACAGTGCGGCCACGATAATCGCGGCAATAAGGACGTTCGGCGCCGCATTGCCCGATTTCCAGCTCATCTCACACGAATAGTGGCCTTATGCGCGAGCAAAGGCCCGCGCTTCCCGCACCACTGCTGTAAGCCCAAAGCGGCCAGCAGGGTTCCCGAGCTCGACGGACAAACCGGCGACCTAGGCTAGCGCGCACTTTCCAAGCGGCACTCAGAAGGGAAGTGCAGATTGATCCGCATCGGGCCCAATACTGACAGATCATCATATGCTAGCTTTGGAGAGACTGCCCCGCTTTCAGTCGGCCGAGATTCAAGACATAATCTGCCTCCACAACTAAATGGGGGAGTACATGTTGCACGACTTCAAAACTTTCGCGCTCAGAGGAAACGTTGTTGACCTGGCCATCGGCGTGATAATCGGCGTCGCCTTCGGCGCAATCGTCGCCTCGATGGTAGGAGACATCATCATGCCGATCGTCGGCGCAGCCGCCGGCGGACTCGACTTCTCCAATTACTACCTTCCCCTGAGTTCTTCGGTAAAAACAGGCCTATCGCTGGCCGACGCCAAGAAAGCTGGCGCAGTCTTGGCCTACGGCAACTTCATTACAGTCACCATCAACTTCATTATCATCGCTTTTGTCTTGTTTCTGTTCATCCAACTCTTCAACAAATTAAAGAAGAAGGAGGAGGCCAAACCGAGCGAGCCGCCTGCCACGGATAAATTGCTGGCGGAGATCCGGGACCTGCTGGCGCGGCGCGCGTAAACAGCGCGCCAGGTCCGACGCACAGTAGGACTTGAGCCCGACTTCGTCATATGCTCTCTTTTAAGTCTCGGTGAATACGTCAAAACGGGAGGACCAAATGAAACGTCTTGTGCTTGCCGCACTAATTACCTCTTTTGCCGTCGGTTCCGCCTATGCGCAGTCTTGCTCGGTCAAGGCCGTCGGCAAGGATGGCAAGGTGCTGGCCGGCGCTGCGAAGACGAGCTTCATGAAGAAGTGCTGCGAAGACAGCGCAATCGGTAAGGACGGGAAGCCGCTCTCCGGCGCGGCGAAGACCAGCTATGTCACCAAATGTGAGAAGGGCGGCTGAGAGTTCTAACCCGACCCGTCCTAGTTCATAACCCGGAGTTGCAAATGCGTACGCTCGCGCTCGTCTGCTCGATCTTCGTCGGCGCTTCCGTCCTCTCGTTTCCAGCGGTGGCACAGCAAAAAACTGTCAAGGCTTGCCAGCAAGAATGGAGGGCCAACAAGGCCGCCAATCAGGCCAAGGGCATCACAGAGAAGGCGTACGTCGGACAGTGCCGAACGGGTACGGCTACCACAGTGCTCGCCCCGGCGGCTCCTACAGCCGCAGCGCCGCCGAAGGCCGCACCGAGCACGGCGCCTGCGTCCTCTCGTGCCGCTCGACCTTCGGCTCCCACTGCGCCCTCAGCGGCAACGCCATCCGGGGCAAATCAATATTCGACGGAAGGCCAAGCGAAGGCGCGATGCGGATCGGGCACCGTCGTGTGGGTCAATCTCAACTCGAAAATCTACCATTTTGTTGGCCACAAGGACTATGGGCATACCAAATCCGGAGCCTTCATGTGCGAACGCGACGCCATGAGCGAAGGTATGCGTGCCGCAAAGAACGAAAAGCATCCCTAGCCACAAGCGAATGAGCATATTGGCGCACTGACATAGCGGAGACACCACGATGGGACTCTTTGATCAGGTCGGCGGCGCGCTAAAAGGAGCCATTGCTTCCGAGCTTGCCGCAAATGGACCTGCGCTACTGAATTCCGCGCTCGCAAAGACCAATATGGGAAACCTGCAAGGCCTCGTTGAACAACTTCAACAAGGCGGCCTGGGAGATCAGGTGAGGTCGTGGCTAGGCAATGGCCAAAATATGGGAGTCAGTCCCGAGCAAATCCAGTCCGCGTTAGGTAATGATCAGCTTCGCCAGCTTGCCGCCCATTTCGGGATCCCGATTGAAGCAGTGTCAAAGTTGCTGGCAGATCACCTACCTTCGGCAGTGGACCAGGCGAGCCCTGATGGGACTCTGCAGAGTTCCTAGCTTTTCGAGCAGTGATCCCCCTCAATAAGGCGTTGTCTCCGCAGAGGCAGGTACCCGCGGTATGATATTTCACGGCAGGTTCGAATGAGGAGGGTCGGATGCACATTCTCTGGATCATCATCATCGGGTTTGTTGCCGGGCTTATAGCGAAGTTAATTCACCCATCGCCCAACGAGCCGTCCGGGTTTATCATGACCACGGTACTCGGCATTGTCGGGGCTTTTGTCGCGACCTACATCGGACAGGCAATCGGGTGGTATCGCGCAGACCAGCCTGCCGGCTTTATTGGCGCGATCGTCGGGGCGCTCATCGTGCTGATCGTGTGGGGTTACCTTGCACCCAGGCGCTCGGCAGTCTAATCATCGCATTCGCGCTTCATGCCGGCGCGCCGGCACTCTGGCCATGGCAGTGGCGATGCGGTCGCGTAGTCGGGCATGTTCGCAGCCGCCGCGGGACTTTTGAACAGAGAGCTGCGGTGCGGACCAGAGGCCCGCGCAGCGCTTGGCTGTATCGGGCCAGTTGCGGCTGTTCGCGGGTTTAGGACAGGCGTCTGCCATGCTTCGCTTAGCGGACCATCCGTGGCGAGGGCTTTAGTCAGCGAGACTCGTCTATAGACCCACAGATGTGCTGGGGGCCTCTCAGGAGAGATTTCACGGTTTGCCCCGCGCCGTAGGCGAGCGGCTAAAAGGCGGGCCACATTCAGCCTACTTTGCGCACCGCCAGAACAGCGTTCAAACCACCGAAAGCGAACGAATTGGAAAGCGCCACCCGAACTGACGATTGACGTCCCTCGTTCGGCACATAATCGAGATCACATGCTGGATCGGCACCGAGGTAATTGATGGTGGGAGGAATGGCGTCATTGCGCAAGGCCATGACCGCCGCAACGAGCTCGAGCGCGCCAGCGGCACCGAGCGCATGGCCGACCATCGACTTCGTGGACGACACGGCAAGTCGCCGCGCGTGGCTGCCGAAGCATGTATGCAGCGCCGCCGTCTCCGCCTGGTCGTTGGCGACGGTTCCTGTTCCGTGGGCGTTGACATAGTCGACAGTATGCGGCGCCAGGGCGCCGTCCATCATCGCGGCACTGATGGCACGTGCCATCCCGGATGGGTCGGGCGCGGTCAGGTCCTTCGAGTCGGCGCTCATTCCGAAGCCAGCGACCTCAGCGAGAATGTCTGCGTTTCTCGACCGCGCGTGCTCCAGCGTCTCCAGAACAACGATGCCCGCGCCCTCTCCGATCACCATTCCCTTTCGGTCCCTCGAAAACGGCCGGCAGGCGTCGGGCGCCATGATCCGCATCGCTTCCCAACCCTTCAACGCGCCGTAGGTGATGCTGGCTTCGGTGCCGCCTGAAATTGCGCACGTTGCCCCGCCGGACCGCAGCATGTGGAAAGCCTGACCGATGGCATGCGTCGCCGACGCACAGGCGCTCGCAACCGCATAGGCAGGGCCCTTGGTGCCACAGAATAATGAAACCTGGCTGGCCGCGGCGCTGATCATTGCCTTGGGAATGGTGAGCGGGTGCAAACGAGGGCTGGCTTCGGCGTAGAGACGATGGAAACTGTCATCAATCGTGCCGTGGCCACCCGATCCCGTTCCGATAATGACGGCGGTACGCTCGGCGAGCTCCTGGCCCAGCGACAATCCGGACTGCGCCAGCGCTTGCCTCGCCGCAACGACGGCAAACTGCGATACACGGTCAAGCAAGCCGATCTGCTGTGGCTCGAAGTGTTGGGACGGGTCAAAGTCCAGCACTTGACCGACAAGCTTCGTGCTCACTTGCATTGCCGCTGGCAACACCGGGGCCGCAAGGCCGGATCGACCCGAAATCAGGCTGGCCCAATAATGCCGGACGGATTGGCCAACAGGGGAAACGACACCCAATCCTGTGATGACGACTCTATTCAAGTGAGAGTAGCCTTGGCAGCGACTAGAGCTTCAACGGACTCAATAAGGTCACCAACAGTTTTTGCCTTAATGTCGAAGTTCGCGTTGAAGGGGATTTCGACGTCAAATCTTTCTTCGATTACAAATGTCAAGTCGACCACCCCCAGTGAATCCAAGCCAAGCTCGTCAAGCGGATCGGTCAAAGCTACGACACCATCTCCGCCATTGAGCTTGGTGCCGATTATCTGCATGATCTCCGCAGCCACATCAGACATTTACGATCCCTTTCCGAATCAACGCCAGCCCGCCCCGTCAGGAGACTACACGCCTTAATATCAAGCGGCCGTTTTTTCTGTTCGAACCCGGAAAACGTGACGCCGTATCGATCGGTCGATCGAGAGGCTTCACGGGGCTGCTGCATCTACTCGGAATGAACCGAGTCTAGACTGCACCGATGTCACTGTGCGAGCCCTTGGGATTTCAACCACGCAATTTTGCGCGGGCCGTTGAGCCAGGAGTGAACTTCTTCCAGGCTGGATAAACCGTCAATCAAGCGAACCTCTTCGCCGGAACAATGAGCCTCGATTCGCCACTCACCTTCGGCAATCCGCTTGGGTCGGAATTCAACGCGTTTTTTCTTCGACATCGATCAGACGCCCCGCTTACGGCCGTGAAGGTAAACCGCTACATTGAGCCCGGACCATGGATCTGATCATCGCGTGAACCGGTGATCTCTCTCAAAACCGTTCCATCATCTCGACAGAGGTGCGCGCGTATCCTGCGGATCGTGTGGAGGACGAAGAGACCGTCGACAAAATCCTCAGCTTCTCTGAGCGCAATCGTGTCGCTAAGTGCATTGACAGGCAAGGTGCGCTGATGGGCTCGCGTTGAGGCACCAGAGTAATGGACTCGCTCGACGAAGAGTGAGAATTTTGACATGCCTCAGCGTAGGGGGCGGAGCTCGGCAAGTCGAGCGCCATCCCGCCATTAAGTCGGTCAGGGCGGCTGTCGGTGTTCGACGATCGTACTGTTCCGACCCAAGCACCCGGACCGGCCGCGGGTACGGGGCGGGTCCCTATCGACAACTGTTATTCCAAGGCCGATCGAGAATGCCCGAGGTCATTTCCGTAAGCTGACATTGCGCCCACGCTCGCCTAGATGGCGCGCCATTCTCACAAACGTCGGTCGAGAGCCTGCCTGATACGGTTGGCCAGATCCGCCTGCGATATGGGCTTCTGAATGAGATCTACGCCGGGATCGAGCCTGCCCTGGTGGACGACGGCATTTCTTGAGTACCCGGTCATATAAATGATTTTCAAGCCAGGACGCAGCTTGCGCGCCTCATCACCCAACTGTTTTCCATTTTGGCCGGGCATGACAATGTCGGTCAACATCAGGCTAATCGGGCGCTCCGATTGTGCAAGGAAGACCTTTGCTGATTGCGCGTCCGAACACGTAATGACTTCGTAGCCGAAACCTCTCAGCACCTCCGCCAAGTATGAGCGAAGATCAGTGTCATCTTCGACGACCAGAATGGTTTCTCCCTCCTCAGATCCAATGATTGGTATTGATGACTCCTCTGGGTCATCCAGAGGTCGCAGAAGTCGCGGCAAATAGATTTTGACCGTCGTGCCATCTCCGGGCTCGCTATAGATCTTCACATGGCCCCCGGATTGCTTGACGAAGCCATAGACCTGGCTCAGACCCAATCCGGTGCCATGGCCGGCCTCCTTGGTCGTGAAGAATGGCTCGAAGGCCCGCGCTACGATGTCGGCAGGCATCCCGTGGCCGTTGTCACTAACACAAATGGCGACGTACTGCCCCGGCACCACCTCCGGGTTTAGCCGCGTGTAGTCCTCGTCGGCAAAGACGTTGGCCGCCTCAATCGTGATCTTGCCCCCGTTCGGCATGGCATCGCGGGCGTTGATGGTCAAATTCACGAGCGCCGATTCAAGCTGGTTCGGATCGGCTTCGATCATCCACAGGCCTGCCGATCCCGCCGCTTCGATCTGTACGGTCTCACCGAGTGAGCGCTGCAGAAACTCGGTCGTACCTGCCAGATACTTGTTCAGATCGATCGGCTTTGGATCGAGCGCCTGGCGGCGGGAGAAAGCCAGAAGCCGGCTGGTCAAGGCGGCAGCCCGCTGAGCGCCTCGCATGGCATTGGCAAGCGCGCGACCTAAAGCGGGCGAAGCCTGCCCTTTCGACGCCTGACTTTGCGCCGTTTCCAGGTTCCCAATGACGATCATCAGGAGGTTATTGAAGTCGTGCGCAATGCCTCCGCTTAGCTGGCCGACGGCTTCCATTTTTTGAGCGCCAGCAAGCTGCTCTTGAATGGTCTTGAGATCCTGCTGCGCTTGGTAGCGATCGGTGACATCACGTGTGACCTTGGCAAAACCGACGACATTGCCCTGCTCGTCATCGATGCGATCGATCACCACCAGTGCCCGAAATTTCGAGCCGTCCTTCCTGACGCGCCAACCTTCCGATTCGTACTTGCCGGTCGTCGCCGCCGTTTCAAGCGCCAACTGCGGAAAGCCCGCGGCACGATCTTCCTCGGTATAGAACCTGCTAAAGTGCTGACCCACTATTTCCGGAAGCTCATAGCCCTTGATGCGCTGAGCACCGCGATTCCAGGTTGCGACGTGACCCGTTGCATCGAGCTGGAAGATGGCATAGTCGACCACCGCCTCGACGAGCTGGCGGTAGCGGCCCTCGCTTTGCGCTAGCTCTTGGTGGGCTTCGAAGCGGTCGGTGATGTCCCGAGTGACCTTCGCGAAACCGACGAGTTGGCCGCTATCGTCGCGAATGGCATCGATGACAACCATTGCCCAGAAGCGCGTGCCGTCTTTCCTGACCCGCCAGCCTTCAGCATGGAAACGCCCTGTTTCCGTAGCGATCCTTAGGGCCTGGACGGGAACGCCTGCGGCGCGGTCTTCTGGCGTGTAGAAATTGCTAAAGTGCCACCCGATGATCTCGTCTGAAGAATACTGTTTGAGACGACGCGCCCCCGCATTCCAACTGACGACGTGTCCATCCACGTCCAGCATATAGATCGCGTAATCGACAACAGAATCGAGAAGAAGCTGGAGATCTAACGAGGAGGGCAAGATGAGACCGGGACGGAGGGCGATCGAAGTGAACGCTAGAGATCGAACATTGTTCCAATGGTCGAATGGCTACCGTGGGCGCGGCGAACTTATGGGCCCAGAAGGAACGGTGCTCCTACTAGCTCAGGCGACGCGACGGCGGGCGGCGGGCGAGTGCTGCTTCTCACTCCCTTCGGTGCGACGCGCGCGGAGCGGACCCAACGCGAGCGTTCAGGCGCGCTCGGCCATCGACGACCCGCGATGTAGGCGGCGATGGTTTGCTCGGACGCGCCGCCGATACGGCATTATAAATTCGGATACAGTGATGTGCGGTGATTGACCTGCCGCGATTGCACGGCCCGCTGCTGCACTGGCCTCAACAAAGGCTTCCAGCTTCTCATCGACCATGCGACCCGCTTCCACAGACGCGGCCGCATCACACCGAGTGGAGCGGAGCAAGCGCGTTGTAATCATTTGCTACGCTTCTAAGCCAAAGCGGCACGCTGAAATCCAGGCTGTAAGAATCGGGTACATGGTAAGGCCTCGCATGTCAGTTTCATAAGCCACCAGCACGATCAAAGGTTTCAAAGCGCCGCGACCCCTTGCTGCGCAGGCACTCCTTGCGGAAACGCTCTTTGAGTGCTACATACGCTTCTTCGAGATTTCGGCCGAACGAATTGGCCTTGCCGCGCAAGCGCGCCAGTCTAAAGACATTCTTCCTTAAAAACTCGGATAGCCGGCTGCGCTCGCGCGCGGCCAAGTGTACTCGCTATTGAAGAAAGGTCTCCCATGTCATCGGGAACCGTAAAGTGGTTTAACGGCCAAAAGGGCTTCGGATTCATCCAGCCGGACGACGGCAGCAAAGATGTGTTCGTTCACATCAGCGCAGTCGAACGCGCGGGCATGAGCAACCTCAATGAAGGTCAGAAAGTCTCCTATGAGGCGATCACCGACCGCCAGAGGGGCAAGACCTCCGCGGAAAACCTGCGAGCGGCTTAGTCGTTTATAGCTGTGGTTCGCTTGTTCACGGATGTACTGGCTAGCGAATACGGTTTGAGCCCGCGGCGGTCCCCGTCGCGGGTTTTTATTTTGTCTGCTTCGTAGAGCGCATCCAATGTCGGACCGACGAGAACTCTATCGTAGCCCGAGCGGAGATTGTTGGTTTCTCGGACGAGAGCCCACAAACGGCCGCGCCTTCATCATTCATCAGCCGAACGCGCCATCCGGCGGCAAGCTTTCGCACATTGAACTGACTGACTTCCTCCGTCGAGGCGACGGCCCGGAACAGCAGGCGCTATTGCGATTGATCGGTACGCTGGTCGACGTGCCACCGTTTGCCTAGCTCGCTCACTCCTTCGCCTTAGACTTTCCATCTAGCCAGTCCTCATTCTCGGCAAGCTGCTCCAGGCCTTCGGCGCGACGCCGATCGCGCGCACCTTCGCCGAGCGACTTTGCCTCCCTCGCACTTTTCCGAGATTCTGCGGCCTGCTTCCTGAACGCGTCGGCTTGGCTCATAGCGCCCTCCCTCTCTCGGGATGCCCAATTGCCCAATGCTTTCTAAGGTTCCGCGCCGGGACGCCATCGACTGCGCCCATTGATCGGTTCTGCCGTTTCGCCGCCCCTGGCGGTACAGATCTCTGACGTTCGCGGCCACGGCCCCAGTCCACGTGATGCGCGATGTCGGCCCCTAAGAAGAACAGAGCGTGATTCAGAATCGCAGCCAGTGGCTAATAGTTGTCAATTCCCGTTATGTTCTTCGATGGTACCGAATGCTGCACCCTTCCCGGCACCGCGGCCCTTTGATGATCCAGATGGTGCTTTTTGATCGCAGAGAACGCGACCTGGTGGGTAGAAGTCCGTCACGTCGTTGATTAAACCGTCGCCTATGGTGGATGACGCGGCCACACCTGGGAATGCTTGCGAACGGTGCAGCAAGGGTGAAATGCGTCTGGTCGCCGGCAGGATCGGTAAGCCCAGGGAGCCGGGCCACATGAACATCTTTCAATGCACGGCCTGCGGCTATTTCGAAAGCCGTGACGTACCCCACCAGCCGGCCGGTAAGAGGACGTGAGGCCGCCTCACTTAGCAGCCAAAGGGAAGCCGCGACCAAAACGGGGCCGCGGCGCATCGTTTCTGGTCGCTTTTGCGCTGCCCTACCTCGCCGGCTTCCTGACCGATGGCTTCGCGCTCATTTCGCAAGCCGACATCTGGGTCATGGACCCGGCCGTCAACGCGACCGAGCACACGACGAACATTCCGGCCTCCGCGCTGCAGCGGGTGCGCAGCAGCTCCGCCGTACCACTAGCCTTGGGCGACACCGAAGTGCAACTTCGCCAATGGCCAGTTCCAGTCTTTCCAGGTGATCGAGTTCGACGGTCCGACGCTCGACGGGCTGCCGCCGCTCGCGGGCGGCATTCCGCGCTCGGTGCTGCGGACACCCGATGCAGCCGCCGTCAATCCCGGCGGCACGGAAGGCAAATTGCAGACGCCCGCATCGAAGCAGGACCAGTGGCCGTGGCGCCCTCATCTCGGCGTTCGGACCCGCCGCCTGCGTCCGGGCGCGCGCGCGCACGCGAAGCCAGTTCAAAGAGGACACAGTTCGCTGGTTCCTGCTCAACTCCGAGCACGTCGGCGACATGGCGTCGATGATGTGGATTGCCATGCTCGTCGGCTTCGGCGTGACGGGCATGATGCTCTACATGTTCACGGAGAAGAACCTTGGCCAATTCGCTGTCTTACAGGCCATGGGCGCAACGCCGCGCCTGCTCACGACGATGATCCTGGTGCAGGCAGCCGTCTGCGCCGTTCTCGGGACCGGGATCGGGCTCGGTGTTTGCGCCGTCGTCGGCCGGGTCGCCGCAGCGGAATTCGAATATCCGTTTCGCATGATGTGGTTCGCGGCTCTGATCGGCGGCGGCATGGTCGTTTTGGTCAGCATCGTCGCCGCCGCAATCAGCATACGGCCGGTGTTTAGGCTGCAGCCCGCCAGGGTCTTCGCCGGGCGATGATCGCGCCCGCGTTGGAGGTCAGATCTGCCTCTCAATCCGGACATCCAAGAGTTCGAGCACTTGGTCAGGGCTGGGCCAAATGCGGCTGTTGCGTCCAGAATGTGCGGGTTGGCACTGCTCCTGTGAGCGGGCGTTGCATCACCCGGCCGTAGGCAGCTTCTATCTCCAACGAAGTCTCCAGTCTGTGCGCGAATACGTAAAGTTTTCCGTTCTCTTCTCGCGCGTTGCCGGTTTAGAATGCCTCGATTGGGGTGTCGTGTTTGGCCGCGTCTGGTGTTGGGGAAACGATGAGAAACTCGATCATAATCGGGGCGTTGTTTGCTTCGCTGTTCGGCAGCTCGGCGGGTGCTGCAGAGATCAGGGTCGTCGCAAGTCCGGGGCTCGCCGCGGCTTTCAAAGTGCTTGCTCCCGATTATGAACACGCAAGCGGAAACCGGCTCTCGTTCCAGTACGGATTGGGCGCCGCGCAGAAGCAACGTATCGATGCCGGCGACTTCGATCTCGCGATCGTCCCGGCATTCTCGCTGGACCGCGCAATCAAAGATGGAAAGGTTGCTTACGACACAAGGACTGTCGTAGCGAACGTCGAGCTGGGAGTTGGCGTCCGCGCAGGTTCCGCAAAGCCGGATGTCGTCTCGGTCGACGCCTTCAAAAGAACAATGCTGGCTGCGAAATCCGTAGCTTACGTCATGGACGAACCGGCTGGCCGCCAGATTTCCAAGGACTTCGAAACACTGGGCATTGCTGCTGAGATGAAGACGAAGTCGATTTCGAAGGACAAGGTAGCGCAAGTCTGGCAGGCGGTCGCTGACGGCTCGGCCGGACTTGGTTTTGGCTTTACCAGCAATCTTCTCTCTGTTTCCGGGGTACAATATGCCGGGCCGTTCCCAAAGGAGCTTCAGTATTCTGTCGCCTTGGTTGCCGGCATCGGCAGCACGTCACACAACACTGACGCGGCCAAGACCTTTGTGAAATTCCTGCTTTCACCCCACGCTGTGGCAGTACTCAAGGCCAAGGGCCTTGAGCCCCCTGTTCAATAAGTTCTTAAATTGGCAATTGCAGCGTTCGTTGGTGCCGACCCTTAGGACCTGCTGCTGGGTGTCTGCCGTCAGCGCCCCTGAGACAACTTGAGGGACTTCACGAAGGGAGGATTTCTGGTTCATCGTAGCCGCAAGGAGCGCAGATGAAACAGAAATCCGGACCGGGCAAAGCGCCGGCAGAACAAGTTCTTAAGGACATCCGGCGTCAGACCCGCCGACATTATTCAGCCGAAGAGAAGATCCGCATCGTGCTGGATGGACTGCGCGGCGAGGAGAACATCTCCGAACTGTGCCGCCGCGAGGGTATCGCCGCCTCGATGTATTACGGCTGGTCGAAGGAGTTCCTGGAGGCCGGCAAGCGTCGGCTTGCAGGCGACACCGCGCGCGCTGCGACGTCCGGCGAGGTGAAGGACCTTCGTCGCGAGGCTACTGCCCTCAAAGAGGTCGTGGCCGACCTCACCCTTGAGAACCGCCTGCTCAAAAAAAGTTTGAACGGGGATGGGGAGGACGAGGCATGAGGTACCCTGCCTCCGAGAAGGCCGAGATCATCGAATTGGTCGAGCAGTCGCATCTGCCGGCCAAGCGCACCCTGGACAAGCTGGGCATCCCGCGGGCCACGTTCTATCGCTGGGATGATCGTTACCGGGAGGGCGGCGTCGAGGCGCTGGCCGATCACCGATCGCGGCCGGATCGGGTCTGGAATCGTATCCCCGACGAGGTCCGCGGCCAGATCGTCGACCTGGCGCTGGAGCTGCCAGAGCTGTCGCCGCGGGAACTGGCCGTGCGGTTCACTGACGAGCGGAAGTACTTTGTCTCCGAGGCTTCGGTCTATCGGCTGTTGAAAGCCCATGACCTGATCACCAGTCCGGCCTATGTGGTGATCAAGGCCGCGGACGAGTTCAAAGACAAGACCACGGCGATCAACCAGCTCTGGCAGACCGACTTCACCT
>Ga0164242_10006853_pt1 | contig 12502 bp, 13 predicted proteins | sample OricomgcompostMG_FD_108783 | JGI IMG/M metagenome (GOLD analysis project Ga0164242, IMG submission 108783) | Miracle-Growth compost microbial communities from Emeryville, California, USA - Original compost - Miracle growth compost (MG) ... | reverse complement strand
TTACGATCGGCACGATCACAAAGATGATCTCGAAAGCGTCGAGCACGAAGGCGCAAAGTCCGATGACGGCGAGCACGGCGACGGTCGCCGGCACGTCGCCGCCGGGAATGGCGCTCACTACATCGTTCACCAGCGCGTCGGTGCCGAGCAGGCGCAAAACGAGCGTGAAGGTGGTCGCCGCGAGAAGCAGCGAGAACAGCGCGCCGGTCATCGCCATGGCGTCGCGCAGCACGACATGCATCGTCTTGCGGTCGAGGCGGCTGCTGACGAGGCCGGCGACAAGCAGGGCGGTGGCGCCCATCGCCGCCGCTTCGACCGCGAAAAAGTAGCCGACAGCGACACCACCGAGCAGCAGCACCAGCGCCGCCAACGAGCCGGTGGCGAGCATGCCTTCGCGTGCGGTGAGCGGCACGGCGCGCGCGATGCGCTTCATCCGGCGCCCGATGAACCAGGCGAGACCAAGACAGAGAACGAGAAAGAGTCCGGCCGGCGCCAGCGCGGCGTGGAAGATGTCTTGCGTATTGACGACGCGGTCGCTGCGGCCGCTCTGCGTTACCGCGTAAGTGTGCGCCGAGAGCATTGCGTCCGAAAGCAGGATCAGCACCAGCGACGGCGGCACCAGCACGCCGAGCGTGCTCGCCACAGCGATCGTCGCGTCGCGCATTGCAGCCGGCACGCCTTCCCGGTCGAGGCGCGGCGCGATCACGCGGGAGAGGCCGAGCACGCTGGCGCCGACCGAGCCGTTCATCGGACCGAGCAGGCCGCCGAGCAGCAAGCCGGAGACAAGCGGCGCCGACGGCGACCGTCGCATCAGCGCATTGGCGCTGCGATAGAGCGCGTCGGCGACCGGCAGGCGGTCGAGCAGCAGGCCCATTGTCACGTAGAGAGGCAGCGCCTGGAGGAGGTCGTTCTCGAACAGATTGATCAGCCGTCCGGGCAGCGCACCGAGCACGTCGAACGATATCGTGCCGCTCGCAAGGCCGGCGACTGCGCCGAGGGAGGCGGCCGCGATCAGCACGACCGCCGCCGGCAGGCCGGTGCCGATGATGCCGGCGCCGACGAGCAGCAGAAGGACGAGGCCGAGCCACGGCATCAGACGTCGTCCCGAGGCATAGGGCGCGTCACATCGACGATGACCTGAATCAGAATGAGCCCGGCCATGAGCCAGAGCGCCAGCTTGATGAGGAAATAGCCCGGATTGTCGGTGTCGGCGAAGCGCTCGAGCAACGACAGCGACGAGACGACAGTGTGGCGGCTCGACCACAGGATGAACAGCGCCCACGGCGCGAAGCCGAAGACGGCGCCGGCCTGACGAATCCGGTGCCGCACACGTGGCGAATAACGTTGCGCCAGGGCGTCGGCGGCGAGATGCGAACCGGCGCGCGTGGCCGCGGTGACGCTCACGGCGACGAACACGGCGAAGCAGATCTGGCCGAGATCGTTGGCTTCGCGCGAATAAGCATGCACGAGGTCGCGCAGCGGCCATTGCAGGAACAGCAGAAGCACCAGCGGCAGCGCCAGCCATTGGGTGGCGGCAATCACGGCGGCGATGAGCCGGTCGAGGCGCTTCACGCAGGCTGGTTGCCGATCGAGGTTCGCCTCGGGCGCCGTCATCGCAGCGGCCGCCATGGCATATCAATCACCTGACGATCTAAATCCCGATTCGCATCGACCGCATGCTGATGCATGACCACGGCCGCGGCCTCGCTATCGGCGCGAGGGCACTGGACCGAATCATGCTCGAAGCGCCGTGCCCACAATGTCTCGTCGAACTCCTGTTCAGCTTTTGCCCCGCCTGAAACAAATGGCCTAGAAACGTAGATGCGGTTCTCCCGATCTGCTGGCGCGATGCAAAAGCTCCACTCAGCGGCGGAAGCACAGCGACAGGCGGAGGTAAATGCGAGCAGAATAAGCGCTGTTTTTGAGGCTCTCATATGGTCATTAGCCAGCCCGCTGATGCGAGCCGCCTCAAGTCCTTAGAGTCGCCGGTAACATCGTACAGAGCAACGGTTATTGCGCAAATCGTTCTCTGCGCTATCCACATATCTGCCGTCTCGCGAGTACCGAAAACATTGAGGTGGGCAAGCTGCGTTGCGGGCTCGTCCCCTGCCCCATCGCCGCGTTGCCCGCGGCGATCGCGACCGGAACTCTCGGCCGAGAGCCTCGTTTACCGGTCGCCAAACGATTGACCCGCCTCCGAAGTGGACAGACCCATGCTGTCAAGCTTCCTCTATTTCGCGGGCGCGTTTGCCATGGCGTGGCTCGTCAGCGGCATTCTCCTGTTGGCGCGCGTCTTTGGCATGGAACCGCCAACCGCGCGCCTACTAGTCGCAAACGGCGGTGCGTTGATCGCTTGCGAGCTGTTTTATCGAACGTTCGATGCGCGTTTCTTCTTCCCCCGTGGAGAGCTCATCTATGTGGCGGCACAGCTGGCATGTCTGGGCAGCCAATGGCTATTGATCGTCTTTCCGAGAGAGACGTAAGGCAGCGATAGTCGCGAGGCTCAAGCCGTTGCAGCTAGATCTATTCAGTGAACGACCGGCTAAAATACGGTTGGCTAATGCCTCGTTACATCGCGGATCGAGTCGAGCAGCTCTTTTTCAGTGAAAGGCTTAACCAGATAATGTCTGATCCCCGCACCCAAGGCCCGGGCCCGAACCTCATCGTCCGGATAAGCGGTGATCAAAATGGTCGGGATTGGACTACGACTGGCGGCCAAATGTCCGTAAAGCGCAAGACCGCTCATGCTCGGCATCTGCACGTCGGCGATCAAGCAGGACGTGATCTTGAGCCGATTTGAGTTGAGAAACTCTTCAGCCGATGCAAAACCCTTTGCGATAAATCCAAGCGAGCGGAGCAAGCCCGTTGTTGCCTCCCGCACGGAGTCATCGTCATCGATCACGGCGATTGAAGGCTTGATCGTCATGGATCTCTCGTTCGGCGATTCTTGTATGTTATGTTACAATTTGGCTCGCAGGCCGGCAACGTGAAGCAGAAGGTCGCGCCACCCGGGCCCTGAGCCCCCGTCCAGATGCGGCCGCCGTGGCTCTCCACAATCGACCGTGTGATCGTCAAACCAAGCCCCATGCCATTGACTTTCGAGCTGAAAAAGGGGCCGAATATCCGTTCAGCATCAGCGTCTACCTTGAGGCCAGGCCCGCTGTCTCGGACGGTAACTGTGACGCCCGACTGATCTCCCGCCGAGCCGATGAATAGCGACCGCTTCGATTCCGGCACCGCGTCCATCGCTTCGATTGCGTTCATGACCAGGTTCAGAATGACCTGCTGCAATTGCACAGGGTCAGCACTCACCTTCGGCAGACCAGCATTTAGGTCAGTCCGCAACACTACATGTCGTTTGTGAAGCTCGCTTGCCGTCAGAGTCGTGATGTCGATAATCACGTCGTTTACCTCGCAGAGCGACAGCCTCGCCGGTGTACGTTTGGCAAGGCCACGGATACGGTCGACAATCGAACCGGCGCGGGCAGCGTCTTTAACGATGCGCTCGATTGCGGCTGTCGCCTCGGCGAGGTTCGGCGGCTCCGCCGAAAGCCACCGCAAGCTGGCGCTCGCATTGGCGGCCATCGCGGTGATCGGCTGATTGACCTCATGCGCGAGCGACGCGGTCAATTCACCGAGCGCAGTAACGCGAGCCACGTGCGCCAGTTGTGCTCGCGCTTCGTAAACGGATCGCTCAACCGTTTCAATCTTTACCGCCAAGTAAGTCGTCGAGACTATCGCAAGTATGCTGATAGCCGTATTGATAACCCCCGCCACATTTGCGTTTGTTTGTGGCGTCAGGAGATTACTAATGAGGGTGAGAGCGATACATCCCCCTCCAACGAAAACCATGCCGCGCTTCGAACAAAAGCGGACTGAGATAAGAATGACCGCCGTGTAGAACACGGCCATCGCAATTTCTAGGTTAGTGAGTGTATCGGCGACAAAAATTGCCGCAGCTAGGACCACCGCGGCGATCGGCAGCAGCGAAGACGGTCTCACTGGATGCGGCAGCAATGGCGCGCTCATACTGCTACGACTGGATCCCGAGCGGAGTTTGGGAACCGTACCTCGGATTAGTCTGCCGGTGGGAGGTGGGAGCGCCGCTCACGGAGTGCTTTCGAACAAGGACAGGCCACATTTTCCCCAGAAAATACGATATTCGATAGATTTATTACACGCGATTGAAGACGAACGACTGCCGCAACCCGAAGGCTCCGCTCAATTGGCGCGGCCGGATATGATTCAGAAGGCGCACCGATAGGCTCCCCGAAGCCGCTCCGTCTGCTAGAATCGCCAACATAGGAAGGGCACGGATCATGGCTCGGGGCGCATTGATTGATGGGATCGAAAGAGGCCCGTTCTTAAGGCGCCTTTGGTATCTGCACGGTCGTTTGCTGTTGGCAGTGGTCTTGGGCGGTGCAGTTTTCGTCTGCTCTCTAACGCTACCGATGCGAACACCGAGCAGGATTCTCGTGTCCTGGGACATAGCTATTGCCGGCTACCTCATCTTGACGCTCCAGATGATGAGAAAGGCGTCGGTAGCGCGAATCAGGCAGCGCGCAAGCGTCTATGACGAAGGCTCATTGATCGTCCTCGCCGTAACTACATCTGCAGCCCTCGCCAGCCTGATCGCAGTATTTGCCGAGCTAGGGCATGCTCGCGGTCCTCAGCATCCCTACGGAATATCTGACGCCATCCTCGGGCTCGGCACCATCGTTCTATCGTGGGCGTTCATGCATACTATTTTCGCGCTCCGGTACGCTCACGAATATTACGGAGAAGGCCGAGATGACCGGATCGGCGGTTTAATGTTCCCAGGTGATGAGGACCCTGACTACTGGGACTTCATTTACTATTCGCTCGTGATCGCTATGACGGCTCAAGTCTCCGATGTACAGGTTGAAAGCTCAGCAATTCGCCAGCAAACCACGCTCCACAGCATAGTCTCGTTCTTTTTCAATATCGCCGTTCTTGCGCTTGCCATTAACGTGATTTCCAACCTATTGCAGGCCGGAAACTAATGCTTATGGCATGGCCTTAGCCGAGAACTGGGCTGTACCAGCCCCGCGCCTGATTCAATCAGGCCAGCTATATTAGAATCGCCCGAGGGCGATTATGAAGGCAAATGTTGCCGCCACCCTGTCGAAGGCAATTCGAACAGCACACGTCTCAATCTTGAGATGGCTCACGCTCGCATTGTTTTCCTATTTCGGAACCGTGATCGTGGTAAAAGTACTTTGGGGGGAAGCCGCGAAGGGATTTCTCATTCCGACGCTTTCTTCCGATCCTGACTTCTGGACTGTTGTGGTCGCGATCTTCGGCACGACAATCAGCCCATACCTGTTCATTTGGCAGCAGGAAGCTTCCGCCGGCTACGCACGCGGAAAGGTCCGAAAAGCGCCACCGAAGAAGGCTAGCTGACGTGAGTCCGTGGACGCGCTAACGAGCCGTGATCTGACTCCTTAGTCTCAAGGGGTCCTGTATTTGATAAAGCGGCTCGAGACTTGCGCCAGTGCCGCGAATGAGGACTGTACCGAAATCGAAGATGGGTCCCAGGATACTCTGATCGACATCGACACTCTCAACTTTATCCATGTTCATTTCGATCGACCGGCGACGGAGAATGCCCGTCTTGAAGATCACTCGCCGGTCAGTAACCGCGATTTAGCGTCTCTCGTGCATTCCTTACCGCTGCACTTATGCAACTCGGGCGGGTCTGGCTCCAGGTTTAGGGCTTTGGTGAGCAATGGGATCGCGATTGCAGCGTCCTCAGCAACGTGCGTATGCGCAAATGGTAAGGCCCGCAGGACGAGATCATACGCATCGAGGCTGCGTGGCCGTTGACGACGCACGCGACTCAATTCTGCATTGCGCAGGTTCCCGTCCCCATTAGCCCGTTTGATTGACGAAGATCAATTCTCGCCGCTGCGTCGCGAAATCTGGTGAGAGAGCTTTTACCCTTTGACAGTATGAAGGTAACGAATTTACGAAAAACTGGAGTACCCCGTATGTCGAAGTGTGTCACATTTTTGGAGACGTCCGGCGCTACGGCAGTCGAATATGCTTTGGTCGCTGCGGCTGTATCCGTCGGAATACTGACAGCCATGACCTCCATCGAGGATTGCTTTTAAAGTAGAACGTGAGGCAGCGTCGGTTGGACGGCTCTGCGATTAGCCATCGATCTTGATCTGCCACCGCGTCGGGTGCTTGCCTGTCCCTGCCACTGCGTTGCTGCCGCGCAGGCTCGCCCGCACAGCACCCTCCAAATTGCGCAGGGCATCCGCCGGCGCATTTGTCGCGCCCTACCAAGGTCCTTTCTTAGTCATGTGTGGGCCTCCGGGCAGATAGTCTTGTTGTGTTTGCGCCATAATACCGAAACAAGGTTATTTGCGGCTGTCAGTTATTCGCATGCACAGGTCCGTCTATCCCAAAGAGGCCCTCACGTCGCCCAACAGTAGTCCGCCTGGGGCCAGAGGCTGACAGCCGACGTAGTTCCGAGCGCGCCGGCTTCGGCTCAGAATGGGCCGGGTGCGCGCTGGCCGCACCTTTGGGACGTCTGATCCAAAGCTTCAAGTCGGACGTACTCGGAGGAGGTTCAATGAGCTGGGCATCGCCATGACTATCTACTTGCTGCCATACATCACCGTCTTGGTACTCTTCGTTATTTTGGACGGAGCTTGGCTATCTATCATGGGCCCGGCGCTCTACAAGCCGGCATTGGTCGACATGCTGGCCGACAAAGTGCGTCTCGTCCCGGCAATCGTCTTCTACCTACTCTACCCGATCGGCATCGAAATCTTCGCGCTCATTCCGGCGCTGCGCAGCAACTCGGCCAGTCACGCCGCGATCTACGGCGCCCTGTTTGGCCTTTTCGCATACGCGACCTATGACTTGACGAATGCCGCGACTTTGCGCCAGTGGACGACGCAGATCACGCTGGCCGATATGGCCTGGGGCGCAGCCGCGACCGGCCTGTCTGCCATGATCGCCGTGATCGTCTGCCGCTCCATAATGACGCGTTTTGACATGTCGTTCTGATCACACCGGCTTCAGTCGGTAATGGCTGACACCCCAGACCGTACCGTTCGCGTAGCCGAACAGTCCTTCGGTCGCGAGAAAGAATAGCCGCCAACGGCGCAGCCATAAAGCGGCATCCGTTCCGTAGACCTCCGCCAGGAGGCGGCGGACAGCCCCGGCGTTGTCATCGAAATTCGTGAGCCACTGCCTCGCCGTATCGCGGTAATGCGTCCCGCTCCAGCGCCAGTCCTGTTCGACTGCAAGAGCATCCGAAAACTCGTGGATGAAGCCATGGCTCGGCATAACGCCGCCGGTGAAGAAATGCTGTGCGATCCAGTCTTCCTTGTCATGATGATCGAACCGATACGGCGCACAGTCGTGCGTGAAGACGTGCATAAAGAACCGGCCGTCAGCCTTGAGCCACGACCGGACGCGGCCGAGCAGGCGCCGCCAGTTGAGCATGTGTTCGAACATTTCCACCGAAACGATCCGGTCGAAGGTTTCTCCTGGCTTGAAGGCGTTCATGTCCGCGGTCCGGACCGTTAGGTTGGTCAAGCCTTCGGCTTTCGCCTTGGCCTCAATGAAATCGCGCTGCGAGTGCGAATTGGAGACCGCCACGATGCGCGCAGCCGTATAATGCCGCGCCATCCACAGTGACAGCGAGCCCCAGCCGCATCCGAGTTCGAGGATGGCCTGCCCGTCGGCGAGCGCGGCGTGTGCCGCAGTCTCGGCCAGCGCATGCTCCTCGGCGGCGGCGAGATCGTCGTCCGGTGACCGGAACAGGCAGCACGAATACTTGCGTTGCGGCCCGAGCACATTCTCGAAGAACGCGGCCGGCACTTCGTAATGTTGCGTGTTGGCGTCGTCGACGTGCTCGGCGATCGGCAGCGAGGCCGTCGCCGCGGCGAAGTCCCGGTTCGCCGTGCCGGAAGCCGCTGCGAGCTTACGATTGGTGCGCTCGCACAGCGCGACGATGCCGAGGCGCACGACGGAATCGGGAATGGGTGTTCGCTCGATCAGACCGGTCGTGAGCGTGATGGCGTTCATGGCGGACTCCTGTCAGGCCGCGGTCGGCGGCAATGGAAAGAACGCGCTCGTGCGGCGCTGATAGGCGCGGAACGCCTCGCCGCGCGAGGCGAGCATGTGTCGCTCGAGCGGCGGGATGCCGGACACGTAGACAAGCAGCCAGTACATGCACGCCGGCGCGAGCAGGGCGAGAAAGCCCCAGCCGTAGCCGTTGGCGTCGATGGCGAGCAGCGGATAACCGAGCCAGCCGAACCACTCGAAGAAGTAGTTCGGATGCCGCGACCATGCCCAGAGGCCGGCGTCGCAGACCCGGCCCTTGGTGGCCGGCTTCTTCGCGAACCGCCGCAACTGGTGATCGGCGAGCGCTTCACCGCCAAGCGCGACGATCAGCACGACGATGGCCGCCACATCGTTCCAGCGCAGGCCGGGCGCCGGATTGTGCGCGGCGAGAAATACCGCCAAAGCCAGAGGTATCGTCACCCATGCCTGCTTCTGCAGCAGCCAGAACATCCGGCGCGGCGCCGCCTCGCCCCAGTCCCGCGCCATTTCCGCGTAACGCGGATCGTCGGTGATGCCTTTGGTGCGCTGCGCGATGTGCAGGCCGAGCCGCAGCGACCAGCACAAGATGAAGGCCGCGGTCACATATTGCCGGGTCGATAGACCCGCGTCGCCAAGCCGACACACCGCGGCGGCGAGCCCGGTCGCGCCGAGGCCAAACGTCCAGATCGTATCGACCCAGCCGGAATTGCCGGTGCGCTGCTGGACCATCGATGCGCCCGCCATGATGGCGCTGAGCGCGACGAAAATTGCGGCCAGCGCTACGAGGAATCGTGCCACGGTCATGAACGGCCGCCTTTCGCCGATGTCACGAAGGCCGTTACGTCGTCGAGCACCGGCGCCAGGAACTGAAGCGGCCGCGCCAGCGCGCCGAGCACGCTCAAATGCCCGACCCGGGGGTAGAGCCGCTCGTCGACTTGGCTGCCGAACTTGCGGATCTGCTCGGCGAGCCGCTTCGTATTCCCGGGGCTGACGATGCTGTCGCGCCGCGGCGCGATCAGCAGGGCCGGCGGCGCATCGGCGGTCACATAGCGGATCGGCTGGGTCTCGATCCGATCCGGACCGCCGAAGATCGTCTGCAGGACCGGATCGACGATCGGCAGGAAATCGTACGGCCCGGCAAGGCCGACCATGCCGGCAAGGTCGCGGCCCGCGTCGAGGTCGACACGACCCAGCCAGCGGCGATCGAGGGCCAGCATCGCGCCGATATAAGCACCGGCTGAATGACCCATAAGAACGATGCGACGCGGATCGCCTTGCCACCCGGCCACGTTGTCGCGCACGAAGCGAACGGCCTCCGCCGCGTCGTCGAGGAAGTCTGGATAACGAGCGCCCGGATAGACCGTGTAGTCTGGAATGATGGCGACGATGCCGCGCGTCGCCAGCGAGGCGCCGACGAAGCGATAAAGATCGCGGTCGCCGCTTTGCCAACTGCCGCCGTAGAAGAACACTACGACAGGTGCGGCGCCGCCCGCATCCGGTCGATAGACATCGAGCATACGCCGCGGCCCGCGGCCGTAGGCGATGCCGGTATGTACTTGTAAGCCGCGGCGCGGCGACACGATATTCAGGAGGTCGGCGGGCGAGAAGCCGAGCGAACGCCACGGCCAGATGGAGTCGCCGCGCGCAACGCGCGGGGATGGCGGGCCGGACCGGGCGTCAGATGCCGCCACCATCACAACCGGACGAAGGGATTGAGCAACCCGCCAATCAAGCCGCTGAGCTTCAGCCGCCCGTCAAGCGCGACAAGACAGAGGCAGGGCTGATCGTCGCCGACGATGGGCCGATGTTCGGTGTTCTCATCCGCCTCTTCGAAATCACCGGCGGCGAAGTTGCCGACCTCATGACGATACGAGCCAGCCAGGATGGAGGTCAGTTCGGTGCCGCTATGCGTGTGCTGTGGCAATCGCGTGCCGGGCGCGCCCTTGAGCAGGAACAGCCGCGTCTTGTCGGATGGCACCAACTCGACAGACCGCATCTGCACGCCCGGTCCGACCCAGCGCCACCGGCCGAGATCATAACCGCGCAGACAGGCCGGAAGCCCGGGCTCGTCCTTGTTGTTCGCCATCCCTGCGGACGCGCGACTCCCGGGAACGCCTTCGAGGCGGGCCAGCGTTCGCGCCAACGCGTCGGCCGACATCTCCGCCGGCGGCATATCGTCCATCACGGCACCGGCCACCTCTTCGGCACCGCGCAGGAAAGCGCGGCAGGCACCGCAGCGCTCCAGATGGCTGGCCACCACGAGCCGTCGGGCAACATCGAGCGAACCGCCCGCATAGGCAGTCAGCGTCTCGTCGGAAGGATGATGCAGAACCGTCATGAGAGTTCGTCCAGAAGGTCGCGCAGCTTTATCATCGCGATCCGGATGCGGGACTTCACAGTGCCCAAGGGAATGCCGAGCGCCTTGGCGATTTCGCCGTGCGGCGCTTCTTCGAAAAACGACAGTTCGATCACCTTGACCTGGTCCGCCGGCAATTTGCGCAGCGCCTGCCGAACCCTGTAGCTGCGCTCGTCGCCCGAAAGATTTTCATCCGGTGCGGCGGACTCATCGACTGCGTCGGGAAGATCATCGCCGGCGGCGACGTCCCGCCATTCCTTACGAAAGCGATCGACACGCAGATTGCGGGCTATCGTAAAAATCCATGCCGCGGCACTCGCGCGCGATGGATCGAAGCTGGCAGCTTTCCGCCATACCGACAGAAGCGTCTCCTGCGCGAGTTCATCGGCAACTGCCTCATCGCTTCCGGCACGGAGCAGATAGGCTTTGATCCGGGGCGCGAAGTGCCCGAACAGCGCGGTGAACGCCTCGCGATCCGCCGCGCGGGCGACGGCCACTATCAGCCGTGAATAGTCGATGCTAGGCACCGGCGCTCCTTCCTTTGCCATTCGGTCAACCCGCGCCGTGAATGGGCGCCGCACCCACATTCTGGGGGGTGAGACCCGGGGAAAGGCAAGATCGAGGGCACGCATACGGCTCAGTACGGCAAAGCCCTCGATTTGGATCAGGTTCCGTTGGTGATCCAAAACCGGTCCCGTTTCGTAGCTTGAGAGCAGAGCGCCGGTTGGTCCGGCGTGGCAAAGCGGAATCGGGGACATCCATGTCCGGCGGCCCTCGTCTAAAGATCGCCGTCATCGGCACCGGAATTTCCGGGCTGTCGGCCGCATGGCTTTTGAGCCAGCGCCACGACGTGACGGTTTATGAACGCGCCTCCCGCCCCGGCGGTCACTCAAACACGGTGGAGGTACGAGCGGCAGACCGCACCATTCCAGTCGATACCGGGTTCATTGTCTATAACCCGAAGAACTATCCCAATCTCACGGCGATGTTCGACCATTTCGGGGTGGCGACGAAGCCGTCGGACATGTCGTTCGGCGTCTCGCTTGACCGCGGGCGGCTCGAATACGCTGGCACCGACCTGCTCGGGCTGTTCGCGCAGCGGCGCAATCTGTTCCGGCCGCGTTTCCTTTCGATGCTGCGCGACCTGCTGCGGTTCTATCGGGAGGCGCCGGCAGCCGCCCTCGCCAATCCGTCGATCACGCTCGGAGATTATCTTCGCGCCGGCGGCTATGGCGATGCCTTCTGCCGCGATCACCTGCTGCCGATGGCCGCGGCGATCTGGTCGGCGCCACCGGAAGCGATGCTCGCTTATCCGGCGGCTGCGTTCATCCGCTTCCACGCCAATCACGGCCTCTTGCAAATCGCCGATCGCCCGGAATGGCGCACGGTCGACGGCGGCAGCAAGACCTACGTCCAGAAACTGACGGCCGCCTTCGCCGACCGTGTTCGACTCGACTGCGCCGCCGTTTCCCTACGGCGCACGAGCGACGGCGTCATCGTGCGCGACGTACAAGACGGTGAGACGCACTTCGACCGCGTCGTGCTGGCGACACATGCCGACCAGGCTCTGACGCTGCTCGCCGATGCGGACGGCGAAGAGCGCGATGTGCTAGGCTCGTTCCGCTACAGCCGCAACCTGGCGATCCTGCACACGGACGCGCGTTTCATGCCGGTTCGGCCGAGAGCCTGGTCGAGCTGGAATTTCATCGGCGAGCGCGATGCACCGTCAGGCGCTTGCGTCACCTATTGGATGAACCGCCTTCAGTCTATCGCGGGGGCGAATTTGTTCGTGACGCTCAATCCGGCGCAGCCGCCGCACGCCGGCACCCTGCTTCACAGCGAGATCTACGAACATCCGATGTTCGACGAGCGCGCCATCCGCGCGCAATCGCGCCTGTGGTCCTTGCAGGGTCGCGGTAACGTCTGGTTCTGCGGCGCCTATTTCGGCGCCGGTTTTCACGAAGACGGACTCCAAGCGGGACTCGCCGTCGCCGAAGCGCTCGGCGGCGTGCGCCGGCCGTGGACCGTTGCGGACGAATCTGGCCGGATCCAGATCACGCG
>Ga0164242_10006852_pt1 | contig 12503 bp, 8 predicted proteins | sample OricomgcompostMG_FD_108783 | JGI IMG/M metagenome (GOLD analysis project Ga0164242, IMG submission 108783) | Miracle-Growth compost microbial communities from Emeryville, California, USA - Original compost - Miracle growth compost (MG) ... | reverse complement strand
GGGAACTGGCCGACTTCGTCCTTGCCGGACATACCGTCGAGTCCATCGACGATCCGCGACACGGGCGCGGAACGCGCCATGTCGTCACCGGCCGATCCGACGGCGCGGTCGAGAAGGTGGTCGAGATTACGGCATTCGATCGTCACCCCGACATGGCGGTGATGCGGGTGCAATACCGCAACCAGGGCACGCAACCCCTGCGGGTGAATGGCTGGCGCAACGTCGCACACGAATTGCCCGATGCACCCGGCGGCTTCTGGAGTTTTTCGGGGACCACGCACGAAGATCGGCGTGACTGGGTGCGGCCTGTAGACAAAGGGTTCGATCAGCGCAACACGCTCGGCATGGACGCGTCGGATTACGGCGGCGGCACGCCGGTGGCCGATCTCTGGCGTCGTGACGCCGGCGTGGCCGTCGGTCACCTGGAGCCCGTGGCCCGCCTGCTCGACCTGCCGGTGCGCAAAACCCGGACGGGGGCGGCCATTGCGGTCGAATCGACGCATGCGACCACGCTTGCACCGGGCGAAACGTTGGCCACCGAACGTACGTATCTGTGCGTGCACCAGGGCGATCACTTCACGCCATTGCAGCACTATCGCGCCTTCATGGCGGAGCAGGGGTTGATCGCGCCGATCGCGCCCGAGGCGGCGTTCGCGCCGGTGTGGTGCGCCTGGGGTTATGGGCGCGATTTCACCCGTGAACAGGTGCTGGCGACCCTGCCCAAGGTGCGCGACCTGGGCTTTGGCTGGGCGGTCATCGACGATGGCTGGCAAACCAACGAGGGTGACTGGCGGCTCGACCCGCGCAAGTTTCCGCGCGGCGAGGAAGACATGCATGCCTTCGTGCGCGCCATCAAGGACGCCGGCCTGCGGCCGCGACTCTGGATCGCGCCTCTGGCGGCCGACCCGGGCAGCGACATCCTGCACGATCATCCCGACATGTTGCTGCTCGACAGGAACGGATCCGTCCAGAAGATCAGTTGGTGGAACGCGTTCACCCAATGCCCGGCCTATCGGCCCACCGTCGACTATTACGTCGCGCTGGTGAAAAAGATCATTGGCGACTGGGGCTTCGAGGGGATCAAGTTCGATGGCCAGTACCTGAACGCGGTTGCGCCCTGCTACAACCCCGCGCACCACCATGCGCGCCCGGAAGAATCCTGCGAGAAGCTGGCCGACTTCTGGAAGGCCATCCACGAAGCCGCCCACGCCGCGAACCGCGATGCGGTGATCGAACTGTGTCCCTGCGGCACTGCATTCGCGTTCCACAACCTGCCGGCCACCGACCAATATCCGGGGTCGGACCCGACCTCTTCATGGCAAGTGCGCAGCAAGGGCAAGTCCATGAAGGCGCTGATGGGCGATCGCAGCAGCTATGCCGGCGACCATGTCGAACTGAGCGACGGCGGCAGGGATTTTGCGTCGAGCGTCGGCATCGGTGCGGTGATCTCGACCAAGTTCACCTGGCCGAAGGACACCGACCATCCTTCCGAACCGCTCCCGCCCGGCGGCCTGGTACTGACGCTGGAAAAAGAGGCCCTCTGGCGCAAGTGGAGCGAGTTGTACCGGCAGCACATGTTGCCGCACGGTGAATACCTGGGTGCGCTGTACGACATCGGTTTCGACCGTCCCGAGGCCCATGCCATCGCCAAGGACGGTGCGCTCTATTACGCGTTCTACGCCGACCGCTGGAATGGCCTTCTGGAATTGCGGGGACTGGCCGCTGGCCGTTATCGCGTCCGCGACCTGTTCAATGACGTCGAGCTTGGCGTGGTCGACGCAGGTGCCAATACCCTGCACGCGCGCTTCGAACACTTCCTGTTGCTCAAGGCAACCCCTGCCGGGAAAGCCGCATGAGCGGCAGTTCCGGCTCCTCCGCCCGACGGACATGGGTGGGCTGCTCGCTCACGACCGTCGTGTTGTGGGGTGTCTGGGGAGCGCTTTCCGGGCTGTCGGCCGAGCACGGGTTCCCCGACACGCTGGTATACGGCGTCTGGGCACTGACGATGATTCCCCCGGCGGCCTTCATACTCTGGCTCGGCGGCTGGAAGCTCGACCGCACGCCGCGCGCAGTGGTTTACGGCTTGCTGATCGGCCTGCTGGGTGCCGGCGGGCAGATGCTGCTGTTCCATACCCTCACGGTTGGGCCGGCGTACTTCATTTTTCCGATCATCTCGCTGTCTCCGGTGGTGACGATCGCCCTGTCGTTCGTGCTGATGCGCGAACGCACCGGCCGCGCCGGGACGCTTGGCATCGCGCTCGCGTTGGTGTCGTTGCCACTGTTGAACCTTTCGGAGGGAAGTGCCGGCGGTGCCGGCCTCGGCTGGTTCGTGCAATCGCTCCTGATCATGCTCGCCTGGGGCGTGCAGGCATACCTCATGAAGCTGGCCAACGAACATGTCGGTGCCGACAGCATCTTTTTCTACATGACCGTCGGCGCGCTGCTGCTGGTGCCGGTGGCGTGGGCCATGACCGATCTTGGTCAGCCGATCAACCTCGGGCTGGATGGTCCCTGGATGGCCGCGGCCATCCAGATCCTGAACGCGATTGGCGCGTTGACACTGGTGCTGGCCTTCCGGTACGGCAAGGCCATCGTGGTCGCACCGTTGACCAACGCCGGTGCACCGTTGATCACTGCGGCGTTGGCCATGTTGCTTGCTGGTGTCGTCCCGGGACCGCTGAAGATGCTCGGCCTCCTGCTGGCGCTTGCGGCATCGCTGTTGCTGGTGTTGCAGCCGGAGCGTGACGTCGCCGCATCCACGCCGGCGGCTTGAAGGGGAATAGGAGATGCATGAAATCCAGGCACTGATCAGGAGACATCGGGAGGGCGATGCGTGCGGCATCACGTCGGTGTGTTCTGCGCATCCACTGGTCATCGAGGCGGCGCTGCGGCACGCGCTGTTGCATGACGCGCCGACGGTCCTGTTCGAGGCCACCTGCAACCAGGTCAACCAGGACGGCGGCTATACCGGCATGCGTCCGGCCGGGTTCGTGGAATTCGTGCACGCCATCGCCGACGAGGTCGGCTTGCCAAGATCGCGGATCGTGTTCGGCGGCGACCACCTGGGTCCCAACCCGTGGACGGACCTCGCTGCGGATGCGGCCATGGACAAGGCCGAGGCCATGGTCGATGCCTACGTGGCCGCCGGCTTCCACAAGATACACCTCGATTGCTCGATGGCGTGTGCCGACGACCCGGTGCCGTTGCCCGAGGCCGAGATCGTGCGTCGCGCCGTGCGCCTGTGCCTGGCCGCCGAAGCGGCGTGCGAACGCACCGGCGGTATCCCTCCGGTCTACGTGGTCGGTACCGAGGTACCGACGCCGGGTGGCGCCACCGAAGCCATCGAAGGGCTCGCCGTCACCACGCCGGAAGCGGCACTGGCGACCATCGCGACACACCGTCAGGCGTTCGAGGAGGCCGGCCTCGCTGCGGCCTGGGGTCGCGTGATCGCCTCGGTGGTGCAGCCGGGCGTTGAATTCGACCATCACGAGGTGATCGACTACCGGCCGGAAAAAGCCTGCGAGCTGAGCGAGGCGATCGAAAGCGTGCCGGGCCTCGTGTTCGAGGCCCACTCCACCGATTACCAGACCCGTGCGTCGTTGCGGGCGCTGGTACGCGACCATTTCGCGATCCTCAAGGTCGGCCCCGGGCTCACTTTCGCGCTGCGCGAGGCGTTGTGGGCGCTGGATGCCATCGAGCGCGAATGGATTCCGGAGCATCGCCGCGCGGGGTTGCGCGCCGTGACACTGGAACGGATGCACGAGAAGCCCGCGCAGTGGCGTCGCTATTACCGCGCCGAGGGCCAGGCGCTGCAGATCGACATGCAGTACAGCCTGAGCGACCGCATCCGCTACTACTGGCCGGACCCGGTGATCCAGTCTGCGCGCGAGCGGCTGTTTGCCAACCTCGGCGAACAGCCACCGCCCATGCCACTGCTCAGCCAATACCTGCCGGATGCGCTGCCCCTGCTGCGTTCCGGCGCCGCACGCGATCCGAAGGCGTGGGTCGTGGCACACGTAATGACCGTCCTGGATGACTACCACGATGCCTGCACATCAAATTGAACACCTGGGGATCCCGGTGGCGCAGCTTTCCGCCCGCGGGGCGCTGTGCACCGCCCGCGAAATCGAGCAGCAACCGAGGATGCTCCAGCGTACCCACGATCTCGTGGCCGACATGCATGATCGGCTGCGGAGTTTCGTCGCACCCCTGATCGACAATCCGGCGGCACGCGTGGTCCTCGCTGGCGCGGGCACTTCCGCCTACATCGGCCAGTGCCTGGCGCCGGTCTTCGACAGGCAACTGGCCGCACGCGTGGATGCCATCCCGACGACGGACATCGTCAGCGCGCCGGACCAGTACCTCGACACGCGGCATCCGCTGCTGCTGGTCTCCTTCGGGCGTTCCGGAAACAGCCCCGAAAGCCTTGCCGCGGCGAAGTCTGCCGAGGCACGCATTCCCGACGTCCGGCACCTGATCGTGACCTGCAATGCCGACGGGGCCCTCGGCCGCATCCAGGTGAAGAGGTCGCTGACCCTGCAACTGCCCGAGGAAACCCACGACGCCGGATTCGCGATGACTTCCAGCTTCAGCTGCATGCTCTATGCAACGCTTGCAGCACTGTCCCCGGCGCACGCGCTGGACGCACGCATCCAGTCCGTGGTCGACGCAACCAGAACGGTGATCCATGGCACGTCGCCGATGCTGCATACGCTCGCCTCGCAACGCCACGAGCGCGTTGTCTACCTGGGCAGCGGGCTGTTGCAGGGATTGGCGCGCGAGGCGGCGCTGAAGTTGGGAGAGCTGTGCAACGGTGCCGTGGCTACCTGCTTCGAATCACCCCTCGGCTTCCGGCACGGGCCCAAGACTTTCGTCAACGACAACACGCTCGTGGTGGTATTCGTGTCCAACGATCCTCTCACGCGCAACTACGACCACGACCTGATCGACGAACTGCGCCACGACAACGTGGCGGCGCGTGTCATCGAGGTGACCACGCGGCCACGCGGCGGCGCGACCGACGACACGATTTTCATTCCCGGCATGGCACGAGCCGATGACGTGGACCTGGTCTGGCCCTACGTCGCGGCCGCGCAGGTTTTTGCGCTGCAAGCCTCGCTCGCGCGAGGCATCGCGCCCGACAACCCGAACCCGCAAGGGATGGTGAATCGCGTCGTGCAGGGCGTGCGCATTCACGTCGCAGCATGACAGGCCCGGGATATTTCCTCGGTGTCGACGGAGGCGGGACGAAGACCCGCTTTGCGCTCATCGACCAGCGCGGCAGCCTGCTGGCGGAAGCGCAACTGGGTACGACCTACCATCCGCAGGTCGGGTTGGACGGTGTACGCGTGGTGCTTGCCCGCGGGATCGGCGAGATCCTGGACGCCGCCTCGATTTCGGCGGCGGATATAAGCCACGCCTTCTTCGGAATGCCGGCGTACGGCGAAGACAGCAGCATGGCTTCATGCCTGCGCGCCCTGCCGGGATCGATCCTCGGCCACGACCGGTATACCTGCGACAACGACATGGTGTGCGGATGGGCCGGTTCGCTGGGGTGCGCGGACGGCATCAACATCGTGGCCGGCACGGGCTCCATCGGCTATGGCCGGCGGAAAGGGCGTGGCGCACGGGCGGGTGGTTGGGGCGAAGCGTTCTCGGACGAAGGCTCGGCCTACTGGATCGCGATCCAGGGTCTCAACAAGTACTCGCGCATGAGCGATGGCCGTTTGCCGAAGGGCCCGCTGTACGCGATGTTCAACGAAGCATTGCGGCTGGAGTCGGACCTCGACATCTGCACCCACGTCTACGGCGAAGGCGCCTCGTCCCGCGGCGAACTGGCACAGCTTTCGCAGGTGGTCGCACGCGCTGCGCAAGCCGGCGACGCCGAAGCCGTCGGGATCTTCGCGCGGGCGGGTGAAGAACTGGCACGCATTGCGCTGGCCATCCGTACCGCCTTGCGGTTCGAACCGGAAGAGGTGGCGCTCGTTTCCGGTTCGGGAGGCGCCTTCAACACCGGGGATCTGTTGTTGAAGCCTTTTCGGGAAGCGCTGCACGCAACGCGCCGCCCATTCAATTTCGTGAAGCCCATGCACGAGCCGCACATCGGCGCTGCGCTCTATGCGGCCAGGCTTGCCGACACGCAAGACCGGACCAACGAAGCGTGAGCGACGACCGGCGTTCCATCCGCGACGCGGTGGGCTGACAATGGCGGGTTGAATGTCGTGCTGCCGCCATGCACCGCCGCGGTGCCAGCCAGTTGGTTCCGAACAGCGCCGGCTTGCTGATGCACCCGTCCGTCGACGTGGTGTTGCGGATTCCAGTGGCTGCTGGGACGAGCGGGAATTCGTCGAGACTGGCCATTGGCGCTCCCTGCGGGACTCGAACCCGCGTTACCGCCGTGAGAGGGCGATGTCCTGGGCCACTAGACGAAGGGAGCGTGCGGCCACGCAGCGCGCTAGTATAACGGACTTCGTGCCGCGAAATCGCGGTGTTCCCCCGCAGGGATGTCTGCCACTTGAGTTCCGATTCGACCGCTGCCGATCAGCCGATGCCCGCGCCGCGCGTGATCACGCGCGAGCAGCACAACCTTTCCCGCAAGCAGATCAGCCGTGGCGCATTGCGCGTCCTGTACGGATTGAAGGATGCCGGTTTCCGCGCCTGCCTCGTCGGGGGTGCGGTGCGCGACTTGTTGTTGGGGCGGCAGCCCAAGGACTTCGATGTCGCCACCGACGCCACCCCGGAAGAGGTGAGGAAACTGTTTCGCAACTGCCGCCTGATCGGGCGGCGCTTCCGGTTGGCGCACGTGGTTTTCGGACCCGAAATCGTGGAGGTCGCCACCTTCCGCGGCACCGGCGAAGGCGATGCCAGCGAGGACCGTCACGTCGTCGACGGGCGCATCCTGCGCGACAACGTGTGGGGCAGCATCGAGGAGGACGCCTTGCGCCGCGACTTCCGCGTCAACGCCCTGTACTACGACATCGCCGATTTCAGCGTGATCGATTACGTCGGCGGCATCGAAGACCTCGAACGCAGGCATTTGCGGCTGATCGGCGACCCCGCCACGCGCTATCGCGAGGATCCGGTCCGGATGCTGCGCGCGGCGCGGCTGGCGGCCAAGCTCGGTTTCACGATCGACGACGAAGCCGCGGCGCCGTTCGATCAACTCGGCCACCTGCTCGGCGATGCACCGCCCGCCCGGCTATTCGACGAATGCCAGAAGATGTTCCTGGCCGGATACGGGCTCGAAAGTTTCCGGATGCTGGTTCGCTACGATTTGCTGCGGCATTTGTTCCCGGGCACCGCACGTGCGCTGAAGCACGACGCGTCCGGGGGCATGCTGGAACTGATCGAGCGCGGCCTCGCCGGCACCGATGCACGCGTTGCCGAGGGACGTCCGGTCACCCCTGCTTTCCTGTTCGCGGTACTGCTGTGGGGCGAGGTCGATACGCTCGCCACCCGGTTTCGCGAGGAGGGTGCGAGCCAGCCCCTGGCGTGGCTGCGCGCGGCGCACCGCGTGATGGCCGAGCAGGGCAGGCGCGTCGCCATTCCGCGTCGCTTCGCCTACGCGATCGAGGAAATCTGGGCGCTGCAACCCCGCTTTGCCGAACGCAGCCGCAAGCGCGTGTTCCGCCTGATGGCGCATCCGCGCTTCCGGGCCGCCTACGACTTCCTGCTGTTGCGCGCAGGTGAGTCGGATGAACTGCGCGAAGCCGGCGAGTGGTGGACGCAGGCGCAGACGCTTTCGGCCGACGAGCTGTCTGCTTCGCTGGCGCCAAAGGCGCCAGCCCGCAGCGGCGAGCCGGCCGCGGCTCCCAAGCGCCGCCGGCGGCGGCGTGGCGGGCGTGGCCGCAAGGCCGGCACGCCGGAAGCCGGCCCGCAAGACTAGGGCTCGGCAGCATGGCTGAAACGGTCACCGCCTGCGTTGCGCTGGGCAGCAACCTCGATGATCCGCGCGCAAAGGTCCTGCATGGCGTGGGTGCGCTGGCCGCGCTGCCGCAAACCCGGTTGCTCGCATGTTCGCGCCTGTACCGCACGCCGCCCTGGGGCATCATCGAGCAACCCGACTTCGTCAACGCCGCCGCGCGGCTCGAAACATCGCTGCCGCCGCGCGCATTGCTCGACGCGCTGCGGATGATCGAAACCCGCGCGGGGCGGGTGCGTACCATCCGCAACGGCCCGCGTGTCCTCGATCTCGACCTGCTGTTGTATGGCGACCGGACCGTCGATGAACCGGACCTCGTGGTGCCGCATCCACGCCTGTGCGAACGCGCGTTCGTGCTGCTGCCGCTGGCGGATGTCGCACCCGAACTGGAAGTGCCGGGCCATGGCCGGGTGAGCGGCTTGCTGGCCCGCATCGACACGACGGGCTGCGTGCCGCTCGATTGAGGTTGCATCGATGACCACCGGCGCGAGCGAGCGCGCCTTGCCGGAAGGATGTCCACCAGGCCGTGGCCAGGAACGATCGCACGACGAAACTCCGCTCCAATATACTTTTTCGATGCTCAAGATCCACCGTGACATTGCGGGGCCGTGCCTGGCTCCGGCCGGCAGCGTGCTCGCGATCGGCGCGTTCGATGGCCTGCACCGCGGCCACGCGGCGCTGCTGGCGAAGGTGCGCGAACGCGCGACGAAGCGTGGTCTGGTCGCGGCTGCGGTGAGCTTCGAACCCCTGCCGCGCAGCTATTTCTCACCCGCCCCGCTGAAGCGGCTGTCGTCGGTGCATGAAAAATTGTGCGGTTTCGCGGATGCCGGGATCGAGCAGTTGCTCCTGCTTCGCTTCAATGCGGAGCTGGTGGCGATGCAGGCGGATGATTTCGTGCGTGACGTGCTGGTCGCGCGGATGGGTGCGCGCGAAATCTGGGTGGGCGCCGATTTCCGCTTCGGCCACAACCGCGTGGGCGACGTGGCGCTGCTCGAAGCGATGCAGGGTGAAGGCCCCTACGAGGTGCGCGTGCTGGACGCCATCACGACCGCCGACGATGAGCGCGTGTCGGCGTCGCGGGTCCGCGGTGCGCTGGCTTCTGGCGACTTTGCCCACGCCGCGGCATTGCTGGGGCGTCCGTTCACCATGAGCGGGCGGGTCGTGCGCGGACAGCGCATGGGCCGCACGCTCGGCTATCCGACGGCCAACATCCGGCTGGGCAAGCGGGTGTCGCCGGTGTCCGGCATTTTCGCGGTGCGGGTACGCGTGGGCGATCGATGGTGGCCGGGCGTGGCGAGCCTCGGGGTGCGCCCGACCGTCGCCGGTGGTGGCGAGCCGCTGCTGGAAGCGCATTTGTTCGATTTCGAGGGTGACCTGTACGGGTGCCGCATCGAGATCGAGTTCGTCGCCAAGCTGCGCGACGAGGAAAAATTCGCCGATCTGGATGCGCTGCGCGCCCAGATGGATCGCGACGCCGCCGAAGCACGCCGCATCCTTGCCGACTCGTCTGTTTTTTCCGGAGCCATCGCGTGAGCCGCGACTACAAGCACACCATCAATCTTCCCCAGACCACTTTCGCGATGAAGGCCGATCTCGCCCGGCGCGAGCCCGCGATGCTTGCTGAATGGGAGGGAGCGAACCGTTACGTCGAGTTGCAGCGTCGCACTGCCCATCGCGAGCACGCTTACATCCTGCACGATGGGCCGCCCTACGCGAACGGCAAGATCCACCTCGGCCACGCGGTCAACAAGATCCTGAAGGACATCGTGGTGCGCTCGAAGCTGATGGCGGGCTTCCGCTCGCCCTACGTGCCGGGCTGGGATTGCCACGGACTGCCGATCGAGATCGCGGTCGAGAAGAAATACGGCAAGGTCGGGCACAAGATCGATGCGGCGACGTTCCGCCAGCATTGCCGCGACTACGCCGCGCAGCAGATCGACCTGCAGCGACGCGATTTCAAGCGCCTCGGCGTGCTGGGCGATTGGGAGCACCCCTACCGCACGATGGATTTCCAGTACGAGGCGGACATCCTGCGCGCGCTCGCGGGCGTGTACGCGAATGGCCACGTCACGCGGGGCTTCAAGCCGGTGCACTGGTGCTTTGATTGCGGCTCGGCGCTCGCCGAGGCCGAAATCGAGTACCAGGACAAGCAGTCACCGGCGATCGACGTCGCCTACGATGCGATCGATTCGCGCGCGCTGGCCGCGAAGTTCGGCGCGGACATCGACGAGGGCACGATCGTCGCGGTGCCGATCTGGACCACCACGCCCTGGACCTTGCCGGCCAGCATGGCGGTGACGCTCGGGCCCGCGTTCGACTATGTGCTGGCGGAAGGTCCCGCGCGCGCCGGCAAGCGCGTATTGCTGGTCGTTGCCGAGGCGCTGGCGGAAAAGGTGCTGGCGCGCTACGGCGTCGGCGAAGTGAAGGTGCTCGGGCGCGCGAAGGGCGCGGTGCTGGAGGGGCCGCGCCTGAAGCATCCGTTCTACGATCGCGAAATCCCGCTGATCCTGGGCGACCATGTTTCCGCGGAGGACGGCACGGGCGCGGTGCACACGGCGCCCGGGCACGGCGCGGAAGACTTCGCGGTCGGCAAGCAGTACGGCATCGTGGACGAGACGCCCGCGCACGTGTTGAACCCGGTGGGTGCCCACGGCGTGTACCTGCCGGGCACGCCGATCTTCGAAGGCCGGCACATCTGGAAGGCCAATGACGCGATCATCGACCTGTTGCGCGAGCGCGGCGTGCTGCTGGCGTCGGAAAGGATCACGCACAGTTATCCGCATTGCTGGCGCCACCACACCCCGGTCGCGTTCCGCACCACGCCGCAGTGGTTCATCGCGATGGACGCGAAGGGCCTGCGCGCGAACGCGTTGCATGCGGTCCACCACGACGTGAAGTTCCACCCCGCCTGGGGCGAGGAGCGCATCGCCGGCATGGTCGAAGGCCGGCCGGACTGGTGCATCAGCCGCCAGCGCACCTGGGGAGTGCCGATCGCACTGGCCGTCCACAAGGTCACGGGCGACCCGCACCCGCGCAGTGCCGAGTTGCTGGAGAGCGTTGCGCGGTACGTCGAAAAAGATGGCGTGGATGCGTGGTACGCGCTGGATCTGGAAGACCTGCTCGGCGAGGAAGCCGGGGATTACGAAAAGGTCCACGACATCCTCGATGTGTGGTTCGATTCCGGCGTCACGCACTTCTGCGTGCTGGACCAGCGCCCGGAATTGCATCGCAACGAGGGCGACCAGGTGATGTACCTGGAAGGCTCGGACCAGCATCGCGGCTGGTTCCAGTCGTCGCTGCTCACAAGCTCCGCGATGCACGGCCGCGCGCCGTTCGACGAGGTGCTGACCCACGGCTTCACCGTCGACGCGCAGGGCCGCAAGATGTCGAAGTCGCTCGGCAACGGCATCGAGCCGCAGGACGTGATGAACCGTTACGGCGCCGACATCCTGCGCCTGTGGATCGCGTCGGCCGACTACCGCAACGAGATGGCATTGTCCGAGGAAATCCTGAAGCGCGTGGCCGACAGCTACCGCCGCATCCGCAATACCTGCCGGTTCCTGCTCGGCAACCTCGACCGTTTCGACCCGGCCGCGGACCTTTTGACCGTCGATCGCTGCCTGCTGCTCGACCAGTGGGCAATCCGCAGCGCACGCGACGTGCAGGACGCGGTGGTCGCCGCGTATGCCCGCTACGATTTTCCGGAAGTGGTGCAGCGCGTGCAGAACTTCTGCACCAACGAAATGGGTGCGCTGTACCTCGACATCACCAAGGACCGCCTTTACACGATGCCCACCGGCAGCCACGGCCGGCGCAGCGCGCAATCGGCGATGTTCCGGATCCTGGAGGCCATGGTGCGCTGGCTGGCGCCGTTGTTTGCGTTCACGTCCGAAGAAGTCTGGCAGGCAATGCCGCGGCAGATGCACATGCCCACCGAAATCCGCGGCAGCTTCACCGTGCGCGATGAATCAGTGCTGTTCGAAAGCTGGTACCAGGGGCTGCGCGAAACCCAGAACAGCCCCGACCAGCGTCGCTGGTGGAGCGACCTGCTGGCGATCCGCGAAACCGCCGGGCGGGTGCTCGAGGGCATGCGCAAGGAAGGCAGGATCGGCTCGTCGCTGGATGCGGTACTGACGATCCACGCCGATCCCGCGATCGCCGAACGCTACAGGCAGGTTGCCGACGAGCTGCGGTTCTTCTTCATCGTGTCGGACTTGCGCCTCGACATCGGCGAAGCACCCGCCGACGCGGTGCTGACCGAACTCGAAGGCGCCAACGTTTGGGTGTCGGCATCCGTGAGCGGCGCGCCCAAATGCGTACGCTGCTGGCACCATCGGGAAGACGTCGGCACCCACCCGGATCATCCGGAATTGTGCGGCCGTTGTGCGGAAAACGTCGCCGCGTTCGAAGGGCAAGGCGGGGGCGAGACACGCCGCTGGTTCTGATTCCGCGCTAGCATCGGACCCGGCCGCATGACGCGCGGCCGGGGAAAGGGGGCGAACCATGAAAGACGCACGACGTTGCATCGTGGGCTTGGTGCTGTGCCTGCTCGCCGGGGTCGCGCTGGCGGCGCCGGTGTCGT
>Ga0164242_10006851_pt1 | contig 12505 bp, 8 predicted proteins | sample OricomgcompostMG_FD_108783 | JGI IMG/M metagenome (GOLD analysis project Ga0164242, IMG submission 108783) | Miracle-Growth compost microbial communities from Emeryville, California, USA - Original compost - Miracle growth compost (MG) ... | reverse complement strand
CGCTGTCGCGGCTGATCGTCGGCTACACCACCCCCACGTCAGGCACGGTGACCTTCGAGGGCCACAACATCCACACCGAGTACGCATCCATGCGCAGCCGTATCGGCATGGTCCCGCAGGACGACGTGGTGCACCGCCAGCTCACGGTCAACCAGGCGCTCGGCTACGCCGCCGAACTGCGGCTGCCGCCCGACACCAGCAAAGAGGAACGGGCCCGCGTCGTCGCCCAGGTGCTCGAGGAACTCGACATGACCCAGCACGCCGAAACGCGGGTGGACAAGCTCTCCGGTGGGCAGCGCAAACGCGCCTCGGTCGCCCTCGAGCTGCTCACCCAGCCGTCGCTGCTGCTGCTCGACGAGCCGACGTCCGGCCTGGACCCGGCGCTGGACCGTCAGGTGATGCTGATGCTGCGCCAGCTCGCCGACGCCGGGCGGGTGGTATTGGTGGTCACCCACTCGGTGTCCTACCTGGACGTGTGCGACCAGATCCTGCTGATCGCCCCCGGCGGCAAGACCGCCTTCTGCGGGCCGCCCGACCAGGTCGAGCCCGCGCTGGGCACCCGCAACTGGGCCGACATCTTCGCCAAGGTCGGCGCCGACCCGGACGAGGCCAACCGGCGCTTCAAGGAGCGCAACCAGCAGTCGTCGCAGCCGCCGACGCCGCAGAGCCCGGCGGACCTGGGGGAACCGCCGCAGACCGACCTGTGGCGGCAGCTGTCGACGATCGCGCGCCGCCAGGTCCGGCTGGTGGTCTCCGACCGCGGCTACACCATCTTCCTGGCGGTGCTGCCGTTCCTCATCGGCGCGTTGTCGCTGACGGTGAAGGGCCCGCATCCGGGGCTGGGGCCGGCCGACCCGCTCGGACCCGCGCCCACGCAGCCGCAGTACATCATGGTGCTGCTGAACATCGGTGCGGTGTTCATGGGCACCGCGCTGACCATCCGAGATCTCATCGGCGAGCGGGCCATCTTCCGACGAGAGCAGGCGGTGGGGTTGTCCACCACCGCCTATCTGCTGGCCAAGATCGCGGTGTTCTGCGTCTTCGCGACCGCCCAGGCGGCGATCGCGACCATCATCGTGCGGCTGGGCAAGGGCGCGCCGACCGCGCACCCGCAGTTCTTCGGCAACTCGACGTTCTCGCTGTTCGTCACCGTGGCGGGCACCTGTATAGCGTCGGCGATGCTGGGCCTGCTGCTCTCGGCGCTGGCGCAGTCCAACGAGCAGATCATGCCGCTGCTGGTGGTGTCGATCATGTCGCAGCTGGTGTTCTCCAGCGGCATGATCCCGGTCTACCAGCGCATCGGCCTCGAGCAGTTGGCCTGGCTGACACCGGCGCGGTGGGGCTATGCCGCGGGCGCCTCCTCGATCGACTTCCCGTCGCTGGTCAAGGTCAAGCAGATCCCCACCAACGACCCGATCTGGCAGCACTCCAAGCACATCTTCGTGTTCGACATGGCCATGCTGGCGCTGCTGTCGATCGGTTACACCGGCTTCGTGCGCTGGCACATCCGGCTGAAACGCTGAGGCCGGCCGGCCGGCCGCGAACCCTACTCTGGGTGTGATGACTCGCTCCGCGCAGCCCGTGCTGACTGCCCGATCCGACCGCTCCGAAGGCAGCTTCGCCGCGGGCCGTGACGTGGTCGTCGGCAGCGACCTGCGTGCCGACCTGCGGGTGGCGCACCCGTTGATCGCCCGGGCGCACGTGCTGCTGCGCTTCGAGCAGGGCCGCTGGCGGGCGGTGGACAACAACACGCTCAACGGGGTTTATGTGGACGGCCGGCGGGTGCCGGCGGTCGACATCCAGGACGGGCAGACCATCAACATCGGCAAACCCGACGGCCCGCGCATCACGTTCGAAATCGGCCAGCACACCGGCGCGGTCGGCCTGCTCCCGCCGCCGCCCCGGCAGCCGAAACCGCCCGGGCAGCCGCCGACGCGCTCGTTCCGGCGCCGAGACACCCAGCGCAGCGCCGTCCCGCCGGACGCCGCGACGCGCGCGGTGCCGCAGCCGGGGCCGCCGCCGCGCACCCAGACCGGCAGGACCGGCGGCAGCGGGGAGTTCCCGACCACCTGGGTCAGCGTCCCGGGCACCGACGCCGATCGCCGGCCGGCGCCCGGGCGCGCCGCCTGGATCGGGCGCGCCCTCAACAACGACATCGTCATCCACGATGTGCTGGCCTCCCGTCATCACGCCTTCTTGACCCCGACCCCGACCGGCGCCGAGATCCGCGACGCCAACAGCAGCAACGGCACCTTCGTCAACGGTGTGCGGGTCGGTGCGGCGGCGCTGTCCGACGGCGACGTGGTCACCATCGGCAACGTCGACCTGGTGTTCACCGGCGGCATGCTGGTCCGCCGCCAGGAGGCGGCCACCCGCGCCGGGGGCCTGGAGGTGCGCGAGGTCAACTTCGGCGTCGACGGCAAGCAGCTGCTGGAACGGATCTCCCTGGTCGCTCGTCCCGGCACCCTGACCGCGCTGATCGGCGGGTCGGGCGCGGGCAAGACCACGCTGTCGCGGCTGATCGCCGGGTATGCCACCCCCACCTCCGGCTCGGTGACGTTCGAGGGCCACGACATCCACACCGAGTACGCCTCGCTGCGCACCCGGATCGGCATGGTGCCGCAGGACGACGTGGTGCACCGCCAGCTCACGGTCAGCCAGGCGCTCGGCTACGCCGCCGAACTGCGGCTGCCGCCCGACACCAGCAAGTCCGACCGGGCCCAGGTGGTCGCCCAGGTCCTCGACGAGCTGGGCTTGACCGAGCACGCCGACACCAGGGTGGACCGGCTGTCCGGCGGCCAGCGCAAACGGGCGTCGGTGGCGCTGGAGCTGCTCACCGGGCCGTCGCTGCTGATCCTCGACGAGCCGACGTCGGGCCTGGACCCGGCGCTGGACCTGCAGGTCATGACCATGCTGCGCCAGCTCGCCGACGCAGGCCGGGTGGTGCTGGTGGTCACCCACTCGCTGACCTACCTGGACGTCTGCGACCAGGTGCTGCTGATGGCGCCGGGCGGCAAGACGGCGTTCCTCGGCCCGCCCGGCCAGATCGGCCCGGCGATGGGCACCACCAACTGGGCGCACATCTTCGCCAAGGTGGGCGCCGACCCGGACGAGGCCAACCGCCGCTTTCTGGCCCAGAACCGGCCGCCGCCGCCCGCGCGGACCGAGGCGCCAGCCGAGCTGGGCGCCCCGGCGCAGACCAGCAAACGCCGCCAGTTCTTCACCATCGCCCGCCGTCAGGTCCGGCTGGTGATCGCCGACCGCGCCTACTTCCTGTTCCTGGCGGTGCTGCCGTTCGTGATGGGCGCGCTGTCGCTGACCGTGCCGGGCAGCGCCGGGTTCGGCTACGCCGATCCGGCCGGCGAGTCGGCCGGCGAGGCCGGCACCATCCTGACGTTGCTCACCATGGCCGCGGCGTTCATGGGCACGGCGCTGACCATCCGCGACCTGATCGGCGAGCGGCCGATCTTCCGCCGCGAGCAGGCGGTCGGGCTGTCCAGCACCGCCTACGTGCTGGCCAAGATCGTGGTGTTCTGCGTGTTCGCCGTCGCGCAGGCGGCCGTCGCCACCGCCATCGTGGTGCTGGGCAAGGGACCCCCGACGCGGCCGGCCGTGCTGCTGGGTAACGCCACCTTCGAGCTGTTCGTCGCGGTGGCGGCGACGTGCGTGGCCGCGGCGATGCTGGGCCTGCTGCTCTCGGCGCTGGCGCGGTCCCACGAGCAGATCATGCCGCTGCTGGTGGTGTCGCTGATGATGCAGATGGTGCTGTGCGGCGGCATGGTGCCGGTCACCCACCGGGTCTTCCTCGACCAGCTGTCCTGGCTGGTGCCGTCCCGGTGGGGCTATGCGGCGCAGGCGGCGACGGTGGACCTGTGGACGGTGTCGCCCGGCCCGCAGAGCCCGCGGGACAGCCACTTCCAGCACACCGCGACGGCCTGGCTGTTCGACATGGCCATGCTGGCGGTGCTCTCGGTGGGCTACGCCGCGCTGGTGCGCTGGCGCATCCGGTTGCGGCGCTGACTCGCTAGCCGTCCCCGCCGTCCAGCCGCAGCCCGTGCGCCAGCGCGAAGGCGACGGCCTGGTCGACGTCGACGCGGGCCCCGGCCAGCGACGCCGTCGTCCACAGCGCCGGGTCCGCGGCGCCGCCGCACAGGTCGGCGTCGTCCAGCCGGGTGCCGGTGGTGCGCGCGCCGCGCAGGTCCGCGCCACGCAGCACCGCCTTGCGCAGGTCGGCCTCCACCAGCGAGGTCACCCGCAGCCGGCACCCGCTCAAATCGACGCCGCGCAGGTCGTTGCCGCCGAGCACCGCGAGCGTGAAGTCCACCTCATCGAACGTCACCGGCCGCAGCCGACACTGCTCGAACACCGACCCCAGCATGGTGCACTGCTCGAAAGTGCTGTGCCACAACGATGTTCGACGAAAGGTGCAGTTGCGGAAGGCCGACGCGCGGTGCCGCGACTCGGCCAGGTTGGCGCCGCTGAAATTGCATTCGGTGAACACCACCCGCTCGGTCGACAGCCCGACCAGGTCCTCGTCGGTGAAATCGTGCCGCTCGAATTCGCGGTCGACCCACGCGGTCAATTGGCCGACAGGCTGGCCAGCGCGTATTCGCTGACCGCGATCAGGGCGTCGGTCGCCGACCGGCGGTCCCTGGCGTCGACGGTGATCACCGGGATGTGCGGCGGCAGCGTCAGCGCCTCGCGCACCTCCTCGACCGGGTAGCGGGGCGCCCCGTCGAACTCGTTGACCGCGACCAGGAACGGCAGGTTGCGGTGCTCGAAGAAGTCCACGGCGGCGAAGCTGTCCTGCAGCCGCCGGCAGTCGACCAGCACCACCGCGCCGATCGCGCCGCGCACCAGGTCGTCCCACATGAACCAGAACCGGCGCTGCCCCGGCGTGCCGAACAGGTACAGCACCAGATCGTCGGCCAGGGTGATCCGGCCGAAGTCCATCGCCACCGTGGTGGTCCGCTTGTCGGGCGTGGCCTCCAGCGCGTCCACGCCGGTCGAGGCGTCGGTGAGCATGGCCTCGGTGCGCAGCGGCATGATCTCCGACACCGCCCCGACGAACGTGGTCTTGCCGGCGCCGAATCCGCCGGCGATCACGATCTTGGTCGACGCGTGGTCGCCGGAGTCAAGCTGCACGTCAGAGTGCGCGTAAGCCACGCAGGGTCCTTCCTATCAGTTCGTGGCGCTCATCCCTGGTCGAACGCTCGGACAACGTCTTGTGCACCCGAAGGTAGCCGGACAACACCAGATCGCCGACCAGGACGCGCGCCACGCCCAGCGGCAGGTCCAGCCGGGCCGAGATCTCGGCGACCGACGGGCTGTCCAGGCACAGCCGCACGATCCTGCCGCGCGCGTCGCCGGGCGGCCACCGGTGCGTCAGGCCGGCCTGCAACGTCTGGATCGGCGCCTCCACCGGCAGGTCGACGGTGGTGTCGGTGCGCCCCGACGTCAGCGTGTACGGCCGGACCAGATTCCCGCTGCGGGAGGTCGGCCAGGTCTCGGGGGTGTCCATCGGGCGCTCACGAGACGCTGGACCGGCGGGTGGACTGCACCACCCCGCCCACCCGCTCGACGAGGACGGCCATCTCGTAGCCGATCTGACCGATGTCGCAGGACGCCGCGGCGAGCGTGGCCAAATGCGAGCCGTCCCCGACCTGCATCAGCAGCAGGTAGCCGTTGGACATCTCGACCACCGACTGCAGCACCTGCCCGCCCTCGAACAGCTGGGCGGCGCCCGTCGCGAGGCTGGCCAGCCCGGAGGCGACGGCGGCCAGCTGGTCGGCGCGTTCGCGCGGCAGGTGTTCGCTGGCGGCGACGGGCAGCCCGTCGACGGACACCAGCAGCGCGTGCGCGACGCCGGGGACCTCGCGGGCGAACTTCGTCACCAGCCAGTCCAGCGACCGGTCCGGGGCTGCAGACCAGGAATTGTCGGGTGCGGTCATTGTTGGTCGGGTCCTTCGCTGCTCTCCCGGGCGTGCGACCGTCCGGTGCGCACGCCACCGAAATGGCTACTGAACGAGGCGCGGACCGCCTCGGGGTCGCGGGCGACGGCGGCGTGCTGCGGCCGGCGCGGCGCGGGTGAGCGGCCGTTGAGCCCCGGCTCGTCGTCGGGTTCGGCCGCGGCCCCGTGGGCGCCGCCGGGCACCAGCCGGGCGCCGGGGGTGCGCACGGGCAGGCCGTGGTCGGTGGTGTGCGACTCGACGGGCTTGTCCTCAGCGGCGGCCGCCAGCGTCCAGCCCCGGTCCCACACCGACTGCCAGTCCAGGTCGGGGCTGTTGACCAGGTCGTGCGGGTCGCCCAGCATCTCCGAGAGCATGCGCCGGTAGATGACGTCGTCGTCGGCCGGGCCGGTGCTGGCGGCGGGCGGAATGGAGGCTTCCGGCTTCGGCTTCGGCTTCGGGGGCGGTTTCGGGGGCGCCTCGGGCGGCGTCTCGGTACGCGGGCGGGCGGCGAAGAAGGCCGAGGTGTCCGACGCCGCGCGGGCCGGCCGGGGCGCCGGCTGCTGCGGTTCGGGGGCCGGCTCGGGCGCCCGTTCCGGGGCCGGCCTGGGCGCCGGGCTGGCCTCCCACCAGGGCGTCGCCAACTCACGGCGCTGCCGTCGGGGCTGCGGTTCGGCGGGCGGGGCGGGAACCGCGGCAACATCCGCGATGCCGCTGGACCCAGGATTGCGGCGGGGCAGCAGGGTGACCGGCGGTGTGGACGCGTCGCCGGCGTTGCGGCTGCCGCGCGCGGCCGGCTGCTGGGTGCCGTCGTGCCGGCCGCCCTCCTCGGCGGGTGCGGCGATGGCGCTGGCGAGTTTGGCGCTCGGCGACGAGACCGCCCGGATGTGCCGGGGCCCGGACGGCTCGGCGACGACCCGGCCGGCGAGCACCGTCGGCGGCAGGTACACCTCGGCGGTGGTGCCCGAGCCGGATTCGTTGGCCGCCGGGCCGCGCAACCCCACCCGCATCCCGTGCCAGGCCGCGATCCGGCCCACCACGAAAAGGCCGAGATGCCGGGCGTTTTCGGGATGCGGGTCGGGGTTGGCGTCGCCGCCGGCCTGCAGCCGCATGTTGGCGATGCGCCGGTCGGCGTCGTTCATCCCCAGGCCGGAGTCGGCGATGCGCACCACCACTCCCCCGTCGCCGCCGCGCGACGCCGACACCCGGGCCGAGGTGGTCGGCGGCGAGTACCGCAGCGCGTTGTCGATCAGCTCGGCGAACAGGTGGATGGCGCCGCCGGCGGCCGCCCCGAGCAGCGAGCACTCGGGCAGCCCGGCGATCTCGACCCGGCGGTAGTCCTCCACCTCGGACACCGCGGCGTTGATCACGGTGGCAAGCGGCACCGGATCGCGCTGGTCGCGCGCCAGCTTCGCGCCGGCCAGCACCAGCAGGTTGGCGCTGTTGCGGCGCAGCCGGGCGGCCAGATGGTCCAGCCGGAACAGGTTGTCCAGCCGTTCGGGGTTGTCCTCGTTGCGCTCCAGCCGGTCGATGAGTGCCAGCTGCTGGTCGACCAGCGAGCGGCTGCGCCGCGACATGGTCTCGAACATGTCGTTGACCAGCAGCCGCAGCCGCGCCTCGTCGCCGGCCAGCAGCAGGGCCTGGGTGTGCAGCTCGTCCACGGCGTGCGCGACCTGGCCGATCTCCTCGGTGGTGTACACCGGCAGCGGAGCCGGAATCGGTTCGGCCCCACCGGCTTTCACGTGTGCGATCTCCTCCTCGAGATCGGTGTGGGCCACCTTGAGCGCGCCGTCGCGCAGCGTGCGCAGCGGCCGCACCAGGGCCCGCGCCACCAGCAGCACCACCGCCAGCGCGATCACGATGGCGGCCAGCACCAGGGCGGTGTCCAGGATGGCCGAGTTGCGCCGTTCGGCGGCCTGCGCGTGCACCGACTTGGTCACCGACGCGGTGGTGTTCTTGATGACCTGGTCGGCAATGTCGTCGGTGGTCTGGATCGAGCGCAGCAGGTCGGGGTTGTCGACCAGCACGCTGGCCGGGTCGGACATGATCGCCATCCGGCTGACCATCTGCTGTTGCAGCGTCTTGGCCTCGGGCGATCCGGCGCCGAGCACCTCGCTCATGCCGAACAGCGTCGACGGTTCGGTGCCGGCCAGGGTCGCCATCGAGGTGCGCAGCTGCGGCTCGGGCAGCTCGGCTCCCCGGGTGACCAGGATCTTCTGCATGGTCATCTGCCCGCGGGCGCCGACCGCCCGGCTCAGGCCCTGGGCCTGCGCCCGGATCCGCTCGTCGTCGACCCGCACCGACGCGTTGATGACGTTTTCGGCGGTCAACAGGATCGGCGCGTAGAAGGTCACCCGTTCCCGTAGGCCGAGGCTGCCCTCGGCCACCTTGTTCACCAGCATCTGGCCGGTGTCCAGCAGGTTGTTCACCCCGGCGCGGACGTCGTCGGTGACGTCGGTGTCGCCCAGCCTGGTCTGCAGTTCGTTCTTGCGGGCCTCGTAGTTCTTCTTCGCGCCCTCGGCGTCGCGCCCGGCGGAGCCCGCCAGCAGCGCGACGTCCAGCGCCGACATGTACTTGGTGATCGCCGGGACGACGTCGGCGCGGGCGGCGGCCAGCCGCAGGCCCGCCGCGTTGGCCATCGCGCCGTGGATGCGCAGCACCCCGAACACCGTCGCCAGCATCAGCGGAACCAGGACGATGGCCAGCACTTTCCACCGCACCGGCCAGTTGCTCAGCGACCATGCCGGCGGGCGTTTGGCCGGCACGGCGCCGCCGCCCAGCGGTGCGGGCCCGGGGGCTTCCGCCGCGGCCGGTTCGGCCGGGCGGCTGAACATGGTCACGTCGTCGCGGCCGCGCGACCGGCCGCTGCGCTCAGTGCTGAAACAAACCCGAGGCTCATGAAACTTCCTGCTTTATTTCGCCATTTCGCCCGCCGCGCGCCAGATCGGCGTGTGCGTAAGTGTGGCAACCCGACGAGTATGACAGCCCGCGGCCCAGCCCACCAGAATCGTCACTGAGCAGACAGGTCCCTCCAAGGTGGCGCCGCCCGGCCGTCGTCGGCCCTGGCAAACACCGCGACGGGCGGAAGGTCAGGCCGGGCGCAGCACCGCGACCAGGAAGTCGGAGTCCTCGGTGAACGGCCGCAGGTCCCAGCTGGACAGCAGCAGATCGGGGGCGAACCCGGCGTCGGCCGCGTCGTTGAGGAAGTCGGTGAACTCGTACTCGCGGTAGGCGCCGAAGCCGATCGCGGCGCGGCCGTCGGCGGCCAGGTGTGCGCGCAGCCGGCTCAGCACCAGCACGCGGGTGCTGGGCGCCAGGAACGTCATGACGTTGCCGGCCGAGACGATCACGTCGAACGGGTCGGTGATGCCGCGGGCGGGCAGGTCGAGCTCGGCGAGGTCGCCGACCAGCCAGCGCGGCCCGGGATGGTCGTGCTCGGCGGCTTCGATCAGCGCCGGGTCGACGTCGACGCCGACCACCTGGTGGCCGGCCGCGGCGAGGTAGCTGCCCAGCCGGCCGGGTCCGCAGCCGGCGTCGAGGATGCGGGCGCCCCGGGGCGCCATGGCGTCCACGAACCGGGCCTCGCCGGCCAGGTCGTCGCCGGCGCGGGCCATGGCGCGGAAGCGCTCGATGTACCAGTGCGAATGCCCGGGATCGGCAGCGACCTTCTGCATCCAGATGCTCTGCTCGACCATGCGACCATTATCGCGTTGTGTTCAAGCTGATGTTCGTCTCCCCGCGCATCGCCCCCAACACCGGCAACGCCATCCGGACGGCGGCGGCGACCGGCTGCGAATTGCATCTGGTCGAGCCGATGGGCTTCGACCTGTCCGAACCCAAGCTGCGCCGGGCCGGGCTGGACTATCACGACCTCGCCTCGGTCACCGTGCACGCCTCGCTGGCCGCCGCGTGGGACGCGTTGACGCCGGCCCGGGTGGTCGCGTTCACCTCGCACGCCCCCGCGTCGTTCGCCGAGCTGCGCTACCGGCCGGGCGACGTGCTGATGTTCGGCCCCGAACCCACCGGGCTGGACGCGGCCACGCTGGCCGACCCGCACGTCACCACCCAGGTGCGCATCCCGATGCTGGCCGGGCGGCGCTCACTGAACCTGTCCAACGCCGCGGCGATCGCCGTCTACGAGGCGTGGCGGCAGCACGGCTACGCCGGGGCGACCTGATTTCGGCGACCTGATTTCATCGCGGCGACCCGCTTCGCCCGGCTGCGCCGCGCTTGCGATCGCCGCGGATTCACCAGCTGTCCCAGTGCGTGACCTGCTCGGCGGGCAGCCGCTTGGCCGGGCGGAAGTCGGTGCCCTTGGTGTAGGCGATCGGGAACAGCCCGCCCTGGCTGTAGCGGTCGTGCGGGATGCCGAGCAGCTCGGCGGCCTGCTTCTCGCCGTCGTTGATCAGGTGCAGCGTGGTCCAGCACGTGCCCAGCCCGCGCGAGCGCAGCGCCAGGCAAAAGCTCCACGCGGCCGGGAACAGTGACGCCCAGAACGACGCGCTCAGCCCCAGCGGCGCGTTCTCCACCCGCCCCTCCAGGCACGGGATCAGCAGCACTGGCGCCTCGTGCATGTGCTCGGCGAGGTAGACCGCCGAGTCCTTGACCTTGGGCATCCGCTCGCCGCGGGTGTCGCCCTCGGGGTACTCGGCGGCGGGCAGGCTCAGGTAGGCGCGGGCGTTGGCCAGGTAGATGTCGGCGATCGCCTTCTTCTTGTCGGCGTCCTCGACGAAAACCCATTGCCAGCCTTGGGCATTGGACCCGGTGGGCGCCTGCAGCGCCAGTTCCAGGCATTCCATCAGGACCTCGCGGGGCACCGGCTTGTCGAAGTCGAGCCGCTTGCGGACCGAGCGGGTGGTGGTCAGGACTTCGTCGACGGACAGGTTCAGGGTCATGCTTGGAGACTACCGTCGGCCGGCGGGTCGGCCCGTCGGTCGGCCCGTCGCCACCGAACGTGCACTCACGGTGACGTTCACGCGAAATTTTCGCCGCCAGTGCACGTTCGGCGGGCCGGTCAGCGGAAGTCGCGGGAGCGCGAGCCGACGGCCAGGGTGATGCGGCCCAACCGTTCGGCGACGACGGTGATGGCGCCGCTGGCGTTTTGCACCTGCCCGCGCACCAGCAACGCCGGCGCGGTGTTGGCCAGCTTGCGATGCCGCGCCCACACCCCCGGGGTGCAGAGCACGTTGACCATCCCGGTCTCGTCCTCGAGGTTGAGGAAGGTCACCCCCTGCGCGGTGCCGGGCCGCTGCCGATGCGTCACCGCGCCCGCGATCAGGACCCGGTCGCCGTCGGGCACCGACCCCAGCCTCGCCGCGGGCACCACCCCCATCGCGTCCAGGTCGTCGCGCAGGAACTGGGTCGGATAGCTGTCCGGGGAGATGCCGGTGGCCCACACGTCGGCGGCGGCCAGCTCCAGCTCGCTCATCCCCGGCAGCGCCGGGATGTGCGAGGACGAACCCACCCCGGGCAGCCGGTCTGGCCGCTGGGTGGCCGCCGCCCCGGCCGCCCACAGCGCCTCGCGCCGCGACATCCCGAAGCAGCCGAACGCCCCGGCGGTGGCCAGCGCCTCGGTCTGCGGCACCGAAAGCTGCAGCCGGGCGGTCAGGTCCAGCAGGGAAGCGAACGGGCCGTTGGCCTTTCGCTCCTGCACCAGCTTTTCGGCCAGGTCGTCGCCGATGTGGCGGACGGCACCCAGGCCGAGGCGCACCTCGGTGCCGGCGTTCTCCAGCGTGGCGTGCGCCAGGCTGGCGTTGACGTCCGGGCCGTGCACCGTCACGCCGTGCCGGCGCGCGTCGGCCACCAGCGACTGCGGCGAGTAGAACCCCATCGGCTGGGCGCGCAGCAGCGCCGCGCAGAACGCCGCGGGGTGGTGCAGCTTGAACCACGACGAGTAGAACACCAGCGACGCGAAGCTCAGCGCATGGCTTTCCGGGAAGCCGAAATTGGCGAACGCCTCCAGCTTTTCGTAGGTCCGGTCGATCACCTCGTCGGGGGCGCCGTGCAGCGCCCGCATGCCGTCGTAGAACCGGCCGCGCAGCCGTCGCATCCGCTCGGTGGAGCGCTTGGACCCCATGGCGCGGCGCAGCTGATCGGCCTCGGCAGCCGAAAAGCCAGCACAGTCCACCGCGAGTTGCATCAGCTGTTCCTGAAACAGCGGCACTCCCAACGTCTTTCGCAGCGCCGGCTCCATGGACGGGTGGTCGTAGAGTACCGGGTCCACCCCATTGCGCCGCCGGATGTAGGGATGCACCGACCCGCCCTGGATGGGCCCGGGACGGATCAGCGCCACCTCCACCACCAGGTCGTAGAACACCCGGGGCTTCAGCCGCGGCAGGGTGGCCATCTGCGCGCGCGACTCCACCTGGAACACGCCGACGGAATCGGCGCGGGCCAGCATCTCGTACACCGCCGGCTCGGACAGGTCGAGCCGCGCCAGGTCCACCTCGATCCCCTTGTGCTCGGCCACCAGGTCGATGGCGTAGTGCAGCGCCGAGAGCATGCCCAGCCCGAGCAGGTCGAACTTCACCAAACCGATTGCCGCGCAGTCGTCTTTG
>Ga0164242_10006850_pt1 | contig 12506 bp, 12 predicted proteins | sample OricomgcompostMG_FD_108783 | JGI IMG/M metagenome (GOLD analysis project Ga0164242, IMG submission 108783) | Miracle-Growth compost microbial communities from Emeryville, California, USA - Original compost - Miracle growth compost (MG) ... | reverse complement strand
TGACGGCGACGCCGTGGTGTCCCGCCTGGCCCGGGTGCTCGGCACCAGCAACTACGTCGGCCGGATGCTCGGGCGGGCCCCGGAGGCGCTGCGCATGCTCGCCTCGCTCGACGAGCTACGCCCTCGCGAGCCCGACGAGGTGCTGCAGGCGATGCACGAGGTCGCCGGGCGGCACACCGACCCCGCCGCCGCGGTCACCGCCGTGCGCGGTGTGCGGCGCCAGGAGCTGCTGCGCACCGCGTTCGCCGATCTGCTCGGGCTGGTCGACGTCGACGAGGTGGGCCGCGCGCTGAGCGCCACCATGGCCGCCACCATCGAGGTCGGCCTGGAGATCGCGATCCGGGTGGTGGCCGAGCGCCGCGGCCTCGACCGGCTGCCGATCCGGTTCACCGTCATTGCGATGGGCCGCTTCGGCGGCGACGAGACCGGCTACGGCTCGGACGCCGACGTCATGTTCGTCTTCACCGACGACGACCCGCCCGAGGGCACCGACACCGCCGCGATCGCGCAGGACGTCGCCGGCCGGCTGCGTGAGCTGCTCGGCAGCGCATCCTCCACCGACCCGCCGCTGACGCTCGACGCCGACCTGCGCCCGGAGGGGCGCAACGGCGCGCTGGTCCGGTCGCTGGCCGCCTACCGCGCCTACTACGCCCGCTGGTCCTCGGCGTGGGAGGCGCAGGCGCTGCTGCGTGCCCGGCCGATCGCCGGCGACGTCGACCTGGGCGCCCGGTTCGTCGCGATGATCGACCCGGTGCGCTACCCCGAGGGCGGGCTCGCGCCGGCCGATCTGCTGGAGATCCGCCGGCTCAAGGGCCGCATCGACACCGAGCGCCTGCCGCACGGGGCCGACCCCACCACGCACACCAAGCTCGGCCGCGGCGGGCTCGCCGACATCGAGTGGACGGTGCAGCTGCTGCAGCTGTGGCACGGCCACGAGGTCGCCGGGCTGCGCACCACGCGCACGCTGGCCGCGCTCGATGCGGCGGCCGCGGCCGGTTACGTCGACCACGACCGGGCCGAGCTGCTCACCACCGCCTGGCGGCTGGCCACGCAGGTCCGCAACGCGCTGATGCTCGTCCGGGACAAGCCCGCCGACCAGCTGCCCGAACAGGGTCCGGAGCTGGCCGCCGTGGCGCGGGTGCTCGGCCACGACGCCGGCGCCGACCCCGGCCAGCTCGTCGACGACTACCGCCGCGCGGCCCGGCGTGCCCGCAAGGTGGTCGAGGACGTGTTCTACGGCCCCGTCTGAACCGTTCACCTCGGCGCGCGACAATCCCTCCAATGTGTCCACACCGGCCCCGGAGGATCTCCGAGCGGCAGCGCACCCCGCCGCCGCTGCTGCGCCGCCGCATGCCGTCGCGGCGGGGTGCGGCGGAGCAGCCCAACGCGGGCAGTCAGGAAGCACTGCTCTCGCCGCGGTTCTGGGCCGCGCTCGTCGTCGTCGGCGTGCTCACCGGCCTCACCGGCCTCGCGCTCATGTCGCTGCTGTGGCACGTGGAGCACTGGGTGTTCGACTACCGGGTCGGCGACTTCGGGGTGGGGGTGCGCGGTGCACCGGGGCAGCGACGAGTGGTCGCGCTGCTCGCCGCCGGGGCGTTCGGCGGCGTTGCCTGGTACCTGCTGCGCCGGCTCACCCCGGGGCGCAACACCGACCTCGACGACGTCGTGTGGACCGCGCGGGGACGGCTGTCGCTGCGCCGGTCGGCCGGCACCAGCGTCATCTCCGAGATCGTCATCGCGATGGGAGCCTCCCTCGGCCGGGAGGCCGCGCCCAAGCTGATGGGCGGCGTCTGGGGCGACCACGTCGGCCGCCGCGCCGGGCTGTCAGGCGCCCAGGTGCGGCTGCTGATCGCGTGCGGCGGCGGGGCCGGCCTCGCGTGCGTCTACAACGTGCCGTTCGGCGGGGCGTTCTTCACCGCCGAGGTGCTGTGCGGCACGGTGTCGGTGGCGACGATGCTGCCCGCGCTCGCCTGCTCGGGCATCGCCACTGTCACCGCCTGGCTCTACCTGCCGAACTCCGCCACTTACCCCGGCGTGCTCGACTTCCAGGTCACGGCGTCGGTGGTCGTCTGGGCCCTGCTCGCCGGTCCGGTGATCGGCCTGCTCACGACCGGCTACATCCGGCTGATCGGTTGGCTGTCGCACCATCGGATCGGCGGGTGGCGCGCGATCGTCGCGCCGGTGGTCGCCTTCGGAATGCTCGGCCTGATCGGTCTGCACTACCCGCAGCTGCTCGGCAACGGCAAGCCGATGGCGCACGATGCGTTCCTGTCCCACGGCACGATCGGCGTGTTGCTGGCGCTCGCGGTGCTCAAGCCGCTGGTCACGGCGCTGTGCCTGGGCAGCGGGGCATCCGGCGGGCTGTTCACCCCGGTGCTGAGCACGGGCGCGGTGCTGGGCGCCGGCACCGGCATCGCGTGGTCGCAGCTGTGGGGCGGCACGCCGAGCGGCGCGTTCGCGGTGATCGGTGCGGCAGCGATGATCGGCTGCGCCATGCAGGCGCCGGTCAGCGGCGTGGCGCTCGTGCTGGAGCTGACGCACACCGGCTTCGGGCTGATGGTGCCGATGGTGGCCGCCACCGTGCTGGCCACGTTGGTGGTGCGGACGATCGACGGCTACTCGATCTACTCGGCGCGCCTGCCGGCTCATGACGCCCCGCCGGGCAGTCCGCCGACGTCCGGCCTCACCGCCTAGCCGGCCTGGCCGATGCGGAGATCGCGGACGTGGTGCGCTATCGGCCGGGGGCTCCTGAATACCATCGACGGATGCCCCCCACCGCGCTCCGGTCGGCACCCCTCGCGCTGATCGTCGACTTCGGCGGCGTGCTGACCGCGCCCACCGTCGCGGCCACCCGCGCCTGGTGCGCCTCGGTCGGCATCACCTACCGGCAGTTCGTCGGCCCGCTGATCGCCGAGCCCGACGGTGCGCCGAGCCTGGTGCACCTGCTGGAGACGGGGCAGCTGACGGCCGAGGAGTTCGAGCGCGGCCTCGGCGCCGCGATCACCGCCGCGTCGGGTGTCGCCGTCGACGCCACCGGATTCACGACGACTGTCGTCGGCGGCGCCGCGCACGACCAGGCGATGTTCGACCTGCTCGACGAGATGCGGGAGCGGGGCCTGCGGACCGGGCTGCTGTCGAACAGCTGGGGCAACGCCTACCCGATGGATGTGATCGACCGGTACTTCGACGCCTATGTCATCAGCGGCGAGGTCGGCCTGCGCAAGCCGGACGCGAAGATCTACGAGCTGGCCGCCGAACTGGTGGGCGTGCCGCCGCAGCGGTGCGTGTTCGTCGACGACCTCAAGGCCAACATCGCCGCCGCGGAGCAGGTCGGCATGCTCGGCATCCTGCACACCGACGCCGCCACCACGCGGGCCGCGGTGCTGGCCGCGCTGGGCTGAACCGCGTCGTCAACGAGCACCCCCGTGCCCTGTCCGTCCGGGCAGGGAAGAGACCAGCCGTGACCTGGTCGATCAGCTATTGCCAACGATTTGCAACAATGCTGAGATCGGTGAGGACCGACCACGCCGTCCGCGGCCCTGCGCGAGGAGAACCCTGGATGACCCGCTCCACCACCGCGTCGGCAGCGTCATCCGCAGCGGAGTCCGCCGGCGCCGAGGTGTCGACGTTCGCCCGGTTCCGCGCCAGCCTCACCGCGCGCGACCGCCGCTCGCTGGCGGGCATGGGCGGGTTCGTGGTGCTGCTGCACGTCGTGGGCTTCGTCGTCCTGTTCGCCTTCGTCGTGCCGAGCCATTACCACCTCGGCGGCGACCACCCGGTGTTCACCGCGGGCGTGGGCATCCTCGCCTACACCTTCGGCCTGCGGCACGCCTTCGACGCCGACCACATCGCCGCCGTCGACAACGCAACCCGCAAGCTGATGGCCGACAACGCCGAACGCGAAGCCACCGGCACACCGCGCGAGCGGATCCGCAAGCCGCTGTCGGTGGGCTTCTGGTTCAGCCTCGGCCACTCGACGATCGTCTTCGGCCTGTCGGTGCTGCTCGCGTTCGGCATCCGCTCGCTCCGAGGCCAGGTCGAGAACGGCGACTCCGGCCTGCACGACGTCACCGGCATCGTCGGTGCGTCGGTCTCCGGCGTGTTCCTGCTCCTGCTGGGCCTGCTCAACTTCGTCTCGCTGCTCGGCATCATGCGGGTCTCGCGTGAGCTGCGCCAGGGCCGCTACGACGAGGCCGAACTCGAGGAGCACCTGAACAAGCGCGGCTTCATGAACCGTATCCTCGGCGGGCTCACCAAGTCGGTGCGCAAGGCCTGGCACATCTACCCGGTGGGCGTGCTGTTCGGGCTGGGCTTCGACACCGCCACCGAGGTCGGGCTGCTCGTCCTGGCAGCGGGCGCCGCCGCGCTCACGCTGCCCTGGTACGCGATCGTCGTGCTGCCGGTGCTGTTCGCGGCGGGCATGTCGCTGATGGACACCGTCGACGGTGTGTTCATGAACGCCGCCTACGGGTGGGCGTTCGCCAAGCCGGTCCGCAAGATTTTCTACAACCTGACGATCACCACGATCTCCATCCTCGTCGCGGTCGTCATCGGCGGCATCGAGCTCGTCGGGGTCATCGCCGATCAGACCGACACCACGGGCGGCATCATCGGCTGGATCGCGGGCATCAACCTCGACTATGCGGGCTACGCCATCGTGGCGCTGTTCGTCGTGGCCTGGCTCGTCGCCATCGCGATCTGGAAGCTCGGCCGTATCGAGGAGCGCTGGACCCCGGAGCCCGTGGTCGACTGACCGGCCGGATACCGAGCCGTCCAAATACTAGGACGTGCAGGTATCTACTAGGACGTAGCGCGCATCTGCCGTCACCCGCGCATCGCTTCACTGGTGGTCCGACGACCACCGGAGGCCCAGGTGCGAACGTTCGACGACGAGATGGTCCAGGTGCTCACGCCGGACGGCACGCTGCTCACCGAAGCCGCCGACGTCTCCGATGTCGACGTCCTCGCGCTCTACCGCGACATGACCGTCGTGCGCCGCCTGGACACCGAGTCGATCGCGCTGCAGCGGCAGGGCGAGATGGGGCTGTGGACGTCGCTGCGCGGTCAGGAGGCCGCGCAGATCGGCGCGGGCCGCGCGCTCGCCGACCACGACATGGTGTTCCCGAGCTACCGCGAGCACGGCGTCGCCTGGTGCCGCAACGTCGAACAGACCGCACTCGTCAACGTCTGGCGCGGTTCGGTGCACGGCGGCTGGGACGCGCACACGCACAACTTCGCGCCGTACGCCATCGTCATCGGCGCGCAGACGCTGCACGCCGTCGGCTACGCGATGGGCGTCGTCCGTGACGGCCTGGTGGGCACCGGCGACCCCAGCCGCGACATGGCCGTCATGGTGTTCTTCGGCGACGGCGCGATGAGCCAGGGCGACGTCAGCGAGGCCTTCGGCTGGGCGGCGACCCAACAGCTGCCGGTCGTGTTCTTCTGCCAGAACAACCAGTGGGCGATCAGCGCGCCGTCGAGCGTCCAGTCGCCGGTGCCGCTGCACCGGCGTGCCCTCGGCTACGGCTTCCCCGGCGTCCGCGTCGACGGCAACGACGTGCTCGCCTGCCTCGACGTCACCCGCCAGGCGCTCGATCGCGCCCGGCGCGGTGAGGGCCCGACGTTGATCGAGGCGTACACCTACCGGATGAACCCGCACACCACCTCCGACGACGCGCGCCGCTACCGCTCGCCGGAGGAGGAGGCCGGATGGCTCGAGCGCGACCCGATCGCCCGCGTGCGCCGCTACCTCGACGGCGTCGCGACACCCGCGGACCGCTTCGCCGAGATCGACGAGGAGGCGGACAAGCTCGCGGTGCGGTTCCGCGCCGAGGTGCAGTCGATCGGCGACATCGGCATCGGCGAGGTGTTCGACGCGGTGCACCACGTGCCGACGCCGGAGCTGCTGGAGCAGCGTGCCGAGGCGGTCAGCTGGCTAGGATCGGGTACGGCCGAAGGAGGCACGTGATGAGTGATTTCGATGTCCGGATGATCGTCTTGTCGACCGACAACCTGGACGAGTCCATCCAGTTCTACAGCGAGACCCTGGGGATGCCGCTGAAGTTCCGCGACGGTGGCCACTACGCCGCCCTCGACGGCGGTTCGCTCACCCTCGCGCTCGCCACGTCGGTGGACCACCCGCTGCCCGGCAAGGTCGTCCCCGGCATCAAGACCGCCGACGTCGACGCCGCGGCGAAGGCGATCGAGGACAGCGGCGGCGCCATCGTGAAGGGCCCGTACAACGACGCGCACGAGCGCCGCGCCGTCGTGTACGACAACAAGGGCAACGGCCTGGTCTTCTACAGCCCCCTGCCCAAGCAGTGAGGTAGCCGCGGCGCGGTCAGGCGCGGAACTCGGCGGGTCGCTCCGGCGACGCCTCGGCGAGCGCTGCCCGCGTCGCGGCGGCGTCGAAGTCCTTTCCGTACACGGGTGTGCCGGGCTGCTGGCGCCACGACTCCTCGAGCGTGCCGCCGTCGACCGGGTCGAAGCCGAGCTGGTCGACGAGTGCGAACACGGCGTCCTTGCCCGGCCCGTCCGCGCCCGCGATCGGCAGGGCGATGCGGCCGGGTGTCCCGGCGGGCACGCCCTTGTCCAACAGGTGTTTCCAGAAGATGCCGTTGAAGACCTTGTAGACGGGTGCGCCCAGGTGCTTGGCCACCCACACGCTCTCCGGCGTGCCCGACTCGATGTCCTCGATCAGCCCGTCGCGCTGCGGGTAGTAGTTGTTGGTCTCGATCACGGGCGCCCCGGCGCGGGCGCCGGACACGACGCCGGGCGCGAGGTCCGGCACGCTCTTCTGCGGAATGCTGACGATGACGAGATCCGCGTCCTGCGCGGCGTCGGCCGCCCAGACCGCGCTGGCCCCGGTGGCGGTGACCGCGGGGTCGACCGTCTCGGGCGCGCGCGAGTTCGCCACGCGCACCTCGTGACCGAGCCCGGCCAGCCGCTTGGCCAGCGTGCCGCCGATGTTGCCTGCTCCGATGATGCCGATCCTCATGTGCGGTCGAACCTCCGGTTCTCGATGGGTCATGCCGTCGCCGCGGGGGAGCGGTACAGGCCGAACCGCGTGCGGCGCCGCAACCGGAAGCCGAGGCTCTCGTAGAGCCGGATCGCGTTGACGTTGCTGCCGGCCGCGTGCAGCATCGGCCGCTCGCCGCGCTCGACGATGTCGGCCGCGACGGCGAGGACGAGTCGCGTGCCCAGCCCCTGGCCGCGGAACTCGGCGTCGGTGCACACCGCGCTGATCTCCCGCCAGCCCGCCGGGTTCAGCCGTTGACCGGCCATCGCGACGAGCCGGCCGTCCTGCCGCACCCCGAGGTACGTGCCGAGCTCCACCGTGCGGGGCAGGAACGGCCCGGGCTTGGTGCGCTCGATCAGCGCGAGCATCTCCGGCACGTCGTCCGTGCCCAGCCGGACGGCCTGCGGGTCGGGTCGGGGCTCGACCGTCTCGGCGACGAGTTGGACGCCCTCGCCGGCGGCCACGGTCTCCCAGGACGACGGCGCGACGTGCCCTCCGGTGACCGCGACCGCAGCGCTCGGGCCGACCAGGGCGGCGAGGTCCGCCCAGGCGGCGTCGTCCGCGTCGTCGGGGAGCGCCGCGAACGGGCTGACATCGAGGGGGTAGCGGCGGGCGCGCCCGTGAACCTCGGCGAAGTGCGCGTGCCCGCCGGTCAGCGAGTGCCACGCCGCGTTGTCCAGGACGGCCTCCGCGTCGAGTGCGGTGGTGGCGCGGTCGAGTTGTGTCACGCGACGTCAGACAGCACGCGGGCACGCGATATTCCCGCCCGCGTGAGCTATCTCTACTTTGTCACCATGAATTGACGGAGATTGTTGGGGATAGCTAGTGTCCCGCAGGTACGTCGACCTGCGTCGGGTCGACAGCTGCTACGCGACGCGTTGCAGGCGCTGATCAGCAACGGGCAGTACGCGCAGATCCTCAAGGCGTGACAACCTGAGCAACGAGGCCGTCGCGTCCTCGCAGATCAACCCGCCCGGCCTGCCGGTCAGCAACTCCTGACGGAAAGTGTGATCGCTGCAGCGGCTCACGAACCGGTGAGCCGCTGCAGCAACGCCTGCAGTCTGTGGCGTTCGGCGGCGGTGAGCCGGGCCGTCGCCGGTGCCAGGCGCTGCGCGATCCGGGCAGTGAGCGCGCCGGCAAGGTCATCGCCCTCGCGGCTGAGGGTCACGTCGACCGCCCGCCTGTCGTCGGGGCTGGGGACCCGGGTGACCAGCCCGCGCTTCTCGGCCCGGTCGACGAGACCACTCAGGGTGGACTTGTCCAGCCCGAGGTGATCGGCGAGGGCGCTCATCCGGACGCGCCGGTCGCGCAGGATCGCCAAGACCCGCAGCTGGGTGAGCGAGAGGTCGTGGTCGGCGGCCACGCTGGTCAGGATGGCCATCGTCATGAAGGTCGCCTGCGCGAGGGCGTCGACGAACTCGTCGTGTGTTCCGGTCTCGGCCACCTGCTCGCGTCGGGTCATGCTCTGAGCCTATTTGACAACAGTTTGTAGTACAAACTAGTTTAGTTGGTACTACAAACTAGTTGGTCAGCTGCTCGGAGGGCTCCATGAAGGCTGCAGTCGTCTCCACATTCGACGCTCCGCCGCGCTATGCGGACTTTCCGGCGCCCACTCCGGCACGTGCCGACGAGATCGTCGTCGACGTCCTGGCCGCCGGGCTCCACCCGCGCGTCCGCTCGCAGGCGGACGGGTCGCACTACACGAGCACGGGCGAGCTGCCGCTCGTGCCCGGCATCGACGGCGTCGGCCGGGCCCCGGGCGGCGAGCTGCGCTACTTCGTCCTGCCCGACACCGCGGTCGGTGCGCTGGCGCAGCAGACGGTCGTCGACACCCGCCGCAGCATCGTGCTGCCGGACGACAGCGACCCGATCGCCGTGGCCGCGGCGATGAACCCGGCCATGTCGTCCTGGGTGGGCCTGCGCCGGCGAGTCGCGCTCCAGCCCGGGCAGAAGGTGCTCATCCTCGGCGCCACGGGCAACGCCGGCCAGCTGGCCGTCCAGGTCGCCAGGTTGCTCGGCGCCGCGCGGATAGTCGCCGTCGGCCGCCGGACCGAGCGGCTGTCCGCGCTCACCGCCCTCGGCGCGACTGACACCGTCGTGCTCGACGGCCGGCCGGACCTGGCCGACCGGCTCGGTGACGCGGGCAAGGACGTCGACGTCGTCCTCGACTACCTGTGGGGCCAGCCGGCCGCCGATGCGCTGCACGCCATCGTCGCGAACCGCGTCGACGACAACCACCAGCTGACGTGGCTGCAGATCGGGTCCGTGGCCGGCCCGACCGCGCCCATCCCATCGGCGGCGCTGCGCGCGACGCGCCTGCAGATCGTCGGCAGTGGCCAGGGTTCGGTCAGCACACGGGGCATCCTGGCCGAGCTACCCGCTCTGGCGGCCGAGATCGCCAGTGGCACGTTCCAGGTCGACGCCCGGGCGGTTCCGCTCGCCGACGTCGCGCAGGCGTGGGTCGACGCCGCCACGAGCCCTCAGCGCATCGTCCTCACGCCGTAGGCCCGAGGGTCAGCGCGCGGCCGCGACGGGCAGCCACGCCGGCAGCGGGGTGAGCGGCGCGCGGAACGCGTCGAAGTCGGTGGTGTCGCGGAAGGCGGGTAGCTGGTAGAGCCGCCGCGCGTAGTCGGCGAGGTGGGGGTAGCGCACCAGCGGCGCCCCGGCGGCGCCAGTGGCGTTCGGGCCGACGTCGTAGCGGACGAGCAGGGTCCACAGCCGGATGTCGGCCAGGGTGAGGCGGTTGCCGACGAGGAAGCGGCGGGCGGCCACCTGCGCATCGAGCCCGTGCAGGCGGGCGGCGAGGTCAGCGCGGTCGTCGGCACGGTAGACCGCGCGGGTGATCGCCTTGCCGAGCGTGGCGATCTCGCGCAGCGCCGGGTGCAGCGACTCGTCGTACAGCCCGCTGTCGACGAACGCGGTCGCGAGGTCGACGTCGATCGTGTCCGGGTCGTTGCTGACGACCGAGTGTGCCCGGCGGTCCCACAGCAGCGGCACCGTAACGGCGCCGGCGTAGCCCGGATCGGAGGCGCGGTAGGCCTCGGCGAGCAGGGTGAAGCCGTTCACCGGGTCGGGGCCGCTGCGCTCCCGGAAGGCCCAGCCGCGGCCGTCGCGGTACCGGTCGACCGCGGACACCGTCACCATGTCGGTGAGCCCCAGCAGTGACAGCACGATCGTCGCGCGGTGCGAGCGGGGGCAGAACGAGCCCGCGTAGAGGTGATAGCGGCCGGCCTCGGCCGGGTGCGGCCCGTTCGGCGCCAGGCGCCCGGCGATGCGCGCCACGGAGCCCGTCACCGCGCGGTGCTCGCCGAAGGCGTACGCGTCGAGAGGGCTGGCGTAGCGGGCGGACGCCGTCACGGTGCGAGCCTGCGGAAGCGGCTGGCGTGGAACACCAGCGGGTGGACGTCGTGGTCGGCGTCGAGGTCGTGCACGCGGAGCACGACGATGTCGTGGTCGCCCGCGCGGTGCTGCGCCTCGACGCTGCAGTCGAGCCACGCCGCGGCGCCGTCGAGCAGGATCGCGCCGCCGTGGGTGCGCCGCCAGTCGAGGCCCGCGAACCGGTCGGCGTCACGCGCGGCGAGCTGCCGCCCCGCGGCCTCCTGCCCGGCCGCGAGCACGCTGACCCCGAGACGCGCGGCGTGGCGCAGGGTCGGCCAGGTGGTGGACGTGTGGGCCACGCACACCGACACCAGCGGTGGGTCCAGGGAGACGGAGGTGAACGAGCTCGCCGCCATGCCGACGGGGGTGCCGTCGAGCACGGCCGCCACGGCCGTGACCCCGGTCGGGAAGGCGCCGACCACCTGCCGCAGCCGCGTCGGGTCGAGCACGGCGGCGCCACTCATGACAGCACCCGCGAGGGCAGCTGCCGCCGGGCGACGTCGAGCCACTGCGGCAGCACGTCGGAGGTCTGCCACTGCGAGTCGATGAGGAACAGCCCGCGTGTCGGCATGCTGGCGCCCAGCTCGGCGAGCACCGGCTTGAGGAACGCCTCGGGTGCGAGCGCATGGCGCCAGTCGCCGCCGAGCATCAGCGGCACGACCGCGACGTCGGCGAGCGAACCGGCCCCGAACCGGTCCAGGAACAGCTTGAGCAGGCCGGTGTAGCTGGCCTTGTAGGTGGGGCTCGCGACGACGACGAGGTCGGCGGCCTGCACGCCCGCGACGGCCGCGGCGACGCCCTCGTCGGACCAGTCGAACAGCCTCGCGCCGAAGTCGACCAGGTCGACGACGAGGTCCGGGGGAGCGCCGGTGAGCTGCTCGACGACCGTGCTCGCGGCGTCGAGGGTGCGGGAACGCGGCTTCGGGTTACCGACGACGACGGCAGTGGTCATGAGGTGTTCTACTCCATCTGTGCCGGGGTCGCCGGTCAGCCACGCCAGGGCTGCAGGCTGACACGCATGACCTCCGTGCACGCTAACCGCGCCGGCCTGACTCGGGCAAACCCTACAGGGAAGATAGAGATCTGGGTCTCGTTCTCCAGCGGGTGGTTCCGTTCGGCTTGCGCTGCCCGCTACGGTCGTTCCACAAGGTCATGAGTGTCAGCGACAAGCCCTGGCTTGCTGACCGGCAACCCTCGCGCCGCGGTGGGGTGCCCCAGGTGACGACCTGGCCGCGGCGAATCCGCACGCGGCAAGCGCGTCCGCCCCGTTGCCGGGGCAGAAGGCAGGCTGCCCCATGGGCTCCGTCGTTCTCGACCAAACCTGCGTCACCCCGCTGGCCACGCTGACCACCACCGACGTCCGGGTGCCGCTGGTCGACGGCCGCAGCGTCCGCTACGTCAACCTCGACCACGCCGCGAGCACCCCGCCGCTGACCGCCGTCGCGCAGGCCGTCGGCCGCGCCGCCGGGCTCTACTCCAGCGTGCACCGCGGCGCCGGCTGGGCCTCGCAGGTGAGCACGGCGGCCTACGAGACGGCCCGCCGGCGGATCGCCGCCTTCGTCGGGGCGCGCGCCGACGACGTCACGATCATCACCCGCAACACCACCGACGCGCTGACCCTGCTGGCATCCGCGGTGCCCGGCCCGGTGGTGCACCTCGACGTCGAGCACCACGCCAACCTGCTGCCGTGGCGGGCCGGCGAGCACCGCGTCGTACGGGCGGCGGAGACGGTGGCGGCGACGTTGACCGCACTGGACGCCGAACTGGCCGCCCGCCCCGCCGCGCTGCTCGCGGTCACCGGTGCCTCCAACGTCACCGGCGAGACGCTGCCGCTGGAGGCGCTGGCCGCGCTCGCCCACCGGCACGGAGCGCGGTTGGCGGTCGACGGCGCGCAGCTCGTGCCGCACCGGCCGGTCGACATCGCCGTGGCGGGTGTCGACTACCTGGCGTTCTCCGGCCACAAGCTGTACGCGCCGTTCGGCGCGGGCGCCCTGGTGGGCCGGCGCGACTGGCTCGACGCGGCCCCGCCGCACCAGCCGGGCGGGGGCGCGGTCGAGCGGGTGACGCTCGACGACGTGCGCTGGACCGTCACGCCCGCGCGGCACGAGGG
>Ga0164242_10006849_pt1 | contig 12506 bp, 10 predicted proteins | sample OricomgcompostMG_FD_108783 | JGI IMG/M metagenome (GOLD analysis project Ga0164242, IMG submission 108783) | Miracle-Growth compost microbial communities from Emeryville, California, USA - Original compost - Miracle growth compost (MG) ... | reverse complement strand
GAGCCGCAATCAGTGAGACATGCCTGCGGCGGCCGGCGGTGTGCTCAGCGCTCTGCCGGGTAGTCCCGCTCCGGCGCGCCGACGTAGAGCTGCTGGGGCCGGCCGATCTTCGTGGCCGGGTCGGTGTTCAGCTCTCGCCAGTGTGCGATCCATCCCGGCAGGCGGCCGATCGCGAACAGCACGGTGAACATGCGCGTCGGGAAGCCCATCGCCTTGTAGATGACCCCGGTGTAGAAGTCCACGTTGGGATAGAGCTTGCGCTGGCTGAAGTAGTCGTCGTCGAGCGCGATCTGCTCGAGCTCCTTCGCGATGTCGAGCAGCGGGTCGTGCACGCCGAGGTCTTGCAGAACGGCATCCGCGCTCTCCTTGACGAGCTTGGCGCGCGGATCGTAGTTCTTGTACACCCGGTGGCCGAAGCCCATCAGGCGCACGCCGTCTTCCTTGTTCTTCACCCGCTCGACGTAGCGGTGCACGCTCTCGCCCGAGTCCCGGATTCGCGCAAGCATGTCGAGCACTGCTTCATTCGCGCCGCCGTGCAGAGGCCCGTAGAGTGCGTTGATGCCGGCCGAAATCGAGGCGAACAGGTTCGCCTGGGTCGATCCCACGAGACGAACCGTCGAGGTGGATGCGTTCTGCTCGTGATCCGCGTGCAGGATCAGCAGACGCTCCAGCGCCTTCGACACCGTGGGATTGACCTCGTACGGCTCGGCGAGCGTGCCGAAGTTGAGCCGCAGGAAGTTGTCGACGAAGCTCAGCGAGTTGTCGGGGTAGAGGAAGGCCTGACCGAGGCTCTTCTTGTGCGCGTACGCGGCGATCACCGGCAGCTTGGCCAGCAGCCGGATGGTCGAGAGCTCCACAGCCTCCGGGTCGCTGATGCTGAGCGAGTCCTGGTAGAACGTGCCGAGCGCCGAGACGGCGCTGGAAAGCACCGACATGGGGTGCGCGTCGTGCGGCAGCGCGCCGAAGAAGCTGCGCAGGTCCTCGTGCAGGAGGGTGTGGCGGCGGATGCGCTCGTCGAAGTCGCCGAGTTCGTCCGCGGTCGGCAGTTCGCCGTGGATGAGCAGCCAGGCCACCTCGAGGAACGTGGAGTTCGCGGCGAGTTGCTCGATCGGATACCCGCGGTAGCGCAGGATGCCCGCCTCGCCGTCGATGAACGTGATCTCCGAGCGCGTGGCTGCGGTGTTCACGAAGCCGTAGTCGAGCGAGGTGAAGCCGGTCTGCTTAGCGAGCGTCGAGATGTCGATGCTCGAGGCTCCGTCGACGCTGGGCAGGATCGGGAACTCGGCTGTACCGCCCGGGTACGTCAGAGTGGCTCGCGTGTCGCCGTCCCCTCCGTCGTGACCACCTGCGTTCACTCGAGCCTCCTCACAAGCACTGCCAAAGATCGTGCCAGTACAGCCTACGGGCAAAGGTGGTCCACTGTCGTACCCGCCAATGACCGCCCGCTTCGGTGCAGTGAAACCGAAAATCGGCCGGCCGGATGCCTGAACTGATAGGAATTCAGAGCGCCGCGAGCCGTTCCGCTGCCGCAGCGATCCGCTCGTCGGTGGCCGTGAGCGAGAATCGCACGTGCTGCGGGAAGAAGTCGCCGTAGAACACGCCGGGGCCGGCCAGGACGCCCACCTCGGCCAGCCTGCCCATAGTGGTCCAGGCATCCTCTCCCGCGGTCGCCCACAGGTACAGCCCCGCCTCGCTGTGGTCGATGCGGAACCCGGATGCCTCGAGCACCGGCTTCAGCACCTCGCGCCTGCGCCGGTAGCGGTCGACCTGTTCGCGCACGGCGTCGTCGTCGCCGAGCGCAATGACCATGGCGCTCTGCAAGGGGGCGGGAAGCATCAGTCCGGCGTGCTTGCGCACCGTGAGAAGCCGCGCGATCAACGCAGGATCGCCCGCGACGAAGGCGGCCCGGTATCCGGCCATGTTGGACTGCTTGCTCAGCGAATAGACGGACAGCACACCGGAAAGGTCGTGGCCGACCACGCGCGGATCGAGGATGCTCGGCACCGGCTCACCGGCCCAGCGCCCCTCCCAACCGAGCTCGGCATAGCACTCGTCGTTCGCGATCACCGCGCCCATCTCACGGGCCCGCGCCACTGCTTTACGCAGGAAGTCCTCGTCGAGCACGCGCCCGTCAGGGTTGCCGGGCGAGTTGAGCCAGACCAGCCGCGCGCCCTCCGGCCACTCGGCGGGATCGTCGGATGCCAGAGGCGTCGCCTGCACGACCGCAGCCCCGATCGCATACGTCGGGTACGCGGCGCGCGGGTGCACGACGATGTCGCCCGGACCCAGCCCGAGCAGCACGGGCAGGAGGGCGACGAGCTCCTTCGAGCCGATCGTGGGCAGCACGCTCGCGCCGGTGAGCCCCGGCACGCCCCTGCGCCGCTGAAACCACGACACGATGGCGTCGCGCAGTTCCGGCGTGCCGGCCGTCTGCGGGTAGGCGTGCGCATCCGTCGCCTGGGCCAGCGCCTGCCGCACGGCCTCCGGTGTGGGATCGACCGGGGATCCGATCGAGAGGTCGACGATGCCGCCGGGATGCCTGCGGGCGCGCTGCGCGTACGGCGCCACCAGGTCCCAGGGGTAGTCGGGCAGCTCGGGCCGGGTCACTTCCGCGATCCGCGCGTTCAGTGGTTCTGCGGGGGAAGCGCCGCCACCAGCGGGTGATCCTTCGGGATCACGCCCACCTTCGCCGCACCACCAGGGGATCCGATGTCATCGAAGAACTCCACGTTGGCGCGGTAGTAGTCGCTCCACACCTCGGGCAGGTCGTCTTCGTAGTAGATCGCCTCGACCGGGCAGACCGGCTCGCAGGCACCGCAGTCGACGCACTCGTCCGGGTGGATGTAGAGAGTGCGCTCGCCCTCATAGATGCAGTCCACCGGGCATTCATCGACGCAGGCTCTGTCTTTGACGTCCACGCACGGCAGGGCGATGACATAGGTCACGGTCCACTGGCTCCTCTCGGGCTTCTTGAGCGCCATGCCAGTCTAAGGGTGCCGCCGCGCCTCGCCGACGAGTCGCCGACATGCGACGCAACGATGCAGGGGCTCAGGTAGCCGGCCTCCCTTTGGGAGCGCCTGGCCATGCGACTGCGAGCAGCGCGATCACCACGGCGCCGGCCATCCAGATCCAACCCGGCACGCTGTTCGTGATGAGAACGGATCCGCCGAAGCTCCTCTGCGAGAGCAGGGCGATGGCGACCAGGGCACCGAGCGCGGCACAAGCCGTGTAGAGGCGTCCGTCGCTCAGGAGACGGATGCCCGCCAGCAGGCAGGCCAGCGCGAGCAACGCGACCACGATGCCCCACGGTACCTGCCACGAGCCCAGCGTTGAACTGTGCACCACGGTGCCGAGCATGCCGAACACGAGCCCGACGATGCCGAGAATCACGGCCGTGAGCGCTCGCAACAACATGGCGCCATATTACGGGCGGTGCGCACAGAAGTGAGGGGCGAGTGGACAGCCCGACCCCTTCGCGCCTACAGTCGATCCAGGTAAGGTTAGCCTTACCGAAATCCCACCCGATTGATCCGAAGGCTCCGCTGTGCTCGCAACCCTGGTCATCGGCCTTCGCGAAGGCCTCGAGGCTGCGCTCATCGTCGGCATCATCGCCGCATTCCTCAAGCGCAACGGGGCATCGCTGAAGCCGATGTGGTTCGGTGTCGTGGCCGCGCTGACGCTGAGCGTCGCGGTCGGATTCATCCTGCAGGCGATCGAGGCGAGCCTCCCCCAGGCCGCTCAGGAGGGCATGGAGACGATCATCGGCGCCATCGCCGTCGTCTTCGTCACCACGATGATCGTCTGGATGAAGAAGAACTCCCGCGGCCTGAAGAAGGAGCTGGAGCGGGAGGCGGCAGCGGCACTGGGCTCAGGCACGACGTGGGCGCTGGCCGGCATGGCGTTCCTCGCGGTGCTGAAGGAGGGATTCGAGACCTCCGTGTTCCTGCTGGCCACGTTCCAGGCATCCAACAGCGCCGGAGCGGCGGCCCTCGGAGCCGTGCTCGGCATCGCCGCGGCGGTCGCGATCGGTATCGGCCTCTACACCGGTGGTGTTCGGCTCAATCTCTCGCGGTTCTTCACGGTGACGGGCATCTTCCTGGTCTTCGTGGCCGCCGGTCTCGTCGTCACCACGTTGCGCACGGCGCACGAGGCGGGCTGGATCTCGTTCGGGCAGCAGGCCACCGTCGACCTCTCCTGGCTCGCTCCCGCCGGATCGGTGCAGGCGGCACTCATCACCGGCGTGCTCGGCATCCCGGCCGACCCGCGCGTCGTCGAAGTGCTCGGCTGGCTGCTGTACGTGGTGCCCGTGTTGGCGTACTCGCTGTGGCCGAAGCGGTTGAAGCTCATCGGCCTCGCAGCTTCCCGGGCGATGCTCGTCTCCGCCGCCGTGTTCGGCGTCGCGGCGATCGTGCTCGCCGTCGCCGTTCCGATGGGATCCCGGCCCGAGCTCCCCACGGCGGTGCCCGTCACGGGCGGCGGCACCGCGTCCTTCCACCCTCAGGGCAACTCGGCGCGGCTCGTGGTCACGAAACACGACCCCGGCACCTTCAGGCTCAGTGGACCGGAACCGGCCTCGCACGAGGGCGCGAACCGATCCTGGACCTCCACCACGACGGCGCACCCCGCGGATCGCCCCGGTTCACTCGACCTCGACGCGCTCGTGAAGCTGAACCGCGGTCGTATTCCGGTCGGCATCGACCCGGTGCGCGCCCCTGGCCCGTATTCCGCGTCCTGGACGACGACCACGTCCGTGACCGCGTACACCTTCTACGCCGGACTCGTGGATGCATCGAGCCAGGTACGCACGGTCGTCACGATCTCGGGCGGTGGGCTCGCGGCCCCGCGGGCGTTCGCCGTCGACGACGGGCACGGTGCGTGGTCGGTGAAGCGGGCAACCGTTGCGGCCTCGAGCGGCGCTATCGCGGCGGCACAGGCATCCGCTCGCGAGGCGGTGCTGTGGAAGCTGTGGCTGCCGCTCGTGCTCGCGATCGCGGCGATCGCACTGGCCCTGCGGGGCGTTCGCGGGCGCCGCGCGATCTCCACGACCCCCGATTCGGTGCCCGATGCCCGCGCCGCCGCGTCGACCGCGCCGCCGGCGGGACCACAGACCAAGCCGGCAACCACCCCCACCGACGTCGCACGCTCGACGGCGTCCTGAACACCACTGGAGTACAACGAATGCATCCCAGTAGCCGTCGTCGCGCCCGCGTCGGCGCGACAGCCGTCGCCGTAGTGAGCGCCACGCTCCTGCTCGCCGGCTGCGCAGCAGACGACAGCGCCGCGAAGCCGTCGGCCTCCGGTGCGTCGCACGTGAAGATCACGCTGGCGAATGACGGTTCGGGGGATGCCTGCAGCATGGACCACGCGTCGGCGCCGGCCGGTCCGATCACGTTCACCGTGCACAACGAGAGCGCGACGGGCATCACCGAGGTCGAGCTGCAGAGCGATCAGCGGATCATCGGCGAGAAGGAGAACCTCGCACCGGGCCTGAAGCCGGTGAGCTTCACGCTGACCCTCGGCGGTGGCAAGTACACGCTCTACTGCCCGGGCGGCAAGAACGAGAACATCGCGTTCACCGTCACGGGCAAGGCAGCAGCGCAGAAGACGGGGAGCGTGCAGACGCTGCTGAAGCAGGGCGCGACGGACTACGCCGGATACGTCGACGACCAGCTCGCCGGCCTCGTGCAGGGTGTCGCCAGCCTGAAGTCCGCGGTCGATTCCGGCGACGTGACCGCGGCCCAGCAGGCGTATGGGAAGGCGCGCCCGTTCTATGAGCGCATCGAGTCCGATGTCGACGGGTTCGTGCTGCCCGGCACGAAGGCCAACGACAACGCCGGCAACCTGGACTACCTGATCGACATGCGGGCATCCAACCTCGATGACTCCGTCGGGTGGCACGGCTTCCACGCCATCGAGCGCGACTTGTGGCAGAACGGTGCGATCACCGACAGCACGAAACAGCTCGCCGACGAACTGCAGAAGAACGTCACCACGCTCGCCGGGCTCGCGAAGTCGCTGAGCTACAAGCCGGAAGATCTCGCCAACGGCGCAGCGGGACTCCTCGAAGAGGTGCAGTCGTCGAAGATCAAGGGCGAGGAGGAGGCGTACAGCCACACCGACCTCGCCGACTTCGCCGCGAACGTCGAGGGCTCGCAGCAGGCATTCGAATATCTGAAGCCCGGGCTCACGAAGATCGATTCGAGCCTCACTTCGCAGATCGCGACGCAGTTCGACAAGGTGAACGCGATGCTCGACACCTACCGCGACCCGTCGGCCGTTGGCGGCTACAAGACTTACACGGCCGAGCTCCGCGCGAGCGACGCGAACGTGCTCAGCCAGGCGGTGCAGGCTCTGCAGGACCCCCTCTCCCGCCTCGCCGAGAAGGTCGCCACCGCGCAATGACCGACGACCGCGAGTCCGCCGCCGATCCCGCCGTAATGCCAGGCGAGTCCACGCCGTCCGCCGACGCGACCACCTCGCACGTGAGCCGCCGCGGCCTGTTCGCGATGGGCGCCGGCGGCCTCGCCGTGGGCGCACTGGCCGGCGTGGGCGGCACACTCGCCGCGCAGGCTCTGACGCCTAAGGATCAGGGTGAGGCGGTCGATGCGACGCTGAGCTACCCGTTCTACGGCGGCGTGCACCAGGCGGGCATCCGCACCGAGCCGCAACGGCACTGCGTCTACATGACCTTCGACGTGGATGCCGGCAGCACGGCGACGGATCTCCAGTCCCTGTTCGCGAGGTGGTCGGCCGGCATCGCACAGCTCATGCAGGGCAAGCCGGTCGGGCTCGTGCAGCCCACCCGTCCGGGCGCCGTGCCGCAGGACACCGGCGAGGCGGCCGACCTCAGCCCCAACGCCCTCACCGTCACGCTCGGACTCGGACCCGGCATCTTCGACGACCGTTTCGGGCTCACCGCGAAGAAGCCGAAGCTGCTTGGCCCCCTTCCCGAACTGCCCAGCGACAACCTGCAGGCGGGGCTCACGGGCGGCGACCTCAGCCTGCAGGCGTGCGCCGAGGATCCGCAGGTTGCTTACCACGCCATCCGCGACCTCGCCCGAATGGGCCGCGGCACAGTGAGCACCCGGTGGACCGTGATGGGCTTCGGCCGAGCCTCAGCCGGCGCAAACCAGACCACCCCTCGCAACCTGATGGGCTTCAAGGACGGCACCCGCAACATCCGCTCCGACGACGAGTACCGCGACTTCGTCTGGCTCGGCGACGACGCCGGATGGATGTCAGGAGGCAGCTACCAGGTCGCGCGCAAGATCCAGATGAACATCGAGATCTGGGATGCCGACCGCATCGGCGACCAGCAGACCGTCTTCGGCCGCAGCAAGTCCGATGGCGCCCCGCTCACCGGCACGAAGGAGTTCGACACCCCGGACTTCGGCAAGACCGCCAACGGGCAGCACGTCATCGCGCAGAACTCGCATGTTGCGCTGGCCGCTCACGAGAACAACGGCGGAGTCAAGATCCTGAGGCGCTCCTACAACTACACCGACGGCATCAACCAGTTCGGGCAGTTGGATGCCGGCCTCATGTTCATCGCCTACACGAACAACCCGGGCAACTTCGTGACCCTTCAGAAGAAGCTGGGCTCGTACGACCGCCTCAACGAGTACATCTCGCACATCGGATCTGCTGTGTTCGCTGTGCCTCCAGCGCCGGAGCCGGGACACTACCTGGCGGAGAGCCTGTTCGCGTAGGCGGCTACTTCTTCTCGGTCACCGTATAGTTGGCGACCCATTTCGAGGAGTCCTTGGCGATGACGACCAGCACCGAGTACGGATCCTTCGTGAACGAGACGGTCCCGCCCTTGTCGGTGCGGTTGTTCAGATCCTGCCGGAAGCCGGCATCCGCGAACTGACCGACGATCGCATCGAGCGGATCCGCGCCGCTGATCTTCATGGTGACGTTCCAGATCTTGCCGTCGGACGAGCCGACAGAGGCCGCAGTGACCACGTCGCCGTGCGCCAGCGGCACCGCCTTCGGAAAGTCGGCGGGCACCGACTTGCCGTCGAGGTTGACGTGGCCATGCGTCACGTTGCGCACTATGCTCTGCACGCTGCATCCCGACAGCGCCGTGGTCGACCCGAAGGCGAGCAGCACGGCGAGCGGTACGGCGACCAGAGCACGACGGGTGCGGATCATGCTGACTCCAGGTGCTCGACGCCGGCGAGAGCCGACACCGGTAAGGTAGCGCGGCCCGGTGCGAGGTCATCCGTGATTCCAAGCATTCCTCAAGGTTGACGGATGCTCGGTGCCGGCAGTGCCTGGCGGCTCGCGGTTCAGCTCTGCGATTCCCGCTTCAGCCGGGCAGCGGCACGGCCTCGCGTCTGCTGGTCCAGCTCGACCTTGCGGATGCGCACCGCTTCCGGCGTCACCTCGACGCACTCGTCTTCGCGGGCGAACTCGAGCGACTCCTCGAGCGTCAGCTGACGCGAGGGCGTCATGGACTCGAACGTGTCGGCCGTGGAGGAACGCATGTTGGTGAGCTTCTTCTCCTTGACGATGTTCACGTCCATGTCGTCGGCGCGGGAGTTCTCCCCCACGACCATGCCCTCGTACACCTCATCGGTCGGGTTCACGAAGAACGTCATGCGCTCCTGCAGCTGGATGATCGCATACGCCGTCACCGAGCCGGCCCGGTCGGCCACGATCGAGCCGTTGCTGCGGGTGACGATGGGTCCTGCCCACTCGTCGTAGCCGTGCGAGATCGCGTTCGCGATGCCCGTTCCGCGCGTCAGCGTGAGGAACTCGGTGCGGAATCCGATGAGGCCGCGCGATGGCACGATGAACTCCATGCGCACCCAGCCGGTGCCGTGATTCGACATCGACTCCATCCGGCCCTTGCGGCCGGCCAGCAACTGCGTGATGGCGCCGAGGTGCTCCTCCGGCGCGTCGATGGTGAGGTGCTCGTACGGCTCGAACGTCTTGCCGTCCACCTTCTTCGTCACGACCTGCGGCTTACCCACAGTGAGCTCGTAGCCCTCACGGCGCATCTGCTCCACCAGGATGGCCAGCGCCAGCTCGCCGCGCCCCTGCACTTCCCAGGCATCCGGGCGCCCGATGTCGAGCACCTTGATGGAGACGTTGCCGATCAGTTCCCGATCGAGCCGGTCCTTGACCATGCGAGCGGTGAGCTTGTGACCCTTCACCTTGCCCATCAGGGGGGAGGTGTTCGTGCCGATCGTCATCGAGATCGCGGGCTCGTCGACGTGGATCGCCGGCAGCGGCCGCACGTCGTCGGGGTCGGCGAGCGTGTCGCCGATCATGATGTCGGCGAAGCCGGCGACGGCGACGATGTCGCCGGGACCGGCGCTCTCGGCCGGGTAGCGGTCCAGCGCCTTCGTCATCAGCAGCTCGGTTACGCGCACACTGTGCACGTCGCCGTCGTGGCGCACCCAGGCGACCGTCTGACCCTTCCTGATGGTGCCGTTGAACACGCGCAGCAGGGCGAGACGACCGAGGAACGGAGACGCATCCAGGTTCGTGACGTGCGCCTGCAGTGGAGCCTCGTCGTCGTACGTCGGCGCCGGGATGTGCGTGAGGATCGCGTCGAACAGCGGCTCGAGGTCGGGGCTGTCCGGCAGCTCGCCGTTCGCGGGCTCGGCTGTGGATGCCCGGCCCGCCTTGCCCGATGCGTACACGACCGGCACATCGAGGATCGCATCCAGGTCGAGGTCTGGCACGTCGTCGGAGAGGTCGGAGGCGAGGCCGAGCAGCAGGTCCTGGCTCTCGTGCACGACCTCGGTGATGCGGGCATCGGGCCGGTCCGTCTTGTTCACCGCGAGGATGACCGGCAGCTTCGCCTCCAGAGCCTTCCGCAGCACGAAGCGGGTCTGCGGCAGCGGCCCTTCGCTGGCATCCACCAGCAGCACCACACCGTCGACCATGGAGAGGCCGCGCTCGACTTCGCCGCCGAAGTCGGCGTGGCCGGGCGTGTCGATCACGTTGATCGTCACCGGCGTGCCGTTCGCGTGCTTGCCGTTGTACGAGATCGCCGTGTTCTTGGCGAGGATCGTGATGCCCTTCTCACGCTCCAGCTCGTTGGAGTCCATCGCGCGCTCTTCGACGTGTGCGTGCTCGGCGAACGAGTGGGTCTGGTTCAGCATGGCGTCGACGAGCGTCGTCTTGCCATGGTCGACGTGGGCGACGATCGCGACGTTGCGCAGATCGTCACGGGTGCGGATGGCCATGCTGTAGTCCTCGCGTGCAGAGATGAAGTGGATGCCTGACCGCTTTCGCAGCGGCCAAGCCGAAGTCGGATGCGTCGCCTCACGCACTCGGTGCGGGCGGGCGTGACGAAGGGGCGGGAGAACCCCGCCCCTGAAAGTCTACCGGAGGATGCCCGAGTGCCCCGTCAGGGAGCGCCCGGGCATCCGCTCAGTCGGTGGGACGCTTCTCGTCCGGCTCGGGCTCCTCCCCGCCTCCGCCGTATCCCGCGGCTGCAGGGTACTGCTGCGGCTCCGCGTACTCCCCCGCCTCCGGGTGAAGCGCCTTGTTGTCGTACTCGTCGCTGCCGGCCGCGAGGATGCGCGCACGCAGTTCGCGCCGCTCCCGCTGCACTTCCGGGTCGGGAAGCGGAACGGCCGCGATGAGACGCTGCGTGTACGGGTCCTGCGGATTGCGCAGGATCTCGTCGCGCGTCCCCACCTCGGCGAGACGGCCGAGGTGCATGACCGCGATGCGGTCGGCGAGCACGTCGATGACGGCGAGGTCGTGCGTGACGAAGAGGCAGGCGAACTGGAACTCGGCCTGCAGGTTCTTGATCAGCTCGAGCACCGTCGCCTGGACGGAGACATCGAGAGCGGATGTCGGTTCGTCGGCGATGAGCAGCTCGGGGTGAAGCGAGATGGCGCGCGCGATGCCGACGCGCTGCTTCTGCCCGCCGGAGAGCTCATGCGGGTAACGCGACCGGTATGCGGTGGGCAGTTCCACGCTGTCGAGCAGGCCCTGCACCTCCTTCTCCAGGGCGCGGCCCTTGAGACCCTTCGCCAGCAGCAGCGGCTCACCGATCGACTGGCCGATCGTCATGCGCGGGTTCAGCGACGAAGCGGGGTCCTGGAACACGATGCCGGCGTTCTTGTGCACCTGCCGCACGCGCTTGCGGTTCCACGTCGAAAGGTTCACCCCCGTGACGTTGAGCTCACCGGCCGTCACCGGCAGTAGCCCGATGGCGGCACGGCCGAGCGTGGTCTTGCCGGACCCGGACTCGCCGACCAAACCCATCACCTCGCCCTTGTGCACGGTGAGGTCGACCCCGTCGATCGCCCGGAACGCCTTCACACGGCCGTGTCCCGGGTACTCGATGACGATGTTCTTGAACTCCAGGACCTTTTCGCGGGTGTCGAGTTCGGCCGCGACCTCGCGAGCCTCCTCGAGGGCGCGCTCGTTCACCTCGATCTGCTCGAGCAGACCGGTCGGGGTGTCGTCCTCAGCGAGCGCGGCTGCCGCCAACGCGACGGTGACGTCGATCTCCTGACCCTCGGCGCCCTGGCCGAGGTGCGGGACGGCATCCAGCAGGGCGATCGTGTACGGATGCTTCGGCTCGCGGAAGATCTGCAGCGTCGGCCCAGCCTCGACCACTTCACCGCGCCGCATGACCGCCACGTGGTCGGCGAGGTCCGCCACCACACCCATGTCGTGGGTGATCAGCAGAACCGCAGAATCGAGCTTGTCGCTCAGGTTGCGGATCAGATCGAGGATCTCGGCCTGCACCGTCACGTCGAGCGCCGTCGTCGGCTCGTCGGCAATCAGAAGGCCGGGGTCGCAGGCGATCGACTGGGCGATCATGGCGCGCTGCCGCTGGCCACCGGAAAGCTGGTGCGGATACGAGTTGAACGCCTTGAGCGGATCGGGCAGCTCGACGAGCCCCAGTAGTTCGATCGCCCGCTCCCTCGCCTCGTGCGGCGAGCTGCCGTAGTGGATGCGCAGGGTCTCCACGATCTGGAACCCGACCGTGAGCACCGGATTCAGGGCGGTCATCGGCTCCTGGAAGATGACCGCGATGTCCTTGCCTCGGATGCCGCGCATCTGCGACGGCGGCAGACCGCGCAGCTCGCGTCCGTTCAGCTTGATCGAGCCGCTGACCCGGCTGTTCGGCGGGAGCAGGTCGAGCACCGACATCGAGCTGACGCTCTTGCCCGAGCCGGACTCGCCGACGAGCGCCATGACCTCGCCGCGCTTGATCGAGTAATTGAGCTTCTTGACCGCTGGAACCCAGACGTTGTCCACGGCGAAGTCGACACTGAGGTCGGAGACCTGCAGAACGGGGGTGTTGTTCTCCGGTGCCATCAGACGGCGGCCCCTTCTCGGCCGGTGGGCCGTATTCCAAGTCGTGCACGGCCGGTGGGCCGCGACGCGAGTCGTCGTGCAGCGCGGGTCGCGGGCGGCACGTGCACGGAAGCGTAAGCGGATGCTGCCACGATGGATCCATGCATTCTTCCGCGGCCGTCGACCGTGATGTCTTCGTTTCGAGATTCAACCGCGTGCTCGCGGTC
>Ga0164242_10006848_pt1 | contig 12507 bp, 8 predicted proteins | sample OricomgcompostMG_FD_108783 | JGI IMG/M metagenome (GOLD analysis project Ga0164242, IMG submission 108783) | Miracle-Growth compost microbial communities from Emeryville, California, USA - Original compost - Miracle growth compost (MG) ... | reverse complement strand
TGCGAATCAGCAAACTGATCTTAGGGCAACCGGCACGACCAAGCAGCAGTCATGCCAAACTATGGAAGAAGGCGTTTATTCCGCGTTCGTCATTCCCGCGAAGGCGGGAATCCAGAAGGCGTAACAAGGGAAAAGTACTTTTAAATATGCCGAAGACACTGGATTCCCGCCTTCGCGGGAATGACGTCCAAGTGATGTCCATTGGTGATTTTGTTAATTATACAGAATTCAAGGATTCTCGCAAAATAAATCAAGCTTGAAGCAGAAAGGTAAACTTAAAATACATCTTAAAAGTACTTTTCGGTGAATCCTACTGCGGAGCGCTTGCACGGAACTTGCACAATGTAAGGACGTGTTGCAAAGTAGCAACTGAAATTATCATGAATATCAATAATCCCGACGATCAAAATAATCCTTCCGATTCACACGATGTGCATTGGAGTGACGAAAAGTTTGTTTTACCCGAAACGCATCTGCGTTCCACCGCGTTGCTGGATGAAATATTGCAACAAATTCCGCCAGATGAAGAATCGTTGCGGCAATATCTATTGTTGTTGCGTCATCAACTGGAAGTGGATGAGCAGCAATTTGGCGAGGCGCAGCAGGCGCTTGTGGAGTTTGAGGAAGCCTATGAAAAACTGACGCAACCGGCAAACCGCATCGGCGTTTATCTGGGTTTGCCGCCCAAAGTCAAAGGAAAAAAGAAGCAGGAAAGTACTTCTGAGGAGAATGGCGAAACGGCGTTGATTGCCATCGGTGATCAGGAATACATCGTCAATATCGATCCGCAATTGGAAGACAAGAAATTCGATGTCGGCACGCGCGTCAAGGTTAATGAGGCCTACGCCGTGGTGGGCGAACTTGGCCCTTCCGCCAGCGGGCCCATCGCCAAAATTAGCGAAGTGCTGGATGGTGGCCGTTTGCGCGTTTCCAGCGATCCGCAGGGCATGAATTCACGCATCGTTTATCGCGGTGAAGCGTTGCGTAAAAGTACTTTGGCGGCCGGCGACGAAGTGCGTTTGGAGCCAAATTTTAAAGTGGCATTAGAATCATTTGCCTCCACCGAAAACCGCGATTATTTTCTGGAAGAAGTGCCACAAATTCCCTGGGAAAAAATCGGCGGCCAGGAAGAAGCGATTCAAGTCATCCGCGATACCATCGAATTGCCGTTGCTGCATCCCGAATTATTCGCGCGCTTTGGCAAAAAACCGCTCAAAGGAATCCTGCTTTACGGCCCGCCCGGCTGCGGCAAAACCTTGATCGGCAAAGCCACGGCGTATAACTTGACGCAGACTTTCAATAAACACAGCGGCAAAGATTTGAAAGATTATTTCATGTTGATCAACGGCCCGCAATTGCTTAATATGTGGCTGGGCGAAACGGAGCGGCAAATCCGTGAGATTTTTACCACAGCGCGCGAAAAGGCGAAAAGCGGGCATCTGGTTTTCATCTTTATTGATGAAGCCGAATCGATTTTGCGCACGCGTTCGTCGGGGCGAACCAGTCATATTCAAAACACCGTGGTGCCGCAATTTTCCGCGGAAATGGATGGATTGATTGCGCTGGAAAACGTGGTTGTACTGCTTACCAGTAATCGACCTGATTATATCGATCCGGCGATTTTACGCCCCGAGCGAATCGACCGCAAAGTGAAAGTGAAACGGCCTGATCTGGAAGCATCAAAACAGATTTTCGATATATATCTGCACGAAAATGTTCCGTTCGATCCGGCACTTCTCAAAGAGCACAAAGGTGATGTGGAGAAAGCGCGCAAAGCTTTAGTGGAACATGCGGTTCATGAAACTTTTCGCGTTTCATCGGATACAGAATTCATCGAAGTTTTTACCCGCAGCGGGGGAATTGAGACGTTGCATTTCAAAGATTTGCTAAGCGGCGCGTTGATTATGAGCATGGTGGAGCGCGCCAAGGATTTTGTGATCAAACGCAGCATCGAAAACAAATCCGATAAAGAAGGTTTGGGTAAAGCGGATCTTTCAAAAGCCATTACCAGCGAATTCCGTGAAAACGAAATCTTCCCGAAAACGGATACTTTGGAAGATTGGCTGAAATTGCTGGATTATGAGCCGGAAAATGTGGTGGATATTAAACCGATTCAGCGCGAAGGAAAGAAATACAATCCGCATCGTAATGTGATTTGAACGGCACAAGTTGGGATTCAGGAGTTAGGAGTTGGAATAAAAAAAGAGCGAGGCAAAAGCCTCGCTCTTTTTTATTACTATTGTAAAAGTACTTTTACACAGGAACTTCAACCGTCAACGTAACGATATTTCCTGCTGCATCATGAGCGCGCAATTCGATTTGGAACGGTTTGCCTTTTTGGGCTTTTATTTGTTCCGGTGTGAATTGCAAAATTCCGATGGCTGATTCCTGCTGTGAATCAAACAAGCCATCCAATGCCGTGAGTGCATGCCAGCCGTCCACATCGATTTTTGTCGTCGCGGATGTATCATCATCAGCGGTTGAATCGTCATCAGATGTGTCGTCATCGTCTGTTGCGGTTGAATCGGAATCATTGATGGTGTTGGCTGCGATTTCTTCTGCTGTTTTACCCGTGGTGTCCATCACGAGTTTGTCGCCGGTGCGCAGCGTGAGGCTATTGGAAACCTGATTTGGATTAGGATTCGCGCCATCTGCTGTTTCATCTGATGTGTCGTCGGTTGAATCATCAGCCGCGTCTTTTGCCGCAATTCGCCATTCCACGCCAACGACGGGCGAGGTGGCGTCGTTGATATCTGCATTGATATAGCGTGTTTTATTACGCGTTTCCACGCGGGAGCCCGTGATGACTGGCGGCGTGTTATCAATGACAAATGGCAATGTTTGCACTGTAGCGGTTTTTGGATCCAGAGGATTGGAAAGCATGTCGCTGGCGGTCAGTTTTAATTGATACGAACCGTCGCTCCATTTTTTGGTATCCAGCGAAAACGGACTTTCTTTCAGCGGTTCATCGTCGCTTACTTCTTTCCATTGCTTGTTGGGAGTCAGCAGGCTCAATGTGTAGCGAAGTGTGTCTTTGTCGGGATCGGTTCCTGTCCAGGTGATGGACTTTTTGCCTTTCCAGAAGACGCCATTTTTGGGCGCAGTGAGAGCGACAACCGGCGGTTGATTTTCGGTGCGATAGCTAATTTCCACTCGCGCGAAGGCGGAAGCGGGAGAAGCGTTTCCGCTCAAAAGTACTTTGTATTGCAAATAGCGCGATTCGGGTGAAGCCACCTTTTGCTCTCCACCGGAAAGGTTTTTGAGATCTTGCCAATCGCTCCATGTGGCGTCTGGAACGGAAGTGTTTCCGCTGCGAGTTTGAATACTGGCATTATCTGCCACAGCTCGCAAGGCGCCCCACTGCACTTTCTTCTGCGTGTCGAATACACGCGAAGTGAATGTGCCGGAAGGCGCGTTGGCGACAGGGATTTCGTAAGCCGCGCCATTGTTTCCCATTCCTACCAGCAAACGTGAATCGTTATCATGGGTGAGGTAAAGCGAAAGTGCTTGTTGTTGCGAAGGCTCAAGAATGCGAGCGGCTCTGGTGGTGGCTGCGCTATCGCCTGGTGTCAGATGATAAACAACTCCGGAGTCTCCCGTGGCCATAAAGAGAGTGCCATCAGTATTAAGTTGTAATGCGTAAATCGCTTTTTGCGGGGAAGGGTACAATACTTCCACGCCGGCATCTGGCGTCCAGCGATAGAACGTGCCATTGACTGAAGTGCCGAAATAGACGCCCTTGTCGGAAGCCGCCACGGCCAGCACTTCTCCATTTAACTTGCCGCCGGGCGCGGTTACTTCATACAAGGCTTTGGCGTCGCCGGAAGTGGGATCGACTTGATACAAAACCCCAGCCGCGCCGGTGCCTGCGTAAATTGTGCCGTCAGGCGCCACGCTCAATGCGCGCACATGGCCTTCGGTGAAAACATGCAATGGCTTGAGATCGTTGGCAATAGTGGAGTTGGTGAGGATGCGGAATAGTTCGCCATGTTCCCCGCCAGTGCCGATTAATAGTCGGCCATCAGCGTCCCATGTTAACGTCCAAACAAAGGACTGTGCGGTATCGAAAATCTGCTGAGACGTTCCACCGGGAGAAATCTTGTATACCTTTCCGCCTGGTGAAACCGCTGCATAAACATTGTTGGATGAATCAACCGTAAGTGAGGTAATGGCGATGCCCGCAGTTTTAAAGAAAAGACTCTTTTCTCCCGCGGCGTTTACGCGATAAATTTCTGCGCTGTTATCCTGGCCGCTGCCCAGATAGACATTGCGGGAATTATCACCAGCGATGCTCCAGATGAAAGGCAAGGAAGTTGTTGCCAATTGCTGGGATAAAGGCGCAGGCCGCACAATGCCATTGCTATCAACAATGGCACTTTGGAATTCTCCTTTAAGGAAGTTTGCTGTGCCGGTATCGACCCAATTGAGCGCGGGACGTCCCAACGTTTTGGCGCCAATCGTGGTCGCCGGTGTTGTTGCAGTAGCATCTGTTTCGGCGGCGGTTTCGGCTGCTTTCATAGCTGCTGCGACGGCAGCAGCAGCTTCGGCGGCGGTTGCCTTTTTGTCTTTATCTTCTGGTTTTGCGCTGGGCTGTTTGGGTGCGCCGGGAATCACCTGGTGGGAAATTGGAGTTGGAATCGTCAATTTGTCATTCCAGGATGTATTACCCCAATTAAGCGTGGAATTCAATTTGTCACCATTTACACTAAAAGTACTTTTAGTGGATGCATCTCCGTCCGAATCTACAGAATCATCATCCATTGAGGAATCATCTGAAGAGGTGTCAGTGAGACTATCATCATCGATATCCGTGGTTTCTGTGTCGGTGGAGGCGTTATCTTTATGAGCGCTTTCCACTTGGATGCGTAAAATTTTGGCGCCGTCTATTGCATAGTTCAACATGGAACGTTGAATATCGACCAGATTATACCGATCAACTCCGGTAGATGTGGAGCTGCCTAATAATTTTAACCACGCTGGCGGTGGATTTTGAACATCCTGCTGATCCACGCGCAGAAAATGCTGTGGCGTGGAAGCCATAACAATTAACTCGTTGAGCGCGCCCACTTTATTCCAGGCGGAAATCAATTCAGGCAAGCTGGTGGGATCTGGCGCCGGGCCGCCGACTGCTACTTGTAATGGCCAGAAGTTGGCCGCGGAAGCAGCGGCTAAGCGCATGGATCCAGCGGGTGCATCGGCTGGAACCTTAAAGGTGAATGTGCGCGTGATGCGTTGCGTGGGATCTGCGGTGGGTTGCAGAACCACATTGATTTGCACGGATTCGCCCGCTTTCACTTTGTTGCGATTGGCGGTGATTGTCTTTATTGCAGCCACATTACGTCCATCGCGCACGCTGACTTCCAGCGAGATATTGCGAACGCGTCCCTTGGCAAATTGATTTCCCTGCACCAATGAAATGCTCTGCATCAAATCCGTCAAAGCGGCACTGCTTACGACGCCGCCCGAATAAAGCAAGTTGTGTCGAATGATGGGTTTGGCGCCGCTCACGTCCATGCGCAGGGCAATATCCACCATTTTGTCGGATGTTAAACCTAACGTACTTTGCACTGCTTGCTGAGCCACCATAACAACCAGTTGCGGTGTGAGCATCGGGTCGTTCATGATCTGCACATGGAATGTCTTATTGATTTGCCGATTTGCATCCACTAACTTGATGCGCATCGGAATGGTGTCAGCTTTGGCATGGACGGTGCCGCCGATGGCGAATTGAGTGTCTTCTTGGATCGCTCCGACCACTGCAATGGGCGATGCCAATTTGAAGCTGCGTTCGTAGCTGGGGAAAATTTCGTGCACGTAAGCGCTTGCCATTGGCAATGATGCGGCTCCCTGGCCGAACATGGGATGGCCAAAAGCTAAGACTCGATTGCCCCAACGAAAAGTTATTGTTCCGACCGCGGTTTGATCCATATCGCCAGAAACCAACTGCACGCCAACGGCAGCGCCGGGCTCCAGTTTGGGCGAGGCGACTCCTGTTTTTTTGGAGGAAGGCCCGATGAAGGGTTCCAAACCATACGGCTCAAAAACCTGTTTGAGTTTTTCCAGCGAATCTTGCGAGAATCCCGAAACCTGCAGTAATGTGCTGGTTGGACGCATGATCCCCGTATCCGCATTGTGCTTTTGATCTTCTATTACATCATTGAGAGCCAATCGCGTAGCGTTTTTGGCGACGACGACGCGTTTGATTTCCTTGCCGCCGACTTTTAGCGCTTGACGCGGCACATATACATTCGGCGCTTCCTGATCGAATGTTGGCAGCGCTGCAATTTTTGAAACTGGCGTTTCTTTAGGCAAGCTGGTGCGAATCATCTCGGTGATGGGCGTCACGCCGCCGATGGGTTCTTTGGGAAATCCCCAACCCAGCGCAATAGCGCCGAGCATTTTGCCGTTGATATAAACCGGCGATCCACTCATGCCGGCGATGATGCCGCTTTTGCGATCCACCACTGGGCCGCCCAGCACTTTGATGAGAACGACGTCGCCGCCGCCTTGCACTTTTTGCAAAACGCCCAGAACTTCAATGGGGAATTTTTCAATGGTGGTGCCCTGAAAAACGCTGAGGCCATAGCCACGCATACCGCGTTTTACATCGCTGGAGCGGATAATCTGGCCGCTATCTAAAAGCTCATTGATAATGTCTGCGGGCACTTCTGGTCGGGCCAAGCCAGGTGAAGGCACAGCAGGCTGTGGAAGACTGGTTTGTGCCTGGGCAAAATTGCCGGAGGACACGAAGAATCCCGCCAAAAGTGCGACGCACAATGACGGCCATAACGGTTTTCGCAAATGCATGAAAAAGCTCCCTAAGTGTGTGAATGATTGGAAATCCATCAGTTCGGTAATTTAGTGTACCAAGAAGTTAGATCGTGGTATGTATATTTAAAGCATCCAAGTAAAAGTACTTTTAGCTGCTTCCCGGCTTAACTGCTGCGCCGTAACGCTCCACAATTTCTGCAGGAACGTCGTCAGCGGCCCATGATTGGATGTCCATTCGCAATAAGGGTTCCACGCGCTCCGCACCAAAATCGGCATTGCCGCCGCTGCGATCCACCAGCAACGCCACGCCGATTACTTCGGCGCCGGCTTCGCGAACAGTTTCCACCACTTGCCGCACCGATCCGCCCGTGGTGACAATATCTTCCACCACAAGTACTTTTTCGCCAGGCCGCATTTTGAAACCACGACGCAATTCAAAGCCGTTGCCGTCTTTTTTCCGTTCCGCATAAAATGCGCGACAGCCCAAATGGCGCGCGACTTCAAACGCCAGAATAATGCCGCCGGTCACCGGCCCGATAACGCATTCAATATCATCGTCGGCAAATCGCCGCGCAATTTCAGCGCATAATTGGGACGTCAATTGCGGCTGTTCCAACAAACGGAACTTTTCGATATAACGATTGGAATGGCGTCCGCTGGTCAACAAAAAATGCCCTTCCAGCAAAGCCCCGCTTTCCTGCAAAATCGCTTCAATGGCGTCGTCGTTCATGGGATGTGATTGATTCAAAATGTTTTTCTCCTTGATAGGAGATTATAATCGATAGTAAGTAATTGGTGATTGGCGGATTTTTCATGAAGTAAAACATTTAATAGATAAAAATAAATATACCTAATACAATAAAAGTACTTTTGCTATGATCGCAAAAGTACTTTTATTAAGGCAGAAACATCATTGATTTTTATACGGATTCCAAGCGCAGGCGACAGTTTTTGCGTAGGAGCCATCTTTATACTTTTTTGCTTCTGTCCACATTGTGGCAGTCTTAATCCATTTGACATGGCCATCAGCGAAAATGACGTTATTCCCGTCGAAATGACGTCCCTCGGAGGAAAAATCGGATTGATCAAACCCAGCACCAATAGCAGTTGAAGAGCATCCGGTGACAGGACAGCCAGAATATTTCTGTGTGCCGGGAAGATACCAGAAAGCTCCATGTGGAGACGCTACATCATCTTCGGACGAGGAGAGACTGAGATAATATGTGCCCGAATCGAATGCCATATAAGTTGTGGAGGGAGAATCTAGCGCCGCCATAGCCAAGTGTGAGTATCGAGGAATCATTACGCCATTTACACCATAATTGCCTGAAATCGCATGAACCTGTGCCGAATTTCCCGACGGGCAAAAGTAAATCTGATTACTTTTTACATAGGGATATACCACCTGCATCCAGAACATGTAATTTTGACCTCCACTTGCTCCCCAGTCGGGATCAGTAGTTTCGTGTGTGTAATAAAATGAGCTCGGATAGGTTTCATCATAATCCTGCACATACATCATAAACCCCAAACCGATTTGTTTCAAATTACTCATGCAGCTGGCGCGTCGGGCATTCTCGCGTGCCCTAGCGAAAACAGGGAAGAGGATTGAGGCCAAGATTGAAATGATGGCAATAACGACCAAAAGTTCGATAAGGGTGAACGCTTTACGCTCGTGTTGATTACATGTATTCATGATTAAACTCCTTTTTAACGAAATTTATGCTGGCATATTATATTTATTCCACATTTGATGCCAAACCAAACTGTATTGTATGATAAAATTATCTCTATATAATGCAAGAAGCTAAATTTAAATCATTATTAGGTAATTACGACGAATTGTTTTTCGACAATGGCGCGCCTGATGCGGCGGGGGATTTTTTGGGCGCTGGTCTCAGTTTGCCCTTTCGCACCAATGATTGGTGGGAAATGCGCGACTTGTGGAGCTATCCTTATTATTCATTAAATATGATAGTTGAAGGCGGTCAAGGTTCCTATCGCAATGATGAAGGCTTTGAATGCGAACTGCAATATGGAAATTTTTTCCTCACCTTTCCTGAGGTGAAGCAACATTATGGTCCGGGAAAGCATCAGAAATGGAGCGAAGTATATGTGGGATTTCAAGGCGACGTGTTTGACTATTATATAAAGCAACGGATTTTGCCGAAAAATCCGCCGGTGTGGCATTTGGATGAACCGGAAATTTGGATAAATCGTCTGCGAGGAATCTTGGAATTACCACGTCCGTATACGCGAATTGGCACGGCGCGCCAAATGTCGCTGTTTCTGGATTTTCTTTTTGAAATGCTGGAAGTGGCCACGCCGGTGCAAGTGGGCGATGCTGCCGGCGATTGGTTTGGACAAGCATGCCGAATGTTGACAAATGATTTGCATCATAAAGTGAAATATCCTCAGATCGCCGAAAATTTGGGAATGAGTTATCACACTTTCAGAGCCTATTTCACCAAGCGCGCCGGAATGCCGCCGGCGCAATATCGCGATGCGCAACGACTCAAAGCGGCGAAGGATCTGCTGATTAACAATCCTCATAAATCATGCAAACAAATTGCCTTTACGCTGGGCTATTATAATGGCGATCATTTTTCCGCGCAGTTTAAAAAACAGGTCGGAATTTCGCCCAATGCGTTTCGGAAGAAGAAGTTGGAAGATGGAAGTTAGGAGTCTGAATCCAGCGTTAAAAGTACTTTTGTCAGGCTGAGCGGAGTCGAAGCCAGGAAAAGTACTTTTACAAAGACCTTTCGACTTCGCTCAAGACGACACATTTATAGGCTATAACCAATGTCTTTAATCATTTTCGATCTCGACAACACGTTAGTGCATTCCCAAATTAATTTCCCGGAAATGCGCGCTGCCATTGGCGATTTGTTGCGTGCGCAGAATGTGACGCAGGAAAATAACGAAGAACTTCGGCGCTTTTCCGTGGGTGAAATGATTTCCCGCGCTGCTGAAAAAGATGCGCGAATTGCGGAAATTGCCTGGGAAAAAGTGTTGGAGTTTGAACGCGAAGGAATGGCCAAAGCAACTGTGGAAGCGGACGCGGCGGCGACGCTAAAAGTACTTTTGGAGCGTGAATTTCAATTGGCGATTCTGACCAATAACGCGCGCGCCGCCACGCTGGATGCATTGAAAAAATTTGATTTGCTGCACTATTTTGATATAGTTCTCAGCCGCGATGAAGTGCCGATGAAACCTGATCCAGGCGGTATCTTACACGCTAAAAGTACTTTTAACGCGGAGCAAGTTTTTCATGTAGGAGACGCCTGGCTGGACGGCGTCGCGGCCAATCGCGCGGATGTGCCGTTTGTCGCATTTCGACCTTTGCCGGAAGCATTTAAAGGGCGCGAGATTCACGTGTGGAATACGATTCAAAATCTGAGCGAATTGCCGAAGATAATCTGCGCGTAGGGGCGAGGCATGCCTCGCCCCTACATTTCTTGCACGCGTAAAAGTACTTTTAAGCGCCGATTTTCTGCAAAACGTCACGCACGAATTTCACGGAATCCGTCAGCGCTTCTTTGGGATCGCCCAATAAACCGCATTCCCAACTCAAATAACCGTCATATCCAATTTCTTTCAACGCGCCGAGGCCGGCTTCAAAATCAATATCGCCGCTGCCGGGTTGCTTGCGCGTGTTGTCGGCCATGTGCACATGTTTGGTGTATTTGCCATATTTGCGGAACGTGTCCGGCGTACTGGTTTCTTCGATGTGCATGTGGAAGAAATCGCTCAAAAGACCAATGCCTTCGGGGTTTCCCGCTTCTTCGATCACGCGCGCGCCTTCGGCCTGCGTCTTGAGAAAATGCTGTTCATAACGATTCAGCGGTTCCATCAAAAAGTTCGTGCCACGCTCGGCGGCGTAAGCGGCCAATTCCTGCGCGATGGGCGTCATCATTTTGTATTCCAGTTCAATGGGATCAAATAAGGGTGATAAATCAGGCAGAACTGGTGGCCCGAAAATCGGCGGCACAATTTGTCCAATTCCGCCAAAGTGACCGATAACGTCCAAATTGATTTTGGAAAGCGCGATGCTTTCTTCGCGCAATGCCCGGTCAGGATTCAGAAAGTTGAAAGTGGGATTGCCGCAGATGGCGACAATTTTGATCTGGCGTCCTTCGAGCGCCTTTTCGTATTCGGGAATATGATCGGCAGTAGGACGGCGTTGAATTTCCAGTCCTTCGACATTAAGACTTTCGGCAAAGTCCAGTTTCTCGTTCAGTGATGCGCCAGGCAACAGATTCTCTTGCAAACAGATTTTCACAATTACGACTCCTTAAATTGAAACGTCCGTTTGCAAAGTTACGCTATTTTGGAAGTTTTGGCAAGGGGAAAAAATCTCACTACTTATATTGAAGAACCGCGCGCGTAAGCAGCTCACGCGTGAGCTCACATGAGATTTTAAGCGTTGACCACAAACGCGCTATCAATCAAAATACATTTGATGATGACACAAGTAATTCCTATTTTGAGAATTTTTGATGAAGCCAAGGCGCGCGAATTTTACGTTGATTGGCTGGGGTTTGCGGTGGATTGGGAACATCGCTTTGAAGACAACGCGCCGTTATACATGCAAATTTCGCGCGATGGCGTTCTTCTACATTTGTCCGAACATCATGGCGATGCAAGTCCTGGCGCAAAAGTGTTGGTGGAATGTCCGGAAATTGAGGAATATCATCGCGAGTTAATTGCGAAGCAATACAAATATAATCGTCCCGGATTGGAAACGCAATTTTGGGGCGCAAAAACTGTGACGGTGCATGATCCGTTTGGTAATAAGCTGGAATTTTTTGAGCGGAATGAGTAAAAGTACTTTCAGTGTAAAAGTACTTTTACTCGAAGAGTTGTGACCTCGAATTACAAATCCAATTTATCCCGCAAATAACGTTTCACCTGATCCAAACTCACGCGTTCCTGCGCCATCGTATCGCGGTCGCGAATCGTGACGGCGTTATCTTCTTCCACGGTTTGCACATCTACCGTGACGCAATACGGCGTGCCGATTTCGTCCTGGCGGCGATATAATTTGCCGATGGACGCGGAGTCATCATAAGTGGTGGGAAAGTACTTTTTCAGATCATCATTGATTTGATGACAGACATTGACAATGTCATCGCGCTTTTTCAAGAGCGGCAAAACCGCCGTTTTAATAGGCGCGAGTTTGGGATGGAATTTCAAAACTGTGCGCATGTCGCCGGGCTTCACTTCTTCCTGATTCCACGCATCCACCAAAAATGCCAAAGTGGCGCGGTCGGCGCCGGCGGAGGGTTCGATCACGTACGGAATAATGTGTTCGTTGGTTGTTGGATCGAAATATTCCATTTTGGCATTAGAGAATTTGGCATGTTGCGACAAATCGAAATTGCTGCGATTGGCAATTCCTTCCAGTTCCGCCGGTTCGTCCATGAACGGAAATTGGTATTCAATATCCGTGGTTCCAGTGGAATCTTCGCTCTGCGCGTAATGCGCCAACTCCTCTTTATCGTGCGGGCGCAGCGAAAGTTTTTCTTTGGTGATTCCCAAATCCAGATACCATTGATAGCGCGCTTCGATCCATTCCTGATGCAAACGCGGCGCGTCTTCGGCGCGGCAGAAATACTCAATTTCCATCTGCTCAAATTCGCGCGTGCGAAAAGTGAAATTCCCCGGCGTGATTTCGTTGCGGAACGATTTGCCGATTTGCGCGATACCGAACGGCAATTTCTTGCGCGTGGTATT
>Ga0164242_10006847_pt1 | contig 12509 bp, 12 predicted proteins | sample OricomgcompostMG_FD_108783 | JGI IMG/M metagenome (GOLD analysis project Ga0164242, IMG submission 108783) | Miracle-Growth compost microbial communities from Emeryville, California, USA - Original compost - Miracle growth compost (MG) ... | reverse complement strand
CTCTATTAGCCACCTGGCTGAGTTTTTCTACCAATTGTTATGCTTTGCAAAACCCCGGCAACGATCCCGATACCATAAAAATTACTTATCCGCAGCCCAATTATGGCACAGGCGCGCAGCGTGCGCTAATTGAAAAAGGTGAATATCTGGCCAAAGCCGGCGATTGTATCGCCTGTCACACTGATACCATGCACAATGGCATACCTTTCGCAGGTGGTTTAGGCATTAAAACCCCATTCGGTACCTTCTATTCGCCTAATATCACCCCAGACAAACAAACCGGTATAGGCAACTGGACCGACGCGCAATTTATTAAAGCGATGCAGCATGGGGTGATGCCTAACGGTTCTTATTATTTTCCGGTATTTCCGTTTCCAAGCTTCAGTAAAGTCAGCCACGACGATTTACTAGCTATTAAAGCCTATTTATTCAGTTTAAAACCAGTCCATCAGTTACCGCCCAAAAACGATGTACCTTTCCCCTTCAGCTGGCGTTTCCTGCAATTAGGCTGGCGTATTTTGTTTTTCCGTCCGGGCGAATATCAATATGATCACAGCAAATCAGCTGCATGGAACCGTGGGGCTTATTTAGTGCAAGGGCTTGGCCACTGCGGTATGTGTCATACGCCGATTAATTTACTAGGCGCGCCTAAAGATAAATACTTTTTAAGAGGCGGCATGGTTGATAATTATTATGCGTTTGATATCACCGGCGATGCGCTTAAAAATTACACTCCTGACCAAATTGTGGATGTTTTTGCTAAAGATACGCTGTTAACCGGTGGCCCTGTCAAAGGTCCAATGGCAGAAGTTAATAATGATAGTTTGCATTATTTATCCCAGAATGATTTACACGCGATTGCCACTTATCTCAAAACAGTTAAAAGCGCTGAACTGCCAAAGAGTTCCGGTAAAATCACCGCCGATACCGGCAGAAAAATTTATACCAGTCACTGTGCTGTTTGCCATGGCACCGGCGCGGCCGGCGCACCTAAAATTGGTGATGTTGATGCCTGGGCGCCACGCATTAAAACAGGCATGGATCTCATATTCCAGCGTGCGATCAATGGTTATGGTTCTATGCCGCCTAAAGGTACTTGTATGAGCTGCTCAGACGATGAAGTCAAAGCCGCTGTACAATACTTAGTTGATGAAAGTAAACCGGGCGCTAAAGGTGCACCTACCGGACCAAAACCTATCGTCTTACCGCCTAAGCTTACTTTAGCTGACGGTAAACAGATTTATGATGAAACTTGCAGCGTATGTCACGCTAAAGGTTTATTAGGTGCGCCTAAAGTCGGTGATGCACAAGCCTGGCAGCCACTGCTTGCCAAGAATATGGATGTGTTATTTACGCACGCCATCAAAGGCTATAACCGCATGCCGCCTAAAGGTACTTGTATAACCTGCTCCAATGCAGAAATTCAGGCAGCGGTTGAATATATGGTTCAACAAAGTACCGGTAAAGATTACTCGTTGTGGTAAAGTTTGCAAAAATAAAAAATGATTAACTCTTTTTAAGGATCACTATGCAGCGCTTAAAAACACTTTGCAGTTTTCTGGCTTTGTTACTCACCAGCTTTTCTGCATTCGCTGAAGAAACCGCCAGCCGCTATAATATGCCGCAGGGTGTTACTCCCATCAGCCGTGATATTTATAGCTTACACATGACCGTATTTTGGATCTGTGCGGGCATTGGCGCCATTGTATTCAGTGTGTTGCTTTATATCTTGATTTTTCATCGCAAAGCACGTGGTGTTAAACCAGCAGATTTTCATGAACATCATGCCTTAGAAATTACCTGGGCGATTATTCCATTTATCATTTTAATTGTAATGGCCATCCCCGCTACCCGCATTTTAATACGCATGAATAATGACAGTCATTCTGAACTAACCATTAAAGTCATTGGTTATCAATGGAAATGGCAATATGAATATTTAGATCAAGGCATTAGCTTTTTCAGTAACCTGGCGACACCGATGGATCAGCTGACCAATCAAGCGCCTAAAGGTAAACATTATTTATTAGAAGTTGATCATCCTCTGGTAGTTCCGGTTGACAAAAAAATCCGCTTTTTATTTACCTCAAATGATGTGGTGCATTCCTGGTGGGTGCCTGCTATTGGTATTAAACGTGATGCGTTGCCTGGCTTTATTAATGAAGCATGGGCGCGTATAGAAAAACCGGGGATTTACCGCGGTCAGTGCGCTGAATTATGCGGTACTAACCATGGCTTTATGCCGATTGTGGTTGAAGCTGTTTCCCAGGCCGATTTTGATAAATGGGTAGCACAGCAAAAAGGTAAAGCCGTTAATTCTAAAATTGTGAGTCTGCCTGAGAAAAAATGGACCAAAGAAGATTTAATGACACAAGGCAAAACGGTTTATAACAACACGTGTGCAGCCTGTCATAAACCCGATGGTTCCGGCTTACCCAATTTATATCCGGCATTAAAAACGGCTAAAGTGGTTGCCAGTGCCGATCCTGCCGCCATGATTAATATTGTATTAAACGGCAAACCAGGCACCGCTATGCAGGCATTTGGCAAACAATTAAGTGATGAAGATTTAGCAGCAGTTATCACTTATGTGCGTAATGCAATCAGCACCAGTGCCGACGCCAAGACCGTAGTAATGCCAGCAGATATCTCTGCAGCCAGAAGTAAAAGTAACTAATTTTAAAGATTATAGGATGCAACAATGAGCGACGCCTTACATCATGCTGAACACCATCATCAGAGCGGAATTTCTGCTTTTATAAAACGTTGGTTTTTTTCCACCAATCATAAAGACATCGGCAGTATGTATTTATGGTTTAGTTTAATTATGTGGTTAACCGGCGGTTTTATGGCGATGTTAATCCGTGCGGAATTATTTCAGCCAGGCGCACGTATTCTTGAGCCTGAGTTTTTTAATCAAATGGTTACCATGCACGGGCTTATCATGATATTCGGCGCCATCATGCCTGCGTTTTCAGGCTTGGCTAACTGGATGATTCCGATGATGATTGGTGCGCCAGATATGGCGATGCCACGTATGAATAACTTTGCGTTCTGGCTGCTACCGGTTGCAGGTATTATTTTAATCAGCACTTTGTTTATGGAAGGCTCAGCACCTAATTTCGGCTGGACCATGTATGCACCGCTCTCCACCACTTACGGCCCGCCCAGCACCGATTATTTAATTATTGCCATCCACTTAATGGGGCTTTCCTCCATCATGGGTTCAATTAATATCATTGTGACTGTGCTTAATTTACGTGCGCCTGGCATGAAAATGATGAAGATGCCGATGTTCTGCTGGAGCTGGCTGATAACTGCGTTTTTATTAATTGCCGTCATGCCGGTATTAGCAGGCACTGTAACTATGATGCTGATGGACAGGCACTTTGGCACCAGCTTTTTTAATGCCGCCGGCGGTGGCGATCCATTACTTTATCAACATTTATTCTGGTTCTTTGGTCACCCGGAAGTGTATATTGTTATTCTGCCCGCTTTCGGTGTTATTTCACAAATCATCCCAACCTTTAGCCGCAAAAAATTATTCGGTTATAGTTTCATGGTTTACGCTACTGCCGGAATTGCGTTTTTATCATTCCTGGTTTGGGCGCATCATATGTTTGTAACCGGTGTACCGCTGGCTGCTGAATTATTCTTTATGTACACCACCATGTTAATTGCAGTGCCTACCGGCGTGAAAATTTTTAACTGGGTCAGCACGATGTTTCGTGGCGCCTTAACCTTTGAAACACCCATGTTATTTGCAATCGCATTTGTTATTTTATTCACTATCGGCGGTTTTACCGGCATTATGTTGGCCATGGTACCTGCTGATTTCCAATATCAAGATACTTATTTCGTAGTTGGTCATTTCCATTACGTATTAGTACCAGGCTCTATTTTCAGTATGATTGCGGCGATTTATTACTGGCTGCCAAAATGGACTGGCTATATGTATAACGAAACCCTGGGCAAATGGCATTTCTGGTTATCCGCTATTTCCGTTAATCTTAATTTCTTCCCCATGCACTTTTTAGGATTGGCGGGTATGCCACGCCGTATTCCCGATTACGCGTTACAATTTGCTGATTTTAATATGGTCGCAAGTATCGGTGCTTTTATGTTTGGTCTGGCCCAATTATTATTTGTTTACAATATTATTCAAACCATTCGCGGCAAACGACGCAAACATGCCACCGCACAAGTTTGGGAAGGCGCAGAAGGTTTGGAATGGACCCTCAGTTCACCACCGCCACACCATAGTTTTACCACACCGCCTGTTATTAAAGATTAAAACAATATGGTAACGCAAACTTCTATAAAAAAACGTAATCGTCGCTTATTGATAGGCTTAAGTCTTGGCGTTGTCGCTATGTTCGGCTTCGGATTTGCCATGGTGCCTCTGTATACCCTCATGTGTAAAACATTAGGATTAAATGGTAAATACACTAATGGCGTCGTTGCCAAAGCCGATACAGTAGATAATAATCGCGTGGTAACGGTTGAATTTCTGGCGACCAAAAATAACGGTTTGCCCTGGGACTTTTATCCTACGGTCAATAAAGTAGAAGTTCATCCAGGTGAAAACAAGCTAATGGATTATTATGCCAAAAATAATTCAAACCGAACCATGACAGTACAAGCTGTACCCAGCATTTCACCCAGTCAGGCAACCTCTTACGTAAAGAAGACTGAATGCTTTTGCTTTACCCAACAGACTTTTAAAGCCGGTGAAGGGCGCGAAATGCCCGTGCTATTTCATTTAGATGCAAATTTACCAAAGAACATTAATACAATAACTTTATCTTATACAATGTTTGATACCGCTAATGTAGGCAAAACCGTCAGCAAGCCTACAGGACGCATTCAATGAGGTTTTTTTATGGCACAACAACACGGTAGTTATTACGTTCCTGAATACAGTGCATTACCTATTATCGGCAGCATTGGTCTACTGCTTACCGCGGTTGGTTCATTAAATTTTAATGAATTCTGGGGGCAGGTTTCTACGGCCCTAGGTGTATTTACTTTAATAACGATATTAGCTTCCTGGCTAACTTCCGTCGTACGTGAAAGCCGCGCGGGTTTATATGATAAACAAATGGATCGTACCTTCCGCTGGGGGATGTTCTGGTTTATTTTTTGCGAACTTAATTTATTTTTTATTTTATATTTCACGCTGATTTACGTGCGTGCTTATACCTTGCCCTGGCTCGCAGGCACAGGCGCCGGCGGTTCATTGTTAACCCACTATTTGTTATGGCCAAACTTTCAAGCCCAATGGCCGTTAACTGTTAATCCAGCCCCTAGTTTTGGTGGTTTACATGTGAGTCCACTTGCCTGGGGCTTACCTGCTCTTAATACCGCTATCTTATTAATCAGCGCAGTAGTAACAACACTTGCTGCCTGGGCCTTAAAAAAAGGGCGTATGGCCGGCGCAAACAGTGGTTTGCTCGTGAGCATTATTTTAGGCATTGCTTTCCTAGCCTTACAATTTCATTATTGCGCTTTAGTGATAAAAGATTACGGTTTGACTGCAGGCAGTGGTATTTATGGCAGTTTGTTTTTTATTATTTTAGGCTTTCATTCTGTTCACGTGGTCATTGGCTTAATATTAATGGCTGTTATTTTACTGCGTAGTTTTAAACAGCACTTTACGCTGGCAAGCAAACATTTTGCTTTTGAAGCGGCGGTATGGTTCTGGTGTTTTATTACTGTAATGTGGTTGGTTAATTTTATCTTGATGTTTGGATTTTAAACCTTAAATTCCTGGCGGAATCAGCCAGCCGCGGGAAACACCGATCAGCAGAAAAACCAGCAAAGCTGCGCATAATAACAAGCACCAGCTTAAGGTTTTAACGGCACGATTGGTTTGACCATTGTCTTTGATAATAAAGTAAAAACTAATACCTAAACTGATTAAAATTACTGCCAGAATTATTAATACTATAATCTTAAAATGCATAAATACCCCTTTAATCATTCATGATAACCAGCAAGCCGAAAAGTTTATTTGTTATAAATTGCAAAAGATATTATTTCGCGCCTACCTGGCTACCTACGCTTATTACTTTAATTATTTTGCCTGTTTTAATATTACTAGGCTGCTGGCAACTTAATCGAGCGGCTGAAAAACAATTATTAGAACAACAATTTGCCAAGATCACGGCCACTCATATACTTAATTTAAACGAAGCACACACTTTGCCAGCCGATCCTAATTTTCATCCGGTGCAAATTACCGGCCATTTTGACAATACTCACCAGTTTTTACAAGATAATCAGTTTTACAACCATCAAGTGGGTTACTATGTGCTAACCCCGTTTTTATTAGATAATAGCCAACAGGCGGTTTTAGTTAATCGTGGCTGGATAGCACAAGGGAAAAGTCGTGCCCATTTACCAGATGTAAATATTACGACAACGACCTTAACTTTGCGCGGCGCTATTCATGTTTTATCGAAAAAACAATTTATGTTAAAGGATGCTGTCGAACAAACCTGGCCGCGACGTATTCAACAAATTGACATCGCGCAAATAAGCGCTGAGCTGCACAAACCTTTATATCCTTTCACCGTGCTGCTAAATGCCGATCAGCCTTATGGTTTTACACGCGCCTGGTCTACCGCTAATTATAATCCAGCCAAACATTACGGTTATGCGTTTCAATGGTTTGCACTAGCAGTTACTTTAATTATTATTTATATTGTGGTTAATACCCATCGTAAGGAATCCGATTGTGATCAAGAAAAATAAATATAGCACCTGGATATTAGTTGTATTAGCAATGCTATTTGTGGGCCCACTGGTAGCAGCCTGGAGTTTATATACGCTACGTGCGCCCTGGTTAAATGCGACTATTAATTATGGTCAACTGGTGCAGCCACCTTTAAACTTTAATCAGCTCGATTTAAAAAATAGCAATAATACTGATTTTGATCGCAAAAATTTAGCAGGCCATTGGGTCATGGTTTATGTTACACCCTTACCCTGTGATAAAACCTGCCAGACTAATTTATACAACATGCGACAGGTACGCACAGCCACTGGCAAAGAAAGAGAACGCATTCAACGGTTAGTGATTACTTTCCCCATTAACACATCGGCTACTTTTAATAAACTATTGAATAAGGAATATAGCGGCACCGCGCACGCCAATATTTCCAGCCAGACCATGCTAGCATTTTTTGATAAAAATACGCTTAAAAATGTCACCCCAGAAAACGGTGCCTTGTATTTAGTGGACCCTCTAGGTAATTTAATGATGGCTTATGCTAACAACACGCCACCTAAAAGTTTATTAAAAGATTTAAATCGCTTATTAAAAACATCGCAGATTGGCTAATTTATTTAATCGCTATGCCCAGCACTCGCCAAAACTGTTTTAATCAAGCAGTCGATTGTGAACTTGCACCTTTTTTCCATTCCTAGTAGCCTTAGCGCTCGCAGAGCGTTATCCATTATAAAAAAGAAGGATTAGACACAACATGCACGCAGACAACCGGCTTGCCTTTCGTATTACTGTATTTGCAGCTTTACTGGCCTTTATTGTGGTCACGCTAGGGGCTTACACGCGTTTGAAAGACGCTGGCCTGGGCTGTCCGGATTGGCCAGGCTGTTATGGGCAATTAACTGTGCCGGAAACTGCTAAAGCCTTATCGCAGGCTGCGCAGGCATTTCCTGGTCATGTGGTGGAAGCCGCCAAAGCATGGCCTGAAATGATTCATCGTTATGTCGCCAGTACATTAGGCTTACTTATTTTAATTATTGCGTTTTTAGTGGTTCGTAAGCGTAACTTGAATAACCAACCGGTAGCTCTGGCTCTGGCAACGGTAGCCGCAGTTATCTTCCAGGGTTTATTAGGTAAATGGACCGTTACCCTGCGTTTATTACCACCTATCGTCATGTTGCATTTAGTAGGCGGCATGACCATCTTATCCCTGCTGGTTTTATTGGCCTTACGTCTGGGTAATTATTTCCGCAATGCGGGCACACGCAATGCCGTACAATATCGTCCGTGGGCTGCTATTGGTCTGGCGCTGGTGGTATTACAGATTATGCTGGGCGGCTGGACCAGTTCTAATTATGCCGCGCTGGTTTGTCCCGATTTCCCTTTCTGCCATGGTCAATTAATACCCGCCATGGACTTTCATAATGCCTTCAATGTTTTTATGAGCATAGGCCCGAATTATGAAGGCGGTGTATTGGATGCCACCGCACGCGTTACCATCCAGATGATGCACCGTTTAGGCGGTTTAATCGTGTTTCTGTATGTAGGCTGGCTCGCTGCCTGGTTATTATTTGTAGCCAAATTTGACGCGCTGCGCAATCTAGGCGCCGTCATGCTGCTGTTATTGCTGGTACAGGTTATTTTAGGCGCTTTAAACGTATTATTGCTGCTACCACTCCCCATCGCCGTTGCCCACAATGGTGTGGCGGCCTTGTTGTTATTGTCGCTAATCACGTTAAACTATAGCCTCTACACTCAACTTAAAACGATCGGATAAGACCAGCATGCCGACAAACGAGTTACCTTATAACAACGAAATGACGACCCGCGCAAAATGGCGTGATTATTTAGAATTATGTAAACCGCGTGTAGTGGCGTTAATGATGTTAACAGCGTTAGTCGGCATGCAACTGGCATCTCAGCGTTTTGTGCCATGGAACGCCTTAATCTTTGGTAGTTTGGGCATTGCTTTGATGTCAGGCTCAGCCGCCGCCATTAATCATTTAGTGGATCAGCATATCGATGGTGTAATGACACGCACCCAACGCCGCCCTTTGCCCACCGGCCGCATTGCATCACATCATGCCTGGTATTTTGCCGCGCTCATAGGCGTTACCGGCATGGCGATTTTAATTGCGTTTGTTAATACACTGACCGCTGTATTAACTTTAATGACTTTGATTGGTTACGCGGGTATTTACACGCTGTATCTTAAACGCGCCACGCCACAAAATATTGTCATCGGCGGCGCTGCCGGCGCTGCGCCACCGATGCTGGGCTGGACAGCTGTCACCGGCCATTTAGACCCTAACAGTTTATTATTAGTATTAATTATTTTTGCCTGGACGCCACCTCATTTCTGGGCGCTGGCCATTTATCGTCAACAGGATTATGCCAAAGCCAATATTCCCATGTTGCCGGTCACCCACGGTGTTAAATTCACCAAAATTAGTATTTTGTTATATACCTTAATTTTAACAGCCAGCAGTTTATTGCCTTATGCAGTAGGCATGAGTGGTCTGATTTATTTTATCGGCGCTTTAGTGCTGGATTTAGGCTTCCTGGCTTATGCAGTTATTTTATTATTCACTGATAACAATAAAATAGCGATTAGAACCTTCCATTATTCCATTTTATATTTAATGGCATTATTTGTGCTATTACTGGTAGATCATTTCTTATGAAAAAATCTGATTCCATTTCTTTAAGCAAATATATAATCTTAATAGTTATATTAGGTGCCATAGCCTTCGTGGCCGGTATATGGCTAGGTCATAGCCAGCAAAAACCACTGGCTGAGCAGGTTAAAGTAGCCACTGTATTGCCGCAAGGACGTGTACTCAGTGCTTTTCAATTAAAAAATAGTAACGGTCAGCCCTTTAACAATCAAAGTTTAGTAGGCCATTGGACTTTTTTATTTTTTGGTTTTACCAATTGCCCCAATATCTGCCCGACTACCATGGCTACCTTAAGTGAGATGTATAAAAAATTAGCCGCTGAAAACCAGCAGCCGATGCCACAGATCGCCCTGATTTCATTAGATCCAAAACGCGACACCTTGTCTGTATTGCAAAAATACGTAACGGCTTTTAATCCTGCTTTTCAAGGCGCAACCGGCAACAACGCTAATTTAGATAAATTGACCAAAGAACTCAGCATTCTTTATATGAAAATCGCAGAACCCGGTGCGGACCCTGATGACTATCAGATTGATCATAGCGGAACTTTATTCTTAATCGATCCTAAAGGTGATTTGTCCGCTATTTTCTCAATGCCGCATGATGCAGATAGTATCGCTACAGATTACGCTACTATAGCAAATCATTAGCATTATTTTCTTAATTGCGGGCTAGCTGCATATACCGGCTTATGAGGTAATTCCATTTCTTTTTGCTTTAATAATTCTTTAATTTTGGCCTGGCAGAAAGAAAATGCATCTTTTACCTGCGAATATTTTTTATAACAAGACCCTTTTAAAGATTCTGGTAATTTACTTGACCATACACTGGATTCCCAACGCCAGTTTTTATAAAAATAGAGGTTATATTTAGCTGGATCCTGCTTTAATTCTTTAATAGATATCGCCTTATCATAACCCCATTCATCGATAATAACTGCTGCATCGCCCCAGGTAGTAGGATCATTTAATACACTACCTGCTTTGCGTCCTAGGACAGTAAACACATGCCCACCGTTCGGATCGGTCTTATCAAATAGTTCAATAAATTCAATATCAATATTTCTACGCAATGCCTCTGCAACAACGGCTGCGGACTGCATACCACAATTACCGCCTTGATAAAGTTTAACTACCGCCTCACCTAGCAGAAAACCCTGTATTTTATGTACATACTGCTGGAGTTTTGCATATTCTGCATTAACTACATTAATTTCTTCTTCTGTTTCAAATTGAAAAGGATACTTACGCGCTTCTGCTATTATTTCTTCTCTTAAAGCTGTTTGCACTACATTATAATTTTTGTCATACGTATCTATAAACTCTTGCAATTGAGTTTCACGTAATCGTTCCTGCTCACCATCATATATTTGCCCCGAAGGTTCCACCAGTATTTTATCTTCAGTAACAATAAGTCGGGAATCCTGCGGACGATTTAATTTTTTAGGCGCTATTTTTTTAATATAATCGATAAGCACTCTGGCATTTCTATTATTTTTATACAATTGCTTGCTTTCTGAAGGTGGTTTATCAGCGGCTTTTGTTGCTTTATTTTTTGCAGTATGGCCCTGATTTACAGCAGCATTATTTTCAGAGGCCAACAAAGCATTGGCGCTACCAAATAGCGTAAAAGAATCAACGGCAGATAAATTAAGATTATTATCGCTCAACTTAACACCATCTATTGTGCGCGCTTTTTTTTCATTTATTGCGCTGGCTTCCACCAGGCCGAACTGGCAAACCATACCAAATAATAATATATAAGTTGCGTATGCACCTGCATTTTCTGGTATTCTAAAATAATCGATAGCATAGTTCTGTTTCGGCTTATAACGGCGCGTTGCATGGTCAAAGTGTTCAGCTTCATTTAAATACTTATGGATATTTGACCAGCTATCTATTTCAGATTGCTGTTGCGATTGTTGGCTATATTTAAGAAGCTCTCTGCGTTCCATGGCATAACGATTATTCTGTTCCTGCTGTCTTATTGCTTCGTTAATTTTCGTAGACTTACCCATCTTAATTTACCTATTTTTAATAAACAGCTACCACGGAGCCGCCTGGCGTCAAACCAAGGAAATTAAAACATTTTAGCGTAGCATACAATACTTAAGGTTTCCCTAAGCAGCCTGACTACCCGGATAAAGGCCCTTCAGTTAATCACATTGCTATTATTAATGTTATAATAGGTACCTTTGTTTAACTTTTATGCGTCCAGGAGTAATGCTTTTTATGCAAAAAAATAAATTACGCTTTACTATTACATACCTTATTGCCCTCCTCACCGGCTTAGTTTTAACGGGCTGTCAGCCCACGATGTTTGGTATGCCGCAGGATCAATGGAATCAGTTAACCCCACAGCAGCAGGCGCAGGTCATTGACGCTTATAATCAACGTAAACAAACTGAGGCCCAAAATGCCCCTATTATGGCTGCTATTGGTGCTGCCTCTGGCGTTTTGAAAAACAAGCAGTCTAATGATTTTGCCAATCCGGGGTTCAACAATTAATAATTCATTATCATGACTGCAACTTCTGCTACCCGTGTTATCGTTGGCCTTTCTGGCGGCGTAGATTCTTCTGTCAGCGCCTTGTTGTTAAAAGAGCAAGGCTATGACGTGCAAGCCCTGTTTATGAAAAACTGGGAAGAAGATGACACAGCAGAATATTGTTCTGCCAGTGAAGATATTGCTGATGCCCAGGCTGTTTGTGACAAGCTCGGTATAAAATTACATAGCATTAATTTTGCCGCTGAATACTGGGATAATGTATTTGCTTATTTTTTAGCGGAATATAGCGCCGGCCGCACACCTAATCCTGATATTTTATGTAATCGTGAAATTAAATTTAAGGCATTTTTAGATTACGCTTTGCAATTAGGCGCTGACTATATTGCCACCGGCCATTATGCACGTATTGCCCAAACTGAAAATCAATATTTTTTATTAAAAGGCTCCGATCCGAATAAAGATCAGAGTTATTTTTTATATACACTGGGTCAACAGCCATTGGCACGCAGCTTATTTCCCGTAGGACATCTCACAAAACCTACCGTAAGACAACTGGCGGCCAAAGCTGGCTTAGCCACGCATGATAAAAAAGAT
>Ga0164242_10006846_pt1 | contig 12510 bp, 7 predicted proteins | sample OricomgcompostMG_FD_108783 | JGI IMG/M metagenome (GOLD analysis project Ga0164242, IMG submission 108783) | Miracle-Growth compost microbial communities from Emeryville, California, USA - Original compost - Miracle growth compost (MG) ... | reverse complement strand
TCCGGGGAGGATAGAGCCGGCTCCGGCTCGAGCAACCCAAAGGCGACCAGCGAACTGCTGTCAGTCTCTGTCGGCAAAGATCGCGCTGGAATATCGGGACGGACACGCCTGCCCCCGAAGCTATCGAGCGACACGGCGCCTTCCAAAACGGCAACGACGTCCTGGCCTGGACGCAGGCGCCTCAGCGCAGTTCGCAAATTCAGGCCGATTATAGTCATGGCAATCACGATGATCGCGGCCGCGACGGCCTGACTGCTGACGGAGAGGCCGATCACGGATACGACGTTGCGATCAATGAGCGGATCCGCCTCGATGAAGGCTGCGCCTGCAATGAGGATGGCCAGGCCCGCGAGCAAGCTGCCAATCGTATTGAGCTTCGACAGGCGCGGGATCGCGCGGGCCGGCTTCGAATCCTGTGATGACACCCCAATCTCCCAAACCCGTCCGACCATCAGAAACCGGGGCGGGTTCCTGCCGCGGGCGGGTAAAACCCTACTGTAAGGGCGCCCGGGCCCCCGGTCTATGGTTTTGCAACCACAGCGGGCGGCATTCTCGGCGATGGAACCGCGGAGATGAGTTATCCTCCGCCGAAGGTTGAAGACGGCAACTCGTTGGATTGGGACAGCCGTGGTAGTCAAAAGCAACTAGCCATACGCGCTCGCAATATCGCTTTGCCGCGCGAATTCACATTTTGGTTTGAGCGGAATGGTCGGCGAAGCTGCCGGGTGGTGCGGCAGAGTGGGCTGGTCGTCACGGTCGACTTTTGCGGTTCTTGATCCAGCGGCCAAGAGAATAGTGACGATTAAGGTGCTCAGGCCGCCTCGCTGGCGGCCCTTTGATATCGGTTTTGTTAAATACTCCGGGCTACCATTGTCAGGCTATGGGGAAGCCTGTCACCAGCGAGCGCCGCAGATTCGCGAGGCATCGAGTGGGTGTGCCCGGTGCTGTTTTGATGGCCGATGGACGCTCTCTGCCATGCGAGGTCATGGACATCTCGCTCAGCGGCGCCCGCGTGACCTCGGCCGTTGACCTCCCCGACACCTTCAATCTGCGCATCAGACCCTCCGCAACCGGTCTTGTCTGCCAAGTGCTCTGGCGGAGGGGCGCCGTCGTCGGGGTCAGTTTCACCTCGCGCGCCAATCCCGACGAGCATGCCCCGGGCGTGCAGAATCACACCTGAGCGACACTAGGCCTTGCAGCGCGGTCATACTTGCTGCGAGCGCGGCATTTTCCTATCGTTCACCCGATTTTGCCGGAAAGAGGCCCCGGGACATTGCGAGCTTTGCGAAGCAGCCTGCGCCTGTGCGCCGAAATGGCAGATGCCGTCAATCACCTGTCGGCCCCGGTCAAAGTCGCCATCGCAGTCGCCATGGCCGCGGAGGTGGCCCTGATCGTCGGTTGGCACCCGGGCAAGACCGACGCCCCTGCGCCTTCTCCAATTCTCGCCGCACAGCGCGAACAAGCCCCAATAGTCGACCAAAAGGTACTGGATCGGGTGCAAGCACCTGAGCCGGACCCCAACCGGCTCATCACGATCGAGGATCCGGAGGTTGGCCCGGATGGCTCGATCAAAAGCGGTGACGCTCCGTTTTTCCTCGCTGAAATCCAGCGTTTCACGTCCAAGGACGTTTGCACCCGCGTCTCGGGGGAACGATGGGCGTGTGGCCTCCATGCTTATGCTACGCTGAGGAATTCGGTCGCCCACAAGCGAATTCAATGTACGCCACCTGTGGGGTCCGCCCCCGATCTGACGGCCTCATGCCGCCTGGACGGGCTTAATCTATCGATGCTGCTCGTACGAGATGGATTGGCCCGGGTACGAGAAGGGATCGACGATCAACAGCTCCTTCGGGCACAAGCCGAAGCCAGATTGAAGCGCGTTGGGATATGGGACCAGTGATTATTCGAGGTCTCCCGCGCGCACAATTACAATAAGAGTTGGGGATATCAAACATTCTCAGACGATTATGTTCTATACGATTCAGGACTTTCGAGAAAAGATCGCTGCCTGTTGTTCGAGTTTCCCGGGACTACTCCTCCCCCTTGCCTTGCCGCGCTCTTTCGAGCGCGGCATTTTTCTGATTTTTTTACGGGTACGCCGCACAATTCCCCATGCCCCCGTCACGGAAATATGTCGGGCGCGCCGATGCCGTCCGTCGGGTATTAGTGCACTGAAGCTGATCCAATTTGCCGGCTTGAGATCGCTTGCGGGTCGTCGATACGATTCGTTAGCGTGCGGCGTCTGCTGAATTTCCCCCGCGGCCGGCGGCGCGGGCATCGCCAGACTGCTAAACACCCCGCTCATATTCATCTGTGGCGACGTTGAGAGTGGCCTCCATCCGCGCCGCGCTCGCAAAGCCGCGGGCCTTCAAAGGTGTCGCCCGTCCGCGAACTGTGACGTCCGACGACGGTTCATCGCCTCTGAAGCCGGCCGCGGCGTATACTTCTTCCGACATCAGGACCTCGAATCCGAGGCTCTTGGTGAGATCCTGCAAGCGTGCAGCTACGTTGACCGGATCCCCTATGACGGTGAAGGATGCGTGCTCGCGATAACCAATATCGCCGGCGATTACGATACCGCTGTGGATACCGATGCCGAAGCGGAGCGGCTCGGGGAGATCGTGCACTAGCGCGCGATTGAGCTCGTCGATATTATGGGCGATCAGCACGGACGCGTGCACCGCCTCCCGGCAACCGGCGGCGTTGGTTCCGTTCAGGCCGAACAATGCCAGCAGGCCGTCGCCAAGAATCTGGTTCGGCTTCCCACCCGCGGCAACAACCCCACTGCTAACTGCGGTCAGAAAGCGGTTGATGATGAACACCGTGTCGTAGGGAAGACGGTGCTCGGCGAGCTTCGTTGAACCGCGCATGTCGACGAACATGATCACCACGTTGCGCTCTTCGCCAGCCTCCGGCTGGTTCCCGCGGTAGGCATACGCGACTGTTGCTTGAGGTGGCAGAAGGGGGACGAAGGTCAGATCCTGCTCCGGCCGAAGCTGACAAGCCAGCCGCACCGCTGTGCCCCCCCGCACGCGATCGAGAACCGCCTGTTCTGCGCTGCTCGGTTGCGGCAGATGGCCATGCTGGCCAAGCACCCGAATGCGGCAGGTGGAACAGCGGCCGCGGCCACCGCAAACATGCGCATGTGGGATGTTGTGGCGCAGGCTCGCCTCCAGCACGCTGAGACCGCGCGGTATGCGAACGAGGCGATCAGGATAAACGAGCGAAACGAGGCCGCGGCGCTGCTCGCGCCAGCGGCGCAGGACGCGGCCCGCGAACACGAGGCCGAATGCCGCCCCCAGCGCAACAAAGAACCAAGCACGGTACCAGATCAGTATCGCATTCTGCGCGGCGGTGCCGGCGCGCTCGGCCGACAGTCGCGCGGCCCGCCATGCTGCGTCCTGCGTGAGGATAAGAACGGTTTCTCCGCCCTGGTAATACCCAAGCAGCGCACATGCAGGCAACAGAACCGCGATTGCCAGAAGAATGGGCGACAGCTTGGGATAAACCGGTTTCAGACGTAGCCAAAAGTGGAGGCCGAGGCATCCATGAGTCCAAACGATCAGCAGCAGCACGGCCTGCACCGCACCGAGGAACGGCGAGTTTACCCAGAATTTATGAAGTTCGACCCCATAGTCCTTGTCGGTACCGAACAGGCTCAAGGACACGCGCGTTCCGATTACGTGATCGGCGAGAAGCAGCGGAATCGATAAACCGAGTACGAGTTGCACCGCTTCGGCGTACGTCCAGCGGAAGTGCCGTCGGTCGTAGAGCGCCCAAAACCCAAGCCCCATATGGGTCGCCATTGACACATAGAGTATGATCGCCCCCGGCGGGGTCTGCCAGATCCATTTCTGTATCGCGAGCCCCTTGTCCATCGCGGCCACCGAAATGTTGCCGAGCGAGTGATCGACAAAGTGGGTCGTCACATAGATGAACAGGACAAGCCCGGTCGCCAGCCGGATGCGCCGAAGACTTGGCCAACGCAGCGATCTCAAGCGTAATGGCCGACGCAGGGTGCCGGTCTCCGCTCCAGTCCTGGCACTCTCGGTCGGCGGCATCAAGTGGCAGCCATCAGCCGGCGCATGATGGCCTCGAACCGTACACCAGCTAGATGGATGTTCTCGATCACGGCTTCGGGCAATTCTTCTTCATCGTCGACGACCGGCTTACCATAACCGAAGCGGGCGACCGTGGTGCGCATTCGATCCGACAGGAAGAGCGCAAGCGCGCGATAGAACCGCGCTGCAAACCCCGAATCGGTTGCGAGCTTGTTCTGCAACTGCTGCCGGTCGACCGCCAGCAGGCTCGACGGTGCAGTCATCCGCACAGTCGCGCTGGGAGGCCGCTGGTCGATCAGGGACATTTCGCCGACCACTTCACCCGAGCCGAGATGCGCGATCTCGCGCTCGTCGTGAACGAACACCGCCGCATGGCCGGTTAGAAGGATGAACAAGTCGCGGATCGGTTCGTTCTGCCGGATCAGCACATCGCCGGCGGCGCAGTCGAGTCGGCGGCCAGACCGGGCCAGCCAGTCCACATCTTCGTCCGATAACTGGCCGAGCATGTAAAGTATCTTGCGCATCGCGGGGCTCCCTCAAAGGAACTGTCGGCGGGCAAAGGCCGCAAAGCGACCGTCGGTTTCCAGCAGAGCGTCGAACGTACCGCTTTCTACGATCCGGCCTGCTTCCAGGAAATGAATAACGTCGGCGTTACGCACGGTGCTTAGGCGATGCGCCACCACAATGCGCGTGATGCCGAGCCGCTCGACATTGCCGGTCACCTCTGCCTGCGCGCGATTGTCGAGCGCGCTGGTCGCTTCATCGAAGATTAGAATGCGGGGTTTGCCCGCGAGCGCGCGGGCAATCAGAAGCCGTTGGATTTGTCCGCCCGAGAAGGTTGGTACGCCTTCGTTAATAACCGTGTGCATGCCCATCGGGAGCGCCCGGATGTCGTCGGCAACCCCTGCAAGATCCGCCGCCGTCCACGCGTCCTCCGGCGTACCCGAATGCAGACCGAGAATGTTCTCATAGATCGAGCCGGCCAGCAGACGGCCGTTCTGGCGCACGATGCCAATCTGCCGGCGTACCGCCGCCCGGTCGAGACTGCCAAGTTCGCGGCCGTCGAACAGAACAGTGCCGGCTTGCGGCCGGTCGAAGCCTAGCAGAAGGTTGACGAGCGTCGACTTGCCGCAACCGCTCGGTCCAACCACCGCGACAAGGTGGCCGGGTTCGACCCGGAACGACACCTCCTGCAGGATCGGCGTCGCGCCGGGCGCATACGCGAAGGTTAGGGCACTCGCCTCGATAGCGCCGGCTAGCGTGCCTGGATCAGCTGCTGCCGGAGGGCTCTCGGGCGCCGTGTCGAGGATGAGCGCCGCGCGCCTGACCAGCGGCTGCATGCCAATCAATTGCATCGCCGCACGCGCCAGCCCTTCGCTCGCGAACAAAAAAGCCTCATAGATTCCTATGAAGGCAAAATAGGCACCGATCGTTAGCCGGTGCCCGCCCGCGGAAAAGCCGAGCACCGCAAAGACCGCCGCAAGCGCCAGCACGTCATAGCCGGACAGCAGACACTCGAAGGCAATGGTAGTTCGGCGCGACCGGAGCATGCGGCTGCGCATCGCCGCGGTATTGCGGGCCCAGTTCACGAATGCGCGCGATTCGGCGCCGAATGCCCGCAAAGTTGCGACGTTTTGAACGAGCTGCAGCGTCTGCGCGATGATGTTCGCCGTCATCACCTCGCCGATGTTGAGGGCGCGGAGTTGCGCAATTCCGGTCGCAATCGCGCCCGTCACCAACGCGGCGAACAAGCCGGCCGCCACTGTTCCCGCTCGCAGATCGTAGAACAAAAGGACGGCGAGGTTCGACAACCCGAACACCCCAGCCATCAGCGTATTCAACCCCATGCCAGTGATCAGCCGACGCATCTGCTCGACCGACAGAATGCGCATCGAGAGATCGGCGGAATTCAGCGATCGCAGCACTTTCGTCGGCAGCCGCAACACCCGGTCTACAATCCCGGCTTGAATGACCGATGACAGCTTTCCGTCGATCCGTAGGCGCGCCAGATCAGAGCTGATGTGGAGCAAAGCGTTGCAGAGGGTGAGGAGCGCCACTGCAGCGCCGAGCAGCAACGTTGGGCCGCGAAGCTGGCCGGGCACGAACTCGTCGATCAGCATGCCCATCGCCATCGGGAGCGCGATGCCTAGCAGAGAAGCCGCTAGTCCGGCAATGGCGACCGTCGCAATGTCGGCGCGGCAGAGTGCCAAGCCAACCACGGCGATCTCCCAGGTCCGCAGCTTCCGGCTCGGCAATGGCTGCAACAGGGCGAGCGCGTGACGCTCAAGGTCCGCGGCGAGCGCTGCGTCGACGAGCCGCGATGCCTCGCCGCGCGCCTCCATACGATAGCGCCCGAGCCAATCGGGAACCAGTGCGACCCACCGTCCATCGGAAAGCCGCTTGCCGGCAAGCGGGCCATGATCGCCGCGCGACCAGTCTGCCGTGAGCGCGACAACGCGGCTGCGCAAGCCCGCCGCCTCCACATAAGCCGGAAAGTCGAGCATGGATGCAAGCGTCGGCGCGAGCGTAAAGCCGCGCACTAGCTGCGTGACCACGAAAGCGTTATCGTCGCGCGCGACGGTGCCCTTTGCCGGCCGGTCGTCCAGCACTTCCGCAAGCCTGCGGGCGACGCCATCGAGATCGGCGGCCGTGAGCGCTTCGCGCTCCGCGACACGCTGGACCTCCAACGCGTGGGCCTGCGCCGCGCAATGATCGAGGACGTCTAACACCCCGCGATGAAAGGCGTCCAACGCATTCAGCCAGTCCTGATGCCGAACGAGCGCACACGTCAGGTCCGCCTGCGCGGCGCTGGTGCGCGTACGAAGCACCCAGGTCGAAGAGGTGACCGGGATTGGGCCGCGTTCGGGAGCGCCGATGCTCATGAAGCGGAGCGAAAGGTCTGGACTGGCAATCCACACCACACCGTGCGCGGCCGAGAGGGCTTCAGTGGCGGGGCCATCCGTCGCCGCCTCGGCGGCGACAATTGGATCGCCGACTTGCAGCCCGCGAATGTCAGGCCGCGAAGGCGTCATGCGGCTCAGACCTTCAGACAAACCTGAAATCCAGGCGTCGAGCGAGGTGATGAGCGGCCCGGCCAGCAGCGGATCGGCGGCAAGACTCAGGACATCGTGCGCGGGCGGCACACGCAGGATTGCGCCCTCCGGGGCCAAAGCGACCAGTCCGGCACTGCCGCCGAACAGCCAGGCACCCGTGCGCATCTCCGCCAGAAAACGCCGCCGCCCCGCAGAGACAGCGTAGATCTCAACGCGACCCGCGACGACTTCAAAGAACGGATCATGCAGCACAAGCCTGCCGCCCGCTGGCAGCGTCAATTCCGCGGTCACGGCCGCAATGGTCGGTAACCCTGCGAGGCTCAATTTTCCACCAGTTGTCGATACCGATCGCCGCGTTGCATTAGTTGCGCATGGGTGCCGCTTTCGACGACCCGACCAGTCTCCATGACCAGGATGAGATCGCAGTCGCGGACCGTACTCACGCGATGGGCGATGACGACGCAGGTGCAGCCGCGGCGGCGGACCGCATCCATCACGATCAATTCGGCTTCCGGATCAAGCGCGCTCGTTGCCTCATCGAGCACGAGGATTGCGGGATCGACTGCGAGCGCGCGCGCAATCGCCAGACGTTGCCGCTCGCCACCGCTCAAGTTTGCGCCCGCTTCCGTCAGTTGCGCCGCGTAGCCGCCGCTGCGCGCAGCGATGAAGCCGTGCGCGACGGCGTCGTGCGCGGCAGCGATGCGCCGCTCCTCAGGCAGGGTTCGGTCCCATAGGGTGATGTTCTCGGCTATCGTACCTTCGAACAGGCTTACGGACTGATCCACATAGGCGAGCGAACGTCGTAGAGCGGCGGTGTGCCATGCTTCGAGCGATACGCCGGCGATCTCCACGGTGCCGCTGCGTGGTCGTATAAGGCCGACCATGAGGCGCCCGAGGGTGGATTTGCCCGAACCCGAGCCGCCAACTATCGCCACGCGGGCGCCCGACGCGATCTCCAAGGAAAGATCGTCGATCAAGGGGCCGTCCAGCGCGGAGTAGCCGAAGGAGACGTTACGCAGCGTCAACGCCGCGCCTAATGGGGGATTTGCTCCTTCAGATGGCGCTTGCGGCACGGGGAGGCCGGTGCGGTATGCGACGATATCGTCAAGACGCTCGGCAAGGCCGCGCACCTGCTGCAACTGCCCCCCGACGCCCACCAGCGACAGCAAGGGCCCAGTGAAATTGCCCATCAGCAATTGGAAAGCGAGCAGCATGCCAATAGTGATGACGCCGTCCATGACGCGGAAACCGCCGACCACCAGTACCGCAACCGCGGTGAGCCCGATGACCGCCATGGAAAGGTTCGAGAGCAGAGTGGAACGGAACTGCGAATTCTGCTCGGCATCCACAACCTTCGCTAGATGCGCCGCCCACCGGGAGACGAACATGCCTTCGGTGCCGGAGGCACGGAAATCCTCCACCATGGCGACGCCCTGGATGGTGATGGCTTGCAGCTTAGCCTCATCGTGTACCATGCGGCGGCTGGCATTCTCGATGCCGCGCACCGACAACGACAGCACGAGCAGCGCCAGCAGCGAGCCGATCAGTACGACGAGTGTCAGAATGGGATCTAGGAAAAACAGCGCGATCCCATAAATCACGATCGCCACAAGACTGATCGCAACCGGCATCAGCGTTCCGGTTAGCAAGCCGGTCAGGCGGTCGACCAGCATGAAACGTCCCGCGATGTCGCCCGCAAACCGCTGCGCGAAAAAGCTGAGCGGCAGGTGCAGCACCGCCCACATCTGGCGGGAGACTAGTGCGACCGACATGGCGGTCTGTGTTCGCAGCAGCGAAATCTGTTGCAGGTACGTGAGCAATGCCCGCAATGCGGCGACGCCGATCATACCGAGTAGCAAGGGCACGAGCCACGCTGCTTGCTGCTGCACCAGCACACCATCAACAAAGACACGCGAAAGCCCCGCCGAGAAAATGGTTGGGATCGCCGCGAGCGTGCCGGCAAGTGCCGCAAGTACAAGACCGCGGCGATAGCCCGACACGCGGCGGGCCAGGATTCCCGCAAGGCTCGGCCGCGCGCCTTCAGGCACGAAATCCGGACCGGCCGCGAACGCGAGCACGACACCGGTGAAGGCGTCGTCAAATTCCGCGCGGCCAACGACGCGCGGCCCAGTTGCTGGATCGTTGATCCGCACTGCCCCGTTTCGCATTAACGCATCGACCACGACGAAATGGTTGAAGTTCCAGAATACGATCAGCGGCAGCGGCAAGTCGGCAAGTTCGTCGATCTCTTTACTCAGGCCCTTGGCGACCATGCCTAAGCTCCGCGCGGCACGAAGCATGTTTGACGCCTTAGTGCCGTCGCGGGCGACACCGCAAAGGTCCCGCATCTCTTCGAGCGTCACCCAGCGTCCATACCACGCCAGTATCATCGCCAAGCAGGCCGCGCCGCATTCCACCGCCTCCTGCTGCATGATGGTCGGCACCGGCCGAGACATGCCGAAAGCCATAGCGCCCTCAGTTCCTTTCGCCGAACAAGCGGCGGGTAGCCGGCAACAGCAGCGTCAATAATGGCTGCAACCGTAGCGTAACGGCGGCATGACAGGGTGTGTCGGGCGTAAGCCGTTCCGCCGGGCCTCGCGAAGATGTCCAATGATAGGTGCTCGGCGTCGCGCGGTCTGAATCGAGTGCGGCCGTCACTTCAAGCACCGGACCTGCGGAAAGGAACATTTCGGCGAGTTCACGGCTCTTGAGCCTGCGCACCATCGCCTCGCGCGTCACAGGCACGGCGCCAACGGATGCGATCCGGCCGGTGATGCTGCCATATTGCTCCCGGGCGATGCCAACGGGCGCGACATCAGCCCGCATCCCGGCGCGAAGACGCTTGGCGTCATTGAGCGGAACATAGAGTGTCGCGACCAGCGGTTCGAAATCGGCCGCCGATGGTCGGATCAGGACGACATCGGTTCCCGCCGCGACGACATCGGCGGGATCGGCCATCACGTCCAGGACAACGCCGGCGACCGGCGCAAGCACATGCGCATCGCGCTCGAGTTGACGCTCGAGCGCCACGAGCCCATCCTCTGCTTTCCCGACAGCAGCTTTCAACGGCACTGAAGTTTCGCTCGCCGGCGCAAGAGCGTTCAAACGCGCTTGGGTGTCACGCACATCAGACTCGGCGGCCTCAATCTGGCGCCGCAGGTCGATTGGATCGAGGTCCACCACAACCTGGCCGGTGTCTACGTGATCGCCGGGCTTGACACGCAAAGCCGTGATACGACCGCCAGCACCGGTCACGGCACCGCGCAAAGCGACCGGGCTGAGCAAAAGGCCGTTCGTGTCGACCCGCACCGGGACCTCGATCAGCAAGCAAGCGGCGAGTCCCACACCGATCGCTATCGCAGCCGCGACCAGCAGTAGCCAGGAAGTCGGCCGTACAATGCGCGCGGCCACCTCCAAACGCTCTGGCGATGACATGCGCTCGAGCGCCGCCTCGCGGAACAGGCCGCGAGACGAGGAAGCCGGGGGGGCGCTCATGCTGGCCGCTCGTCCATCCGAAGCACCGCGGACTTACCAGCCGGAGAAAATGCTTTTGAATGCTCCGCCCACATCGTCCTTGAAAAAGTTGCCGACGTCCTTCTTGAAGAAGTTGGCGGTCTCGTTGGCCGCTTTCACCACGTTGTCCCCGACATCGTGCTGGAAGAATTTGCCAGTCTCGTTGGCCCCTTTCACCACATTGTCTCCGACGTCGTGCTGGAAGAATTTGCCAGTCTCGTTCGCCCCTTTCACCACATTGTCCCCGACATCGTGCTGGAAGAACTTGCCAGTCTCGTTCGCCCCTTTCACCACATTGTCCCCGACATCGTGCTGGAAGAATTTGCCAGTCTCGTTGGCCCCTTTCACCACATTGTCTCCGACGCCGTGCTGGAAGAATTTGCCAGTCTCATTGGCCCCTTTCACCACATTGTCCCCGACATCGTGCTGGAAGAACTTGCCAGTCTCATTGGCCCCTTTCACCACGTTGTCGCCAACGTCGTGCTGGACAAAATCGGCAGTCTTAAGTGCCGCGTTCTCGATGCCCTTGGTACTGACCGAGACATCCAGGTTGCCACCAAGGCCGCCGATGCCGAGGTCTAACTGGCCGCCCAATCCAATCGTGATCTTGTGATCGTCGTAGCCGGCATGCGCATTCCCCCCGACACCGATTGCGCCCGGCGAGGTGAACGTACCGGACGCTTGCGCGCCGACGCCGTGTCCGTCAAAGCCGATCTTCTCGGTTGCGGTCGCCCCCGCCCCTGCAATGGCATTGGCGCCATAGCCGAGACCGCCCTTGCCGATCTGCGCGTGCGCTTCCGCCGCCGCGGTTGCGCCCACATTGACAGTTGTCGATTGATTGCCGTCGAACCCGTTATTGATACTTCCTTGATGGTGCTGCTCGATGCTTACTGCGGCATTGGCCGCGCCCTGGGCGTTCGCTTTGAGGGTGCCGGCCCCGAGGCCGGCACCGGCGGCGCCAATCACATTTGCATGTGCGCTGAGTGAGGCTTCCTTGCCTAAGTGCAGGGTCTCTGACGCGTTCGCCCCCGCCTGCGCGCCAACACCGAGCGGTCCCGCATGCGCGCCCGCGTAGGCGCCGGTTCTTGAATCGAGCGAGACGTCGTGGCCGAGATTAACGCTGTTTTGGGCGCCCGCGCTGGCGTCGGCGCCAACGCTGTGACCGGTATTGTAGGCTGACGCACGCGCGCCCGGGTCGACCTGTTCGGGCGCTTGCGTGGCGAACCTCTGCAGCCCGGCCACCGCGTCCTTATTGTGTTGCTTGGCGTCTGCGCCCGCAACATCACCAAGCCCCTTCGTAATGCTGAAGCCGTGCGAGCCCGGTGTCGCGTGTGGCGTTTCGGCCGCGGGTGGCTGTACCGAAGCATGCGAGGCATGGTCCGCAGCCGGATGAGCCGCCGGACTCACCGGCGTTGATAGCGCTACCGCGCTATCAAGTTCAGCGCCTGAATCCTGGAGCGGCGGAGCCCCCGCGTGCTGCACCGGATGCGCCCCCTCGGGTGGGCCTGACTGCGCCGTGACGGGCTGCGCGATCAGGTGCCACGGAGCGACGGGCTGCGGGGTCGGATGCTGAGGAGGGGCCGCCGCGATGTGCGCGGCCCCCGGCGGCGCAATCGGATGCTGTGATGCCTCCGCGGCGATCTGCGGAGCGCCGGGCTGAGCGGTTGCGTGCTGTGGCGCCGGCACAGCAACGTGCGGAGCCATGGGCTGCGCCATCGGATGTTGCGGTGCCTCCGTGGCAATTTGCGCGGCCGCGGGCTGCGCGATCAGGTGCCATGGAGCTACAGGCTGCGGGGTCGGGTGCTGAGGCAGCGGCGCTGAGGTGTGCGGAACCACCGGCTGTGATGCCTCCGCGGCGAAATGCGGAGCCGCCGGCTGTGGGG
>Ga0164242_10006845_pt1 | contig 12511 bp, 11 predicted proteins | sample OricomgcompostMG_FD_108783 | JGI IMG/M metagenome (GOLD analysis project Ga0164242, IMG submission 108783) | Miracle-Growth compost microbial communities from Emeryville, California, USA - Original compost - Miracle growth compost (MG) ... | reverse complement strand
GTCTTCCAGACGCTCGGCGAAGAGCGGATCAACATCGAGATGATCTCCACCTCGCCGATCAAGATCAGCTGCGTCATCGCCGCCGACCGGGTGACCGACGCGGTCAACGCGCTGCACACCGCCTTCGAGCTCGGCGCCGACGCGATCCGGCCCGAAGACGACACGACCACCACGGTCGCCTAGGCCCGGCGGAGAGATGGCGGGCGACGGCTACAGGGTCGGGGTGATGGGCGCGACCGGCGCGGTCGGGACGACGATCCTGGCGGCGCTCCACGAACGGGGCTTCCCGGCGAGCGAGGTCGTCGCCTTTGCCTCGGAGCGCTCGGTGGGCAAAGAGCTCGAGTGGGGCGGCGGCACGCTGACCGTGCAGGGGCTGAGCGAGGAGTCGATCCAGGGCTTCGACGTGATCCTCTCCTCGCCCGGCGGCAAGGTCAGCTCCGAATGGTCGCCGCGTTTCGCCGCGGCGGGGGCGACGGTGGTCGACAACACCAGCTTCTGGCGGATGTACGAGGACGTGCCGCTGGTCGTGGCCGGGGTCAACGACGAGGCGGCCGAGCACCACAAAGGCATCGTCGCCAACCCGAACTGCACGACGATGGTGATGATGATGGCGCTGGCGCCGATCCACCGGGCGGTCGGGCTGGAGCGCTTCGTCGTCTCCAGCTACCAGGCCGTCTCGGGGACGGGACAGAAGGCGATCGAAGAGCTGCGCGCGCAGGCGAAGGCGATCCTCGCCGGCGAGGAGCCGCCGCCGCTGGCCGTCTACCCGCATCAGATCGCCTTCAACGTGATCCCCCAGGTGGAGACCTTCAAGGACGGCGACGACTACACGACCGAGGAGCGCAAGGTGATGGCCGAGACGCGCAAGATCCTCGGCGTCGGCGAGGAGGTCGGCATCTCCGCGACCTGCGCCCGCGTGCCGGTCTTCGTCGGCCACGGCGAGTCGATCAACCTGCAGACCAAAGAGGACCTCAGCCCCGACGACTGCCGCTCCCTCCTGCGCGGGGCCGCCGGCGTCCAGGTCGTCGACGACCCCGCCGCAGCCGGCTACCCGACCTCGATCGCCTCGGCGGGCCAGGACGACGTGCTCGTCGGCAGAATTCGCCGCGACCCGTCCCAGCCGCGCACCCTGAACCTCTGGACCTCCGGCGACAACCTTCGCAAGGGCGCCGCCACCAACGCCGTCCAGGTGGCCGAGCTCCTGGTCGAGCGCGGCTGGCTCCAGACCCAGCGCTGAGCCCCCTCCACGCTTAACCCGAAAGTTCCACTTCCGCGCACCACACGCGCGCTTTTCCTCTTTACGCTCGATCAGTGAGCGTGATGGAAGACGAGCGGACCGACAAACGCATCGATGACCTCGCCGGCCGCGTCGGTCGCTTCGAAGGAAACGTCAAAGGGCGGTTTGACCAGGTAGACGAACGCTTCGATCGGTTCGAAGGAAGCGTCAAGGAACGGTTCGACCAGGTAGACCAGCGCTTCGACCGATTCGAAGGCGAGGTCAAAGACCGGTTCGATCGATTCGACGGGGTGGTCAAAGACCGGTTCGGTCGGTTCGAAGGGGATGTCAAAGACCGCTTCGATCGGTTTGAAGGCGACGTGAAAGTCAGCTTCGCCAAAGTCGAAGCCGGCTCCAAAGATCTGGGCAAGAAGATCGACAAGATGACCCATCTGTTGACGAGCGGGCTCGTCACGGTCGTCGCTGCCGTGATCATCAAAGTCTTCTTCAGTTGACCGCCCACGTCGCTTAACCGAAACGTTCCACTTTTGCCTACCACGCGTGCGGACTTTTTTCCTAGCCTCGATCGCATGACCGACAACTGGGAAATGAAGGCATTGGAGAGACGAATCGAGGAGCTCGAGAGAGGCAACCGCAGCCGACATGACTTTTGGCTGGGGTTCTGGTTTTACGTGATGATCGCCGTGTTATGGGCGGAGATCGGCGCGTCGATCGCGCTGGCAATTTCAGGCCACCACAGTTAGGACCGCTATTCGCGGTCGAGGCAGACCGTCAGCTGCGCGGGATATGGAGGCGGTGGGCGCGGTGGATCGCGTCGGCCGTCTCCCCGGGCACGCGGGCGGTGGCGGCGAACTCGGGCCAGCGGGTGACGGCGGCGGTGACCTGGTCGGTGATCCGGCGGGCGGCGCCGCGCTTGAGGCCGGCGGTCGACGCGGTGGCCTCGAGGTCGGCCATCGTGAAGCCGTCGCGCTTGCCGTTGATCGACATCTGGTGGACGCGGGTCCAGCGGCCTTCGGGGTTGAAGGAGTAGACGACGTCGAAGGCGGGGGAGAGGGACCATTCGCCGCGGCGGTTCATCAGGAAGGAGATGTTCTTCACGTGGTCGTCCTGGTTGCGGGCGACGACGTTGAAGACCATGCGGCGGAACTGTTCTTCGGCCGCCTCGGCGGACAGGCCGAGGCGGCGGATGACGCCGAAGGCCTGCTCGTAGGAGTGCGCTTCGCCGAGCTCGAAATCGAGGTGCTCTAGCGCCGCCAGCGACTGCATGTGGAGCTTGTCGCCGTCGGCCGTGCGGTCGAAGCGGCGGGTCATGAAGTGGCGGCGGTCGCCCTCCTCGAGCAGTCTGCACTCGGTCATCTCGATCCCGGCGGCGTGGGCCATCTCGGAATAGGCCCACTCGATCGCCCCGTATCCGCGTGAGCGGCCGAGGTCGCGGCTGGTGTCGTCGACGCCGTCGAACTTGAGGATCCAGTACTCGAAGCCCGCGGGCACGTCGACCTGCCCCGAGCGCACTTCTTCGGTCTCGGGGTTCCAGGCGATCAGCGCCTTCGGGCGGGCACCGCCGGCGGAGGTGCCGACGCGGAGGATCTCTTCCATCGCCCGGTGCTTGTCGGGCGCGGCGAGGGACTCGGAGAGGTCGGCGCGGCGGGCGAGGACTTCGCCGGCGAGGTCGACCAGGGCGGCGAGGTCGAGCTCATCGTCGATCGTCGGGTCGGGGCCGAGTGCGGGGACGAACTCGAGCGCGCCCATCCCGCGCATGCCGACGTAACAGAGGCGCTCGACCGCGTCGAAGCTGCCGGGGGCGCGGCCCTGCTCGGCGAGCCAGGCGTCGATCAGCGCGTTGCCGAAGCGGTCGGGGAGCGAGTCGGCGACCAACCCGGGCAGCCCGTCGAACGAGGTTTTCGCGAGTTCGGGGAAGCGGTAGATGCGCCCCGGCGTCGCGGGCATCCGCAGCGGGGAGAGCTCGATCCCGGCGGCGGCGAATTCCGGCTCGTACTCGAACGAGGCGGTGCTCTCGCCGGCGGCCAGCGAGACCGCGCCGATCTCCGTCCCCCAGAGCTGGACCGCGGCGACCGTCATTTTTCGTCACCCCAGCGCCACTCGGCGGGGGGCTGCTCCCGGGTCCCCGAGCCGCGGGCTCTGGTCCGGCGTTGACGCTCGCCGCGCGCCTCGGCGAGCGGGCTCTTCTCGATGTCCGGCACCAGGGTGTCGAGGTTGTCGAGGTCGAGGGCGCGCAGAACCCGCAGGAGGGTGACGATCGTCCCCGACCGCCCTTCCTCGAGGCGCTGCAGCGTCGCCTTGCCGATCCCGGCACGGAGCGCGAGAGCCTCCTGGCTTTCGTTGCGGTTCAGCCGCAGGGCGCGGAGCCGCGAACCAAGTTGCTCTCGGAGAGCTTTGTCGCTGGGCTCAGATTGCTTCGGCATAGTGCATCACTATTGATGCACTATAGGCCATCTCGGGCCTTAACGCCTCAATTTTGAGGCGTTAAGAAGGGAGCGATAACTACTGGGCGAGGGCGGCGAGCCGGCGCCCGCTCGGCACGCGGACGCCCTGGCCGAGCGGTTCAAGCTCGCCGTTGCGCTTCAGCCGGTTGATCGTCGCGGAGACGACGGTGCGCTTGACGCCGGTGCGCTCGGCGATTTCGGTGGCGGTGACGCCGGGGTCCTGGAGGACCGCTTCGATGATCCGCTGCTTGTTGGCGCCCTGGGGGGCGCGGCCGTCGCGGCCCGGTTTGGTGCCGCGGCGGGAGCGGCGGATCGGCTGGCGCGACGTCGCGTCGGCGTCGATGCCGGCCTGGGCGAGCAGCGCCACGAGGCCGTCGGGCGCGTTGCCCTCGCCGCCCCGGGTCACTTCCTCGCCTTCGAGCAAGGAGAGGATTCCCTGGAGCTGCTCAAGCTCGTCGATGACCGGCCGCAGCTCGCGGATCCGCTCTTCGACCGTCTTACGAATCTGCTCGACCGCTGGACTCATCGTCTGCGCCGCGATTATGAGGGATCTGCGCCGAGAATGCTTCAAATGTTCACGGGATTAACACAATTATGCGGTCGAATAACTCTTGGGCAAAACACATTCACCCAAACCTCGCGGCCGGTCGAGGCCGAGCCGGCGAGGATGAAACGCGGCGGCCCGCTGCGGCCGCCTTCGACCTACCTACCCGCCGCCGCGGCTTCGATGCGCCGCTTGCAGGCGGAATTCAAGACCCCGAGGCTGCAATCGACGTAAGCCGGGCCGGCGCGTCGGCCCTTGCGGTCGAGGGGGACGACCACCGCGGGAGCGCCGGGCTCGCCCGCCGTCCCGTGGACCGGGCCGAGGTCGACGACGAACCAGCCGTCACCGGCCGGGAACCCCGCGTCGGTCGCCGCTCCCCGGTCGACCGGGGAGCGGACGGCGTGCGAGGCCTGGGAGCGCCCAGCCTGGGAGTGACCATCGTCGAGCGAGGCCGAGACATGGGCGACCCCGGCGCCGGAGACGCCGAAGACGTAGCGACGGCCGCCGGCGACGGCGCTCCCGGCCCGCACCTGTCCGCGCTCCGGAGCGGCGCCGCAGTTGCCACTGAGTTCGCCGCCGCGGGGCACGAAGACGGTGCAGAGCCGCCCTTCGTCGCGGTAGGCGGAGAAGCTCCAGGCGTGGTCGCCGGCGCGGCCGAGCACGGTCGGGGCGGTGTGCGCCTGGTCGCCGGAGCCACCGCCGTTCAGCGCGGCGAAGGCGACCCCGCCGATCAGGCAGACGAGCAGCAGGACGATCGCCGCGCGGCGGCCGACCCGACGCGCCTGGGCGCCGCGCTCGCGGGTCACCCGTGTGGGGGTTGCCGGGAGGCGGCGACGGGGAGCGTGGCCGGCCGCGGCGGGTGCCGCGCGGGTCACCCCCTGGTCCTCCTTCTCGCCCGCCCAGGCGGCGCTCACCATCGCCTCGAACTCCGCTCCGAGCTCGTCGAGGATTGGCAGGTCGGCGTTGCGCGGGGTCACGGCAGCTCCTGTCCCTGGCCTTCGAGCATCCCGCGCAAGGTCCGCATCGCCCGCGTCACCCGCGTCCGCGTCCCCGAGGCGGTCAGCCCCAGTCGCGCCGCGACCTCCGAGTACGGCAGGCCCTCGACCACCCGCAGGCGGACCGCTTCGCGCTGGTCTTCGGGCAGCCGGTCGAGGCTGCGGACGACGGCGTCGCGGATCCCCTGCGAGGAGGCCAGGTCCTCGATCCGTTCGATCTCCTTGTCGGTAAGCGAGCGGCGCTCACGCCCCAGCCGCCGCGCCCAGCGGCGCGCCGACTCGTCGCGGCGCTCGTATTCGCGAAGCACGCTCTGGGCGATCGACCAGAGCCAGCCGGAGAGGGCCTCGTCGCCTTCCCCCCGGAATTGGGCGCGGCGCTCGAGGGCGATGGTGAAGCAGTCGCTCATCAGGTCAACCGCGACCTCGGGGTCGTCGACGCGGCGCTGGAAGAAGACCAGCAGGGGGCGCGCCGAACGTTCGTAGAGGCGCGTCAGGTCTGCCGGGTCCAGGCTCATCGACGCAAGCGGCCTGCCGAGCCGCCGCGCCCCGATCGGGTCACGTGTCGTGGTCGCGATCGGGCTCGCGCTCCGGGATCTCGATCTCATCCAGTTCGTAATGGGAGACCGTGGACAGCACCGCGTCGAGGGCGACCCCGGAGAGGGTCTCGTGCTCGAGCAGGGCGTGCGCGGTCTCCTGCACCGAGCTCCAGTTGCCGCGCAGGACGAAGAGGGCCCGCTCCTTCGCCTCTTCGACCAGGCGCTCGGTCTCGTCGTCGATCGTGTCGAGCGTCTGCGGCCCGACCGAGCCCATGTCCTGCAGGGCGGCGCCGAGGAAGACCTCGCCACCCGCCTCGCCGATCGTCACCGGGCCGAGCTTCTCGCTCATGCCGAAGGAGGTGACCATCTGGCGAGCCAGTTTGGTCGCCGCGTGGAGGTCGTCGGAGGAGCCGGTCGAGCCGTGGCCGAACTCGGCCCACTCGGCGGCGGTGCCGGCCAGGATCGCGACCAGGTGTCGTTCGAGGTCGGGCTGGGAGTGGATCGTCGCGTCCTTGTCGGTGAGCATGTCGGCGGAGGTGCCGAGCTGGCGGCCGCGGGCGACGATCGAGAGTTTCTGGGCCGAGACGACCTGGCCGATCGAGCGGGTGGCGACGGCGTGGCCGGACTCGTGGACGGCGATCCGCCAGCGCTCTTCCTCGGTCAGCACGTGCGTTTTTTTCGCCGGCCCGGCGACTACCCGGTCGATCGCCTCCTCGAGGGTCGGCTGGTCGATCTCGGCGTAGCCTTCGCGGACCGAGAGCAGCGCCGCCTCGTTGACCAGGTTGGCGAGCTCGGCGCCGGAGAACCCGGGGCAGAGTTTGGCGATCTCGTAGAGGTCGACGCCGTCGGCGAAGTGACGCCCTTTCGAGTGCAGCTCGAGGATCTCGAAGCGGCCGTGGACGTCGGGGACGTCGACGACCACCTGGCGGTCGAAGCGGCCCGGGCGCAGGAGCGCGGGGTCGAGGATGTCGGGGCGGTTGGTGGCGCCCATCACGCAGACGCCGGCGTCGCCGCCGAAGCCGTCCATCTCGACCAGCAGCTGGTTCAGGGTCTGCTCGCGCTCGTCGTTGCCCTGCCCGACGCCGGCGCCGCGCTTGCGCCCGGCGGCGTCGAGCTCGTCGATGAAGATGATCGCCGGGGCCTGTTTGCGGGCTTTGGCGAAGAGGTCGCGGATGCGGGCCGCGCCGACGCCGACCAGGGACTCGACGAACTCGGCGCCCGAGGCGGAGAAGAAGGCGGCGTCGGCCTCGCCCGCGGTGGCGCGGGCGAGCAGCGTCTTGCCGGTCCCCGGAGGGCCGACCAGGAGGACGCCCTTCGGCGCCGCGGCGCCCATCGCCCGGTATTTGGTCGGGTCCTCGAGGAAGTCGCGGATCTCTTTCAGCTCTGCGAGTGCTTCGCCGGCGCCCGCGACCGAGTCGAAGGTGATCGGCGCTTTCTGCCCTTTCTTGCGGCGTTTGCCTTTGCCGCCGAAGGCGGAGAAGGCGCCGATCCCCGAGGAGCCGTCCCCGCTCTGGCGCATGAAGAAGCTGAACAGGCAGACGAGGAGGAGGATCGGGATCAGGAACTGGACGACGATCACCCGCTCGGACTTGCCACTCTGCGGGTTGAATTCGACGATCGCGCCGTGATTGCCGAGCAGGTTGAGAAGGTTCTGGGTGGTGCTGCCGTCGCTCGGGTAGTCGGCGTAGAGCTGGATCCCGGTGTCGGTGGTGACGACCACCTGGTGGTCGTAGTCGAGCAGTTCGGCTTCCCGGACCCGTGAGGCTTTCGCCAGCTTTTCGACCGTCGAGAGGGGCACGTTGCGGCCGGTGCCTTCGGCGCCGAGCGAGCCGATGAGAGTGAAGAAGAGGACCAAGAGGACGATCGAGGCGATCAACAAGAAGGTCGAGAGCAGATCGCGGGCGAGGAATTTGCCGATCGGGGCGAAGAAGCCACGAACGCGTTCGAGCCCACGCTGTCCCAGCGAGGGTCGGTCCTGGTTGGTCAGGCGAGGGTTGGACATAGGTAGGGGCGCGCCTCCTGAGCTGGCCGGTTGAGTGCGGGACGATCCAACTTCGGTGTCTCAAGCGTGTAAACAGATTGAGAACACGTGGCGTTTATTTTGGGATAAACGCCCGCACCGGTTTTGCGCGCCTTAGCGGGCAACGGGTGTTGCGGGGGAGACTCAGTTGCGCTCGACGCGCTGGGCGACCTCCTCGAGGTGATCCGCCGGGGCGGCGTGGCGGATCAGGCGGGCGAGGTTGCGCGTGCCGGGCGCGCCGACGCGGCGGCCTTCGTGGCGCAGGTTGGCCTGCCAGTGCGGGTCGCGCTGGATGCCGGCGACCCAGGAGCGCAGGGTGGCGAGTTCGGCGGCGTCGACTTCGGCGCGGGCGACGAGCGCGATCCAGGCGCGCGGCCGCGGCGTGGGGAGGGGCCAGCCGAGCCGGTGCAGGCGCTCGCCGCGCAGCGCCGGGCGGCCGGCCAGGACGGCCCCGTCGGCGCCCGCCGCGGCCCCGTGGGCGGCGTCGGCTCCGGACTGGTAGACGGTGAAGTGGACTTCGCCGTCGACGCCGGCGCCCGCCACGAGGGCGGCCAGCTGATCGCGGGAGAAGGTGTCGTCGTCGATGCCGAAGAGCTGTTCGCCCGGCGCGGCGCGGAGCGAGGCGACCAGCTCGGAGTCGCTCCTGATCGGCGACCGGCGTTCGACCGCGACTTCGATCGGGTCGCTGGCGAGCATCCCGATCGGCCTCGCCCGGCGCAGCAGGGCGCGGGCGAGCGCCGCTTCTTCGGCCGCCCCGGGGACCAGCGTTTCGTGGCGGTCGTGGGCGAGGTCGGCGAGCGTCGTCGAGGTGATCGCCAGCACCTGGCCGTGGCCGCCGTGGCGACGGGAGAGGAAGGAGATCAGCGCCCGGGCGGAGCCGCCGGGGATCGTCTTGACCACCGTGGTGTGGTTGCCGAGGTCGAGCCCGGCGGCCGCGCCGGTCAGCACCGCGCCGCTTTCGTCCCCCGCGTCGCTCGCCGGCACCCAGATCGTCACCGCCGCCCCGCGCACCGCCGCTGCCCCCTTCGGCGCCGAGAACGGCGAGCGCACGAAGTCGGCGACCACATAGCCGCCGAGAAGGACAAGAAGAACAAGCCAAAGCGCCCTGCCGAGACGCGACTCCCGCTTCATGGCCTCCAGCGTAGGCCGTTTTCGAGGAATTGACTCGCGCAATTCGTGAAGATCTTGAGTCTTTCGATCACCTTTCTGTTTACCTCGCCCCGTCCGTCTGCAACCCTTCAACAAGCCGTTTACGGGGGATCACACCGTGTTTACCAAGTGTTCCCGGTTTGTTCACATCTCCCCGACCAATCAAGGCGACCATCGCTTCCGAGGTCCCGCGGAGAAGGCCGCGGGACACAACCCATCAAGGAGGAAGCATGTCTGCTTTCAAGCAGAAGCTTGCGAGGCTCGGCGCGACCGCCGGCGTCCTCGCGGCTAGCACCGCTGCCTTTATGGCGGTCGGCGGCGTGACCGCCGGTAGTGCGCTGGCGACGCCCACGTGTGTCACCGGTGGTGGCAACCTCGGTGCTCAGGGCTCGACGCTTCAGCGTGAAGCGCAGCAGCTCTGGACCGGCCGTGAAGTACCGTCGGCCGTCGGTACCCCCCCGTACACCAAACTCACCGGTGGCTACGCCGAAAAATGTGCCGTCGCCGGCGATACCACGTTCAGCTACGCCGGCACCGGCAGCGGTGCGGCCCTGAACGCGTTCGCCATGAACGGTGCGGCGCTGAACAAGGAATTCGCCTACGTCGGCACCGACGAAGCGCCGACCGCCGCTCAGATCACTACCGCCACCAACACCACGGGCGTCGCGCCGCTGGTCATGCCGGTCGCCCAGACCTCGATCGCGGTCATCGCCAACATCCCCTCGCAGTGCGCCATCAGCGGTGGGCTCAAGTACGCCGACCTGAACAAGCTGTTCGCGGGGACGATCACCAAGTGGAGCCAGGTCTCCACGGTCGCCAACAAGGGCAACTGTGAAACCGAGGAGGCGGCCGAGGAAACCGCTTCCCCGGGCAGTGCCAAAATCACCCGCGTCGTCCGTTCCGATGGCTCGGGCACCTCGTACCAGTTCAAGAACTACCTCTCCGAGCTGGAAACCACGGAGGGTGCGGTCGGTCCCGGCAGCGTCAACGTCGGCAGCGGTTGCGTCACGCGGACCTGGGCACAGCTCCGCCCGAACGAAACCCCCGCGACCGGTGCGCCCAACACGTCCTGGCCCGAAAGCGCCTGCGATGCGGGTGTGACCGCCGTCTCGAAGCAGAGCGGCGGTGGTGGTGTCGCCGGGTTCGTCGCGGCCAACGCCAACACGATCGGTTACGCTGCCCTGCCGGACGCCGAGGCCAAAGGCGCCGGCTTGGTGTCGCTGCAGAACGAAGAAAGCGTGGCGCACGGTCCTCACTACGTCTCGCCCGTCGTCGGCACCCACGCCAACTGCTCGGAACGGTCCTACACCGTGCCGTCGGCCGGTCGCGACGAAGGCAGCAACACGGGCATCGGCGTCGACTGGTCCACCACCTTCGGGGCCAACCCCGAAATCGGTGGTTCTGAATTCCCGCTGTGCACGCTGACGTTCGACATCGCCTGGAACGGCTACGCGACCGCCGGCTACACCTCGGGTGCGACGGTCGGTTCCGCCGTCCATGACTACCTCGCCAACTACGTGCTCAGCACGGCCAGCGGCGAAGGCCAGAAGACCCTGAACACTCATTTCTACAACGAACTTCCGGAAGCGGAAGGCGAAGCGGAAAATGATGTTCTGGACGCTGCCAAGTTGACGGCGAGCCACATTCATTAGCTAGCTGGTGAATGATCGATCTGGCCTGTCTGCCAGATCGGAAGTGGGTCAGAGGAGGCCGGGCCTGAGAAGGCCCGGCCTCTTTCTCTTTACAGCAGTTACGTGGACCCATCGATGAGGCGGCGGCCGTTGGCAGATGGATTGGCCCCGGCTGTTTCCGAGGCAGTTGCGCGCCGATCCCGCCCAAGGCTAACCGCGAGTTTTCATTATGTTCACAACTGCTTCGCCGGCAGCGGCGAGCATGCGCGCCGTCTCGATTACGACAGAGAGAGGATCCGATTTGATTCGCGCTAGGCATTTCCCGGCTCTCCGCCCTCGGATGGCGGCGGCTGTGGCCTTTTTCTTGACCCTCACCTTCCTACTCGCCTCGGTGGGTCACGCTTCCGCGGGGGTCGCAGGGCAACGGGCAATCTGGGGAGAATTCGGCCCTCAATCGGGACATCTCGATGACCCCTTGTTCATGGGCGCAGACCCTGCGGATGGGAGCGTATTCGTAGGCGATTACCCGGGCCAGGGCGGTGAAATCCGGATTCAGAAGTTCTCTGAAACGGGGACGGTCGAAGGCGCCGCTACTCCGCTGCCCGGAGAAGGCTACGTCGGTATCGCGGTGGACCCGAATCCAATGCACGAAGCCGCGCGGGAAAGGTTCTACGTTCTCGAAGATCAAGTCGGGATCGACTCGAGGAACCCCTTGAAGGCCGTTGCCACCAAGATCCTCGGGTTCTCGACGAACCCTGTTGGTGGCAAGCTCGAAAAAGTTGTCGAACTCCCGGTTCCGGGCGTGGAACAGGCGAACACGCTTTTCGCTCCTCAGTCGGTGGATGTCAACCCGCAGACCGGGGAACTGGTCGTCCTTGCCGAAGACAGCACTGGCGCGGTCGTCCTGCAACGCATCAGCACCGCCGGTGCGGGCGCGGTCGGAGAAAGGTTCGTCGATACTTCCAGGGCGATCAAGGAACAGCACGCGATCGCGATCGATTCGCAGGGCAAGACCTACGTCATGAGTGCAGAAAGCAATGGCGCAGAAATTACCGCGCAGACGTTGGCGCCAGGCTTTACCGAAAGCTCGACGTTGGCGATATTGCCCGGATTCTCCGACGCGATTTCAAGTCGGTTTCTTGCCGTTGCGGCCACTGAATTTGGGTACAACTTTGGGCCACAAATAGCCGTGTCGGAAGCAGCGAACGGTGAAGACACGCTGTTCTGGAAGTCCACGGCGACCACGGGATCTGCCACCAAGGCAGGTAGTTACATCGTCCAGTCTTACGGTGTGGATGCCGAAGCACTGACGGGAGCGTTTGGCGCCGGGGCCGGAGAAGGCCTCTGCAAAATCCAGACGAAAAACGCGGCACTCGCCCCAGGGCCCGACGGCCGTGTCGTGGTCATGGACCGAGGCCAGGAAGTTGCTTTCGACGGCTCGCAGGAACCCAAGTGGTTCCCATTTGTGGCCAGCTTCGGCAGCGGTGGCAACGATTGCCCGTTTCCGGCAGCGGCCTTCAAGCTCGAAGCGCAGGGAAGCCCGATCACGGGAGCCGTCCAGGCTGGGACGCCCATCACGTTCAACGGCTCTGGATCGGAACTCAACAGCGGGACGCTCTCGCAGACGACGTGGAAAGTTGAAGGGCCCGAAGAATTCACGGAAACGGTGCCGGCCGTGAACGGCCTGACCGCGACTCCGGCCGGTCGTTTCGCGATGGAAGGGACCTACACCGTGAAGATGACGATTGAAACGAGCGCACCGGTGACGGGAGGGGCCGCGGCGGGGACGAAATTCTCCGCCCCTGTCCAGACCTTGCACGTGACGGCGAGTTCGCCTCCGCCGACCACCCACTCGCTGACCGTCACCACGGTCGGCACGGGCGCGGTGGAATGCGAGGAAGAAGGGGCGAGCTCCTTCACCGACTGCCAGCCCACCTACGAAGCCGGGAAACTGG
>Ga0164242_10006844_pt1 | contig 12511 bp, 9 predicted proteins | sample OricomgcompostMG_FD_108783 | JGI IMG/M metagenome (GOLD analysis project Ga0164242, IMG submission 108783) | Miracle-Growth compost microbial communities from Emeryville, California, USA - Original compost - Miracle growth compost (MG) ... | reverse complement strand
CAAGGCCGTCTACGGCGGAGGCGGCCGCGGCATGAAGATCGCCCGCGAGATGGGCGAGGTCGCCGAGCTGTACGACTCGGCCGTCCGTGAGGCGATCTCGGCGTTCGGCCGCGGCGAGTGCTTCGTCGAGCGCTACCTGGACCGGTCCCGCCACGTCGAGGCGCAGGTGCTCGCCGACACGCACGGCAACGTCATCGTGGTCGGCACGCGCGACTGCTCGCTGCAGCGCCGTAACCAGAAGCTGGTCGAGGAGGCTCCGGCGCCCTACCTGACCGACGAGCAGCGCGCGCGCATCCACGAGAGCGCGAAGGCGATCTGCAAGGAGGCCGGCTACTACGGCGCCGGCACCGTCGAATACCTGGTCGGCAACGACGGCGTCATCAGCTTCCTCGAGGTGAACACGCGCCTGCAGGTCGAGCACCCGGTCACCGAGGAAACCAGCGGCATCGACCTGGTGCGCGAGCAGTTCCGCATCGCCGAGGGCGAGAAGCTTCGCTTCACCGAGGACCCGGCCCCGCGCGGGCACGCGTTCGAGTTCCGGATCAACGGCGAGGACCCCGGACGCAACTTCCTGCCCGCGCCGGGCACCGTCACCACCTACCGCGAACCGGCCGGCCCGGGCGTGCGCGTGGACTCCGGCATCGAGCCGATGTCGGTCATCGGCGGCGCGTTCGACTCACTGCTGGCCAAGCTGATCGTCACCGGCGAGAACCGCATCGAGGCGCTCGAGCGGGCCCGGCGGGCGCTGGACGAGATGGTCGTCGACGGCATGGCCACCGCGCTGCCGTTCCACCGCGCGGTCGTGCGTGATCCGGCGTTCGCCACCGACGACGACACCCCGTTCACGATCTTCACGCGCTGGATCGAGACCGAGTTCGACAACCAGATCCCGCCGTTCAGCGGCGCGGCCGAAGCCGACGACCAGGCCGCACCCCGCGAGACCGTCGTCGTCGAGGTCGGCGGCAAGCGGCTCGAGGTCTCGCTGCCCGCGGGCTTCGGTGCCGGGTCGGGCGGCGGCGGGGCGCGCAAGGCCGCCCCGAAGCGCTCGGCGGCGAAGAAGTCCGGTGCCGCGGCATCGGGTGACTCGCTGACCGCGCCGATGCAGGGCACGATCGTGAAGGTGGCCGTGAGCGACGGCGACGCGGTCGAGGCCGGTCAGACGATCGTGGTGCTCGAGGCGATGAAGATGGAGCAGCCGCTGACCGCGCACAAGGCCGGGACGATCGCGGGCCTCAGCGCCGAGGTCGGCGCCGTGGTCACGTCCGGATCGGTCATCTGCGAGATCAAGGACTGACGCTCCGGGCACAGGCTCGCGCGGCACGTCCCGTTGCGCGTCCCGTTGCGCGTGCCCGTTGATCTTGCGACAACGCCGGTGCTCCAAGACCTCGAATGTCGCAAGATCAGAATCGGCTCGGCCCCCGCACCAGGTCCCGTTGCGAGTCCCGTTGATCTTGCGACAACGGCGGTGCGCCAACACCGCGGATGTCGCAAGATCCAGATCCGCTCGGGCCCGCACCACGTCCCGTCGCGCGAGCCATTGATCTTGCGACAACGCCGGTGCTCCGACCCCGCGAACGTCGCAAGATCGAGGAGAGTGCGGCAACGGAACGATGAAGGGGCGGCGCCGGACCGGCGCCGCCCCTTCGCGTTGGTCGGAGTTACTTGACCCGGTGCGACACCGTCGCGGAGTACCGCTCGCTGAGCGTTCCGCCGTTGATCACGCGGGCCTGGACCTTGTACACGTGTCCCGACTTCAGGCCGCGCCACACGAACGTCGCGTTGCCGCCCGGTCCGGACAGCGCCGACCCGATCAGCTTGCGCTTGCCCGACGCGCTCACGGAGTAGAAGTTCACGTCGGCCTGCGCGAGCTTCGGATGCGTGTGCGCCACGATCCGCAGCACGTGCTTGGCGGTCGAGCTCAGCGTGAGCGTCGGCTTCTCGAAGCCCGTGATCTTCACGGTCGCGGTGGCCGACGGCTCGTCGGTGTCCTTCTGGCCGTTGCCGTTCGAGTCGGCGTACACCGTGATCGTGTCGGTGCCGGCGTGCCGGGCCGGGTAGCTGATCGTGGCCTTGCCGCTGCCGTTCGTGGCGGTCATGCCGCTCGCGCTGTTGGCACCGGTGACGGTGTAGCGGACGAGCGTGGTCGTCGTGACCGGCGCGCCCGTGCCGTTGGTCAGCAGCACACCGACGGTCTCGGTGCCGCCGACGTTCGTGCCCGACTTCGGCGTCAGCGTGACCTGGTGCGCACCGGCGCCGCCGGGTGCGGCCGACGACACCGTGTACGTCGCGGTTGCGTGGTTGTTGGTCGCGTTCGGGATGGCGCTGTCAGTGGCCGTCAGCGTGCCGGCGTCACCGTTGTTGGCGGTGGCCGGGATGCCGACGAGCACCGTGGCCGTGCCGTCGGCACCGGTCGTCACGCTCTGGCTCGTCGTGCCGTTGAGCGTTCCGACGCCGGTCACGGCGAAGGCGACGGTCTGGTTCGCGACCGGGTTGCCGAACGAGTCGGTGACGGTCGCGGTGAACGTCGCCGTCGAGCTCTGGGCGACGCTGGTGGTCGTCGGTGCGATCGTCAGCTGCGCCGCGGCCCCGACCGTGTAGACGCCGGTCGTGGAACCGGTGACCGCGGTCGTCGTGCCGGTCGGCACGGTCACCGTGACGGTCTGCGCGCCGACCTTCGTGCCGCCGACCCAGGCGGTGGCCTGGCCGTTGACGTCGGTCGTGGTGGTGTACGTGGTCGTGTTGGACGACGAGGTCACCGACGCGTTGCCGACGAATCCGGAGCTGACCGTGAACACCACGGTCTTGCCGGACAGGATCTCGCCGCGCTCGTTCTTGACGGTCGCGACCACCTCACCGGCCGGCCCGGTCGACACGACGTGCGAGCCGAGCGAGGACGGGCTGACGGCGACCGACGCCGGCGTCGTCGAGCCGAGCAGGTAGTTCACGGTCGCGGTCTTCGACCCGAGCGCGCTCGCGGACTGGTCGACGACGGTGATCGTGTCCTTGGTCGCGGTCGAGGTCGATGCGGCGGTGTCGGTGTACTGGATCGTCGCACTGCCGCTCGCACCCGTCGTCACGGTCGCGGTCTTGCCCGCGTTGCGGCTGCCCGAGCCGATCGAGTACGCGATGACCTGGCCGGCGACCGCGTGGCCGAACTGGTCGATCACCGTGCCGGTCAGCGTGACCGTGCTGCCCTTCGCGACGGTCTGCGTGGTCGGCGTGACCGTGAACGTCTTGGGCGCCGCGGTCTGGAACTGCACCGCGGCGTTGCTCGACTGCTTGCCGGTGCCGTCGACCGTCGCGTAGGCGATGACGTTGTTGCCGGCGGCGCTCGACGCGGGCGTGACGGTGATCGTCGCGTTGCCGTTGCCGTCGGTCGTGGCGGTCGCGAGCGAGTGCAGTGCGCCGCCGAGGTGGAACGTCACCACGACACCGGCGTAGGGGAACGGGCCCGTCGTCGACGGTGGCGTGGCGTTCTGGGCGAACACGTGCGTGACGTTCGCGGTGAAGCTCACCGAGTTCGTGCCGGCCGGTAGCACCTGGCTGGCCGGCGAGATCGACACACCGGACACCGCCCGGGACGGGTCGGTCGTCGGGTTGTCGTTCGCGGGCGTGAGCGCGCTGGTGAACTGCGCGTGCCCGGTTGCGGTCGGCTCACCGGAGTCGGGGCCGGTCGAGTGGCTGCCCAGCCCGGACGTGTGGTTCACCCAGAACTCGACGGTGTCGTTGGCGTTGGTCGTGCCACCCGAGCCGAGCACCGAGCCGATGACCTGACCGTCGCTGGACGTGACGCCGAACTGCGCCGGCGTCTCGGTCGTCGCGTTGGCGTCGGCACCGGCCGTGATCTCGTAGTACACGGTCGCGTTGGCGACCGGCTTGCCGAGGTTGTCCGTCGCAGACAGCGCGAACACCGCGCCCGTCCCGGCGTAGCCGTGCACGGTGGACGACTGCAGGTTCAGGTTGGTGACGTTGGCGTCGCCCGGCGCTCCGCCGGTGCCGCCGCCGCCCGAGGTCGCCAGCACCGACAGCTGCGAGTCGGCCGTGGCCGAGCCGCCGGCCGAGTGGATCGCGACCGTGCCAGCCACCGTCGACGCGACGCCGAACGTGACGCCGCCCTGGGCGTCGGTCGTGAACGTCACCGTGTCGGTCGCCGTGGTGCTGAAACCGACCGAGTTGCGCCGGCCGACGGTCGCACCCGTGCTGTCGGTGATCGTCAACGGGTTGGACGACAGCCGCGGCACGGTCTCGGTGGCGGTGACCGCGATCGAGGCACCCGAGAGCTTGTTGCCCGTCGCGTCCTTCACGAGCAGCGTGTACGTGGTCGACTGCCCGGTTCCCGCGACCCACTGCACCGGGGTCTGCTGGATCGAACCGACAGCGGCAGCCGCCGACGCCGCGCTCGTAGCGACGGTCGCCCCCGCGACCAGTGCGGCGACGGCCGTCAGGGCGCCGGCGCCCCTTCGGATCGCACGCGACGGAACGGCAATTCTGGTCATGAACATCCCCCCGGGTCGATGCGCGGCACGAGCAGTCTGCCAGCGCGTTGCGACTGCGCAACTCGGGATGCGCCCGTTCGGGAGGAATTGACCGGTTAGGGCGTTAGTCAGCCCTCACCATGCAACGGATCAGGTAAATACGGCGTTCAGCGCGCGTTGCGGCGCGCGGTGATCCGGTCGATCGCCGCGGCCCGCTGGCGGGCGATGTCACCCATCTCGCCGGCGCGACGGCGGACGTCCTCGACGGTGCTGCCCGGCGAGAAGACCATCGCCCAGCCGCCCGGATGCTCCAGCTCGGGCACCCGCTCGGCGAGCGCGGTCTGCTCGACGTGGTGCATGCCGGTGAAGTGATGGTCGTCGTCGACGACGGCGACGAGGACGTGCCCCTCGGGCACACCCGGCAGCGCGGCGACGATCACCTCGGCGTTGTCGGCGAAGATCGTCGCGATCTCGACGGTCTTCCCGGCGCGGATGCGCGCCTCGGGGGACAGATCACCGTGCATGGCCATGCGTCGTCACCTCTTCTATCGGATGTCCTAGACGAGGTCGTCGTGCAGCATCAGCTGCCGGGCGGCCTCGGCGATCGAGCCGGACAGCGACGGATAGACCCCGATCGTCCCGGCCAGGTCGGCCACGGTCAGGCTGCGCTGCACGGCGAGAGCGAGCGGGAAGATCAACTCGGACGCGTTCGGCGCGACCACGACGCCGCCGATGACGGCGCCGGTCGCCGGCCGGCAGTAGACCTTCACGAACCCGTCATCGAAACCACGCATCTTGGCCCGCGCATTCCCGGCGAGCGGCAGGGTGACGCTGCGTGCCGGGACGGTGCCGCTGGTGATCGCGGCGTAGCCGATGCCGACGGTGGCGATCTCGGGGTGGGTGAAGATGTTCGCGGCCACCGTCTTGAGCCGAAGCGGCGCGACGGCCTCGCCGAGCGCGTGCCACATGGCGATGCGTCCCTGCATGCCGGCGACCGACGCGAGCAGCAGCACGCCGGTGCAGTCGCCGGCTGCGTAGATGGACGGGACGTTCGTGCGCGACACCCGGTCGACCGCGATGTAGCCGTTCGCGTCGAGCGCGACGCCGGCGTTGTCGAGACCGAGCCCGGACGTGTTCGGCACCGAGCCGACGCACATCAGCGCGTGCGAGCCCTCGACCGTCCGCCCGTCCACCAGGTCGACGACGACGCCGCCACCGACGTTCTTCACCGCCGACGCGCGCGCCTGCTTGACCAGCGTGCCGCCGCGAGAGGTGAAGACCTGCTCGATGACCTCGGCGGCGTCGGGGTCCTCGCCGGGCAGGACGCGGTCGCGGCTGGACACCAGCGTGACCGGCACGCCCAGTTCGCTGTAGCCGCTGGCGAACTCGGCGCCGGTGACTCCGGAGCCGATCACGACCAGGTGCTCGGGCATCGCGTCGAAGTCGTAGACGTCGCGCCAGGACAGGATGCGCTCGTGGTCGGGCACCGCTGTGTCCAGCACACGGGGCGTGCCGCCGGTCGCGATGAGCACGACGTCGGCTTCGACACCGTCCACCACCGCGCCGGCGTCGTCGACCACCTCGAGGCGGTGCGTGCGCGCCGGCTGCTCGGCGGCGAACCGTCCCGACCCCGGCAGGACGGTCACGCCGACCGACAGCAGCCTGGCCTGGATGTCGAGGGACTGCTGCTGGGCGAGGTCCTTGATCCGCCGGTTGACGGTCGGCATGTCGACCTGGACGTCGGACGTCCCGGCCTCGACGCCGACCTTCGGGGCATCGCGCAGCGCGGTCACCCGGTCGCTGGTCGCGATCAGCGTCTTGCTCGGGACGCAGTCGGTGAGCACACACGCGCCGCCGAGACCGTCCCGGTCGATGACCGTCACCTGGGCGCCGAGCTGGGCGGCGACCAGTGCCGACTCGTAGCCGGCCGGGCCCCCGCCGATGATCGCAATACGGGTCACGGGACCGATTGTCCCCGATCCCGGCAGCGGCCCCCGGCCGCGAGGCCTTCCGGGTGGTCCGGGCCTCGGTACTCTGCCTGCAATGTCTGGCACGGGCGGTCTCTACGCGGCCTACGGATCGAACATGGATCCGGAGCAGATGCTCGAGCGCTGCCCGCACTCCCCCGCGGCCGGGACGGGCTGGCTGAGCGGGTGGCGGCTGACGTTCGGCGGCGAGGAGCACGGCTGGGACGGCGCGCTCGCGATGGTGGTGCCCGACCCGTCCAGCGCGGTCTTCGTCGCGCTCTACGACCTGTCCCCCTACGACCTGGCCGTCCTGAACTACTGGGAGGGCGCGGACGTCGGCCTGTACAACAAGGTGAAGCTGCGGGTCTCGACGCTCGACGGCGACGTCGTCGCGTGGGTCTACCTGCTGGACGGGTACGAGGGCGGTCTGCCGTCGGCGCGCTATCTCGGCCTGATCGCCGAAGCGGCCGAGGCGGCCGGTGCGCCGGACGAGTACGTGGCCGAGCTGCGCGCGCGTCCCTGCCGTTCCATCGACGACCCGCCGCTCGGTTAGGCGCGGCGCGGAAGACGGCGTCTAGTCGCCGCGGCCGACGGTCAGCGCGGCGGTGGCCAGGGCGACGGTGAAGCGGGTGCCGACACCGAGCGCGTCCTCGTCGATGTCGAACGTGCCCTGGTGCAGATCGAACGCGGCGGCGCCGGGACGCCGCACCCCGAGCCGGGCGAGCGCGCCCGGGATGCGGTCGAGGTACCAGGCGAAGTCCTCGCCCCCCATGCTCTGTTCGGTGGCGGCGAGTGCGTCCTCGCCCAGCGCGTCCAGGACGGCTGCGCGCTGCAGCGCGACCGACGTCGCGTCGTTGACGACGGGCGGAACTCCGCGGCGGTAGTCGATGCGCGCCGTGACGCCGGTGGGCGCGACGATCTGCTCGACGAGTTCACGGACGAGCGGTTCGGCCTGCCGGCTGGCGTCGCGGTCGAGCATGCGCAGCGTGCCGCCGAGCGTCCCGTTCATCGGGATCGCGTTCGCGGCCCGGCCCACCTGCACCGAGCCGAACACCATCGCGATCCCGGCACGCGGGTCGATCCGGCGCGAGAGCAGGCCGGGCAGCTGGGTGATGATCAGCCCGGCTGCATAAACCGGGTCGGCGGTGAGATGCGGACGGGACGTGTGCCCGCCCGGGCCCGACAGGGCGATGTCGATGTGGTCGCACGCCGCCGTGATCGGCCCGACCCGCACGCCGACCTGTCCGGTCTCGAGGCGCGGGTCGCAGTGCAACGCGAAGATCCGCTCGATGCCCTCGACCGCGCCAGACTCGACGACCGAGACCGCACCGCCGGGGACGGTCTCCTCGGCGGGCTGGAAGACCAGCCGCACCGGCGCGGGCAGGCCGGCCGCGGCCAACCGCTCGGCGGCCGCGACCAGGATCGCCGTGTGCGCGTCGTGCCCGCAGCCGTGGCACACGTGCTCGACGGTCAACCGGTACCGCACGTCCTTCTCGTCCTGCAGCGGCAGTGCGTCGATGTCCGCCCGCAGCGCGAGGCGCGGCGCGCCGGACGGGCCCACGTCGCACACGACACCCGTACCGGCGGGGAGCACGGTCGGCGCGAGGCCGAAGCCGCGCAGCGCCTCGACGATGCGCTCGGTCGTGCGGTGCTCGGCGTACGCGAGCTCGGGATGCTGGTGCAGGTCGCGCCGGAACGCGACGGCATCGAAGCCGGTCACCGTGTCGGCGCCGGTCACCGTGTCGGCGCCGGTCACGGGGCCAGCCGTTCGAGCACCCACGCGTCGCCGTCCCGCCGGAAGCGGAGCCGGTCGTGCAGCCGGTCCGGGCGCCCCTGCCAGAACTCCACGGCGTCCGGGACGATCCGGTAGCCGCCCCAGTTCGGCGGCGCCGGCACGTCCGCATCCGCGAAGCGGCGCTCGGTCGCGTGGTACAGCTCGTCCAGGACGGCCCGGGACGGTACGACCTCGGACTGCGGCGACGCCCACGCCCCGAGCTGCGAACCGCGCGGGCGCGACGCGAAGTACGCCTCGGTCTCGGCGCGCGACACCCGCTCGACCCGGCCACGCACCCGCGCCTGGCGCTCGTGGGCGAGCCAGGCGAACACCGCCTCGGCGTAGGGGTTGGCGTCGAGCGCGCGGCCCTTGGCCGAGTCGTAGTTGGTGAAGAACGTGACGCCGTGCTCGTCGATGCCCTTGGCGAGGACGGTCCGCACGGCGGGCCGTCCGTCGGCGTCGACCGTCGCCAGCTGGATCGCGTTCGCCTCGACCGAACCGAGATCGTCCACCGCCTGCCCGAACCAGTCGAGCAGCTGACCGAGCCAGGTCGGCGCGACCGTCGACTCGTCCAGCACGCCGCGCAGGTAGGTGCGTCGCATACCGGCCGGATCCGTCACGACCACCAATCCTGGCACTGCGCGATCCGCTCACGCAGCGGGGCCGCGGCAGCGACCCCACGCACACCCGCCGATAGGTCATCGGACCCTCCGGGCAGAATGGGCGCCAGGGGCGTGACCCGCCCCGGGAATCAGCACCGGATCCGCCGTCCGGACAACCGCGTCCGGACCACCCGATCGGAGTACGTCTATGGCTGACGACTACAGCCCCGGACTCGAAGGCGTCATCGCGTTCGAGACCGAGATCGCCGAACCCGACAAGGACGGTGGTGCGCTGCGCTACCGCGGCGTCGACATCGAAGACCTCGTCGGCCACGTGACGTTCGGCAACGTCTGGGCGCTGCTCGTCGACGGCAAGTTCGGCCCGGGCCTGCCGCCCGCCGAGCCGTTCCCGATCCCGGTGCACACCGGCGACGTCCGCGTCGACGTCCAGGCGGCGCTTGCCATGCTCGCCCCGGTCTGGGGTTACCGCCCGCTGCTGGACATCAGCGACGAGGAGGCCCGCGAGCAGCTCGCCCGCGCGGCCGTCATGGCGCTGTCCTACGCGGCGCAGTCGGCGCGCGGCCTGTCGACGCCGGCCGTCCCGCAGTCGCGCATCGACGAGTGCACGACGATCGTCGAGCGGTTCATGACGCGCTGGCGCGGCGACCCGGATCCGAACCACGTCAAGGCGGTCGACGCCTACTTCGTCTCCGCGGCCGAGCACGGCATGAACGCCTCGACGTTCACCGCGCGCGTCATCGCCTCGACCGGTGCCGACGTCGCCGCGTCGATGTCCGGCGCGATCGGCGCGATGAGCGGCCCGCTGCACGGCGGTGCGCCGGCCCGCGTGCTGCCGATGATCGAGCAGGTCGAGAAGGTGGGGGACGCCCGCAAGGTCGTCGTCGACATCCTCGACCGCCATGAGCGGCTGATGGGCTTCGGCCACCGCGTCTACCGCGCCGAGGACCCGCGCGCCCGCGTGCTGCGCCGCACCTGCAAGGAGCTCAACGCCGCCCGCTTCGAGGCGGCGTCGGCTCTCGAGCAGGCGGCGCTGACCGAGCTGCGCGAGCGGCGCCCGGACCGTCCGATCGAGACGAACGTCGAGTTCTGGGCCGCGGTCATCCTCGACTTCGCCGAGGTCCCGCCGCACATGATGCCCGCGATGTTCACCTGTGCGCGCACTGCGGGTTGGTCGGCGCACATCATGGAGCAGAAGAAGACCGGTCGCCTGGTGCGCCCGTCCGCCCGCTACGTCGGCCCGGACCCGCGCAAGCCGAGCGACGTCGAGGGCTGGGCCGACATCGCCCACGCGTAGTCGATGACGACGGACGCGGGCGAGGGGCCTCGCCGGCCGAGGCTCCCGCGCAAGCCCCACTACCTGTCCTCGGGCGGATCGAAGCGGGTGCTGCTCATCTCGGGCAGCACCCGCTTCGCGTCCACCAACAGCGCCTTCGTGCGCACGGCCGCGCTCGTCGCTCCGTCGCCGATCGTCGGGATCGTCTACGCCGGCATGACCACGCTGCCGCACTTCGATCCCGACCTGGACGCCGATTCGCCTCCCGATGCCGTCGTCGACCTGCGCTCGGCGATCGCCGATGCGCACGCGGTGCTGTTCTGCACGCCGGAGTACGCAGGCACGCTTCCGGGTGCGCTGAAGAACCTGCTGGAGTGGACGGTCGGCGCGACCGTGCTGACCGACAAGCCGGTGGCATGGATCAACGTCGCCGCGGACCCGCGCCGCGGACACGGCGCGATCGCCAACCTCGAGACGGTGCTCGGGTACGTCCAGGCGCGCATCGTGGCCGAGGCCTGCGGGTCGGTGCCGGTGCCACGCGACGCGGTCGGGCCGGACGGGCTGATCGCCGACACGTTCGTGCGCGAGCGAGCGGCGGGGGTGCTGCAGACGCTCGTGCGCTGACCTCGTTGGCGTTGGGGTTGGCAGAATGCCGTCATGCCGTGGACGACGTGGAGCAACTGGTCCGGGACGGTGTCCGCGGAGGTCGACGCGCGCACGCCGCACACCGTCGAGGACGTCCAGCAGATCGTCCGTGACGCGGCCGAGGCCGGCCAGCGGGTCAAGCCGATCGGCGCCGGGCACTCGTTCACGTCGATCGGCGAGACGGACGGCGTGCAGATCCGTCCCGACGGGCTGACCGGTGTCGTCCGCGCCGACCGCGACACCGGTCTGGTGACCGTGCTGGCCGGCACCCGCCTGCACGACCTCAACGCCACGCTGTGGCAGCTCGGGCTGTCGATGACCAACCTGGGTGACATCGACGTGCAGTCGATCTCCGGCGCGATCTCGACCGGCACGCACGGCACGGGCGCGCGGTTCGGCGGCATCGCGACGCAGGTGCGCGCGTTGCAGCTCGTCCTTGCCGACGGATCGGTTCGGGACGTGTCGCCGACATCCGACCCCGAGCTGTTCGCCGCGGCGCGGGTGGGGCTCGGCGCTCTGGGCGTGATCACATCGGTGACGCTGCAGTGCGAGCCGGCGTACGCGCTCGCGGCGAGCGAGGCACCGGACTCGCTGGACGTCGTGCTCGCCGACCTGGACGCGCACGTGCAGGGCAACGACCACTTCGAGTTCTACTGGTTCCCGCACACGCGGCGCGTCCTGACCAAGCGCAACAACCGCGTGCTCGACCCGTCCGCGATCGCACCGGTCGGGCGGGTGCGTTCGTACGTCGACGACGAGTTGCTGTCGAACACGGTCTTCGACCTCGTGAACCGCGCGACGACGCGGTACCCGGCGCTGATCCCGCGCGCGAATGCCGTGGCCGCCCGCGCGCTGAGCGCACGCGACTACGTGGACCGGTCGTACCGCGTCTTCGCCTCGCCACGTCGGGTCGTGTTCCGGGAGATGGAGTACGCGGTTCCGGCTGCGGCCGTGCCGTCCGTGCTCGCGGAGATCGATCGGTGGCTGCAGCGCAGCGGTGAGCAGATCGGCTTCCCGGTGGAGGTGCGGTTCGCCGCCGCCGACGACATCTGGCTGTCGACGGCGAACGGTCGGGCGAGCGGGTACATCGCGGTGCACCAGTACCACCGGCGTGATCACGATCGGTACTTCCGCGCCGTCGAGGAGATTGCGGTCGCGGCGGGTGGACGGCCGCACTGGGGGAAGTTGCATTACCGGTCGGCCGAATCGCTGCGGTCGGTCTATCCGCGATTCGACGACTTCGTCGCTCTTCGGGAGAAGGTCGATCCTGATCGGCTGTTCGGGAATTCGTATCTGACGCGCGTGCTCGGGTCGTAGTTCGGTCCTGGGCTGGCAGGGCGTTGCGCTCGGTGCTTTCGGTGCACTTCCCGGCTCTGTTTCGCTCGTCGTTGAAGAGCGCAGCGATGGGGTCGGATCGTTCGGTGCTCGGTCGCGTTGCCGGGCTCTGTCGCGCTGCTGGTTGAAGGGCGCGGCGACGGGGGTCGGATCGTTCGTTGTTCGGTCGCGTTGCCGGCTCGCGGCTGCGCTCGCTCGTGTTCGCTGCTGGCGAGAATCTCCTTATGTTGTCGGCATAAACGCTTGTATTCGCTCGTATGTTCTGGTAGAGTTCTCGGTATGTCGGGGAGGGACATCCACGAGCTTCTGGGCATCGATCTCGATGCCCTGGACAGCGCTGCGATGGATTGCCTCGTCCTCGAAGTCGAAACCCTCAGCCGCCGGTTGGCGGCGTTGCGGCAAGACGTCGTCGCCCACGT
>Ga0164242_10006843_pt1 | contig 12512 bp, 7 predicted proteins | sample OricomgcompostMG_FD_108783 | JGI IMG/M metagenome (GOLD analysis project Ga0164242, IMG submission 108783) | Miracle-Growth compost microbial communities from Emeryville, California, USA - Original compost - Miracle growth compost (MG) ... | reverse complement strand
GCACCCGATCGCGGCAGTCCAGCTTCGCGAGCAGGCTGCTCACGTGGCTCTTCACCGTCGCCTCGCCGATGAACAACTCGCCGGCGAGCTCGGCGTTGGTGAGCCCCTTGGCCACGCCGACCAGGACGTCCCGTTCGCGCGCGGACACCGGCGGCAGCGCCTCGCGCGGGTCCAGCCGGGCGGTGAACTCGGCGATCAGCCGACGCGTCACGGACGGCGCGATCAACGCGTCGCCACGGCCGACGATCTTGATGGCGGCGATGAGTTCGTCCGGAGGCGAGTCCTTGAGCAGGAACCCGCTCGCGCCGGCGCGCAGGGCGTTGAACACGTACTCGTCGAGGTCGTACGTCGTCAGCACCAGCACCGCGATACCGGGAAGCTCGGCGGCCACGCGGCGCGTCGCCTCGATGCCGTCGAGACGGGGCATCCGGATGTCCATCAGCACGACGTCCGGACGCAATCGCGCGGCCGCCTCGATCGCCTCCAGCCCGTCGGCCGCCTCGCCCACGACCGCGAGCCCCGGTTCACCGTCGAGGAGCTTGCGGAAGCCGGCACGCACCAGCATCTGGTCGTCGGCGATCAGCAGCCGCAGCGTCATGCCGGCTCCAACGACGCCGACGCGACGGGCAACAGCGCGCGAACGGCCCATCCGCCGCCCGGAGTCGCGCCCGCGGCCACCGTGCCGCCGAAGATGCTGACCCGCTCGCGCATCCCGAGCAGACCGTGTCCCGCGCCGACGCCGTCGAGCCCGGCATCGACGACGGCACCGAATCCGTCGTCGTCGACGGACACCTGCAGCTCGTTGCGGCGGTAACAGAGCCGGACGACGACACGCTGGGCGTGCGCGTGCTTGAGCACGTTGGTGAGCGCCTCCTGCACGATGCGGTACGCGGTCAGCTCCACGCCCGCTGGAACCGGGAAGCGCTCACCCTCCAGCCGCAGCTCGACCGCGACTCCGGCCTCGCGCACCTGCTCGATGAGCGTGTCGAGCTGGTCCAGCGTGGGCTGCGGCGCGAGCTCGAGCGGCACGTCCACCTGGCGCAGCAGACCGAGGAGCCGACGGAGATCGACGAGGGCCTCGCGCCCGGTGCGTTCGACCGAGCCGAGCACGGCCTCGACCGACGCGACGTCCAGAGCGGAGTGTGAGAGCGCCCGGCGTTCTGCGGCCGCCTGCACGACGATCACGGACAGGCTGTGCGCGACGACGTCGTGCAGCTCGCGCGCGATGCGGGCGCGCTCCTGCTCGACCGCCTCGGCGGTGCGTCGCTGCGAATCGTGGGCGATGGCGGCTTCACGTCGCCTCGCCTCGCGTGCCTCGTCCGTACGCCGGTTGATCAAGGCCCCGATGGCGCAGGCGATCACCGGCCAGACGAGCAGCGGCAATAGCTCGCCGTCGCCCCCGCCGAAGGCCCGAGCGAGGACCTCCCCGACGGTGAAGTACCCGGCGAACGCGACGGCGCCCCAGAGGAGCCGGCGTCCTTGGTTGAGCGAGCCAACACAGTAGGCAGCCGCGACGATCGCGACGAAGCCCTCGAACGGCCCTTGCGCGTGCGGCGGCCACAGCGTCCCCGACCAGACGCTGACCACCACGATCGTCAGGAACGGAGCGAGCAGCGGGGCGCGGCGACGCAGGCCGAGGGCCAGAACCGCGGCGGCGAGGAACGCGAGGTGCGCGACCGGAGCGCCCGGGTACGCCGTGCTGTGCGGCGAGCGCGAAACGTTGACGATGCCGATCACCAAGATCGTCAGCGGTACCGCCCAGTCGAGGACGGCCCGCCACAGCCGCGGGTGCGCCAGCCGATTCATGCCAGGCACGGTAGCGCCCGGAGCCGTCCGCCGCCTCCTCCTCAGGGCGGGCCCGTGGTCCCCCGCCGGGCTGACCGCGGCCGGTCCGATTTCCCACCGCCAACGCGGCGGAATCAGCCGGTCGGCCGAAGCATCCACATCGGTCCCGCACATAGCTTTCGCTGCGCCGCGAGGGTCGCGGGACAGAGGAGGTTCGACATGGTCACTACTCGTACGAAGATCGCGGCCGGCTCTGCGGGCGTGCTCACCGTCGCCGCCCTGGCAACGGCGCCCGTCCTGCTGGACTCGGCCGCCGCGGCGACGGCAGCGAACGGGTTCACGGTCCACGCGGTCCAGTCCACCGACACCATGATCGACGCGGGCCGCAAGGGCTTCAGCGCCGGTGACGACGAGCTCGGCACGATGAAGCTGACGCGCGCCGGGAAGGCGGTCGGCTGGGGAACCACCGAGTGCATCACCGCGCACGTCGGCCGCAGCGACGCCGAGCAGTTCTGCACCTTCGCGCTGCACTTCGGCAAGGCACAGCTCGTCGCGGCGGGCGCGGTTCGCTCGGGCCAGCAGGGTCCGGGGACGTTCAGCCTCGCCATCACGGGCGGCACCGGTCGCTACGTGAACGCGCAGGGCCAACTGCTCGTCACGGCGAGCAGCGGGAGCTCGGTACCGATCACGGTCGAGCTGACCGGCTGAGAGATCGCACTGAAACGGGCGCGGGCACTCGGTTCGGGAGGCCCGCGCCCGTCGTCTTCGGCATGATGGGCGATCATGCGATTCCCCAGGCAGCGACGGCAGGTTGTCGCGGGCCTCTGCGCCGCCGCGCTGGCCGTTGCCGCGGTGGTCGCGCTCGCCGTGCAGCACGCGCACAAACCCAGCACCGGGGGCACCGGGTCGACCCGAGCGGTGACCATCGCCGCGTCCGGTGGCGCGCACCTGGCCGCACACGTCTACACCCCGTCGGGATCGGGACGGTTCCCCCTCGTCGTCATGCCCGGCAGTTGGAGCTCCGACGCGACCGAGTACACCGCGGTCGCGACCGGCTTCGCGGCCCTCGGGTACGAGGTCGTCAGCTACGCGCAGCGCGGCTTCGGCGGGTCGACCGGTGCCGTCGACTTCGCCGGGCCGGCGACCCGCGGCGACGTGAGCACGGTGATCGACTGGGCCCGCGCGCACACGTCCGCGAACGGCGGCGCGGTGGCGGCGGTCGGCACGTCCTACGGCGCGGGGGTGAGCCTGCTGGCCGCCGAGCACGACCCGCGCATCAAGGCGGTCGCCGCGATCAGCGGCTGGGCCGACTTCGCGCAGACGCTGGCGCCGGGCAACACACCGAGCGAGACGGACTATCAATCGCTGTTCACCAGCCAGCTCGCGAACCGACAGCTCAGCGCCCAGCTACGCACGCTCGTCACGCAACTGGCAACCAAGCAGCCGGCCGCGGCGCTGGCGACGGCGCGCGCCATGTCGCCGGTCCGGTCGCCGAGCACGGATGTCGCGGCGCTGAACAAGAACAAGACGGCGGTGTTCCTGGCCAGCACGTATCAGGACTCGATCGCCTCCCCCGGTGACCTGATCAGCTTCTACGACAGGCTCACCGGCCCCAAGCAGCTCCAGTTCGCAGCCGGTGACCACGGAGCCAGCGCGCTGCCCGGCCTCTACGGGCAGCAGACCCCGCTGTGGACGTCCGTCGCGAAGTGGGTCGCCCGCTACATCAACAACGGCCCCGGCCTGACCGGCCGCCCGGTGCAGCTCACCGATGCCCGCACCGGCGCGGCACACGGGTACGGGGCGTTCCCGTCGGCCCAAGCCGGGGACAACGTCCGACTCGGTGCCGCCGGCGGTCAGCCGGCGACGGGGACGCTCGACCCGTCGGCCGATCCGGTCTGGACGCGGTCGATCACCGCCGGCGTGCCCACCGGCGCGGACGCCGGCCCGTCGCAGGTCAGCACCGGCAAGGCGTACCAGCCGCCGACGACGCCGATCGCGAGCGTCTCCCGTTCGGCCGCGGCGGTGTGGAGCGGTGCGGCGCTGACGTCCGACGAGGTGATCGCCGGCGAACCGCGCGTTCACGTCACCGCGTCCGCGACCGCGCCGAGCGCGTCGCTGTTCGCGTACCTCTACGACGTGGACGCTGCGGGCACGGGAACGCTCGTCAGCTTCGGCGTGGCCACGCTGACCGGGACGGCCGGTGTCGCGCAGGCGGCCGACATCGAACTCGGCCCGATCGCGTGGACCGTCGCTGCCGGGCACCATCTCAGCCTGGTGATCGACTCGACGGACGCGCGTTACCTCGGCCGCAGCGTGCCCGGCTCGACGATCACGTTGAGTTCGAGCGCGACCGATCCGGCGACGCTCACCGTTCCGGTCGGTTGAGCGCCAGGTCGAACTCGTCCGCGAGGGACGCGAGCACGGTCCGGTAGCGCTCGGCGCTGATGCGTCCGGCGAGCAGGTCCGTCGTGGCCTCGCGCTCGCGGTCCTCGGCGAGAGCGAGCGGATCGGCGGGGTAGCCGGTACCGCGGCGCCGCGCGCCCGACTCGCGCTGCCACGCAGAGTCGAGCATCGCGAGAATGCACGCTCCCGCGAGCGCACCGCCCACCGTGATCAGTAGCAGCGTCATGGGCGACCCCCTCACGGCATCAGCTCTTCACCATTTTGCCTGCCGCGCGTGTGCTGAACGTCTGCAACGAGGCGGTGTCGGCGTTGTTCTGGTTGAGGTAGACGACCGCCAGCAGCTCGTGGCCCACCCGGGCGACGACGATGCCGAGCCCGAGCGTGAACCCGAACGTGGACAGATTCACCTTGTACGCGCGGGATTCGTCGCCGATCGACGCGATCGAGGCGCTGCCGAACGTGCCGGTGAGCGACGTGCCGTCCACGGTGAACGTCACCCGGGTGCCCACGCAGCTGTCCAGCGCCGACACCGAGGCGGTGAAGTTCGACGCCGCGCTGCCGCCCGGGTAGTACCCGAGGTTCTCGGTGAGCGCGGGCAGCTGGCCGCCCTTCGCGAATGCGGCGCTGCTGTCGTCCGCCGCCTGACTGGTCCGGGTCGCGTCGGTGAAGCACTGCGGCCCGCTCACGCTGCCGGACGAGCCGGGATCGGACGCGGCCCAGCCGGAGGGCAGGTCGGAGGCGGTGAGCAGCTGTGGCGCCAACGCCGGCGCGGACGGCCCGGCCGGGGTCGAGGAACGGTGCACGGGCGTCGACGCGTGACCGGCGGGTCGCGACGAGGTCGTCCCACCCGGCCGGGTCGCACTCGCGCTGTGCGCGGCGGCGGACGTGCTGGTGCCGGCGGCCGCGGACGTCGTGCCGCCACTGTGTCGCGCTGCCGTGCTCGTCGTCGCGCGCGCCGTGACCGTGCCCGTGCCGGAGGGCGTTGCGCCCCCGGTAGGCCCGGGCCCGATGCCGGTGGGCACGTCCGTGACGGAGGTGGCGGCGGTCTTCGCCGCCGTGCTCTCACCGGCCGCCGTGCACCCGGTCAGCGCCAGAACGACGGCACCGGCGAGCACCAGCGCCTTCGCGCGCATGACATCTGGCATCGTGTGGTCCTACTCGTTCGGGGCGTCCCCGCTCAACATCGGCCGAGGTTCGCCCGATCGTAGGTGGTTGCCGGCACCGCACGGGCCGCGCGCCGAGTGGAAGGAACGCCGGTGGCTGAGTTCGCCGTCCTGGCCGACGGGCTGGTCAAGCGCTACGGCGCGACCACGGCGCTGGCGGGCGCGTCGCTGCACGTCGCCACCGGCAGCGTGTGCGCGGTGCTCGGGCGCAACGGTGCCGGGAAGACCACCGCGGTGCGCGTGCTCACGACGCTGACCCGGCCGGACGCGGGAACCGTCCGCGTCGCGGGCTTCGACGTGCTGCGCGAACCGAGCCGGGTCCGTGCGCGCATCGGGCTGATCGGGCAGAGCACGTCGATGGACGAGCTGCTGACCGGCCGCGCGAACCTGGAGGTCATCGGACGGCTGCACCACCTGGGCGCACGGGCCGCGCGGGCTCGGGCCGTGGAGCTGCTGACCAGCTTCCGGCTCGTCGACGCGGGCGACCGGCTGGTCAAGACGTATTCGGGCGGGATGCGGCGACGGCTCGATTTGGCCGCGAGCCTGGTGACCAGTCCGCAGGTGCTCTTCCTGGACGAGCCGACGACCGGCCTGGACCCGATCGCGCGCTCGGACGTCTGGCAGGCCGTACGCGACCTGGTCGCCGGCGGCACGACGGTCGTGCTCACCACGCAGTACCTCGAGGAGGCCGACCAGCTCGCCGACACGGTGGTGGTCATGGACCGCGGGCGGATCGCGGCGAGCGGCACTCCGGACGCGCTGAAGCGCCGCGTCGGCGCGACGCGGATCCAGGTGGTCGCGGTCGACGCGCCAGGGGCGAGCGAGGTGGCTTCGGCGGTCGAGGCGGTGGTCGGGACGCGGGCCGACGTCACCGGACGCACAGTGACCGCGGACGCGCCGGCCGGGGTGGCCAGCCTCGGCGAACTGATCGGCGAGCTGGGCCGCCGTCAGCTCGCGGTCGAGGACGTCGGGCTGCACCGGCCGTCCATGGACGAGGTCTTCGCCCGACTCACCCGTCGCCCGCTGCCCTACCCGACCGGCCGAGGCGCACCGGCCGCGACGGCAGCAGCAGCGGCAGGGGCACGCTCATGAGTGCCGTCGAGGCGACGACCTGGTCGCAGCGGTTCGGCTTCGGAGTGGCCGACGCGTACAACCTCACCCGCCGGTACGTGCTGCGCGCACGGCACCAGCCCGACGTCGTGATCGGCACGCTGTTGCTGCCGATCGTGTTCGTCGTGCTGTTCGGCTACATCTTCGGCAGCTCGATCTCGGTCGGCGGTGGCAACTACCGCAGCTACCTGATGTCCGGCCTGTTCGCGCAGACGATGATGTACTCCGCCGGCAGCGTCGCCGTCGCCGTGAGCACCGACATGAGTGAGGGCGTGATCGACCGGTTCAAGGCCATGCCGATCCTGCGCTCGGCCGTCCTGATCGGGCGCACCGCGTCGGCCCTGGTCGTCGGCCTGCCCGCCTTCCTCGTCATGATCGGCTGCGCGCTGATCGTGGGCTGGCGTCCGCACACCGGCATCGGCCAGACCGTCGCCGGCTTCCTGTTGCTCCTGCTGTTCGGGCAGGCCTGCGCGTGGCTGGGCGCGTACCTGGGCGTCGTCGCCCGGAGCGCGCAGGCGGCCGAGAGCCTGGCCATGCTGCCCTCGTTCGTGCTCGGCTTCGTCTCGAACGTCTTCGTCGACCCGGCCCGGCTGCCCACCTGGCTGCGCGTCGCCGCCGAGTGGAACCCGCTGTCCGCCGTGGTCACCGCGGCCCGGCGCCTGTTCGGCAACGAGTCCGGGCCCGCGTCGGACGTCTGGCCGCTGGCCCATCCGATCCCGGCAGCCCTGCTGCTCACCGCTGTCATGTTCGCCGTTTTCGTCCCGCTTGCGCTGCGCGGCTACGAGAGGGAGCACGGCTAGCGCATCCGATCTCCCCAGGCGTCGTTGTTAAGTCCGTGTTGGCATTTGCGCATTCGGCGGCCAGGGGCCCAAACTGCAACACGTTTCAGCACGGACGTGAACTGATCTCCCCCACGACAGGACACGCATGACTCCCCCACCCGTTCTTCGCGCGCCCGTGATCTGCGTCAGCCCGTTCGGGCGACCGGATGCACGGCTCGTCGCCGCGTCCTGCCAGGCGGGTGCGGCCGGGGTGCTCGACCTCGGCTCCGACCGCCGCGCCGCCTCCGCCGCACTGGAGCGGCTCGCCGGGTGGACGTCCGGACCCATCGGCGTGCGCCTGACCGAGCCCGTCCTCGACCCGGCCGAGATCGCCCGCCTCGGCGCCGGCCGGGTGGATCTCGTCGTACTGACCGACCCTGCGGCCGTCGACGCCTGGCCGTCGGACGTCCGGGTGCTGGTCGAGGTCAACGACCGCGCGCAGGCGCGGCGGGCCGCGGCCGCCGGCGCGCACGGCATCATCGCGCGCGGCAACGAGGCGGGCGGCCGTGTCGGTGAGCTGAGCACCTTCGTCCTGCTGCAACACCTGCTCGCCGACCCGCAGATGATCCTGCCGGTCTGGGCAGCGGGCGGGATCGGCCTGCACACGGCACCGGCCGCGGTGCTCGGCGGGGCGGCCGGGGTCGTCCTCGACTCGGCGCTGGCGCTGCTGCCCGAGTCGGACCTGCCCGGCGAGCTCGCCGCCTGGCTGCGGCGGCTCGACGGTTCGGAGAGCGAGATCGACGGGGGCATGCGCGGCGTCCGCAGCCAGCAGGGGACCGAACCGCTGCCGGTGGGACAGGACGCGTTCCTCGCCGGCCGGTTCGCGGCCACCTACCCCGGCGTCAACGCGGTTGTGCGCGCGGTGCGCGAGGCGATCGCGAACGCCGCCGACGTGCGGCCACGGCCGGTCGAGCTCGGTTGCCCGCTCCCAGTCGTCCAAGGCCCGATGACCCGGGTCAGCGATCAGCCCGGCTTCGCGTCGGCGGTCGCCGGCGCCGGCGGCCTGCCGTTCCTCGCCCTCGCGCTGTCGAGCGCCGAGCAGACCCGCTCCATGCTGACGCAGACCCAGGCCGTGCTCGGTGACCGGCCGTGGGGCGTCGGCGTGCTGGGGTTCGCGCCGGAGGAGGTACGCAGCGCGCAGTTGGAGATCATCCGCGAGCTCCGTCCGAGCCACGCGATCATCGCGGGCGGGCGTCCCGCGCAGGCCGCCGACCTCGAAGCGGCCGGCATCAGGACGTTCCTGCACGTGCCGTCGCCGGGGCTGCTCGAGCAGTTCCTGGCCGCCGGCGCGCGCCGGTTCGTGTTCGAGGGCTCCGAGTGCGGCGGCCACGTCGGCCCGCGCGCCGCCTTCCCGCTCTGGGAGGCGCAGCTCGGCGTGCTGTCCGACTTCCTGTCCGACGCGGGCGGCGCGGGCGGGTCGACCGAGGTCGAGGTGCTGTTCGCCGGCGGGATCCAGGACTCCCGCTCGGCGGCCATGGTCGGCGCGCTCACCGGTTCGCTCGCCGACCACGGACTGCGCACCGGCATCCTGATGGGCACCGCATACCTGTTCACCGCCGAGGCGGTCGCCGACGCGGCGATCCTGCCGGCGTTCCAGCAGGAGCTGCTGGCCGCCGAGTCGACCGCGCTGCTCGAGACGGCGCCGGGCCACGCGACCCGCGTGCTCGCCACCGAGTTCGCCGACGAGTTCGCGGCGGCGAAGGCGCGGTTCTCAGCGACCGAGGTGCCGCCACGCGAGGCGTGGGAGCGCCTGGAGGAGCTCAACCTCGGCCGGCTGCGACTGGCGAGCAAGGGGCTGCGCCGCGTCGGCGACGAGCTGCAGCAGGTCGACGAGACCGCGCAACGCTCCGACGGCCTGTTCATGGCAGGCCAGGTCGCCGTGCTGCGCGACGCGGTGACCACGATCGCCGAGCTGCACGCCGAGGTGACCGACGGAGCGGTCGCGCATCGCGTGTCGCGCGCCGCCGAGCTGCGTACCGCGCTGCGCGCGGACGCCGCACGCGTCGAACCGCGACCGGAACCGCTGGACATCGCCATCGTGGGCATGGAGTGCATGTTCGCGAACTCGCCGGACCTCGACGCCTTCTGGGCGACCGTCCTCGACGGCGTGGACGCGGTGACCGAGGTGCCGGCCTCGCGCTGGGACCCGGACCTCTACTTCGACGAGGCCGCGACCGGGCGCAACGCTGGGGAGAAGACGCCGTCGCGGTGGGGCGGCTTCCTGCCGCCGATCGCATTCGATCCGCTGCGCTACGGCATCCCGCCCGCGGCGCTCGCCAGCATCGACCCGAGCCAGCTGCTCGCGCTCGAGGTCGCGCGGCGCGCACTCGTCGACGCCGGCTACGACCGTCCGGGAGTCGACCACTCGACCACCGGGGTGATCTTCGGCGCCGAGAGCGGCAGCGATCTGTCGAACGCCGGCGTGCTGCGCAACGTGCTGCCCGCCTACCTCGGGGAACTGCCTCCCGAACTGGACGAGCAGCTGCCGCGCCTCACCGAGGACTCGTTCCCCGGCGTCCTCGGCAACGTGATCGCCGGTCGCATCGCGAACCGACTCGATCTCGGCGGCTCGAACTTCACGGTCGACGCCGCGTGCGCGTCGGGGCTCGCCGCCGTCGACCTGGCCTGCCGCCAGCTGCGCGACGGCACGAGCGACGTCGTGCTGTGCGGGGCGGTCGACCTGCACAACGGCGTGAACGACTTCCTGATGTTCTCCGCGGTGCACGCGCTGTCGCCGACCGGCCGATCGCGCACGTTCGACACCGCGGCCGACGGCATCGCGCTCGGCGAGGGCGCCGCCTGCCTGGTGCTCAAGCGGCTCGCGGACGCCGAACGGGACGGGGACCGCGTCTACGCCGTCATCGCCGGCGTCGGCGGCGGGAGCGACGGACGGGCGCTCGGGCTCACCGCGCCGCGTCCGGAGGGACAGCGACGCGCGCTGGACCGTGCCTACGGCGGGTCGGGGGTCTCGCCGAAGCAGGTCGGGCTGGTGGAGGCGCACGGTACCGGGACGGTCGTCGGCGACCGCACCGAACTCGCGACGCTCACCGCGCTGTTCAGCGAGGCCGGCGCGGCACCGGGCAGCTGCGCGCTGGGCTCGGTGAAGTCGCAGATCGGGCACACCAAGTGCGCCGCGGGTCTGGCCGGGTTGATCAAGGCGAGCATGGCCATCCACACGGGGGTCAGGCCGCCGACGATCGGGCTCACCGATCCCAGCTCCGGCTGGGATGCGGCGACCAGCCCCTTCGCGTTCTACACGGCGGCCCGGCCGTGGCCGGTGCCCCCGGCGGAGCGCATCGCCGGGGTGAGCGCGTTCGGCTTCGGCGGCACCAACTTCCACGTGGTGCTGCGCGGGCACGCGGGCGTGCCCGAACCGAAGCACGCGCGGAACGAGTGGCCGGCCGAGCTGTTCGTCTTCGGCGGCAAGGGCTGCGACGCGGCGCGCCGGGACATCGCCTGGCTGCTCGACCTGGTGCGCGCGAACGACGGCGCCGGTCGGCCGTGGCGGTTGCGCGACCTGGCCGCGACGGCGGCGCGACGCGTGGAGACGCGGCGGGCGGGCGTGCGGATCGCGCTCGTCGCGCGCGACCTGGACGACCTGACCGCCCTGCTGCTCAGGGCTGCTGCCGGCGAGCACGACCCGGCGCACGGCCTGCACCAGCCGGGCGACGACGCGCCGCGCGAGGGCAAGCTGGCGCTGCTGTTCCCCGGCCAGGGCAGCCAGCGGCCGGGGATGCTCGCCGAGCTGTTCGTCGCGTTCCCGGAGTTGCACGCGCACCTGCGTGCGGCGGGTGCGATCACTGCGGACCTCTTCCCGCCGGCCGCGTTCGGCGACGCCGCGCGCTCGGCACAGGACGCCGCGATCCGCGACACCCGCCGCGCCCAGCCGGCGCTCGGCGTTGCCGGATTGGCCGTCGACCACGTGCTGCGCCGGCTGCAGATCCGTCCGGACATGGTGGCCGGACACAGCTACGGCGAGCTGGTCGCCCTCGCCAGCGCGGGCGTGTTCGACGCGCCCACGCTGTTGCGGATCAGCGCGGCGCGGGCCGAGGCGATCCTGGCGGCGGTCGGCGACGATCCCGGCACGATGGCCGCTGTCTCCGCGTCGCGCGACGAGATCGCGTCCGTTCTCGAAGCGGCCGGGCTGACCGGCACGGTGGTGCCCGCGAACCAGAACGCGCCGCGGCAGACCGTGATCTCCGGCCCGACGCAGGACATGGCCCGGGCCGAAGAAGCGCTGCGCGCGGCGGGCCTGGCCAGCAAGCGCATCCCGGTGGCGTGCGCGTTCCACAGCGCGGTCGTCGCCGGCGCCGCGGACGCGTTCGGCGCGGCGCTGGACGACTGCGAACTGCACACGCCGGCCGGCACCGTCTGGGCGAACCGGACCGCCGCGCCGTACGGGGACGTACGCGAGGAGCTGACGGCGCAGCTCGTCTCGCCGGTGCGTTTCGTCGACGAGATCGAAGCGATGTACGCGGCGGGGGCACGCGTCTTCGTCGAAGCCGGACCCGGTCAGGTGCTGACGCGACTGGTCGACGCGATCCTGGGCGAGCGCGAACACCTCGTCGTGCCGGTCGAGCCGCGCGCCGGCGCGGGCCTGCGCGGTCTGCTGGACGCCGTCGCGGCGCTCGCGGTCGCCGGCGTCGAGCTGTCGACGTCCTGGCTGTTCGCCGGACGCGACGCGCACGACGTCGCCGACCGGCCGTTGCCCAAGCAGCCCGGCTGGACCGTCGACGGACACCTGGTCCGCACGTCGGACGGCGCACCGCTCGCGCGCGGCCTGGCCCCCGCGCGCCGCATCACCTCCCTCGGCCGATCGACAGGAGACGTCGCGATGAACCAACCCCCTGCGGTCGACCCGCAGTCCCTGCTGGCCGAGTACCTGCGCACCAGCCGGGAGATGATCGCCGCCCAGCGCGACGTCATGCTCTCCTTCCTCGGTGCCGCCGGCGCGCCGACGATCACCGTCCAACCGGTGCAGCCGATCGCGGCGCCCGCCGTCGTCCCGGCCGTCGCCGTGCCCGCCGCGGCTACCGCAGCGCCGGTCGTGGTGGACGCCGTGCCCGTGCCCGCTCCGGCCGACGCGGCCCTGGACACCGAGCAGGTTGTCCTCACGATCATCAGCGAGCGGACCGGCTACCCGATCGACATGATCGAGCCGGACCTCGATCTCGAGGCGGACCTGTCCATCGACTCGATCAAGCGCACCGAGATCGCCGGCGAGCTGGCG
>Ga0164242_10006842_pt1 | contig 12513 bp, 11 predicted proteins | sample OricomgcompostMG_FD_108783 | JGI IMG/M metagenome (GOLD analysis project Ga0164242, IMG submission 108783) | Miracle-Growth compost microbial communities from Emeryville, California, USA - Original compost - Miracle growth compost (MG) ... | reverse complement strand
CACATTTTAGGCGAATACACTTCGTTCCTTTGCAACGTGCATACCTATTTTGAGCAGGATTCTTGGCATGGAATCCGTTCAGCCCTTTTTCGATACGCATGCGTGTACTGTGTAGACCCCCGCTGGCCCACTTCCAGGGAATACTGCTTATACGGACTGCACCTCACCATCAGCGTGTCCATCCAGGTATATATGGATATCCGAGATCGCCCAACCTCCGTCCCCGAAACGGCCAACGACCCTCTTCGACGAAGTCTGGGCGTGGTGGGTAAAGTATGTATATATCCGCTCTTAGGGATGACGAGCCTGATGACGAGCCTCAGAGGTTGGGCGATGTCATTACCACAAGAACATGGATCGAGACGCTCGAGCGTTCAAGGTTTCTTGCAGAGCATATTGAACGCGGCCGCCATCCAGGGCTTTGCCACGGCCTGTCCGCAGCTACGGCGGTGCTTACGCATGAAGCTGAAGCAATGAAGCTGATCTCCTGATGCCGTCGGAGTGTACTACTTTTCGACATGATAGCCTCGACTCGCACCGTGAGAGAAGACCTGGTGTCCTCGCACGCCAGCACTCCTGGGCGACCTCGACTGGAATGTTGCGCGTTTCATGCGTCCCTTGTACATACCTGAACAAATGGGAACCGGGAAACGTAGTCGCTATCTCGCCCAGCCGTTCCTCGGCTTAATTTTCCAGTGCAGTACGCACATGGCATTCTGGAGCAGAATGTAATATACGTACTCTACCTAGGCGCAGGAGGAGGATCCTCCACCCTGGACCGAGGTAATAAAAGGTAAAGTGAACGACGAGGTGCACGTCATGCTGCCATCGAAGACCAAAGGGGAAAACTGTCGATCAAGCAACATGACGATTACCAACTGAGGCGTGCCATGGTAGCGCATCAGATCCGATCAGGGGCATATCAATGCATTGACCACGAAGGATTGGGGCCGCGCCGGAGACGAGAGCTGAAATGGATAAACCGATTGCTTTCGTTTCGATAATAATTTCCCATCGAACCTTGTTGAGAGTCTCTCGTATTTCCTGGCGGAGCGTTTGATCATTGGGGTCAGCGAGGGATGCGGATCGAGACTGGGCTTCGCTTAGGAGGCCCAGAGAAAATCTACAAGACACGAAGTTGATACATTGCAGTCTCCAGCTACATCAGGTGTATTGCACGGGGACGGAGCCGTAGTTCGTCATTAAGAATGCGGCTCTGGGTTCGTTCCACCGTTGCCGCACGCTCTAGGAGAAACAACGAGATGCCAAGGTCGTTCGCCGGTTGAGAACAAGCTTCCGCCAAGCTTCGGGGGGACGACCCGAGGGGGGAAGTCTGGAACCTTTTGGCCAGAACAGCCCGGGCCGAGAACCTTGGCCTCCAGTTTTTGGGGAACTTCCAGAACAAAATGTCCCCGAGGCCACCGGAACTTTTTCCATCGTGCGGAAACGGATGTTTGTGCATATCTATCGGCTGACAACAATGATTATTATTACTTTGCAGAGTGAGAGAGATAAGTTTGGTCCGCAACCCGTTGACCGAATGTACTATAGTATGTTGCTCTTTGCACTGCAAATTGAGGTAACTCAATTAATAAGGGATAAGCCTCCCCCAAATTCTCGCCCTGGATATGCCGTCACGACATTTAGGCATTTACTCCTACGTCTATCGGACTGTTTGCCGGGGATATTAATGCTGCACCAAAGGGTCTGGCTCCCGATATTCCTATGATCATGGGGGCGTTTCGTGCAGCTCGACTCTGTTGTTGCAACATCCAGGCCGGACTGAACTGTATAGTTTGTCCGTAGCTTGCTCGTCGCAGTTTGGGTTGGTCTGTCCCTGGCAGGTACCAGCACCAAGACTTGGGCGTGCCAAGTACGGATCCGTTACTTCCTGCCTATATTTATCAAGGCCTTCAACAAGCTTCTTCCTGATTCCCACCTTCGCATCCCGCTAGCCGATTTGGCATCCACCCTAAGGACTCCCCCCCGCTCCCAGCACAGTGCGCACCAAGCCCTCACCCATGCATCGCACCCACACCCATTGATGCATCGCCCATCAGTACCTTGGTACCTTTCGGAAGCTGCACCAGGAACAGCGCCGGTAGGGTGGAATAATCGGAGTTTTTCATGTCAGATGATAACCTCCGCCCCTCCGGCTTGCGCCCGCGTTATGTCCTCAGACTCGTCTTTGGGAAAAGTCTAATTGTCTGTTTGCTACGTACCTAGGTATATCTATCCTCGAAGGATGCCGCCGTGATTGTGATTGATTGCGTCTCGCAAGTTCCCAACGCTCTCCGCTTCCAAATGGAGCCTGGAGAGCCTGGACTTTTTAACTCACAGGCCCAGAGGATGATTGGAAAAGCAAACCAGAGGGGGGGCGTCGGCCGTTTGGACTAGCCTTCGTATTGGCTGAACATGGTGCAAAAGGTAGGGTCATGGCAGTGACTGATTGGCCACGGGCAACCAGCACTGCGGGTTGAATACCTGATCTGATAAGCACCACCACTTATGTACCGTGCTTATGCCAAAATGCACGGAGACTCCGCTTTCTGGCGATGAGGAAATTGGGTCTGGCTCTCTCTTCAGGGAGGAGCCCCCCCCGGCAAAGTGCAAAACACTTTGGAGACAGTCCGCGCCAGCAGAGCCCTCGAAAAGGACATTCCTTTTGGCCATTGAGGGAAAAAGCACGCGCCCCTCGATTTGGGATCCACAGAACGCCAACCCTTTTGTCCCAAGTCAAGAGTTTCCCCAACCTTTCGCAGCGTTCCCTACCAAGCATTTCTCGGCGCCCAGCCTTCATGGACATCCCCCACGTTACCTATTTCACCATACAATCAACCACTCGACCATTTCGTGTTTGGCCTGACGCCGACCGATGTACTGCTGCTGTTGTTGAAGAAAGAGGAATATTAGAAGGTCTTTTTTAAATACGGGGGTCTATACGCTCCCGCTCCTCCCGGCCCTCCCGATCCTCCCCGTTTGTTGTTGCCGAGAGATTCCCTCGACACACCAAACTCAAAATCTCGAGTCCAATTCAGCAAGCAAGCATATCGCCATCCTCTGCGCGCTGATGCTACCGCTTAGCTTTTCCATGGCGTTTGATGCATAACGACGGTGGCGTGGAAGACATTCGATGTCACTGGCTGGTCGCCTCTTTTCTAGGACCGATTAGCCAAACATGGAGCGACTGGTTTACCGCGACTCGGCGGCGCCCACGCCGCTCGTGTCCGCTCAGGCACAGAAATGCTCCGTCTTCGCACTCCCCATCGGCGGCGTCCTTGAGCTGGCCAACGGCGAGACCCTGACCCTCACAGCCCCGGCCGCCTACACGCCGACCTGCACCCCCGTTACGCGGCCCGCCATCATCGCGAACGGAGGCGGCGGCCTGACTATGGACGAGGCCGCGGATCCGACGAACTCCCTCATCGATCTACCGACCCAGGACCCGTTTTACGCTTCGACCTTTCCACAATGCTACGCTCTCGCCGCTACGACCGTCGTCGCTTACACGCTGGTCATCATGCTTTTCATCACGCCGAGATCCTTCTTGCAGGGTGGCGTGGTCGTGTTGGGACGGAGAGGGTTCACGAACGGCGGTACCGGTGGAACGAATATTGGCGGTCGACCCTGGCTCCAGAAGGTCGCCGCCCTCACAGTTGCTATATCCCTAACTATTGCTACAGCGGATACCTTCCGGGTCGCCGAGACCCAATACGCCCAAGGCGTCCAGAACGCCGAGAACCTCCAGTCCGAGGTCCTAGGCGGCACCGAACTGAAGGTTATACGCATCATCTCCGACACGTTTCTATGGCTTGCGCAAGCGCAGACCCTGATTCGTCTTTTCCCTCGACAACGGGAGAAAATCATTATCAAATATACGGCATTTGCGTTGATTACCCTCGACCTGATTTTTCAATGCCTGAACAGTTTCCAGTACACCAACCAAGGCAACATCCGACCCAGGAGTTTCACCGATGCCGTGCCCGCGCTGAGCTACCTCTTCCAGCTATCGCTCGGGGTGCTGTACGCCGCGTGGGTCATTTATTATTCGCTCATGAAGAAGCGATACGCATTCTATCACCCCCAGATGAAGAATATGTGCCTCGTCGCTGTGTTGTCGCTGCTGGCACTCCTCGTCCCGGTCGTGTTCTTCATCTTGGACATATCCAAGCCCGCCTTCACCGGGTGGGGAGACTATGTGAGATGGGTAGGAGCAGCGGCTGCCAGTGTAATTGTGTGGGAATGGGTGGAGCGGATAGAAGCACTGGAGCGTGAGGAGAAGAAGGACGGGATCCTTGGGAGAGAAGTTTTCGACGGGGACGAAATGTTGGAAATAACACAAACAGATGGCACCTGGCCGCGCAGGAGGAGGAGGAAGGGCAAAGGCGACAACGGCGACGACGACGGAGAGGGTGGAGAAGGTGGAGGACAGCCACGGACAGAAGCGTTGTCGACCGGAAGAGGCAACGTTTGGCCGACTGTATCTTCCATTACGACAAGATATCGGTCACGCTCGAGGAGCAGAAACGCTGACCAGCCGGGGGAGCCAAGAACCACAGAGTCAACCAACCGCGATAGGATACGCTTCTTACAACCACCACTATGGCCCGCCAGGCCAGCACCGGTCCTCACGCCCGTTAGCCGCACGGACACCGCTAGCGCAGCCAGTACCGTTTATGCTGTCAGGTATCACCCGCTGACGGAGACCACATCCCGAACAACCCCGCCGCCGCAGGGGATACGGCCCCTATCCCGAGGCAGTAGCTCAGGCTCGACCCATCCTGGCGACGACCACAACCCGGCCGCAGTGGAGCCACCGGCGCAAGCAACAGCGCCCGTTGATGACCCGGCACCCCAGGATCCCTCCGGTAGCCGCTGGCGTTCCTTGGCGCAAGGCATCCCATTCCCACGCATCGGCCGCAACAACGCCGCTGAGGAGCCGCCTGCACATAGCGGAGAGCACGTGCAACACGACGAGGGTGGCCGCTGGGACATCCGAGGGCGCCTGGAAGAGTTCGCAGCGACTCAGGTGGAGAAGATGCGCGAGAAGATTCGCCCAACAGTCGATACTGACAGCTTGCCTGTCACGGTCATTCCGGCGCCACCACGGAGAGGAGCTGCCTTAGCCCAGCTACGCGAGGAGGAGCTGGAGTCTCAGCAAACCGCCGTCCAGACGCCGGACGACCGGTCCTCTCGAGTCTACCGCAGCAACAGCAGTGCATCGAGGGTATACCCGCCCGCTCAGGACGAAGCGTTGCCATCCTACCTCCATCGGGCCCACACCGGTGCGACTTCAGCTTCGAGGGTACTCCACAGGAGTTCCCCATCTATCCCAGCCGCATCGGCGCCGGCGACGAGCCCTGGCGCATCCCAAAGAGGACCGTATCAGACTACACCGGGCAATCAATCCACGGGAAGCGAAACCCGCGAGTAAATAGCGTTCTCTCGCGGGATTACTTCCTTTTAGCGTCGGTGAGCTGAGCACATATCACTTTGGGGACTGCGGAGTTCGGCACCATCTTGCATTTTTCGGGCATGCGGCTATCAAAAGAAGGCGTGGGGACATTGGCTTACACTTTGGCGAGGAGATCTGGCGCAATGACTCTGGGGGGAAATCTTGTACATTTTGTGACGACTGAGACGAACTAACGGGGGAGGTCTTAGTCGGGGATATGGGGGTTCATCGCGGCGTACTTTTGGAAAACATGGACCACAAGGTCTGATTTTTGGGACGAATGCGCATTGGCTTCTGGGGAATTGTCTGGGTATACGAGCAAGATGCTTTTAGCATAGGGGATGTAGAGCTGCCATTGTATAGCAAGCGGGGAGGAGGAGATGGAACGCATTGAACGCACACTCATTGAGTATCTATCATACCCATTTATATATACCCTACCCACGAGGTACCTCGCGACTGTACCTACAACATCAATGAAATCATCGAAGCCAAACAGACCCAAGCCTTGGAAAGCTTGTTTTATGTTAGTGCACACACACTCTTGACATTGCTTCTTAACCCTCGGCGGGCCATCACGCTGTTGCCAAGTTTGTAACTTTCGGACTCCCAAGTATTAGTGGTCTTGGGACCCTAAACGGCTTCAATTAACGAACATGTTCTTAGGGACCAGTACCCCGGGTACGTCAGTTGCCGAAATATCCACGTCAGGCCTTCCTTGGGCAACAGACTTTGTGGAACAGTAGGCAATTGTGTCGTCATACGTTCGACTGGTTGGGTTGATGCTTGAGCAACAGCGAGGTGTTACTAGGGGCCGACGCTTCATGGCTATGTTCGGCGTAACGGGGATGCAACTACTCCTTAGTGAGACCTTTACATTGTCTTTACTACCTGGTATGTAAAGGGGAGAAGTACGGATGCTATGCCACCTGTACGGAGTACCCGTTGAATGTTTCCTCGCTTGGTTGAACACAAGCTGAACACTAGCGCGAATAACCGAGCGCGCATGAATGGGGCCGGACCCCTTTTTTCTCATCACCCTTGCCCAGCAAAGTGGAAGCCGGCATGTGGATCTCGACAAGATTTCTTGTGTGTTTTTCCCCAATGAAAAATGCTATCTTGAATTGAATGGCTCTCGACCCATCAGATCCGAGATTTGCCACGAGCATTTGCTCATGGGCAGCGGAGACCTCGGCCTGGGAACATGATCAAAGGCTTGGCCATGCTGTGTGAAGACGGGTCTTCCGGCAGAGAAAGGAGCGGCTGGTTCGGCAGCTGTCAACGCGCTTTCCCATGTTGGTTGGATCGCACCTTAAAATTTGGAAACCGGGGTCATGGAGGGTCATGGAGTCTGCCCAGAGCCGAAATTGGAAATTGCATCTCACCACCACGGGTCAAACCTTTTTTTCCCTCTACAATCCTTCAACATTCCGACTCAAACAGTGGATGAAGATATCCTAATATTCGTATCTGAAGACCTAAACCTAACACGCTCCTTTGCATCATTGACGGGCCCCAAACCCTGAGTTCTTCTATTTCCATTCCTGAGCGACAAAATTACTTCCCTTCCTAAGCCAAGGTCCCTTTGCCTATCTAATCTAATCCGGGGGGTCTCACAATACGAGTCCCGCACCGTGAAATTTCAACATGGCCGTCCCGGAGCCGTTCCCCCTTCTCAGCACGTCCGCGGAACCGTCGGACTCGGATCGTAGTGACGCCAAACCTGCGCGCAGGAGACAGCACTCCGCCGGACTGGGCACCGAGATCTGCGCTGGAGATACCGGCGCACCCGGCCTTGCCGCAAGCTTCGCGCATCAGAACGGAAAGGTGCGAAGACCGCCGCCCAAGCCCCTTTCCTTGACCCGGCACTCGCTAACCCCTATCCTAGGATGCACACCTCGCGATCAATGGTAGCAAGCGCTTTTCCAAGAGGCGGAAGGCCCGCAGTCTCCTGCGTCGCGCGAAGCACTTCACCATCCGACACCCGTGGACCCTCCCGCTGGCGATCCTGGCCGTCTTCCTCTCCCTCTACGCCCTAAACCCTACCGAATCCAACACCGTCCACCACTTCATCTTCCTAAGCTACCGACTACCCGCGTCCGCGACCCCGGACGCCACCGCCACGCAGTACGGCAAGGGCAAGTGGGACATCGCGTTCGTGGCCTTCTACACGGTGGTGCTCTCGTTCACGCGCGAGTTCGTCATGCAGGAGATACTACGGCCGCTCGCCCGGTGGGCGGGGCTCAAGTCGCGCAACAAGCAGGCGCGCTTCATGGAGCAGATGTACACGGCCCTGTACTTCGGCACCCTAGGCCCCGCGGGCATGTACGTGATGAGCCGCACGCCGGTTTGGTACTTCAACACGGCCGGCATGTACGCCGACTACCCCCACAAGACTCACGAGGCCGTCGTCAAGTTCTACTACCTGTTCCAGGCCGCCTACTGGGCTCAGCAGGCCATCGTGCTGCTGCTGGGCATGGAGAAGCCCAGGAAGGACTTCAAGGAGCTGGTCGGGCACCACATCGTGTCGTTGTCGCTCATTGCCTTGAGCTACCGGTTCCATTTCACGTACATCGGCCTGGCGGTCTATGTTACGCACGACATTAGCGACTTTTTCTTGGCTGTGAGTTACTCCCTACCTGATCTGCCCTGCTGTTCATGCCATTTTCTTTTATCCAGGACTCGTGCTAACATTGCGCCCACCCACCCTTGTAGACGTCCAAAACCCTTAACTACATCGACCACTTCTTGACCGGCCCGTACTTCTTCATCTTTATGTGTGTGTGGATCTACCTGCGGCATTACCTCAACCTGCGCATTATCTACAGCCTCCTCACCGAGTTCAAGACGATCGGACCCTACGAGATCGACTGGGACACCGAGCAGTACAAGGGCCCGCTGTCCAACTACATCACCCTTGGCCTGCTGTCCTCGCTACAGGCTCTAAACCTGTTCTGGCTCTTCTTCATCATCCGGATCGCCTACCGCTTCGTCGTCCACCGTTCCGCTACGGATGACAGGAGCGACGAAGAGACGGATGGCGAGATCGAGGACGAGAAGCCGGTCAACGGCGAGGCGGCGAAGCCCCTGCTCAACGGGGCCACTAACGGCTTCGCGACTGGCTCTACTAATGGGCACGCAAACGGGCATGCGAATGGGCACGCAAATGGCTCGGTGACCAAGAGGGGCGCGAGATAATTTTTGGCAGCTGTGCCTAGTACTTGCCACCCTTTGTCGCCTCTTTTTTTTCCCGTCGTTATTTATTTTAAGGATTAATCCTTTTGCCGACTATCGAGAGCCTGACCAGCCGGTGCCGAAATTGGAGTTTGCATATTGGGAGCTCTAATTCTCCTTGTAGGCCTATAGGCCACTTTCAAGTCGGGCGAGCCCTGTGGATTCTTTTATAATGTCTCTTGTGCCGACCTAGGGTCAGGCATAATCGAACATTCGCTTATATAGCGGTATCACGAGTATCGCTGGCGTACACGGGTCTAGGGGAGACCGGAACGAGAAAACACTCGCTTTGCATGGATCGCATGGAGCTAGGAGTTGAGGGTTGATCGGGAAGCTCTGTCGTGGGCATATCAACGCGGATCTCTTGTTAGGCCGACCCGGGCCTGCCCTAGGTCTGGGTATACGCGTGCGAGATACACGTTTTAATCATAAACAGGCGTAATGGTTGGGGTGGCATCGAAGAGGGGGGTCATGATGCTTCATTCGTTTGCGAGCTGAGCTCGAGGGCAGCCCAGAGCGCTTGGTCCGCTGTGTTGTAACATTCGCCATGCTACCTATACATATCATAATAACTTCTAATATGAAATCGTTAACTATACTCGACTTCTACGACCAAAGAACTTGTCATAAGCTGTTTGAGACATTGGGAAGGGAAGACTAGAGCCGACATTCTAAGGAGTGAACCTCTCTATCTGTATAGCTTCTTTGGACGCCTTCATGGGGCTGCCCCACCATGGTCACCTGCGGGGCACAACTCCTTTGGGCCAGCTCTGCCCCGCGTTTTTATATCTTATCTTTTTTTTCCGGCCTTCACTCTAAGCTCCCACCATTGACGAAGTTCTTCTCCAGGAGTTTGTGGTTGGCATAAAGGATCACCGCTACTACGGAGTTACCGTATTGTACAGAGATACTCGATGCCGGTAAGTCTGTTCCCAAAACGCTATGGGAAAGCCAGCCCCCATTCCGCCAGCCTCTAGAAACCCCACTAACTGCAACCCCTTTCCTGTGAAGCTCATCATCATAACCGGCCTCCCCACCTCGGGCAAGTCGACCCGCGCAAAACAGCTGGAGGCCTACCTCGCCGAGCGCATCCAATCGCAAGGCGCCGGCAGTGCGGCGCCGCGCTACCGCCTACACATGGTCTCGGACCAGACGCAGTCGATCCCACGATCGGTGTACGACCTCTCCGCGGAGGGCCAGCCCGCGCACACGCGGTCGGCCAACGCGTCGGAGAAGGATGCGCGCGCGGCGATCTACGCGGCCGCGAGGAGGGTGCTGGGACCGCGCGACGTGGTCGTCCTCGACGGGCTTAACTATATCAAGGGCTGGCGGTATCAGCTCTTTTGCGAGGCGAGGGGGGCGGAGACGCCGAGTTGCGTGCTGCAAGTTGGGTGTACGGTTGAGAGGGCTAGGCGGGTGAATGAGAGGCGGTTGGAGAGGAGGGAGAGGAAGAGGACGGCGGGGGATGGGGGTGCTGTTGAGGCGAAGGTGGAGGGCGACGACATCACTTCCAGGCCGAAGGAGGAACGGGAGGAGGACGACGAATTCGAGGACGACGAGGAACCGTACGAACCTGCAAATTGGGAGAATTTGGTCTACCGGTACGAAGAGCCGAATCCGATGACGAGGTGGGACAGCCCCCTATTTACACTGATATGGGAGGACGATGAGGCGAGGACGAGGCAGGTCTTCGACAGCATATGGGACGCAATCGCCGGGGAAAGGAAGAATATTGCCCGACCAAAGGCCACCTTGCAGAGGGACAAGGACTACGGCGGTGACTATCTCTACATGCTGGAGAAGGAGACGCAAGATGTCGTGAAGAAGATACTAGAGCTTCAAGGGGATGAAGGGGGCGGAGAAGTTAGGATACCTAGGGGAGGCGGGGAGGCCGACGGAGAGGAGCTAGTCGTCGAGCTTCCCGGGCGCAAGGTCGGACTACCGCAGCTGCAGAGATACAAGAGGGCTTTTGTAGGCCTTAACCGGGGCGGTCTTGGTTTGGAAGCTGTCGGAGGGCAGGCGGTTGGGGACTTGAGGGAGAGCTTTGTGGGTTATTTGAATGATATGTTTGAGAAGGACGGTTAGACTCTCGGGAATATCACTGGGAGATACATAGGATTGGAAACCAAAAGAGATACCCCTAGACAGTTTTATAGCTATCTCTGTGCTGACATGAGTGGTGATAGGCTTGGGGCTTGCGATTCCGCTGATTTGTATCTCCAGGGTTAGGGTTGAATGGTGGTTGGTCAGCCACAGCACGGAGCTCGCGCCACATTATCTTGCTGTCAACTTCGACACTCGACCTCCCACCATCCTCCCGAGGTTTAGGCCTTCCACGCATGTAATCGGGACACGCCTACAGATTATAGACGAACACAAGATGGCACGCATATCACAAGGCTCGGCAACGCTGTCATCCTCAGGCGCGCGGGCTACCGACCCGCTCACAGACCTGACACGCCTTCTCAACCGGCTACAGCAGACCGTCCTCCGCGCGGACGCAGAACGGGAGCGACGGCTCCGGGCGAGCGAGTACGAGAGGAAGAGAGTCGAGACTGTGAGATACCTCTCAAATCCGCTGGCTCATTTGCAAAAGTTACAGCCCGCTAACTAACGACCCTGGGAACAGAACATAACTTACGCTCGAACCCTCCTGACGAAGATGGAGCATGAAGCCCTCGCGGTTAAGGTGCACTCCCGGAGGCAGGACTTGTTGGTGGATCTGAATCGGAAGAGGGAAGTGCTGGACCAACTCACGGAGCGCATGAGCGATTTGGAGGAGATTGCGAATTCTGCCGAGGACGAGGACGACACATCAGACGGGGAGGATATCCTAGCCGGGATCATCGCGACACCGAGCGAGAGTTTGGATTCGAGGTCGACGAGTGGCATGACGCAAGACCATTTGGAAGAGAGGGAGGAGGAGGAGGAGGAGGAGGATGGTCCCGTACCGGAGATACCGCAGCCTCCACCGCAATCACAAATATTATCGGAACTAGAGCGGGAGAAGGTGGCATTTAGGGACGAACAAACCACCCAGGAAGAACCGGAGATACACGAGAAGGCGGAAACATCAACATCGCAGACTCTCCGATCCCGCGGCACCCACCCCACCCCAACCGAAGTAGACACCGGCCGAACAACAAGCACCTCCCTCTTCGGCAAGCAGCGCAGCGCCTCGCTAACGCAGACCGCCACGACGGAGGCGATCCTGGACCACCAGCGCGCGGAGCAGGACCTGCTCTCGGAGTCGATCCTCAAGATGGCGGGCGACCTCAAGGCGTCGTCGCAGGCGTTCTCGCAGTCGCTGGAGGACGACAAGGGCGCGCTCGGGCGCGCGGGCGAGGGGCTGGACCGAAGCGAGCGCGGGCTCGAGGCGGCGGCGAGGAGGATGGGCGCGCTGAGGAGGATCACGGAGGGGAAGGGGTGGTGGGGACGCATGTTGCTGTATGCGTGGATTTATGGGTTGATGGTGCTGCTTGTGGTGGTTGTGTTCGTCTTGCCGAAGCTGCGGTTTTGAGATCGTGGCTGGCTGGACGGATGGCCTCGGTTGTCGTTGGAGGAGATTTCTGCTCTGTTTATAAGGAGTTAGGGGAACTTGGGAGTCGGGAATGTCAAAGCGTTTGTGCTAAGCTAGGGGGTTATGTCTTGTATTGTATGGGAGCAACAAGGTGCTATTCGTGGGTCCAGGTCTAGCTACTACGAAGTATGGTTTGTAAATGGGCCGAGAAATTAAGCATCTCTCAGCACATGTGCTTTGGGTAGGGTACCCATTTGTCAAAAATATCATAAAGCCGAAATGATGAACTGAAAGCTCCCTCCCT
>Ga0164242_10006841_pt1 | contig 12514 bp, 14 predicted proteins | sample OricomgcompostMG_FD_108783 | JGI IMG/M metagenome (GOLD analysis project Ga0164242, IMG submission 108783) | Miracle-Growth compost microbial communities from Emeryville, California, USA - Original compost - Miracle growth compost (MG) ... | reverse complement strand
TGGCTGGCAAAATGTAGGCCAGCGGTAAACCAAGCTTTTTTAGCAGATACACCGTCATGGCGGTAGTAGTTGTCTTGCCGTGCGTACCGGCAATGGCGATAAGCTTTAAGCCTTTGTCGGAAATTATTTGGTTAAGTAACTCATCACGTTTGGAGATGCGGATGTTGTGCTCCGCGCAAAACTTTAGCTCCGGAGAGTCAGGTTGCTCGATGGGTAGAGCAGAAGTGTACACAAACCAGTCAATGGGCTGCCGAGCATGGGCGGCCGCAATGTCATCGTAAGTTTGGCTGATGGTAATGTCGGTTATGCCGTGTCTTTTTAGGTTACCTATGTACGAGGAATCTTGTTTGTCACTGCCAGACACAGTGTAGCCGGCTTGTTTAGCAACTAGCGCCAGAGGACCAATGCCAGCCCCGCCAATCCCTGAGAAGAAAACATGCATAAATACAGTATACATTGCGCGAACGAAAGTTCGCTCCCATGGGCTGTCGTTGCCGCCGCACGAATATGCAACGCTAACCGCGTTGCGCTCAGTACTTCCACATAGTCTAAAGACAACCATCTTTGCCAGAGTCTTCTATAGTCTAATAGACAAACCCTAAAAGGTTTGTCTACGCCACCTCGACTTCGTCGTAAGGCGGCTTACTTTTCCGGCGGCGGCAATGGGAGTCGGTGGGTTATACTGTAAGCATGGACAAGCGCAAGCTTCATCACTATTGGCGGTTTTGGCGCCACTTCCATCCCATATATTTTCTAATCTTGGCCGTAATCTCGGGGATTATTTGCATTGCACAACTGCGCCACAACAACCAACAAATGATTGTCTTAAGGAACGCGGTCTATGCGGCCGACAAAAACAACGGCGATGTTGAAGGGGCTCTACACAACCTTAGAACTTACATCTACAGCCATATGAACACGTCTTTGGCTAGCGGGCCCAATGCCGTTCATCCGCCAATTCAACTCAAATATACCTATGAACGCCTGCAGGAGCAGCAGGCCAATGTTCTGGGCACCGGCGACAGCCAACTGTATCAAGATGCTCAGAACTATTGCCAGCAGCAAACGCAGCTCGACAGCGAGTTTATAGCCTGCATTCAGCAGTATGCCGTAGAGCATGGTGCCAATGTAACGCCCGTACCAGCGGCACTGTACAAGTTTGACTTTACGTCGGCCAAGTGGTCGCCCGACCTGGCCGGTTGGAGTCTAGTGGCAACTGCTGTCTTCGCTCTGGCTTTTCTAATCAGCGCACCATATCACTGGTGGGCCAAACGTTACTTGTAATGTAAACCCAAAACTCCAGGGTCCTGTCCCTCCAGGTCTACCTCCCCATCGTACTCGCTAGCTTGGCTATCGCCAGCACACTCCGTGCGCTGGGCGCCCCTCCTTACGGGCCGCCCAGGTAGTTTTGGGTTGATTTTATTTATTGGGCGCCGCCAGTGGTTGCGTTGCTAGTGCCGCTGTTGTTGGTGTCGCTACTGGTATCGCTGGTAGTGGCGGGCTGGGTTTGAGTGGTGGTCTTGGAGCAATCTGGCCCGTTGGGGTTCTGCTTCTCAAATGTCTTGATGTTGGCAACCACACGTCCGGCATCTTGCAGGTTCTCCCAGAATGTAACTTGCGAGCGGTTTATAACGATCTTGTTGTAGGGATACTGAATTTGTTGGCAGCCAACCGGTACTAGCGAAAAATTACCACTGCTGTCAGAGCTGGAGCTGCTGCCATCTGACGGTGTAAGGTAGTAGGCGTCGTCTAGCACGATGTACTGGCTGTTCAGGTTGGCGACCTTACCGAAGTACAACTGCCCGTTGTCTAGGAACACTGCCTGATACTTGTCTTTCATAACGTACTGAGCTTCGCTGCCACTCTTGGTATTCGCAAACAGCAAAACTGCCGATATCAACAGGCCCACAATACCTACTGTTAGTATCGTGTTTAAGATTCGAAACAGATTATTGGTGTCGCCATGAGGCTTGGGTGTGAACCTAATGGGGTTTTCCGGCTCTGGCTGAGGTGTCGCGGCCGATTTTTGTTCTCTTTCGATTTTGGCTTGAGGCATAGTAACTCTACGACTACCAAGTTGCCCCGAGTTAGGATTCATCTGTTTTACCCCCTAAATAATATAACTTCAAGCATAAGTATAACACGCTACCGGGGTTATGTGTTGCAATTTTTGCACCGTGAAAGGTGTTGACAAGAGTTAACCCATAGGCGTATGTTAGGGGTACTAACAGTAGTTATAAGGGAGATAAGCAATATGGCTTACAAGCACACTAACTCAAAGGGCGTAACTTATTACTTGAACACCAAGACTGTTGTTTTGCGTGGTGGTAAGTCACAGCCAATCTACTACTTCAGCAAGGACGAGCGCCCAGAGGGCACTGACCTTCCTGCAGGTTTTGTTGTTAACGAAAACCCACGCAACGGCTTTTTGACTGTTAAGCGCGGTTAATAGGACCATCCATATAAAAACACCCCATACCAGGGGTGTTTTTATTATGTTAGACTAACAGTAATGGTAAAAGACGATATTATTCTGAGGGTTAAAGACCTGCGTAAAGTTTATGGCGATAATGTAGCCGTAGACGGTGTAAGTTTTGAGGTTAAGCGTGGCGAGGTTTTCGGCATATTAGGGCCCAACGGTGCCGGTAAAACCACCACGCTGGAGATGATGGAAACACTAAGGGAAATTGATGGCGGCACCGCAACCATTGATGGTGTAGATGTAGCCAAAGAACCCTACAAAATTCGCGGATTAATCGGCGTACAACCTCAGACTCCCGGTTTTCAGGACAAAACCAAGCTAACAGAGCTGATCCAGATGTTTGCAGCTGCTTATGGCGAAAAAGTTAACCCCAAAGAATTTCTAGACGATGTCCAATTAGGCGACAAGGCCGATGCTTATGTCGAACAGCTTAGTGGTGGACAACGGCAGCGTTTTTCAATTACGGCAGCCCTAGTGCACAATCCAAAGGTATTTTTCCTGGATGAGCCAACTACAGGTCTGGACCCGCAGGCCCGCCGCAATCTGTGGGATCTTATAGAAGAGGTGCGCGACCGTGGCATATCCGTCATCCTAACTACTCACTACATGGACGAAGCTGAAGTACTGTGCGACCGTATAGCCATTATGGACAAGGGAAAGATCATTGCCCTGGACACGCCCCGCAACCTGATTAGTGCGCTCCTAAAGCGTGGCTTCAAGAAAAAGCAGGAAGTTCAGCAGGCCAACCTGGAGGACGTCTTTATAGACCTGACTGGAAAGGAGCTGCGAGCATGAGCACCAAGTTTTATACAGTTTGGGTATTTTTTGTTACGAGCATGAAACGCCTGTTCCGTGACCGCATGGCGCTGTTTTTTACCTTTTTGTTTCCGTTGATCTTCTTGTTCGTATTTGGCACAATCAGCAATGGTAACAAGAGTAATGTGTCGTTTGAGGTGGCAATTATAAACAAATCTCAGGCGCCATATGCCAAGCAGTTCGTGCAAACCCTGGAAAAGCAAAAGGCGCTAAAAGTACACAAAGACGTCACTACGCTAGAGTCGGCCAATGACAAAATGAGCCACAAAGACATTGACGCCGCCATTGAACTGCCGGCCAGTTTCGGCGAAGTTAAGGATGGCTTGCCGAGCGGTCAAATGATAGTACACTACACTCAAAATAACCAGGCTTCAGCCCAAACTCTAACCACGCTTTTGCAGGCCGAAGCTAGCAGCCTAAACAATAAACTAGCACCGGCTAAGACGCCGTTTACTGTAACCAGCAAGCAGAATAACGAGCGTTCACTCAACGCTTTTGACTACACTTTCTCAGGTTTGTTAGGCTTTACCATCCTGGGTGCTGGCCTGTTTGGTCCCATGAACGTATTTCCAGAGCTGAAGAAAATGGGAATCTTGCGCCGGCTGCACACTACGCCGCTGCGCGTTTGGCAGTATTTCCTGAGCAATATGCTAAGTAACACAGCCGTAGGCCTAATGAGTATTGCCATTATGTTTGCGGTGGCCATACCGCTATTCCACATTAAAATAGTCGGCAATTATCTCGAGCTTTTCATATTCCTGGTGCTCAGCATTATCCTGATTTTGGGTATGGGCTTGGGTGTAGGCGGTTGGGCTAAAAACGAACGTCAGGCCGCGCCGCTAGCCCAGATACTGGTATTCCCGCAAATGTTCTTGAGCGGTACGTTCTTCCCGCGCTATGTCATGCCACACTGGCTGCAGGCCATTACCGACTACTTGCCGCTGACTCCGGTAATTGACGGCGCACGACTGATTACTACCGAGGGCCAACATTTGTGGCAGCTGTGGCCACAGCTGTTAGTTATGGGAGTTTGGCTGATCATAATCTACCCAATTGCTTTCAAGCTCTTCCGCTGGGAGTAGATTGCAAAAATAAGCGTTTTGTGGTATGATGATATCATCATGACGCATGGCATGAACTCAGCTCCAGATCCTGACGCATACACGCGACGCGAAGAGATCGCGATGGATCAAGGTGTGTCCACACCTTACTTGGTTGAGAGCAAACGTTCAGGTCAAACCAAGCATAGAACTCAGACAAACCGCAAACGCCCCTCATCTTCTGGTCGCCGCAATAGACTTCCCGAAGGTACCGACAGTGAGCTTGATCCTTACTGGAACGGCGCGGTCGATCCATCAGTTGTCAAAGTTGATAAAGAAGTTGCTTCGAGCATAGTTAGTGAACTACGAGAAAAACTATTTGAGGGAAAGTTGGCTAAAATGCGGGCAGAAGGTGCATCTGAATCAGAGATCAATGCTGCAATTCGTAAACGCCAAGAACAATTTCAAAAATAAGCCACATTAAAGACATGACATATACAGACTTGCCGAAGCCATTTTTTGTGTTGGCGCCAATGGATGACGTGACCGATACGGTGTTCCGTCATACGGTGCAGAATTTGGCTGCGCCGGATTTGTTTTTTACCGAGTTTGTGAATGTCGACGGGCTCATGAGCCCAGGCCGACCCAAACTACTCAAAAAACTTAAGTTTGCACCAAGCGAAACCCGGCTGGTAGCTCAGTTGTGGGGACTAAAACCGGAAAACTTCCGGGCAGTTGCTGAGCAGATTGCCGACGGCACTTTAGCGCGTGAGCTAGGTTTGCCGGAAGGCTGCAATTTTGTAGGCATAGACCTGAACATGGGTTGCCCGGCTAAAAGTGAAGTCCAAAACGGTGCGTGCAGTGCACTTATTAAACTGGAAAACCGTGAATTGGCCGGCCAAATTGTTGATGCCACGCGCGAGGGATTGGCTGGTAGATTGCCGCTAAGCGTTAAAACCAGGCTAGGCTTTAATGAAGTTGACCTGAGCTGGCACGAGTTCTTGCTGGGCAAAGACCTGGACATGTTAACCGTACATGGCCGAACGCGCAAAGAAATGAGCAAAGTGCCGGCCCATTGGGATCTAATTGGTAAAGTAGCCGAGCTGCGCGACAAACTGTCGCCTGACACGCTGATAGTTGGTAACGGCGACATAGAAAGTCGCGGACAGGGCGAAGATTTGGCTAAGCAGTATGGCCTAGATGGCATAATGGTTGGGCGCGGTATCTTTCATAACCCACTTGTTTTTGCTAAAAATGCCGACGAGCTTTGGGCTAACTATAGCCGTGATCAACGAATCGAACTTTATAAAAATCAGGTGCAATTGTTTGCTGAAACGTGGCAGGCAGGCGAGCGCAACATAAAGACGCTGAACAAATTCTGCAAAGTTTATGTCCAGGGTTTTGACGGCGCTAAAGAAATGCGCGAACGACTAATGGCTGCTGACTCAACTGCCGAATTATTGCGACTTTTGAATGCGAACACTGTATCATAGAGTATATGATTACAGTTGAACATATCAGCAAGCGCTATAAGAAGAAAATGGCGGTTGATGACCTGAGCTTTAAAGTAGAGACCGGTAAGGTTACTGGTTTTTTGGGTCCAAACGGCGCTGGCAAGTCAACTACCATGCGGCTTATGCTGGGGCTAGACAGTGGCTCTGGCCATACTGCATTCGACGGCAAGAAACTACACGAGTACGACCAACCTTCAAAAGTCATAGGCATATTGCTAGATGCTAAATCATTCCATCCGACTCGTACGGCGCGACAGCATTTGCGTATCTTGGCTGACGCGGGCGGCATTGACGCAAGCCGCGTAGACGAAGCACTTGAGATGGTTGGACTAAGCGACGTCGCCAAAAAAGGTCCCGGCAAATTTTCTTTGGGCATGAGCCAGCGGCTCGGCATAGCGGCAGCCATACTGGGAAAACCAAAATATCTCATGCTAGACGAGCCGGCCAACGGGCTTGACCCGGAAGGCATTGCTTGGTTGCGAGATTTTCTAAAGAACTATGCCGACGAGGGTAACGCCGTATTCGTGTCGTCACATCTACTTAGTGAGATGTCTCAAATGGCTGACAACGTAGTGGTAATAGGCAAGGGCAAGCTGATAGCCGATACTTCCATGAGCGATCTGATTGCCAATAGCAGCCATAGTGGCGTACTGGTTCGTTCACCAAAATTATCTCAGCTGGAGCAGGTCCTGGTATCCAACAAGGCAACCGTCGTTAAGTCTAGCGACAGCCTAAAAGTTTCGGGGTTTACGACTGATAAAATTGGCAAGCTGGCGTTTGACAACGGCATACCGCTGTATGAGCTATCGGCACAAGCGGCTTCGCTGGAAGAGGCTTTCCTGGAGCTGACTTCGGGCTCCGAAGAATATACCGCAAAAGCAGGAGACGCCAAATGATTGCCGCTATAAAAGCTGAGTTTCGCAAATTGTTTACCGTGCGTTCGACCTACATAGTTACGGGACTAGTGCTCGCGCTGGTCGTATTTATCGCAGGCTATATAGAGGGATGGAATCTTTCGGCTGCCAGTTTGAAGGACCCGTCTCAATTTACCAGCGATGTCTTTGGCGCGCTTAACCTGTCGCTGTTTGGCGCCATCATTGCTATTTTGCTGGTTACACACGAATATCGCTACAACACCATAATGTACACGCTTACCGTTAGCAATAGCCGAAATAAAGTACTACTGGCAAAGATTTTGGCGGTTAGCGCATATGCAATTTGCCTAACAGTTGTAATCTCGGTTCTCTCGCCCCTGGCCAGCAGCGTGGGTGTACATTTGCACGGCCACACTCTTGTGCCACAGACGCTGCACTTCTGGGATGTAGCTTGGCGCAGTTTGTTCTATGGCTGGGCTTATGGTTTGGCGGGGCTGCTACTGGCAGTGTTAATTCGTGCGCAGGTTGGTGCTATTGCGGTATTATTCCTGCTACCCGGCTTGGTTGAAAGCTTACTCGGTCAGTTACTCAAGAGCAACTCCGTATATTTGCCGTTTAGTTCGCTTGGCCAGGTTATAAACTCAACCAGCGGGCCAACGCCAAATGGCCATTTGGCGCCAGGCACGGCCGCATGCATTTTCCTGGCATACTTGGTTGTTGGCTGGATTGTGGCTTGGGTTTTGTTCCTGAAGCGCGACGCCAATTAGCTTGTAGCATATCTATAAATATTTCTTATCGTTTCCGTCAATTTTTAGGTATAGCGGGTGGCGTGGATTGCCGAGCAGCGTGATATTGCCAAAGTAAAATATTTTCACGGCTAGCTCATCTAGGGCATTGCGTATGGCGGTTGCGCCCAGGCGCAAATTGTCGTGTTTGGGGTCGCCCCATGCACCCCAGACTTCTGTAATATTGTGAGCGGCTACGATATCTTTCAGGTGGGCAATATTTTGCTCGATCAATTCCGGCGAGAAAGGACCAAGGTTGCCGGCGTCGGTAGAGCGTTCCGGGTAGGTGTTCATGACCATCCAGCCGTCATAGCCTAGACTGCCAGCTGTTTTAATAATTTTATTGACGGTACGATCGCTAAAATCGTCGGCTGCTCGGCTAGGGTTCATAGCTACAACCAGCAACGTGTTTTCGCCTGGCCGGCCAATCACAAAACGATGAGGTTGGTAAACCTGCGGCACAACCAAAGTCGGCTCCCAGCCTTCAGGATATCTAACTTTAAGCTTGGTAACTTTGTTGTGCATTATAAAATGGTGGGGCGGGCTGGACTTGAACCAGCGACCAATCGGTTATGAGCCGACTGCTCTAACCACTGAGCTACCGCCCCGAGATTAACAGATGTGATTATATCAGATTTTGACTTTGTTCTATAATACTTACGTAAATGGACGAAAAAATAAACAAGCTGGTCAAAAAGTACACGCCCTATGTACGGGCCTACATACTCAGCCTGCGCGATATTCGTAACCTGGGCATGTTGATAGTTGTGATTATAGTTTTGTTGGTAACCTGGAGCGGCATTAAAAGCGTTCAGACAAACTACGGGCTGGAAAAGCAGATTACCAAACTACAACAGCAGAACGACCTAACTAAACTACAAAACGAAAACCAGGCGCTTAACAATGCATATTACCAAAGCAGTCAGTACCGTGAAGTGACGGCTCGTGAGAATTTTGGCTTGAGCGCTCCGGGCGAAACCGAGCTGCTGGTACCTAAGGAGGTAGCCTTGGCTCACACCGTCAAGCAGCCCAGTGATAGCCAACAGCCAACAGAGATCCCGTCGCAGCCATTTTGGCAGCGCAACTTCCAGGCTTGGCTAAACTTTTTCTTGCATCGCAGCAACTAAATAACTGGGTTTACGCTGCATAGCTATATCTATGAAATTGCCAAATAAAAAGAGATTCGCAATATTGTGAATCTCTGCAGCTTATTTCTAAATGGTGGCGGGACCAGGGGCGCTGCTGCGCAGCCATTTCGTCGCATGCTCGGTGCAAGCACCTGCGCGTGTTCCTCATGAACGAACCTGGGACCTACACCCGGAGCTTCGCTCGTGCTAGTCCCAGGCTCGTGTCCAAACACATAACCAAAGAAAAAGCCTCAGACAAGCTGAGACTCTTTCTTTGGTGGCGGGACCAGGACTCGAACCTGGGACCTCATGGTTATGAGCCATGCGAGCTGCCGCTGCTCCATCCCGCGATAAAAATTATTGGTTTGTGTACTAGAACACAAACTTAACTTATCTACATTTTAACAACAGAGGTGGCTATTGTCAATCTCAACTAACTAACTTATGATTTTGATATGTCAGAAGCGGTGGGAAATGTCCGAAAGCACGAAAACTCAGGTGTGACTTGGGTCGATGCGCTGCGCCCTGACCAAGGAACTCTAAAAAAACTAGAGCAAACCTACAAGCTTCACCCGGTGCACGTACGAGAGAGCCTGCAAAAAGTTCAGCACACCGAAGTAGAAAAAACCGCTAACTATCTTTTCTTGGTGCTGCGCGAACCCGTTTACGAGGCCAGTACTCACAAGCTGAGCATACGGCAAATGGGTATATTTTTGGGTAAAGATTTTGTGCTCACTGTTCGCAGCGGCGAAGTGCCAGCGGTAGAAAGAGTCATTGACCAAGTAGGCGATTACAAGCACGGTTCAGCCTACATGGTTTACTTGCTGATCAATGCTGTTCTGAGTGACATGTTTGCTATCTCGGACCATATCGAAAGCGAGCTGGACAATATCGAAAACCGTGTTTTTGGCGATAGCTCATCTGACGCTCAGCGAATCGGACGAATCCGCCAAAAGATAGTGCGCCTAAGCCGTTTGGTCGGCCCGAAGCGGGCTGTTCTGGACAACTTAACTCAACAGGTTATCTCGTTTGCTGGCAAGGACATGAGGCCCTACTACCAAAACAATGTTCGCATGGTAACCAGGCTATGGGAAGTCGTGGAGGAAGAGCGCGAAACAGTTGAGATTTTTAAAGACGCCGACTTTACAACCAGCACTGAACAGACCAACAAAACCCTAGCTGTACTAACCGTAATCTTTACGCTGACTATCCCCACCACCACGGTCGCCTCATTGTATGGCATGAACGTACTGCTGCCTGGCGGCATAGAAACAGGTGCCTGGACTTTCTTGGGCCGCTACACTACCGCCATCGTTGTCTTGGTCGCTTCAATTGGCCTGGCGTGGGCGATGTATATGTATTTCCGCTTGAAAAAATGGCTCTAGCCGGCACCAATACTATACAAAGTATAGTATTGCAAAACAGATCTGTTAGGTGTAAAACTATGGCATGGAAACACGACTTGCAATAGCAATAGCAAAGGAACAGGCGGCTATAGATAGGCACGCTGCGTTGACGCGAAAGCTCTGGAAGTCGCTCGCATGGGCAGCGGGTAGTGCAGTTGTTTTGATCGGCGGCTTGGAGGCAACTGCGCACCATGCATCCGATGAAGTTGGAAGGCCGCTAACAATCGGTGGCGCACTGGGTACTATGGCGGGCTTGGCGCGCGGGCGGCAGCATATTATGGGGCGGCTTGTGGCAGACGATCAACGCCAAAGAGCTGTGAAAGAAATGACTGCAGCTCTGTCTGACCCTCAACCGGAACTGCCATTTGAATCTTGAAAAAACGGTTATGATTTGCTATAATAAAGCTTAGTTTTGACAATAGTCAGAACACAAAAATCTAAAAACAAAAAGAAAGGCGGGTAGCAAGAATGCGACTTGCCCTAAACCAAGGCCTGGCGTATGAACTGGTGCCAACCAGCAACACGCAAATCCTGGCCGTCGATAGAGTTTTAGCTTCGCTCTAAAACTCAAAACAAGGGCCCCGAACAGGGGCTTTTTGTTTTGCTTTTGCTTTTGTAATTATGGCCGTTTTCGGTTACAATAGTGCCTAACCGATGCAGAAGTACGACAGCTTTAGCCCTAAGCGGGCCACTAATATCGATGGCTTTTTTAGTAAGCCGCCCCAGGCTAAACCCGAGTCGCGCAAACCACTTTTTCGAGCTACGCAGGAATCTGCCAAATTGGCCGATATGCCACGTCGCTCTCAGCCCCAAGCAGTGCTCGAAACGGCCGCTCAAGCCACTCCCGAAAATACCATTGGCGATAGTCTGACCGGGCCACTTCAGAAAAACCAGCCGTCTGCAGCCGTGGCCTTGCCGCCGTCCGACCAGCCACGTCAGCGCAAAAAAGCAGGCGGTAAGCCGCTAAAGGAAAAAAAGCCCAAGGCAAAACTTTCGCGCAAGCAACTCATGAAAAGAATTGGCCTAGGCGCCGGCGCGCTACTTATAGTGCTGGCAGCTTGGCTGGGTTTTAGGTTTTATCGCGACATAGCCAAAATTACCGGCAATAACAACCCATTTAGCTTGCTGAGCGTTTTTCATCCGGCACCACTCAAAAACCAAAACGGACGCGTCAATATTTTGCTGGCCGCCAACTCGGCCGATGATCCGGGTCACGATGGTGCCAACCTAACTGACAGCATTATGGTGCTAAGTGTAGACACCAACAACAACACGGCGCTTATGCTGAGTATTCCGCGAGACCTGTGGGTCGAACTGCCTGACGGGGGTTACCACAGCAAGATAAATGCTGCCTATCCCGATGGTGGTATGGATGAGTTGCAGGAAATCGTGGCAAATGTTACCGGCATGACCATAGACTATAACGCGCTGATTAGCTATGACGCTTTCCGTGACATGGTCAATGCGGTCGGTGGCATAACTATCAATATTCAGTCAGACGACCCGCGCGGCATTTATGATCCGAGCCTGGACTGGACTAACTCGCACTGTTGTGCGCTGGCCAAGTACCCGAACGGGCCGGTAACCCTAAATGGTAAGCAGGCTCTAAACCTGGCTCGTGCCCGCGGCGATGCCTACGGCAGCTACGGCTATGCGCAGAGCGACTTCACGCGCACCAATTTCCAGCGCCAAATGCTTCTGGCTGTTAAGGACAAGGCATCTCAGGCGTCGATTATTGCCAATCCGTTTAAGGTCGCCAATTTTGTTGATGCGGTCGGCAATAACGTGAAGACGGATCTGAAGCTCAACGAAATCGAAACCCTGTACACCTACATGAAAAAGATTGATGATACCCAGATAGACTCATACAACATCAATACCCTACGCGGCCCGAACAGTACCATGCTAGCTAACTATACCTCGCCAGATGGCCAGTCGGCTCTGACTCCAGCTGCTGGTGTAGATGATTACTCCGATATTCAGACGCAACTCCAGAAGATACTGAGTGGTAACCGTGTGGCCGTAGAGGGCGCCATTGTAGTCGTACTAAATGCTACTGACACGGTAGGCCTGGCTATGCAGCAAGTTAACTCGCTGATTGCCAAAGGCATGCAGGTTACGGCCGATGATGCTCCAACCAACCAAGCTACCACCACGCTTATAGACAACAGCCAAGGCCAAATGCCCGCGACGCTGGCCTTCCTGAAGTCCAAGTACAATAACCCGCAGATCGTGACTAACAAGAGCCTGACCGCTACCTACCCAAGCGCTGATTTCATAGTTCTGCTTGGGGCTAATGCTGTACCCAAAACTACCACCAAATAGTCATAAATAAAAAGCACCTTCTGGTAGCGATGACTGGACTTGAACCAGTGACCCCAGGCTTATGAGTCCTGTGCTCTAACCAACTGAGCTACATCGCCACAAGAAGATGCTTTAATCTCGTCTAGTCTAGCACAGTTCGCCCCT
>Ga0164242_10006840_pt1 | contig 12518 bp, 12 predicted proteins | sample OricomgcompostMG_FD_108783 | JGI IMG/M metagenome (GOLD analysis project Ga0164242, IMG submission 108783) | Miracle-Growth compost microbial communities from Emeryville, California, USA - Original compost - Miracle growth compost (MG) ... | reverse complement strand
TAAACATTTAAACCATCGCGTCATTGAGCGCAGCGTGGACAACCGACCGGAGGGAGCTCATTAATGCCATTGAAAAACAATCTGATATTAATAATCCCCGATTAGCAGAGCCGCTATTCAAGCCGGGGATTGCCACGTGCGGGGGTGCCTTGCTTCCTCTGATGGTTACCCGTCTGCTTTCACCCCCTTGTCAGAAGTTTCAACTTTTACGTTACCGGTACGTTTTAAAACGCCCCAGCCGCTCAACTCGCCTTTTAATGCCCGGCGTACTGATTTAAATAAGATATAATACATTAGCTGGCGCCAAACAAAGCGTTGCGGAATAATGTAAATCAGCTTCTTGTAGTCCTCCTTTTCCATCCAGAAGGCTAATGCCGATACTAACAGATCGAGCACTATAAAAACAAGGTAGTACATAATTACCTTCTCCGGCTTGTCACCGAACAGGCCAACTACCATCATCAGATCCGCCAGGGGCGAAAACAGGGGCAGGATGATCTGGAAAAGCAATATGTTGGGCATACCCAGCATGCCAAAGTATTTGTATTTTTTGTTTAAAAGCGCGCTCCTGTTTTTCCAAAAGCTTTGTATTACTCCAAAACTCCAGCGGAAGCGCTGTTTTAACAGCATTTCTAAAGTTTCCGGCGCTTCGGTATAGGCAATAGCGTCATCGCAGTTACGTACAATGTAGCCCAGCTTTAATATACGCATGGTGAGGTCGCAGTCCTCGGCCAGGGTATCGGTAGTAAACCCTCCCGATTTAAAAATAGCCGATTTACGGAAGGCGCCAATAGCGCCCGGAACAACCGTAATGCTATTCAGTACATCAAAGGCCCGCCTGTCCATATTTTGGGCGGTAATATATTCAATAGCCTGCCAGTTAGTGATCAGGTTATGTGTGTTGCCTACTTTTACCGTGCCGGCTACCGCGCCCACTTCCGCATCGGTAAAATATACCATCATGTGGTAAACCGCGTCGGGTTTAAGCTGGGTATCGGCATCAATACATATTACATAATCGTACCTGGCATGGCTGATGCCAAAGTTAAGCGCCGAAGCTTTGCCGCCATTGGGCTTGGTAAGCACTTTTACTATCGGGTGATCGCCAAAGGCGTCCTGTACTATTTCGTAAGTACGGTCCTTTGATCCATCGTCCACAAAAATAATCTCGAACTTGGTATAGGTTGTAATGAGTAAGCTTTCCAGCGTTTTTACCGCGGTTATTTCTTCATTATAACCAGGTACAATAATACTTACCGGCGGCAGTAAATCCGGATGGGGCAGGTGTTTCTCCTCCTTTTTATTATCATAATACTGGCGCAGGGCCAGCACGCCGATAATAACGATACGGCCTATAGCCAGGAAAATAGCGGTAAAAAATATGATAGCTAAAATCCAGTTGCTGTAAAAATAGCCGGCCACAAATATATCGTACAACTGGCCGGTAATGCCGCTGTTGGCATCATCCTGTATAGGCGGCATTAAATCGGCCTTGGTTTTACCCAAAATATCGGCTATGGTTGTAAATTTATAACCATGGCTTTTAAAATAATGGATAATAACAGGCAATGCCTTAATAGTTTCTTCGCGCGTATCGCCCCCGGCATCGTGCAGTAAAATTACGGAGCCGTTATTACGGTCGCGGATGGTACGGGCAACAATACTGTCGGCAGTAACGCCCGGCTGCCAGTCCCATGGGTCAATGGATTCGCCGATATTAATATAATGCTGCCGCCTGCTTTCGGCCACGGGGATTACCTCGGCCAGGGTTTGCGGTTCCGAGTCGGCATTAAACGGCGGCCTGAACAAGATGGTACTTCGCCCGGTGACTGATTCAATAAGCTTACGTGTCGCGTTGAGTTCCAGGTTAACCCTTTCGCGGCTTACGGTTGATATATCCGGGTGGAAATAAGTGTGGTTCCCAATTTCATAGCCCTCATCAAACTCCCGTTTCAGCAGCAGGATATTTTTTTCGACCATTGAGCCTACCACAAAAAAGGCCGCGGGTACATGTTCGCGTTTTAATATGGCCAGTATACGGGGGGTATAATCAGGGTCGGGGCCATCATCAAACGTTAGCACTATTTTACCGGGTTTATAGCCATACCTGCGTATCACATATTTTGTGGGCAGTTTAACGTATTCCTGGTTGGTAATGGTAAAGTTTTTATAATCGAATTTTACATCAATTTGCCCTGCTTTTGGTGTAGTGATCAGATCGAGCACTTCGCCGTCGCCATCATAGTCAATATGGTTATTTAAACCTACGGTAGCCAGCTTAGCCGTATCAATACCCGTCTTCCGCAACGAGTCAATGGAAAGGTTTTTCTGGAAGAACGACCACAACCTCGGGTCCTCCATGCCCAATCGCCATAAGGCAACCCCGCCTGTGGCCCAATCATCGGCCATGCGGATAATGTTGAAATTGGTTGCCGCGTCGGTAAAATAAACCGTATGCTTAACCTTGTCCTGGGCGGTATAGCCGTAATGCAGGTTGGCTGATTCGGGATCGAAAGTTATTTTGCTTTTGTTTTCCTGGGCGGTACTTACGGCCTGCTGGTAACCAATAGGTTTACCCATGCTGTTTTCGGGCCAGTCGTACCCGCCGCCGGCAATAGTAAGGATAACTTTGCTGCTTGGGATCTTTTCGCATACCCGGTCCAGGATTTCTTCCACCCAATGCTGGTGGGAAACATCACCGGCATTGCTGACTTCATTATGCTGGTCGACAGCGAAAACGAACAGGTAATCGTTATATTTTTGCAGCAGTTCCACATTGTAAGCATCATCATCGGGCATTACATTTTGGGTAACAATGAACTTTTGCGGATGCAGCGTTTCATAAAGCTCCTTCTGGAATGCCAGGTAATCAGGGTCGTTTCTGTCGGGGATATCGGCCAGGTCAAGGTTGACGCCCTGAAAATTATATTTAATCAGATCATCGACAATACTATTGATAAAAGTGGCGCGCGATTTTGGATTTTTAACAATGCGCATTACATCCTTAAAGTCGGTATAGCCCGATACGTTATCGACATTGATGTAGTTGGTTATAGATAACAATACAGGCTTATTATACTTGCGGTTAAGGTTAACAAGGCCGGTATCTACCAGGATACTAATGGTATCGGCATTGGGTTTTATAATAAAACCCTCGCTCACTATCATATCCAGGCGGGCAATATGGTCTGCTAATGAGGTATAGGCTTGTGGTTCCCAGGCACGATAAAACCCGGCATTGATGCGGTTTTCATTATTAGGCTGCTTTAACCGGTGCAGGTATAAATTATGACTTAGCTCCGCCAGCTTTTCGGTATCAATTTTAAAGGCTTTAAATTTCCGGGTCTTTTTAATATACTCCAGGTCTTCTTTTGAAAGCTTTTGGGGGGCCTGGTTAAGGTTGGGTAAATTAGGATATTGTGTAGAGTGGATGGTTATTAAAGCCGCCGCAATACTGCTGACAAAAATAACGATGAGGGCGCGGCTAAGCCACTTAAAACGGTTCCATCTACCGGGGGTATCAGTCTGAAAAACCTGCTTGTGAGCCATTAAAGGGATATAATAATTAAGCTATGCTAATTGTTTGCCAAATTAATGGTGAAAAAATTTAATTATTTAACGGCGGATCCGGCCTTGTCGATATTTGAAAAATCAACACCGCATTTACAGTTACTGCCACATCCTTTTTTTACAAAAAGTGCCTTGTAAGCCATCCTGCCTACATAAAAAATGGCCAGTGCAAAAAGTATCGCAATAATAAAGCCTTGAATCATGGAGCAAATTTAGTTATTATATGAATATATACGTTAATAATGTAATATTAGTATCAATACCAGGCCTTTGGGGAAAAAGAATGGATATTGGATTGCAAGATATATTTGCCCGGTGTTTTGATAGGCGGTTGGATCTTTGTAAGTTAGTGTGTTATAAGGAGGTGTTGGTTACATCCTGTTGTAAGTATTAAATAGAACATAAATAAGCAATATCATGTTCGGATTTAGAATGAGAAGGGCGCTCGACGAATTGGCCGATGAATCAATAAAGAAAAATATGATGGATAAAATTCCTCAGGCGCTTAAGGATAAATTATATGCCGAAGGGGGAGATATTTTTTTTGGTGTTGAAAATAATACCTATACCATTAGCGGGTGCTCAAAAGCGCTTGCAGACGAGATTAATGCCATTTTAACATCAGGAAAATAGTTGACAGGCTATTATTTATCCCTCGATGCCTGTTTCATTTAAGGCGTTTGCAATCATTTTACAATTCACAGATGCTCCATATTAGCCAAAAGCTTTTTATTGCCATATATTAACTGTACCTTTGCGCAAAAATTAAGAGGCGCATTTCAATGCAAAAAATCAGAAATATTGCGATTATCGCACACGTTGACCACGGTAAAACTACATTGGTTGACAAAATCCTGCACAGTTGTGCTATTTTCCGTGAAGGTCAGGACACGGGCGAACTGATACTGGATAGTAACGACCTGGAACGTGAGCGTGGTATTACCATCGTATCAAAAAACGTTTCGGTAATGTACAAAGACGTTAAGATCAACATTATTGATACCCCTGGTCACGCCGATTTTGGCGGTGAGGTAGAACGTGTATTGAAAATGGCCGACGGCGTGTTGTTGTTATGCGACGCTTTTGAAGGCGCCATGCCGCAAACACGCTTTGTAACGCAAAAGGCTTTGGCTTTAGGCTTAAAACCTATTGTTGTTGTAAATAAGGTAGATAAAGAAAACTGCCGCCCCGAAGAGGTTTACGAACAGATTTTTGAATTATTCTTTAACCTTGAGGCTACTGAAGATCAGCTGGATTTCCCGGTTATCTACGGTTCATCAAAACAAGGCTGGATGAGCACCGACTGGAAAACACCTACACAGGATATTTTCCCGCTGATGGATGCCATCCTGGACAATATCCCGCCGGCACCTGTTGAAGAAGGTACACTGCAAATGCAGATCACCTCGCTTGATTATTCGTCATTTGTAGGTCGTATAGCTGTAGGCCGTGTGGCCCGTGGCACTATTAAGGAAAACCAGCCGGTATCATTGGTAAAACGCGATGGTACTATCCAAAAATCGCGTATAAAGGAACTTTATACCTTTGAAGGTTTAGGTAAAGTTAAGGCTACCTCGGTAAGCAGCGGCGATATTTGCGCCGTAGTTGGTATTGATGGTTTTGATATTGGCGATACTATTGCTGATTTTGAAAACCCGGAACAACTGGCCGTAATTAAAATTGACGAGCCTACCATGAACATGCTGTTCACCATTAATACTTCACCGTTTTTTGGTAAAGAAGGTAAGTTTGTAACCTCGCGCCACCTGCGCGACCGCCTGATAAAGGAAATGGAAAAAAACCTGGCCCTGAAGGTTGTTGAAACCGAATCGCCGGATTCATACCTGGTTTATGGCCGTGGCATTCTCCATTTATCGGTACTGATTGAAACCATGCGCCGCGAAGGCTATGAGCTGCAGGTTGGCCAGCCACAGGTTATTGTAAAGGAAATAGACGGCGTGAAATGCGAGCCGGTTGAAACCCTGATTGTTGATGTGCCGGCTGATGTTGCCGGTAAGGTAATTGAACTGGTAACCCAACGTAAAGGCGATTTGCTGGTGATGGAACCCAAAGGCGATTTACAGCATCTGGAATTTGAGATCCCGGCACGTGGTATCATTGGTTTGCGTAATAACGTGTTAACCGCTACCGGCGGCGAGGCTATTATGGCACACCGCTTTAAAGCCTATGAGCCCTGGAAAGGCACTATACCAGGCAGGCTGAACGGTGTATTGGTATCAATGGATACCGGTAAAACCACTGCTTTCGCGATAGATAAATTACAGGATCGCGGTCGTTTCTTTATTGATCCGGGTGTGGATATTTACGAAGGACAGGTTTTAGGCGAACACATCCGCGATAATGACCTGGTAATTAACCTGACCAAAGGCAAGCAGTTAACCAACATGCGTGCTTCGGGCAGCGATACTAACGTAAGGATTGCGCCGGCCATCAAATTCTCGCTGGAAGAATCAATGGAATATATCCAGGCTGATGAGTACATTGAGGTAACTCCGCAAAGTATCCGCTTACGTAAAATATTCCTGAACGAGAACGACCGAAGGGTTAACGCCAAGAAGTTTGTAAATCAGTAACCGGATACAAGAATCAGGAATTCAGAGTCAGGAATCAGGAGGTTATCCTTGTTCCTGACTTTTTTATTTAAACTTATCTTATGTCTTGATTCCTGATTCTTGTATCTTGGTTCCTACATATAAATTATGCGCATACCCAGTATTCCCGGTTTTGACCAGCAGGCACTCGAGAAGTATTTTAAAAATACAGGCTGGTTGTTTATTGGGCGCATAGGCAGCCTGCTAATAAAAATGCTTGTGAGCATTGCGGTAGCTAATTATTTGAATAAGGCTAAACTGGGCATTATTACAGGGGGTATTACGTATGTCTATTTATTTTCGGCCATTGCAACGCTTGGCCTTGATCAGTTTATAGTTAAAGAACTGCACGAGTTTCCCGAAAAACGTAATGAGATATTAGGCACGTCCTTTTGGATGAAAGTAATGTCGGGTTTAGGGTGCATTCCGCTTATCTGGATAGCTTACCAAATTAAGCCTGCCGAAGGCACACCGTATAGTTATATATTAATTCTATCGGCATTTGGTATAATACAAGCCTTCAATGTAATTGATTCCTATTTTCAATCGGAAGTACAGTCAAAATATATTATGCAGGTACAGGTAATAGGCAATCTGTTATCGGCCGCTATTAAACTAACGTTAATATATACCAAAATGCCGCTTTTATGGTTTGTATATGCCTACGCAACCGACTTTTTGTTATTTGCTATAGGCTACTACTTTACCTATCAGCGTAAGGGGCGCAGCATGTTTAACTGGGTTTATAATAATCAGCTGGCTAAAAAGCTGTTAAAGTATTCATGGCCGTTAATGATGTCGGGTATTATGGTGTCGTTGTATATGAAGATAGACCAGCTAATGGTTCAAAATATGCGTGGTGTAGACGAGGCCGGGGCCTATAATACCGTGTCGTCATTAAGCGAGGCCTGGAATTTTATACCTACAGTTATTGTAAGTTCTTTATTCCCGGCTATCCTTAATGCAAGGCGCGATGATATTAACCGTTATAAAAAACGTATTCAGCATTTGTATGATCTGATGGTGTATATCAGCCTGCCGGTTGCGCTGGTTATTAGTTTTGCTTCGCCGTTTATTTACAAATTGTATAAAACCGAGTACGCTTATGCGGCACCTGTTTTATCGGTGCATATATGGTCGGGTATATTTGTGTTTCTGGGTGCGGCCAGCAGCCAGTATTTAATAGCCGAAGGCTTTAATACGCTCACCTTTATACGCACAGGTTTTGGGGCGATAGTAAATATTATCCTTAACCTGTGGCTGATACCCACAATGGGGATGATGGGCGCGGCTATAGCTACGCTTATTGCTTACGCCAGCGCCGCATTCTTCGTTGTTTTTATACCCAAAGTAAATAACCAGGGGTTAATGATGTTTAAATCATTATTCCTAATTTCACTTTTTCAAAAAATCATTAAACGTTGAGCACTTTATCATCATTAGTAGAACTGCTTGCCAAGCCGGCAAGATTAAAATCTATTTTATCATTTAATAAAAAGGGTTATTTAAAAGATATAGGCTGGTTTAGCGCATTTGATAGTTTGTCGCCGGTTGATCAGCATGGTAACCCTATTCCGTGGGTAACCTATTCATTTATTGATTTTATTAAGGCGCGTATAAAAAAGGAACATGCCGTTTTCGAGTTTGGCTCGGGTAACTCCACCTATTTTTATGCGCGATATGCCGGCAAGGTAATTTCGGTTGAGCACGATGAAAGCTGGTTTAAAAAGATTATTGCCGCCAAGCCCGAAAACTCGGAAATGATTTTCTGCGAGCTGAAACCTGATGGTGATTATTGCCGCATGCCCCTGCAGCTAAAGCAGCAATTTGATCTTGTTATTATTGATGGGCGCGATAGAGTAAATTGCTGCAAACAAGCCATCAACGCGCTAACGCCCACGGGCATAATAGTGCTTGATGACTCGGAAAGAGATTTTTATAATGAGGCGTCGATGTTTTTAAAACAGAACGGATTTAAACAATTATCGTTCAGCGGTATTTCGCCAGGCTTGTTTTATAATAAAGCTACTTCGGTTTTTTATAAGGCCAACAATTGTTTGGATATTTAAACAACACCGTCAAACAATCTGATACACTGCATGCAAAAGCTTGCTCCCATTGCTTTATTTGTATACAACCGGCCCGATCATACCCGGCGCACTTTAGCGTATTTGCAAAAAAACCTGCTGGCAGATGAATCGCGACTGTTTATTTATGCCGATGCGGCAAAAACACCGGCCGATGAAGCCAAGGTGAACGAGGTAAGGGAGATTATTAAAGATGTGAGCGGGTTTAAAGCTGTTAAAGTTGTTTTACGCGCACAGAATATGGGATTGGCCAATTCCATTATTGATGGCGTTACCCGGCTGGTAAATGAATATGGTGCCGTAATTGTATTTGAGGATGACCTGCTGTCATCGCCCTATACGCTCCAATATTTTAACGAAGCATTAACCCGTTATGAGCACGAAGATAAGTTGATGCACATTGGCGCCTATATGTACAATTTAAAGGATAAGCAGCTTCCTGAAACTTTCCTGTTTCGTGCGGCTACCAGTTGGGGCTGGGCTACCTGGGCCCGGGCCTGGAAAAGTTTTGAACCCGACATTGATGTGTTGATGCCGCGGTTTGATCAATCGCGCATTAGCCGGTTCTCTATTGAAGGCACTATGAATTTCTGGAAACAGATGCTGGATTTTAAAGCGGGTAAAAACAATTCATGGGCTATCCGTTGGTATGCCTCTATATTTTTAAAAGGAGGCTTAACCCTTAACCCTTCACGCTCGTTCATCCAGAATATTGGGAACGATGGTTCGGGCATACACTCCAACAATGAATCGATGTACCAGGTGCAGATAGCCCAAACGCCGGTTAGCTGTTTCCCGAATGTTATGGAAGAGGATATGCAGGCCTATCAGGCCATTAAACATTTCCTGAAATACCGGAAGGGTAATATATGGCAGCGGGTTATAAGGCTTGTAAAGCAAAAGCTCAGCAAACGGTAATCCTGGCAACTCCAGCCCCTCGCTCGTTACCCAGGGGGCTATTTATAAACAATCGGATATTTTTTAGCAAAATGTTTACGCCATTGTTCAATGGGCTGAGGCAATGTTTTCTTATCATTCGTATTGGTAAAATAAAGAATATTTTCGCCGGCACTTAAAATTGCCGTCCAGATATGATTGGCGTTATCAACCATCAGGATATATTCTGCTTTTCCTTCTAACCCACTTCGTGTGGCCGAAATAATTCTAAGGCCATTGGTACTTGGTTTTTGTGGCTTTTGTTTGGTTGTATGTTGGGTAAGGGCCATAAAGCCGTCGTACCACTCGCCAAGCAATTTAGTAAGTGCATCATTCTGCGGTTTATTTAAAATATGCAGGCTAAGCATTGTTACAACTCCTTTTTTAGGCAAATATTTACTGTTGCCAAACCTGCCGGTGTATGATACTTCTTTACTGCCGTAAGCATCGCAATGGCCGCCGTCGATTTGAATAACAGAATCACTTAGTAAGCGGATGGTTAATTTACACCCCGAATGTAAGGGGGAAGTGAAAATGGCCGTATGATTATCTTGCAGATAAGCCCGGCCTTTGGCTTCCCATCCAAGGGAGCCGCTTACAGCACTAAGGTCAAAGGAGAATGAATTGCCGGAGATGTTCTCAATTTCAAGTTTGGCGTCCTGCTGCCATATGCGCCTTTCCCAACTGCCCACCCATTTATTAATGTTAAACATGTTAAGCTGAACGGGCGCCTTAGCCGGGGGGGGAGTTTTTTTACGATTTTGAGCCTGAACAGCGGAGCAGGATAGTCCGCTAAATATTACAATAAGTGTAATGGATATAATTTGTTGTCTCATGCAATAGTACGTAGGGTTTGTATAATAACTTATTTTTGTATGCGATATTATCCTTAATCTTCCCTTAATCGTTCATCGGTGTAATGAATCTCTGTTTTACCGTGCGGTAAAGGTACACCATATTCATCAACGCTTACAAACACAATTTTATCGACAGTTAGGATTATATTTTGCGTTATTTTATTGCGCACCTGGCAGGCCAGGGTAAGAGACGTGCGGCCGAAGTGAATGGCTTTTATACCCAACTCAATAATATCGCCCTGCCTGGCCGAACTGATAAAATTAATTTCAGACATATACTTGGTTACGCAGCCATTAGTGCCTAACTGTATAATGGTGTAAATGGCGGCCTCCTCATCAATCCAGCTCAGTATCCTGCCGCCAAATAAGGTGCCGTGCGCGTTCAAATCCTCGGGCTTTACCCATTTGCGTGTGTAGAAATTCATTTTAGTTGTTAATTATAATAATATGTTGTTTGATTAAAAAGCCAAAGCATACTTTATGCTTGCCAATGATTGTGATGAATTGCAAGCGGGTAACAGCAGTCAATTTAGTTAAATTCCCACAGAACTTGCAGCTGTCATTGGCATTAATAGAAGATTTAAAAACAGATTTGATAATGTTCAAAAATAGATGGAAATTGCTTGAAGATTTTTTACGCGCAAAAAATATTTGATTAAAGTTAAACATTATTTAATATATTGTTTATCAATATAATGCACAACTTTTTCTTTCATTTTTTATCTTCGTAAATTGCACAATATGTTATTGTGCATTAAAGGGCTTAAACACATGCTTGAATAAAGCAACAAAGAAACTTTATCTAAAATTAAAGAAGTATGCACTTTAAAATACATACCGCATAGTTGCCTGGGCGTGGTTAAGGCAAGATTAATACACCAATTTTTAATAACATGAGAAAACTAAAATTAGAACTGGGCAGTATACGTGAAATGCTGACCAAAGAACAACTGAAAAAAGTTGCAGGTGGTTATGACGATGGTAGTACATATGACGAAGGCCGGTGCTCACCTGGCGTTGGCCGCTGGGCTTATACTACCCCGGTTAACTGGGATAAATGCGCAGCGGACATAGCGACTTATTGTTCAAGTGGGGAGGGAGGGTGCCATGTTACGGGAACTGCCCCTTGGCCAAACCCATAATTTGACTTTTGGGGCTAAACATACAAATGTTGTCAATTATATAGGTGTAATAATAATATAAACACCTATATAATTGAAAATAAAATTGTTACAATTTAATGAATAGAAGAAATTAGTCGTCAATTCTATCCCATAGTATTATAGATTGCTGATGTTAAACAGCATGTAATCATGAATTTGTTTATAATTTATACCTGTTAATTGTCATGAAAAAGATATTCGGAATATGTATTTTAACGATTTTTCTTTGCGCACCAATTATTGTCACAGCACAAAAACTGCCAGTCATACAAGAAAAGAGCTTAAGGGCCCCTGCCAATGTAAAAATTGACGGTGAGTTAGGCGAATGGAATTACAAATTTCAGGCTTACAATAAAGCTACAGACATCTTCTATTCAATTTCAAATGACGACAATAATCTTTATTTGGTAGTACAAGCCAAAGATCCAATTATTATTAAAAAAATTATCACCTCGGGAATTGTTTTTAAGATAAACGACCCCGCGAAAAAGAATGAAGAAAGCTATAGCTTTTCTTTCCCTTGTCCTCTTCCATTAACGGCCCGCACACGTTTATTAATGGATATAAATAAAAAAATAGATATTGCAGATGACTCGATACTGAGAAAAAGAAGAGTCGATTCTCTGATAATTGCAATGAACACAATAGTTGATAAAAAATTTGAAAAAATTAAAATCACCGGAATCAACTCAATTAAAGACACGCTTATTTCTATTCACAATGAAACCGGGGTACTGGCAGCAGCGCACTTTGATAATTTGCGATTTTATAACTACGAATTAGCCGTCCCATTAAAATATATCACGTCTGAGATTAATAAAGATTCGAAAATTAGTTATCAAGTTAAAATTGAAGGCATAGTGACTAATAGACCCAATATTGTTTTTATAGAAGAGAGTAGTGACATGAGAGCAATGAATTATACTACCGATTTTTCGGGTGCGTATAATTTGAGCAAGCGGTAAAAGGCCAAAAACACTCCCATAATATCAACCCTAACGGCAACCAGTTTATTTTAAAGGGAACGATGCAACCTGTCGTCGGTTTATCTTAAGAATAGAATAGATCGTGGCTTTAAACAGGAGGGTCATCGATGGTTCCATTATTTATACTAAAATCACCATTAAACCAGCAAAATCCTTCGCCTGAGATTTTATGAAAAAATAATTCGGTAACTATTTGAGAGTTAATCTAAAATTTCTATCTTTGCCGTCCCTTTAAGGGGGATAATATGTCTTGAACGAGGCCCTACTGCTTCGATGGACACTAACAAAATAAAAAAATGTCAGGAAT
>Ga0164242_10006839_pt1 | contig 12523 bp, 9 predicted proteins | sample OricomgcompostMG_FD_108783 | JGI IMG/M metagenome (GOLD analysis project Ga0164242, IMG submission 108783) | Miracle-Growth compost microbial communities from Emeryville, California, USA - Original compost - Miracle growth compost (MG) ... | reverse complement strand
TGACCACACGATGCTCCTGGGGCTTCCTGCCCGTACTAAGCGAAACGAACTGTGCTCCTGCAATTCTGGACAAGTGACCCGCGTATGTACACACCCCGAGCCCGAAGAGCTTTTCAAGCAGTGACCAGGTATCCGTTGTCCGTGAAGGGCGGACTGGTCTCGCGAGGTGAGCCGATATTACGGTGAAGAATGCCGCGGTGGTGCTGGCCCAACGTAGTTGGGCATTATCGGTACGGGAGAGGCTTCTTACTCACCCGGCGGAGGCCCACCTGCCAAATCGCCGAGTTCGTTGTACCGGGCCAGCACACGATCCAAGGCGGACTGGAGCCGATCTCGATCGCTGGGCAGGTCTGGGATCACACGGTGGAGCTCGCGCCCGACCTTCTTCATTGCCTCGTGCATCGTGACGAGGACATAGTTGGCATGCACTGTGGTGGATACGAGAGCGTCGATAGCCACCAAGGCGTCGTCAATGGCATCGGTGTGGAGTTGACAGACAATGACCAAGGCGTCGAGGAGGACACCGTTTTCGATCGAGCTGTTGGCCTCGCGCCACTGGACCGCGAGCCCAAGCAGTTCGGCGAAGTGGCCGGACTCGTACAGGCGATTTGTCAGGTTGTTCTGTATCTGACCACCCTGGTTGGGTGAGGGATCACTATCTGCAATGTCGGCGAATTCTGTTCGCGCACCAACTAATAACGAAGAATTTCGATGCAGGTCAGTTCGATTGAGGTAGCTCAAAGTCTCTGCGGCGATTGTATAGCCCACCCTGCGCTTTGACTCGTCGGTGCTGGCTATCGCCTCACGAACTGCTTCCAATAGCGGGTCAACGAGAGCGGCGACCGCTTCTGGAGCAGCCTCTCCGATGGATAGATCACCGATCATGTTGCTCAGGATCTTTGCTCTGATGAGTCGCGCAGGAAGCTCGTGTAGCCATGGTGTGAGGTCTTGGGTTGCGGTGTGCCCGAGTTCCAGTGCCTCTTGTAGCCGACCTCGGCTGGCGGAGCACGTGCTGAGTTCAGCGCGCAGAAGTGCCTTGGCGTACGTGTAAACACGACGGTTCTGCGTTGATAGCGATGGCATCGGCTCGTTTTCCCCGACGAGTGTCACGAGCGCGTTGGCGTGGAGTCGAAGTTGTTCGACTGCGAAGAACTCGCCTTGGTCGCGTAGCTTTCCAATCCAGCCGACAAGGAAATACATGAAAACGGTGCATTGCGATTCAAGATATCCAGGTGGTACAGCGGCCAAGTACGACTGGCGCAGGATGTCGTGGACGAGTGGATGGATCGCGACCGTTTCACTGACGGGTGTCCGGTTGCCGTCGCCATCGTCGACTACCCGTTGAGCGATGGATTGCGTGCGCAGAGCAGATAGGACTCCGCGACGGACGACTTGGTCTACCTCTGTTGGTACTGGGAGGCTCGCAAGATTGATGTCGACGGATTCAGCAGTTGCTTGAAGAATGAAGTTGAGCGGCAACAGTTCTGAGGCGAGGAGGCAGCCGATCTCCAGGACAGCTCGCGCGGACCTTCCGTACAGTTCGCCGGTTCGCGTGCCTTTTCCGAGATTGCGGGAAGCGTGTTGGATGGCCGCGAATGCGGTTGACGGGAATCCGGGTGGTATGGATGCGTCGTCGGCCAGTGCTTCCAAATCGGTGAAGTACTGCAGAGCTAACTCATCGAGCCGCCCTTCGGTGTTCTTGAAGTAGATCGCGGACATGCTCACCGCCAGTGGCACCAGTCCTAGTCGGACAACGATTTCTCGGATCGAGTCGCGGGTAGCGTCAAGCTCTGCCAATGCGACGTCCGCGTATGTTGCAAAACAGTCGACGGCTTCATCTTCGGTGAGCTCTCCGACTTCGATAATCGATGTGGACGGCCACCAGTTGAGGCCGTTGTTGGATGTGACGATGATCGAGCCGCGACCTCGTGATGGGATGTATTCCTCTATATCAGTTCGGTTTTGGAGTCCGTCGAAGATGAGCAACCAGGGGCCAGGGTGCCGACCGAGAATGCCAGCGAAGACTGGTCCGACCGCGGCTCTGGCAGGGAGGGTCTGGTTGAGTTGCTCAATTACGTTGCGGATCTGAGGCTCGATGAAATCGACGTCGCGACAGTCGATCCAACACATGAACGCATACGAGCCGGCTTCGATGTGGCAATAGTCTGATGCGAGGACGGTTTTCCCGTTGCCCGTACGCCCTGTAAGGACTACGCGGGAGGGCGTTGACGCTTCATCTGCGGGGTTGAGATGGTTCTGAATCTCGTTGAGGTAGCTCAGCCGGGGGACGGTCGAGAGATAGTTGGGGATATTGGTGATCGGTGCGCCCCAATCAAATCCGCCGGCGACTTGAGCAATCGCCGCATCGGGCATGACGAGCTTCTCGAGTAGATCGAGGGCCGAGATGCTGTTCGGCTCCGTCCCTGCGGCGGCGCTGAAGATGTAGTCGACAAGGATCGACACCAGGAGCTGGCACGTGACCTCGCCCGGCGAGCGTCCCCGCTGTACTCGGAAAACTTTGACTAACTGCGTGATTGAGGCGACCAATTCGGCGGTGGTTCGCGCGTCGTAAACAATGCGTGGTTCGGGCGCTCCTGCAGGGGCCTGGGGGCCCGACGGCCAGGTGTACTCCGCGTGAATTGTGTTGGCTACGTGGGTGATCGCCTCGTCGGCTAGGACGGGTGAGAGCGGCTTGTTCGTCAGCAGAATTCTTTGTTCTGCTGTGTGGCTAACAAGTCGGTCGAAGACTTCACGCGCAGGAGCCGGCTGCAGGGGATGGTCTTCGGGTTCGGAGGATGACTTCACTTATACGTTGTGCGATGGCTCATCATCGATGTCAATGGCAAAGTCCACTACATCGTCGTCTTTACCGTCGTCTTTTGTGTGGAGCGGTTCGATAACGAGGTTTGCTCGGGGAATGAGATCGGGGTTGTCGCGAAGAAACACCAAGATGTATTCGGCCGTTGCTAGGTATTGATATCTGAGACCGAAGGCTGCGATGCCCCCGCCTCCCAATGCCACCATTTTGTTCCCGTCGCCTTCAGTTGGTTGATCGCCACGTTATCGGCAGATAGTCGGTCAAACCTTGGCACCGCAGTGCGTGTCGGGGTCATCGGGATTCCCCGGCTCTGCGTCTTGTTCCCGGTTCTTCTTCGGTGGCTGGCGGAGTACCGACGGCCTCAGCGGATCCCCACAGGCCATCGACGTGGTCACGAACGAAGTCAGCGACTGGTCCGGTAAGCGGGACTAACGTGGTCGGCTTGAGACCGACGCCGTTCAGTGAGCAGCCGAGCTGTTACACCGCCGTCTCGCCCACGATGTACCGATCGTGGAGAAGCTTTGGCTCGGCCACGCGCACTTCGACATTCACATCTGGAAGTGCCTGATAGATCCGAGTTCGCTCTACAGTGGACCACCAACCGGGTCCCCCCAAGGGCGCTCTTGACTTCGACGAGGTAGATGACCAATGCAGAAGCTGACGGCGCACGAGCACCCGCTGAGGAAGATTTTCTCGAGTGATTTCGAGTTCAAGATTCCCGAGTACCAGCGGCCGTATCGGTGGGGCACCGACCAGGCACTCCAACTGCTGGATGATCTTGAGGAGACATTGGATCGTGGCGGTGATGAGCCGTATTTCCTGGGTTCGCTCGTGCTTGTCGAGCAGGACGACGCATCTTTCGACGTAATCGATGGTCAGCAGCGCCTAACGACACTCACTTTGCTCTTCTCGGTACTGAGGGATCTCGTCGAGGGGGACGAGTTCGCTCGCAATCTGAGTGCGAGGGTCCTGGACCCTGGCAACGAGCTCGACGGCATTCCGTCGCGTCCGCGACTCACCTTGCGTGAGCAGGACGCGCCGTTCTTTCGGAAGTATGTGCAGGAGCCCGGTCACATCGACACACTCGTCGCTCTCACTGACGCCGCGGCCGCGACGGAGCCGCAACGCGCAATTCGCGACAACGCTGCAGCCTATTGGGCGCGCTTGAGTGACTGGTCGGACGACCGTCGTCGAGCCTTGGCGACACTCGCGAGTACCCGAACCTATCTCGTCGTTGTCAGCACACCGAGCCTCGACAGCGCCTACCGGATCTTCAGTGTCATGAATGCGCGCGGTCTTGACCTCACGCCGGCTGACATCTTCAAGTCACGAGTCATTGGCCAGCTCGCCGACCGCGGCGACTACTCCAAACGCTGGGAGGCGGCCGAAGAAGCACTCGGAAGCGACGCCTTTACCGAGCTTTTTCGCGACATCCGGACGGTAGTGAGTGGGGACCGCGCTCGCCGCGAACTACTCGTTGAGTTCCCAAGTCAGGTTCTCGATCCATACATCGAGCGCGGTACTGCTACAAACTTTGTGGACGACCTGCTCCTGCCCTACGCCAAAGCGTTTGAGCGGACCATTGCCTTCGACTTCGGGCCCGGGGATGAGTGGAAGCCCGTCAACCAGTGGCTCAAGAGGCTGGAGATGGTCGACAACAAGGATTGGCGCCCTTGCGCGTTGTGGGCAATGGTGGAGCACGCGGACGACCCGGGGTTCCTCACCGCATTCATGAAACGTCTGGAGCGGATTGCAGCGAGCTTCTTGTTACGTCAGGCCTACGCGACTCCGCGAATCACGCACTATCTAGAGCTTCTCAACCAGCTCAAGTCGGGGACAGGGCTCGAAGCCCCTGCCTTCAACCTCAGCGATGATGAACGAGTGCTCTCGATGACTGCACTGGAGGGAGACATCTACCGGATGCAGGCACGGCGGGCACGCTACGTGCTGTTGCGCTTGGATGAGTTGCTCGCAAAGGATCCCGGGGCGACTTACGACCACAAGATCATCTCGATCGAACACGTCCTCCCTCAGAATCCGAAGGACTCGAGCCAATGGCGTGTGGACTTCACCGACGAGCAACGCGCTGAACTCACTCACAAGCTAGGAAATCTGCTGTTGCTGAACCATCGGAAGAACTCGCAGGCGAACAACTACGACTACGCGGCGAAGAAGGACAAGTACTTCAAAACATCGACCGGATCAGCGGTATTCGCATTGACTACCCAGGTTCTGGAACTGCCCTCTTGGAACCCCTCGATCATTGAGAAGCGTCAGCAGGAACTCACCGCCATCCTGGCCAAGGAATGGGAGCTGATCTAAGACAAGCGGTGCGGCCGAGTGGTGGCACGGCACAATTCACCTAGTGGTGCGAGTGGCTGCTCCTCGAGCAGGCCGGCAAGTGTTTCGTAGCGGTGTACGTCGCTACCCAGGCTGCGGATGATGTATTCGCCTTCCTCGGCGGGGATGGAGAACGTCAGAGGAACCATCCCGGCCGGACCGAAATCACGGATGCGGCGAGGTCCCCACCGTAGTGCAGACCGATCCGCCGGATCTCTATGCATGCGAACGATCGGGCGAAGCCCAGACATGATTGGACCTAGGCTGAACGAATCGACAGCGTAGATCAGCGCCGTTGCCGCGATTTCCTCAAGCCACTCAGCACTCGCCGCATTGGCGAATTCGGGTGGCGGGGCCACGGATCCGTGGCCGAAGAGGCACGCGTTGAGAACGTCGATGCCGTGTGCTCCTAGGGATCGTGCGCACTCTACGCGTGCAAGCAGGTCATTCTCCTCGAGGATTGCGGAAACCTGCGACGCAACCATTTCGGCTTTTCCGTGCGCCTCGTTCCGAGCGTTGCTCCGGTACCGCTCAACCAGTGCTAGCTCTCGCCCGCCTAGCTGGTAGCCACGTGAAGAATCGACCGGTGGTTCTGCCACCAACTCGTGACAAACACGGTCGCTGCCACCTAGTCGCGTCAGTTCACGCAAAAGATCCAATCGGGCCAGAACAGTCCCGTGGAGGCGTTCACGTACCTCTCCTACTCGCCCCGATGGGACATTCGGTCGCGCCAGATATGTCGCGACATGCCCGGCCAGCCGCTCCGACGATGCATTGCTTATCCAATAGCCTTTCGAACCCGCGGGCACTTTCTCGGCGGACTTCTCCAGCTCCCCGTCGCGCCACAGCATCGTCCACGCCTGCTCATCGGTCACATCCGACCGACCCAGAAGCTCTGTCCACGGCCGGCACATCGGAGTGGCTGTGTCGAGGGACCAACGCAGGACGGCGGGCGGAACTGTGATGCGCGCGCGGGCAATCACCAGCAGGAGGTGTTCCATTTCGTTAAGAATGACAGGACGCCCCTCCCATGCTCGGGTAGGGCCCGGAAGGCTCCGGGCGGCGTGCTGCTGGGCTTAACCGCATCCCTTCACCCCGGCGGAACCGTTACGCCAGCGTCGTTTGACCTCCTCGAATATTCGCGGGGCCGTGAAAGCCGGATCGGCGTATCAGCGGATTAGATCAGCCAGTCGGGTTTTGATCGTGGCGAGGTGCTTGCGGATCTGCTCCAGGCCGGCGGCATTAATTGGCAACTCGTCGACGTGCACCTCGAGAGCCTGACTGAAAATCTCGGTCAGCGGCGCGTATTTGCAGGCTCGCCGTTCTCGTCCGTTCGCATCGGGCATGAACGCCAGACTTGCTGCGTTGTCGACGAAGTCAACAAACTTCACCAGGAACACCTCGGGGTCGACGATCACGTCCGCGACGTGTTGCCGGTACGCGCAGTGCCGTTCGGTCTCGCTGGCCCCGTCGGAATGGGCCGGATTAGTGACCGCTGCGACGATGTGCGCGGCCTTCGGCCCGAAATGCTGCTGCAACAGTTCCAGTGCCCGCGCAGAATGCCCGTCGTCCGGGGTCGGGCTATGAGGCGGATCGAACAGGCCGGTGATGTTTTCGGGATGATCCTCGACGGTGTCGTGCAGGGCCGCCGCGATCAGGATCTGCTCGTCTGCACACCCGTACCGGAGGAGACGAAGTACGTTGCGGTAGGGGTGAGTGATGTAAACATCGAGAGGCAAGTCGCCACGCGCACCACGCCGATCGCTGCGATGTACGTAGGCCGCCAGAGCCATGGCGTCGTGAAACCGCGGATTGCCAACGCCCAATTCATCGGCGAGGCCGGCGATAGCGAAACTGAGCAGGGCGGGATCCATCTCGCGCAACCGCATGGTGCTCAGCGCTCCGCGCACGGAATCGTGCAGTGGGGTTGTCATTTTTCAAGGGTAACTACCAGTACCGACAACTCCAGGCTGTCGAAGTTTCCCCGCCAAACACGTCAGTGGCCGCCTCTACCATCGGCGGTATAAACCAGAAAAAGGGGAACACAGATGCCTGAGACCGATATTTGGGAAAACGATCAGTCCGGTGGCACTTGGTTCAACCGATGGGTCACGCTGCATGACGACGGGTCCATGTCCATCGAAGGGCAAGACCTTGGCGACGCTCCGTTGAATGCGTTCGGTGGCCGCGAGTACGAGTTCTCCCGTGCCGTTTCACCGAGCGGCGTCGTGAGATTTCGCGAATTCCTCGACTTTGCTCCCAGCGAACCGCTGCTGCCCGCGCTGCGGTCGCGATTCACGAGCACGGGCCAGATCGAAGAAGCCCTGCAGGAAGCCGGCATTGATTCGGAGTTTTGGAGTCGAGTCGGCGACCGTCCATCCGAGCGGTGAGGACCTGACATCAACCGGCTACCCGAGCGGAAGCCTTGCTGCAAGCGATGAACGCTCGACGGTGACTTACTGAAACGGATGGCCTGGGAGCTGTAGGAAATGAAGCGGTTCGTGAGACAAACCGCAGTGCAGTCAACGTGAGACAACTTGTAAAGTCCCAGGTAACTGAGGGTTGGACATGACACGACCGGTGAGAACCTACAGTTGTGGAGGGTCTCAGCACCCAGTTCTCCCCGTTTCGTTGGGTATCTTCGCGCACCGGCACAGTTCAACAGAGGCGGCGCGGAATTCAGCTCAGCAACGCGCTGCGCAATCGCTCCACGTCGGACTCGTAGATCCCTGCGTCACGCAGGTAGGCCGTCAGCGAGCCGAACTGACCGTCTATCGCGCTTCGTGCAGCGGCGAGATACTCGCCGCGCACACCGATTACTTCTTCGCAGAGTTGGGCCTCGGTGATGAAGGCTGTTGCCCCCGAACGCTTCTCAATCATATGAAGTACTTGTGACCGCAAACTGGACATCGAGGCGTTGCTATATAGATAGTCCGTCAGTATGGCGTTACGATCGACGCCAATCGCTTCTAATACCAAGGCGACGAGAAATCCGGTGCGATCCTTGCCTGCGAAGCAGTGCACAAGTACCGAGCGCTCATCGGCCAGAAGCTGGACTATTCGACGAAGTGCACGTTGCGTGCCGCTATAGGTAGGGAAACGGCGGTACTCCTCAACCATATAGCGGGTGGCGGCGACAGCGATTGTCTCCGAGTCTGGGTTCTCGGTCATCGCCTGCCGCCAAGCATGCTCGTGTGGTGATTCACCGTCCGTCGCGACATCTGGGATCGGCAGACCGTGAATCAGTACACCACTGGGGACCTGGCCAGGACCGAGCAGAGATACCTCACCCGGCGAACGCAGATCGGCCACGTCTACGATGCCGATCTGCTGCAAGGCTTTTCGACCGTCGTCGTTTAGCCGACTTAACTCGCCGGATCGGAACAGTCGCCCTGGTCGCACGGCGCCACATCGAGCAACATCGCGGAAATTAATGGCGCCTGGCAATGCGCGGGTGTCGCTGATCTGGTCCTCGCTACTCACGAATGAAGCGCTTTCTCTTGTGTCACTTCAGGTTTTGTGGCAGAGCGGCCGATTTCGGTGGCAGCGTCGTCTGTGTCATCAATGATCGTGATCTCGCCGGTCGCGCCGTTGATGGTGATGGTGGCGCCGTCGGGGATGCGTTTGCGGGCGTTGGGCAGTTGGACTGCGGGGAGACCGTATTCGCGGGACAGGCATACGGCGTGGGCCAAGACCCCGCCGGTTTCGATGACTATTCCGGACAGCACCATGAAGACCGGAGTCCAGCCGGGGTCGGTTGCCTGGCAGATCAAAATCTCGCCCTGCTTGATGCGGTCGATTTCGTTGAGCCGGTTGACTACTCGGGCGGTGGCGGTGACAGTGCCGCTGGTCCAGCCAATACCGGACAAACTCGCCGCCTCGGAGTCGGCGGCGACGGTACCGACGGTGACCTCCCTACCATCGCGCAGGTAGAGCGGCAGTTCATGGGTTCGTTCGAGGGCACGGTTGTAGTCGCGCCGGCGAGCCGCAGCCTTGGCGCGGGTACGCGTGATGCCGACGGTGCCGTCGAGTAGCTCGAACAGCTCGTCTTTGGTGAACATCAGGAAGTCCTCGGCATCCTCCAGAATTCCGCGCTCGGCCGCTCGGCGCCCGATTTCTCGGCAGTACAGCTTCGCGCACAGGCTGGATCGCTCGTAGGCCCAGCGCTCATCGTCCCTGATGATTGTGAAACGGTGCACCCAGTTGTAGACGATGCGGATCGCCTCGGCCTTCAGCGTGCCCATCAGTCCGCTGTCGCGGACGTTGCGCATGATGTCGTCGAAGGCCGCCTCGCGCTGCGCCGTCAGCTCCTTCTCCACCTCGTGCGGGGAAGCCGGATTGTCCTGCATGAGCATCAGCCGGAAGGTGCGAAGGTCGAGCGTCGGGTCCTCGAGCCGGCGGGGGTAACCGAAGTCGCGGTCCTCGCTGCCGCGATGGCCGTGCGCCCGGACGAACGCGCGATAGTCGTCCAGGAATTTGCGACCTGGCTGGGAGTCCTCGAGCGCCCCGAAGAAATCGCCGTCGTTGTGCTGTTCGAACAGCGCGGACAACTCGGCGGAGCCGCGGATCTGCTCGGCCAGCTCGTGCAGCCCGAGGTTCTCCTCGAGCGTCTTGGACCGCTTGTCGGAGCCCTGACAGAGCTGGCCGAACGCGTACTCGTTACTGCCGGTGTACCACTCGTGAATCATCCGCCCGAGCAGGGCGTACATCTGCGGCGCGTAGACGACGTAGAGGATGTTTCCCCAGGACATGAACTGGATCGTCACCATCCATTGCTCATTGAGCCGCCGCTTGAGCTCGTCGTCGGACAGCGCGTCCAGGTCCGTCAGGTCGGCGGGATGGGTGCCCTCGACCGAGGTGTCGATGAACTCCTGGGTCCGATCCAGCACCCGGAACAGCCCCGACTCAGGCTGGGCCAGTTGCAGGCGAGCGTAGGACTTGACGAAGTCAACGTACGAGAACGGTGTCGCGTGCACCTGCGCGGCCTGCTCGGGCGAGATGAATGGGCTGATCTCCGGAGTCCGCGCCCAGGGTGCGTAGGTCTTGGCGACCATCAACTTCTCGAACTCTGTATTCAGATACGTCTCGGCACGATGGTATTTGAGCAGTTGATGCCTCGCCGGGCGATGCAAGTCCCGCCCGCTACTGGTGTATGACGGACCCATCAGCTCGGGAATGCCCAGTAGGTTGCCGACCATGTAATAGCCAGAGGAGGCGACGTCGCTGAACCAGTGGTAGTAGAGCGGGCTCTTGGCACCGGTGGTGTGGTCGGCGATCTTCCGCGTGAACAAAGCGTTATCGTCGTCGGGCGCAAACTGGATCGTTTCCATGTCAGCCGCCCAGTCGAATGCGACACCGGTTACCGGACGGGCCTGCAGAACGAAGAATTCGCCGCCTGCCAGCGCCCATTCGATGTCCTGGGGCATGTCCTCGTAAAATGCCTGTATCCGCCAGCCGAGTTCCGCGAGTTCGACGACCTGATCCTGCGTCAAGGTCAGCTGGGCGCGCTCCGCCTCTGGCACGTCCTCGGTGACCGTGCCCTGCCCCGTCTCGGGGTCGCGGACCATCCGCGCCTCTTTGGTGCCGGTGATGGTGTATTTGACTCGCGGTGTGCGCACGGGGTTCACCGGCGTCAGGCGCTCCTCGAAGCCGACCGCGACCGGCCGATACGCCTTGACCACAAACTCGTCAGGGGTGACCAGTCCCTGCACCACGGCCTCGCCGAGGCCCCAGCTCGCGTTGATCACGATCTCGTCGGTGGCGGTGTTGATCGGGTTGGCGGTGAACATCACCCCGGACACCTCAGAGTCGATCATCTGCTGCACAACCACGGCCATGTGGATCGTCGTGATGTCGTTCATCCCCTGCTGTTCGCGGTATGCGACCGCGCGCGCTGTCCACAGCGATGCCCAGCACTGTCGCACGGCGTCGACGACCTGGGCCTGCCCACGAATGTGCAGGTAGGTGTCGTGCAAGCCAGCGAACGACGCCTCGGCCAAGTCTTCCGCTGTGCCAGAGGAGCGGACCGCGACCAACGGCTCGGCACCCAATTCCGTGTAGCCCGCACCGATTTCGGCGGCCAGGGCTGCCGGTAACGGTGTTGCGACGATCGCATCGCGGATCGCCGCTGTGCGTCGTTCCAGATCCGGTGCATCGGTGTAGTCAGCACCGTCGAGACAGTCCTCGATCGTACGCAGCAGACCCGTTTCAGCGAGGAAGGTGGCGTATCCGTCGGTCGTGACAGTGAACCCGGGAGGCACCGGAAAGCCTTGTTGTGCGCACAGTCCCAGGTTGGCCCCTTTTCCGCCGACCAAGGCCTTGGTGTCGGAGCCGGGATCGGTGAATTTCAAGGTCAAACTCATTGACCAGTCCTCTCGTAGGTATGTAATTCAAGTACTGAAAGATTCGTGAATATAGTTTTTATCGAATCGATTTTTCGTATCTCGATCCGATGATTTATGAGCCAGCCGTCCATGCGTGCTGCCAGAACTAGCCATTTCGGTCTCACGTCGGCATCAAGGTGAAATGCAAAGCGAAATATTCTTATTTGGCATTGACGGCTCGTGGTGATCTACATGATCGAATTATTGGAATATGTTTGGCGCTGCTTCTGCCAAAATCCGGCGCCAGAGGCACAGCCATTGCCGCGACGTGGGATCGTGATATCTACGAGAGTATGGGTATCCGACGACAAATTATTTGCGTAGCTCCCGCGAGGAGCTAGATGGGCCGTATCGCGGGGGAGGGCGCGCTCTGCGCTATGTACGTAAGTTGCTGCATGGCCTGCGATCGCATGGCGCGGAGAGCAGATAGGAGAGGGCGTGATAGGAGGCGCTGACGTAGGCATCTCCGGTGCCTCCTTGGCGTAGGCAACACGCAGGGCTGCAGCGGCGGCGACACCGTCCGGCCGGTCCTGCGTGGCGACCGGCCGCCTGCGTACTTGGCATTCGCTGTGAGTTCTACAGGGAGCCATGGGATCGATAGTATCTGAACAGTTGTTACATGCAAGGCCTTTTGCGCTGGAATCCGTATTTCTCGTTCATGGGGTTGCGGACACGCCGTACCGCGCTGCGCCATAATGGGACTCGTGAACCCTCGTCCAGCCATCCCCGTCGGGCAGATATCTGCAGGTAGAGACGTAGTTTCTTCTGCTGAAGCCGTTGGGTCTCACCCAGGCCTGCTCGCAGACCGTCTCGTGATCATCGCGGCAGATCAAGTCGCTGAGCGGGGGCTGGTGGCGGTTTCGGCCCGATCGATCGCTTCGGTGGCCAATGCTTCGCCCGGCTCGATCAACTACAACTTCGGCGGAATCGAACAACTGTTACATCAGGCATTTCAGCTCGGTGTAATGCGAACCGAACAGTG
>Ga0164242_10006838_pt1 | contig 12526 bp, 7 predicted proteins | sample OricomgcompostMG_FD_108783 | JGI IMG/M metagenome (GOLD analysis project Ga0164242, IMG submission 108783) | Miracle-Growth compost microbial communities from Emeryville, California, USA - Original compost - Miracle growth compost (MG) ... | reverse complement strand
CGATTGGGCGGCGCCGCGCGGCAGCCCCGTCATTTCGGTCGGCGACGGCGTCGTCGTCAAGGCCGGCTGGGATTCCGGCGGCTACGGCAACCAGACGATCGTCAGCTACGGCAACGGCTACGAAAGCTCGTACAACCACCAGAGCGCGATCGCCAAGGGCATCAAGGCGGGAGCCCATGTCCGGCAGGGCCAGGTGATCGGATATGTCGGGACGACCGGGGAATCGACCGGCCCGCACATGCATTACGAGGTCATCGTCAACGGCACGAAGGTCGATCCGATGAAGGTGCGACTGCCCGAGAGGCGGCCGCTCAAGGGCGACGCCCTCGTCGCCTTCCAACATGAACGCCAGCGCATCGATTCCCTGCTGGCGGGAGCCGACAAGTCCAATCCCCCCGAGGTGGCTGAACGATAGACATGCCGGCGCGCCAGACGAAAAAGGGCGGGCTCCGATGGAACCCGCCCGTTCTCGTTCAGGGACTCTGCGGCTTTCGCGTCAGGCGGCCTTCGAGTTTTCTGCCTTCGGCTTCTTCGCGCTGAAGATCAGGCGGTCCGAGCCGTTGGTGATCTTGACGTGCGAGCCATCGACGATGTCGCCCATCAGGATTTTCTCGGCGAGCGGATCCTGAACCTCCTTCTGGATCACGCGCTTCAGCGGACGGGCGCCGTAAGCCGGGTCGTAACCCTTGTCGGCCAGCCACTCGCGGGCGCCCTCGTCCAGCTCGATCGTGATCTTGCGGTCGCTCAGGAGCTTCTGCAGCCGGGCGATCTGGATGTCGACGATCGCACCCATCTCGTTGCGCCGCAACCGATGGAAGAGAATGATCTCGTCGACACGGTTGAGAAACTCCGGCCGGAATGCGGCCCGAACAACGTCCATGACCTGCGGGCGCACGACGTCTGTGTCCTGATCCTCGCCAAGGCCGGTCAGGTATTCCGCCCCGAGATTCGAAGTCATGACGATCAACGTGTTGCGGAAGTCCACCGTGCGGCCCTGCCCGTCCGTCAGGCGGCCGTCGTCGAGCACTTGCAGGAGCACGTTGAACACATCCGGATGCGCCTTTTCGATCTCGTCGAAAAGAACGACCTGATAGGGCCTGCGCCGCACCGCCTCGGTCAGCGCGCCGCCTTCCTCGTATCCGACATAGCCGGGAGGCGCGCCGATCAAACGGGACACTGAGTGCTTCTCCATGTATTCCGACATGTCGATGCGCACCATCGCGCTTTCGTCGTCGAAGAGGAAGCGAGCGAGGGCCTTCGTCAGTTCCGTCTTGCCGACGCCCGTCGGGCCGAGGAAGATGAACGAGCCGATCGGCCGATTGGGGTCCTGCAGACCGGCGCGCGCACGCCGCACCGCCTTGGAGACCGCCTGCACGGCCTCGCCCTGGCCGACGACGCTCTTGGCAAGCTCGTCTTCCATGCGAAGCAGCTTTTCCCGCTCGCCTTCCAGCATCTTGTCGACGGGAATACCCGTCCAGCGCGACACGATGTGGGCGATATGGTCGGGCGTCACGGTCTCCTCGACCATGCTCTTGCCGGACTTCTCCTCGACGGCTTCGGCCTCCTGAAGTTCCTTTTCCAGACGCGGAAGTTCGCCATAGGCAAGTTCGCCGGCGCGCTGGAACTCGCCCTTGCGCTGGGCGATCGCCAGTTCGTTGCGGGCTTCCTCGAGCCTCTTCTTCAACTCGGCCGCGCGGCCGAGCTTCTGCTTCTCCGCCTGCCATTTCGCCGTCAGCGCGTCGGCCTGCTCCTCGATGCCCGCCAAATCCTCCTCGAGTTTGGCAAGGCGATCCTTGGAGGCCTGGTCGGTCTCCTTCTTCAGCGCCTCGCGCTCGATCTTGAGCTGGATGATGCGGCGGTCGAGTTCATCGAGCTCCTCGGGCTTCGAATCGACCTGCATGCGAAGGCGCGAAGCCGATTCGTCGACGAGGTCGATCGCCTTGTCGGGCAGGAACCGGTCGGTGATATAGCGGTTGGAAAGGGTCGCCGCCGAGACGAGCGCGGAGTCCGAAATGCGCACCTTGTGGTGCTGTTCGTATTTCTCCTTCAGGCCGCGAAGGATCGAGATCGTGTCCTCCACGGTCGGCTCGTCGACGAAGACCGGCTGGAAACGACGGGCGAGAGCGGCGTCCTTCTCGATATATTTGCGGTACTCGTCGAGCGTGGTCGCGCCGACGCAGTGAAGCTCGCCGCGCGCAAGCGCCGGCTTCAGGAGGTTCGATGCGTCCATCGCCCCGTCGGCCTTGCCTGCGCCGACAAGCGTGTGCATCTCGTCGATGAACAGGATGATGTTGCCGGCAGCCGCCTGGATCTCCGACAGAACCGCCTTGAGGCGTTCCTCGAATTCGCCGCGGTATTTCGCGCCGGCGATGAGAGCGCCCATGTCGAGCGCCATCAACTGCTTGTCGCGCAGCGATTCGGGCACGTCGCCATTGACGATCCTGAGCGCGAGCCCCTCGGCGATCGCCGTCTTGCCGACGCCGGGCTCACCGATCAGCACCGGGTTGTTCTTGGTGCGCCGGGAAAGCACCTGGATGGTACGGCGTATCTCGTCGTCGCGGCCGATCACCGGATCGAGCTTGCCCTCGCGGGCGGCCTCGGTGAGATCGCGGGCATATTTCTTCAAGGCGTCGTAGCCCTCCTCGGCCGAGGCCGAATCGGCGGTGCGCCCTTTTCGAATCTCGTTGATCGCCGCGTTCAAGGACTGCGGCGTCACGCCGGCCTTGGCCAGGATCTCGGACGTGCCGGCGCTTTTTTCGATGGCAAGCGCCAGAAGCAGCCGCTCCACGGTGACGAAACTGTCGCCGGCTTTCTTGGCTGCCTCTTCGGCCGTGGTAAAGACCTTCGCGAGCGGCTGGGCCATATAGAGCTGACCGTTGCCGCCGGAAACCTTGGGCAGTTTCGCAAGCGCCGCATCGACACCGAGGCGCGCATCCTTCGCGCTGCCGCCGGCTCGCTCGATCAGCGAGGCGCACATGCCCTCCGGATCGTCGAGCAGGACCTTGAGCAGATGCTCCGGCGTGAATTGCTGATGTCCCTCCGACAGGGCGTAAGTCTGCGCGGACTGGAGGAAGCCACGCACGCGTTCGGTAAATTTCTCGGGATTCATAAGTGGTAGGCTCCATGTCATGCCTCGCCCGATGCGGCGCAAGGCAGTCTTTCATGAATTGGCCTCCGCGAGCGGCAGGCCGGTTATGAAGCCAATATGGGAAGCTTTCGGCCCGAGCGGAAGGGGTGCGGCGCGCAATCCTGGCACGTGTCGGCAAGCGGGCAAAAAAGAGGCCCCGGATCGCGATTATGATCCGGGGCCTGCATTCGCACGACGTTAAGCCGCGATGAGTGTTATTCCGTGATCGCCTCGACGACGGTCGGCTGATCGCCCTCGCCTGCCGGGGCCGCCGCCTCGTCGGATTTGGCGCTCCTGCGCCGCTTGGCGGGCGGTGCGGCGTCCACTTCCCCAGCCGTCTGTTCGGTATCGCTCTTGCGAGGCCGTCTCGGACGAGCGGCCGCGGCGCGGCGCCGCGGTGCTGGCTTCTCCGAGGCATCGTCCGACGGCTGCTCGTCGCCCATGGCGACTTCGGCAGGCACACCGTCTATGACCGGCTGCGGCCCGGAGCCATTCACGTGATGGGGTTGCGGCGCGTCCTGCGGATGAGGCTGCTCGGAGCCGCGATCGTTATCGGGCCGGCGACGCGGCTGTGCGTTCCGGTCGTAACCGTTGCGATCGTGGCCGTTCCGGTCCTGACCGTTGCCGCGCTGGCCTTGATAACCTTGCTGGCCCTCATAGCGCTCGGACGCCATCTGCTCGCCGTCGTCGCGATCCTCGCGCTCGTCGCCATTGTCGCCGCGCTCGGCGGATTCACGCTCGTCGCGCTGATACCGCTCCTGCATCTGGGCCTGAGCGGCTGCGATGATGCGATTATAGTGTTCCGCGTGCTGGAGATAGTTCTCCGCCATCACGTTGTCGCCGCTGCTTTGTGCATCGCGCGCCAACGCGCCGTATTTCTCCGCAATGTGCTGCGCGGTGCCCCTGATCTTCACGTCAGGACCGGAACTGTCATAAGTACGGGAAAGCGGATTCCCGCCTTTGCGGTGATTGTTGTTGTTATTATTATTGTTATTGTTGTTACGCCCGCGACCGCGTTTGTTCTGCTGTCCTGGCCTCATATGTCACTCACCCGATTATCCTCGTTGGATTTATGCGCAGCCTCCGGACCATATGCCGGCTTTGGCGTCTGCGCGCCGCGATCAAGGTGCGTCCTTCGCTGACCTGTCGCTTCTGGATGTTAAAAAGACAGATACATGCACCGGAGGTCGCCAAGCGATCACTTCCCTCGGGGAACGCAGTTCCGGAAAACGCCATCGGCGTGCTCTTCCCGGTTGCGACCCTTCAATCCGGCGCTGGGCGGGAACCTATCCCGCTTTGCCCGCAATTCCAAGTCCTTTCTTGTCAATTGGTCGTCTCGGCAAATATTTCAAGTCCCTTGCGCCCTCATGGAGGGGTCGCCGGCATCCGAAGGCTGAAAAAGGCTCGCCCTGTCGTGGCCTCCCAGGTCGCGATGGCGCGACACGACGCGAAAGCCGCTCGTCTCGAAAATTGCCTCGACGGCCCCCGCCTGCCTGAACCCGTATTCGACCCCGACGATCCCTTCCTGCGAAAGATGACCCCGCGCCCCGGCGGCGAGAATGCGATATGGCTCCAGACCGTCCGCCCCGCCATCGAGTGCGATGCGCGGATCATGGTCGCGGACTTCGCGCTCCAGCGATGCGATCGCATGCGATTCTATATAGGGCGGATTTGCGACAATTGCATCAAATTTGCCGGTCATCGCATCGTACCAGTCGCTATGCAGGACATCGAACCGGTCCGACAGACCGTTGAGACGGGCATTGGCCGCCGCCGTCAGGAGCGCCTCTTGCGAAATGTCCACGCCGAGGCATCGCGCAGAAGGGGACAACGAAAGCAGGGCGAGCCCGATCGCGCCCGTTCCGGTTCCCATGTCGGCGATCATGCATGTTCCCCTGCCCTCGACGCGACGCGCAACGAAGGGCAGGACGGCTTCCACCAGGATTTCCGTATCGGGTCTCGGTTCGAGCGTCGCCGGCGAGAGTTTCAGTTCGAGGCCGAAAAACGGACGCGAGCCGAGAATGCGATGGACCGGCTCGCCGTCGAGTCGCCGGCAAACCGCCGCCTCGAACTTGATCGCCGCGCCCGCCTCGACATCGTCGTCGGTGCCGACGATCAGGTCGCGCGCGTCGAGACCGAGGATGCCGCCGACCAGCACGCGTGCATCGAGAGCCGGCGTTGCAAGGCCGGCGGCGGAGAAGCGACCCTGGGCGTCACGCAACAGCGCACCGAGCGTTGTCGGCCTCGCCTTCGCCGGCGCGCCCATCGGCTCAGACCTGTTCCGCCAACGCGGCGAGCTGGCCCGCCTGATAGTCGGCGATCAGCGCATCCACCACCTCGTCGATCTCGCCGAGCATCATGCGGTCGAGCTTGTAGAGCGTCAGGTTGATGCGGTGATCTGTCACGCGGCCCTGCGGAAAATTATAGGTGCGGATGCGTTCGGACCGATCGCCGGAACCGACCTGGCTCTTGCGCGCCGCCGAACGTTCGCTGTCGGCCCTCTGTCTTTCCATGTCGTAGAGGCGAGCCTTCAGGACCTGCATCGCGCGGGCGCGGTTCTGGTGCTGCGACTTCTCCGAGGAGGTGACGACGATACCCGTCGGAAGATGGGTGATGCGCACGGCCGAGTCGGTCGTGTTGACGTGCTGCCCGCCTGCACCGGACGAGCGCATCGTGTCGATGCGGATGTCTTCCGGCCTGACTTCGATGTCGATGTCCTCGGCTTCGGGCAACACCGCGACCGTCGCGGCGGAGGTGTGGATGCGACCGCCCGATTCGGTCTCCGGCACACGCTGCACGCGGTGCACGCCGGACTCGAACTTCAACCGGGAAAAGACGCCGCGCCCGGAGATCGTCGCGATGATTTCCTTGAAGCCGCCGACCTCGCCTTCGCTGGCCGAGAGCACTTCGACGCTCCATCCCCTGGCCGATGCGTAGCGCTCGTACATCCGGAAGAGATCGCCGGCAAAGAGCGCGGCCTCCGAGCCGCCGGTGCCTGCACGGATTTCGACGATGGCGCTCCTTTCGTCGGCCGCGTCCTTCGGAAGCAGCAGGATCTGCATGTCGGCTTCGAGGTTCCCGAGCCGTTCTTCCACCTCGGGGTATTCCATCTCGGCCATCGCGCGCATCTCGCGATCGGTTCCCCGGTCGCCCATCATCTGCTTCAGGTCGGCAAGTTCCTTGCCGGTCCTTTCGTAGTCGCGGATCTTGGCGACGACCGGCTGCAGCTCCGCATATTCGGATGCGAGCCGGACATAGGTGTCGGCGTCCGGGCCGGCCGACATGCGCGCCTCGATCTCGGCGAACCGGCGCTCGAGCTGGCGCATCTTTTCAACGGGCAATGTGGGCATGGGCTTTTTCCGGGGTCCGCTCTTTCTCTAGAGCGAAACGTTCTTTGCCGAGGCGTAGTCCTTGAGGAGCTGGCGCATCCCCGGACGGTCGGCAGCGGTATTGTCGAGCTCGGCGGCGATCACCTTTTCAAGGTCCGACAGATCGAGGGTCAGCAGCATCGATTTCACCGGCCCGATCGACGCGGCGGACATCGAGATCGACCGGAAACCGAGACCGAGCAGCGCCATCGCGCCCAGCGGCCGGCCGGCCATCTCGCCGCACAGCGTCAGATGGGTTTCGGATCGCCTGGCCGCAAGGACGACCTGCCGCAGCATGCGCAGGAAGGGGCGGCCGAGAATATCGAAGCGATCGGCGACGCGGGCGTTGCCGCGGTCGGCGGCCATGGCGAACTGGAAGAGATCGTTGGACCCGACGGAGACGAAATCGACCTCCGCCATCAGCTCGTCGAGCTGCCACATCAGGCCGGGGACCTCGAGCATCGCGCCGAGCCGGATCGCGATCGGCAACTCGTAGCCGAAACGGACGAGGTGGGCGACCTCGCGCTCGAGATACCCTCTCACCTGGCGGATCTCGTCGACCTCGGTGACCATCGGCACCATCAGTTTGAGCTCGCGTCCGGGCGCGGCCTTGAGCAGCGAGCGCAGTTGCGTGCGCAAGAGGCCCGGCCGGTCGATCGCCAGCCGCACGGCCCGCCAGCCGAGCGCCGGGTTCTCCTCCTCCGTCTTGCGGAAGTAGGGCACGACCTTGTCGCCGCCGATATCGAGCGTGCGGAAGGTGACGGGCTTGCTGCCGGCCTGCGCGAGCACGTTGCGATAGAACGCCTCCTGCTCCTCCGGCCGCGGCATCTTGGATGCGATCATGAACTGCAATTCGGTGCGGAAGAGACCGATTCCCTCCGCGCCGGATTCCTCGATCTGGGGCAGATCGACGAGCAGGCCGGCATTCATCATCAGCGAGATGCCTTCGCCGTCGAGCGTTTCGGAGGGCACCGCGCGCAGGCTGCGGAACTGTTCCTGCCGCCTCGCCCTGAAGCGAACCTTCTCGGCATAGGCCGCCTCGAGATCGGCCATCGGCCGCAGGTGGACGCGGCCCTCGTCGCCGTCGACGATGATCGGATCGCCGTTCTCGGCCATCGACACGACGCCGTGGACCTGGCCGACGACGGGAATGCCCATGGCGCGCGCGACTATGACGACATGGCTCGTCGCCGCCCCTTCTTCCAGCACCAGCGCGCGGATATTGGGCCGCGTGTAGTCGAGCAGTTCCGCCGCGCCCATGGCGCGCGTCACGATGACGGCGTCGTCCGGAAACTTCTCCTGCGAGGATTTGGCGTTGTAGCCGGTCAGTTGCCTGAGCAGCCGGTTCGCCAGATCGTCGAAATCGTGCAGGCGTTCGCGCAGATACGGATCCGTCATGTGGATCATGCGCGCGCGCGTGTCGCTCTGCACCTTCTCGACGGCCGCTTCAGCCGTCAGGCCGTTGCGGATCGCCTCTTCCAGCTTGCGCACCCAGCCTCGGTCATGGGCGAACATGCGGTAAGCTTCCAGGACAGCCCTGTGTTCGCCCTCGACCGGCACGTCGCGGCGCGACAGCATGTCGTCGATGGATATGCGCAGCGAACCCAGCGCGTCCGCCAGCCGCTTCAACTCCGCTTCCGCATCGTCGTTGAGCAGATTGGTGACGACGACCCGCGGCTCGTGCAGCACGACATAGCCGAGGCCGATGCCGTCGCCATAGGCATCGCCCGATATCGTCACCGGCCGGCTGAGATCGAGCTCGATACCCGGCTTGGTGATCTTCTTCATCTCGCCGGTCGCGATCATCTCCGCCAGAACCATCGCCGTCGTCTCGAGCGCCTCGACTTCGTCGTCGCGGTAATGGCGCTGCGCCTTGTTCTGCACGACGAGCACGCCCAGCGAACGGCCGGCCCTGAGAATCGGCACGCCCATGAACGAGTTGTATATCTCTTCACCCGTTTCAGGCAGATATGTGAAGGCGGGGTGCGACTGAGCGTCCGAAAGGTTCAACGGACGCGCATTGGCGGCGATCGTGCCGACGAGGCCCTGCCCCATCTTCAACTGGGCCAGATGGACCGATCCCGGATTGAGACCTTCCGTCGCATAGAGTTCGAGAACGCCGTCGGCGCGCAGCACGTAGAACGAGCAGACTTCCGCCACCATGTTCTGCGCGATCTGGCGGACGATCCTGTCGAGGCGCTCCTGCGGCTCGAGCGGTTCCGCCATCAGTTCGCGGAGCCGTCTCAAAAGAACGCGGGGACCTGCTGCGAGGTCTCTCATCGCGTGGTCACTCCAACGTCGCCTTGACGGACATCGCGCGGAATAGCCGTGGCCGAAGGCAAAAGCGATATGCCGAAAACGCCGCCGGCGGCCTTATTGTGCCACGGCGCCGATGCGATTTCGACGACTGACGGACTGCGAATCGTTCCCCGACCGAGCCCTCCGGGCAGACATTAGCACGTCCGCCGTATTTTGTTCTTTGTCCTAGGTTTTATCGAGCCCGTAGACGGAATGCAAAGTCCTCACCGCCAATTCGGCGTAGGCGCCGTCGATCAGGATGGAGATCTTGATCTCGGATGTGGTGATCGCCTTGATGTTGATGGACTTTTCAGCCAGCGCGCGAAACGCCGTGGCCGCCACGCCGGTATGGCTGCGCATGCCGATGCCGATGACGGACACTTTGCACAGGCCCGATTCGCTCTGAACGACGTCGAAGCCGATCGCCTGCTTGGTGCCGTCGAGCACCTTGAGCGCCTTGTCGAGATCGGCCGACGGCACGGTAAATGTCATGTCGGTGCGCGAACCGTCCTCGGAGATGTTCTGGACGATCATGTCGACATTGATATGGGCTTCCGCGAGCGGCCCGAAGATCGCGGCCGAGACGCCGGGGCGATCGGCAAGCCTTCTCAGCGAGATCTGCGCCTCGTCCTTGGCGTAGGCGATGCCGGTTACGACTTCCTGTTCCACGATCTTATCCTCATCGCAAATAAGCGTGCCGGGGGGATTGTCGAAATCGCCCATGCCCGGCGCATCGGGATCCTCGAAGGACGAGCGCACGAAGGTGCGCACCTTGTGCACCATGGCAAGCTCGACCGAGCGCACCTGAAGCACCTTGGCCCCGAGGGAGGCCATCTCCAGCATTTCCTCGAAGGCGATCTTCCTCATGCGCCGTGCCTTGGGCTCGACGCGCGGGTCGGTCGTATAGACGCCGTCCACGTCGGTATAGATGTCGCAGCGATCGGCCTTCAGCGCCGCGGCGATCGCCACTGCCGAGGTATCCGATCCGCCGCGCCCGAGCGTGGCGATGCGGTTGTCCGGGCCGATCCCCTGGAAGCCGGCGATGACGGCGACCTGTCCGTCTGCGAAGCGGCGGATCAGTTCCGAGCCGTCGATCTCCACGATACGGGCCGCGCCATGGGCGTTGTCGGTGCGGATCGGGATCTGCCAGCCCTGCCAGGACCGCGCATTCACGTCCATCGACTGCAGCGTGATCGCCAGCAATCCGGCGGTCACCTGCTCGCCCGAAGCGACGACAGCATCGTATTCGCGCGCGTCGTGGAGGGGCGAGGCGCCGCGCGTCCAGGCGACCAGTTCGTTCGTCTTGCCGGCCATTGCCGATACGACGACGGCGACTTCGTGGCCGGCGTCGACCTCGCGTTTGACATGGCGCGCCACGACACGAATCCGGTCCAGATCGGCCACCGACGTGCCGCCGAATTTCATCACGAGACGAGCCATGCGAGACTTCCGACATGAGGGCGACCGTCAGGCACCCGGAGAAACGACACCGCCTGCCTTGCGAGCCGGGCGATTGGCGCGTCTCATACCCAAATCGGCGCATCGCCGCAACACAATGCTTGGGCGGCGCCCCGCTGCGAACCGTCCCCATTTCCCTTGCTCGCACAGGGGTATCCCGCAGGAGACGTTGTGGTCGCATGCGGCACTTGATTTGCAGTGGCGATCGCCGTATATGACCATTTAAATAGCCTGCTTACTATTAGTGCGACACCTAATCATGTCGGACCGTAAATCGCATCGCGAACTATTGGAATCGCTGATCCGCATCAGTCGCAAGCTGCGCACTGTCTTCAACGCGCGGGTGACGGCGCACGGGCTGACCTATGCCCGCGCAAGGACGCTGCTGAGACTGGCCGAGCGGCCGCTTCTCAACCAGAAGCAACTCGCGTGCGAGCTTGACCTGGAGCAGCCGACGCTGGCCCGGCTGCTTGACCGTATGGAGGAACTGGATCTCATTCACCGTCGCGACGTGCCGGGCGACAGGCGCGCCAAGCAGATCGCTCTCACCGAGTACGGGCACGCCCAAGCCGAACTCGTCGCCCGGATCGGGCAGGAGATACGCGACGAGATGTTCGCCCATATTTCGGCCGCGGACATCAAGGCCACGATCGCAGTGCTGGCGATGGTCGAGGAAGGCGCCAGCCTGATGGTGGAGAACAGGGGAGCCGGCGAACCCGTCTGACGGGAAGAGCGCGACGCGCCTGACGGAAACGCGAACGGAAAGATCGATGCAACGTCCCGCTCCCTGGCAGATCCTGTTCTCGCTCAAGGCCTTCGCCGCGGCGATGCTTGCGCTCTACATCGCGCTGGCGCTCGACTTGCCGCGCCCTTACTGGGCGATGACCACCGTCTACGTCGTGTCCCAGCCCTTCGCCGGAGCGATCCGCTCGAAGGGCGTCTTCCGCATTTGCGGCACCTTGCTCGGCGCGGCCGCGGCGGTGACGATCTACAGCGTCTTCGGCGACTCCGAGATCGCCCTGATGGCTGGCCTGATCGGCTTCTTCCTGTTCTGCGGCTATTTCGCGCTCAGCGACCGAAGCCCGCGGAGCTACTTCTTCCTGCTTGCCGGCCTCACCGCGCTGCTGATTGCCTGGCCGGCGAGCGCAATGTCGTCCGGCACGATCTTCGAGACTGCCTTGGCGCGCGTGCAGGAGATCGGCCTCGGCATTCTTTGCGCGGTCCTCGTCGACAGTGTCTTCTTCCCGCGGCGCATTGCGCCGGCCGTCGACTCGGAAATCGGACGCTGGTTCGAATCGGCCAGGACGTGGGCCTGCGACATACTCGACGGCAAGAGCCAGGCGACGACCCTCGATCGCAGCAGGCTTGCGGCGGAGGCCGCGCAGATCGAGGCGATGCTGGTCCATCTCGACTACGAAAGCGAAGACGGAACGCGGCGTGTGCGGTGGCTGCACGCCCTGCAGCGCCGCATGCTCATGGCGCTGCCGATCCTGTCGTCGATCGACGACCGACTCGGCGAGTTGAGGCGCGACGGCGCCGGTCTGCCCGATGAGCTCGACCGACTCGTCGGAAGTCTGAGTCGTGGCATCGCCGCGAGCGCGCCGGATACCGAACTGCTGGCGATCAGGGCGCGAGCCGAAGCGCTCGATCCGCGGCTCGTCGGCTCGTCCGATTGGCATGTCATGCTGATATCGAGCCTCGTGGCACGCCTGAGCGAACTCATCGATCTCTGGATGGATTGCCGCGCCCTCTGGCATCTCTCGCAACACCCCGGCGCCAAGCCGCAGGCACGATTGCGCGGTCTGTCGCGGGCGGGCGCCGGTTCTCCGCACCGCGACCGCGCGTTGGTGATCTGGGGGCTCGCAGCCGCCCTGCTTTCCTTTTTGGTGTCGGCCTGCTTCTGGGCCGTGACGGGGTGGCCGCAAGGCGGCTCGGCGGCGATGATGACACTCTTGATGGCGCTGTTCTTCGGTGCGGTGGACGATCCGCGGCCAGTGCTTTCGATGCTTGTCAAAACGCTTGTTTTCGCTTTCGTGATGGACTCGATCTATCTGTTTATAGTCATGCCGTCGGTGCACAGCTTCCCGACGCTTGCCATCGCATTTGCGCCGGCCCTGATCCCGCTCGGCTTCCTGGCCGCCAATCCGGCGACGTTCATGATCGCGCTGATGCCGATAGCGATGATGTCCTTCCAGAGCACCGCCTCGACGGCCTTCGCGAGCTATGCGAATGGCATGATCGCGACGATTCTGGGCGTCGTTGTCGTCCTGTTGGT
>Ga0164242_10006837_pt1 | contig 12526 bp, 6 predicted proteins | sample OricomgcompostMG_FD_108783 | JGI IMG/M metagenome (GOLD analysis project Ga0164242, IMG submission 108783) | Miracle-Growth compost microbial communities from Emeryville, California, USA - Original compost - Miracle growth compost (MG) ... | reverse complement strand
TCTACCCGGACGTCGAGGGCGCCTGGCACGCGTGGGAGCTGGAGACGCTCCCCGGCTAGACCGTTCGCCTCCTACGGCGCCGCCAGGCCGAGGAAGCGGGGCCACTCGATGCTGGTCTCCACCTGCCCGGAGCAGAGCACCAGGTGTCGCGCGTCGTAGCCCAGCCGCGGGTTGCCCTGCGGATCGAGGGCGATGGAGACCCCCGCGCCGCCCTCCTCATCCCCGAAGACCCAGCCGACCACGCCGCAGCCCGAAGGCGGCGTGGCGGTGGCGAGCTGGGTCACATCGTCCACGGTGCCCTGGGTCCAGGTGCCGCCCGAGGACTCGCACCCCGTGTCGCAGCTCGCATACGCCATGCCCTGATCGGTCTTCACCGCCAGCCGTGGGCGCCCTTGACCCTCCAAGGCGAGCGCCAACGCGCCCCCGCTGTCTCCCACCGAGAGATGGGTGTTGGCCGCCGCCCAGGTGTTGTTCGCGCCATCCGCGCAGGCGCTGTCGCACCAGAGGTACTCCACCGCGTTGGGGTCCAGCACGTCGGGCGTGTCCAGGCTCCCGGTGAAGACGGCGGCGCGCGGCAGATCTCCGGCGGTGAGCTGGAGGGAGAGGTCTCCCTGGAGGTTGTTCACCGAGGGGAGGTTGACGCCGCTGAGGCTGGAGCACGCCGCGTCCGCGCATTCGAGGTACGTCATCCCGGCCGTCTCTGGCGTGGTGCGGCCCGCGCTCTGATCGAGCGCGAGGAAGCGGGCCCGGCCATCCGCGCCGATGGCCAGCGAGGGCCGGGACAGCTCGGTGTCGGAGATCTTCACCTCGCTCCAGCTGGAGGGCGTCTGGCAGTCGGTGTCGCACGCTTCGAAGTAGGTCCCCACGTCCGGGTCCGTGTGCGAGGAGAAGATCGCGCGTGGGTGGCCCTGGGAGTCGAGCGCGAAGCGCCGCGCCGAGCCGCTCCCTGGATCTCCCTTGGCCTCCACCCGGGTGACGGTCCAGCCCGCGGCGGTGGTGCAGCCGGTGTCGCAGCTGGCGTAGGCGAAGCCCTGGTAGACGTCCCACAAGAGCCTCGGGTGCCCGCTGGGATCGAGCGCGAGCGAGAGGTACGAGACCCCTCCAGCTTCGGGCGGGAAGTCGACACCGGTGAACTGGGACGCATCGTCACAGGCGCCGGCGCAGAAGCGGTACATCGGCACGTTGTCGATGAAATCCAGGTAGGCGACGTGCGTCCCCCCCGAGGCGTCCACCGCGACGGTCGTCCCGCGCAGGTTGGTGGCCGCGCCGTGGTAGGAGTTGGGGAGGAAGAACGCGCTCCGGGCGGACGTGCCGCCGTCGGGGTTCGTGCCGCCATCCGGGAGAACGCCGCCATCGGTCGGCCCGCCACCGCCGTCTGGCCCACCCTTCGCCCCGCTGCTGCAGGCCGCGCCCAGCGCCGCACAGAAGACGAGCGCGAGGAGCAGAGCTGTCTCCACCCCCGGGATTTTGACCTTGGCATCTTGCATCGTTGCTCCTCCAAGCGTTTCGTCGGATCGGGCGGACCTACCACCCACGACGCACGCTTGAAAGGCGAAGAAGCGCCGACCGTCAGCCCAACGCCGCGAGCCGCGAGGCGATCAACCACCGCTCGATCTCCGCCGTGTTGGGCGCCTCCTCCGGGAGCGGGCTGGTCCGGGCCGCGTCTTCGAGCAGCTCGAAGGCGCGCGGGATCCGCTCTGCCCATTTGGCCCTCAGCGCGTCCGGGAGCTCGGCCTTCTCGCCTCGGCGCTTCTGCTCCACCAGCTCCTGTGCCTCCGCGAAGCCATAGCGCGCGAGCAGGCGGGTGACATCGGTCACGATCTGGGCCTCGCGCAGCGCGTGGACGCCGGTGAGGGTGGTCCGCAGCACATAGAGGAGCTTCTTCGCGGACGCGCGGCCTCCCTTCTCCCATTCGGAGAGCTGCTGGCGCCCGAAACCCTGGTAGTGCCGTGCGAGCTTTCGGGAGAGCGAGTCCTGGAGGAGCGGCCGCACCTCATCCAACGCCGGGCTCCCGCGCACCACGTAGCCGGAGAGGAAGCGCTCCAGGTAGTTGCCGTTCCCCTTCAGCACGCCGAGCAGCACCGCCCCCAGCTCGTTCGAGCTGTAGTCGATCTCCACCCCTTCCACGATCTCCAGCCGCTCCGCGGTCGGCGATGGCCGCGGGAAGCCGAGCAGCTCCGCGGTGGGGTCCACGTGCACCGCCTTCAGATCCAGATCCGAGTCCGGCGAAGGGAACCCATAGGCGTGCGCCCCGGAGAGCGAGATCACCAGATGCCGCCTTCGCCCCTCCTCTTCGTCCAGCACCCGCGCCGCGATCTCCCGCTCGTGCGGTTTGAGCACCGCTTCGACCTCACCTGCCATCGTCATCCTCCGTCTGCTCATTGGCCGCCGAGGGCTGCGGCGCGGGGGGTGCCTGCGCCCCGAAAGGCCCCGGCACCGCCATCACGTGCCGCCGAGCCAGCTCTTCCGACACACGCTTGAGCAAGGCGTCCGCGCGCCGGTAATCGGGCTGCTCCGGGAGCCGGCTCTGATCGCGCGCGGCCTCCAGCGCCGGGGACAGCGCCTCCGCCTCGCGCAGGACCTCCTCCAGGGCCACCTCGCCTCGCTTGATGGAAAGGAGCCGCTCGCGGAACGCACCGGTCGCCTCGAAGGTGGGGTGACCTTCGCGCAACCAGTCGGTGCTCAAACGAAGCAGCCGGAGCAGGTTGTAGGCGTTCTTCGGCCGCAGCTCGCGGGCCTCCGGGGGACGGCGGCCGCCCTCCCTCGCGTAGCGCTGGAGCGAGGCAAAGTCATTGGCGGCGACAAGCCCCTGGTCCGAGAGCGACCGGTAGAGCTGCTTCACGTAGGTCTTCGCCTGCGCCACCGCCTCCTCCGGCCGGGCGGCGCTGCGCGGGGAGATCGCCGCCAACCGCTGGGCGACCTGCTCCAGCGTCGGCGCGGGCTCCTCCTGCAGCCAGTCCAGGACGCGGTCCCGGTGCTCGGCCAGGCGCTGCGAGGCGGACAGCTTGTCCAGCTGGCTCAAGGCGTAGCGTCCGAAGCTGCCGAACATCAGCTTGGAGACGAAGGCCTCGCGCGCTTCGAGCAGCCACTCGCCCAGCGCGTCCACCGCGCGCACCGAGGGCACGAAGAGCAGCTCCAGCGTGTTGGGGTCCGCGCGCAGCGCCTGCTCCAAGAGCTTGCGCACCTCCCAGAAGGTCTGGCTTCCATCCGGGCTGACCAGGTCCAAGGGCGGCGACACCAGCCCCGCGCTCCAGAGGAACGGCAAGGCAAAGGCGCCGCGCACGTCCGTGTCGGAGCCCTCGTCCGCCAGGCCCCAGGCGCGGCTCCCCACCGTTGCGGTGAGCACGGTGCAGGGGAGGAGCGCCTGCCACGCCTGCTCCCGGCGGTGGGCGAACTCGAGCTGGCCTGCCTTGCGCGGGGTCAGCTCGGCGCGCTCGTACCAGACCTCTCCCAGCCCCACGATGAGGACATCGAAGCCGCCGCCCTGCGCCCGGACCACCCGGCCCACCAGCCCGCGCGGGACGCGCCTGCCGTTCAGCATCCGCTCCACGCGCGTGGTGACCTCCGTCCCGTGCGGCAGCGGCACCGAGAGCGGGTCGATGGAGGAGAGTCCGGAGATCCGCGGGGCCATGCGCCGGAGCATCTCACTGACCGCGGGCCTCCGCGCGCCGCCACCTCACGGCGCGGCCGGTCTCTTCCCCAGGCTCGGGGCCCCCGCTTCGCGTCGCCGGACCCAGCCGACGCGGCCCGACCTCGCCGGAGGACCGCTTGTCCTCAGGGGTTCGACAGCGACGCGAGCACGGCCAGCAGCTCCCGGGGCTCGATGGGCTTCGGCAGGTGGGCCCGGTAGCCGGAGAGCAGCGCCTGGGCGCGATCCTCTGGACGCGCGCAGGCGGTCAGCGCGACCGCGGGGGTCTTCCCACCCTCGTCGGGGGAGAGCGCGCGCACGCGTCGGATCAGGCTGAACCCATCCTCGCCGGGCATCGCCAGATCCGAGACCAGCACGTCCGGGCGCAGCCGGCGGAAGAGCGCGAGCCCCTCCTCGGCGGAGTGCGCGGTGTCCACGGTCATCCCGCATGGCTCGAGCAGGGCGCGCAGCCGCTCGCAGACGTCGCGCTCGTCGTCCACCACCACCACCCGCATCCCGGCGATCTGCGGCGGGCGGACGAGCTCCCGCAGCGGCGCCTCCGGCGTCCCCGCGCGCAGCGCCCGCGCGAAGTCACCCTGCACCGCCGCCAGCGGAAAGGAGAGCCGGAAGGTCGCGCCCCTTCCGTCGCCCTCGCTGTCCGCGACGGCGCTCCCGCCGTGGGCCTCGACCAGGTGCTTGACGATGGAGAGCCCCAGCCCGAGCCCTGCGTGGGTTCGGCTGGGGGACGCCTCCGCCTGGCGGAAGCGCTCGAAGACGAAGGGAAGGAACGCCGCGGAGATCCCCTGCCCGCTGTCCGCCACCACCAGCTCCGCACTCCCCTCCCGCCGTTCGACCCGCGCCTCCACCCTCCCGCCCGGGGGGGTGAACTTCACCGCGTTGGAGAGGAGGTTCCAGGCCATCTGCTGGACCCGGGTGGGATCGCCGTTGATCTGCAGGGTGGGGTCGAGCACCGTCTCCAGCAGCACCCCCTTGGCTTCGGCGGCCGGGAGCACCGACTCGACCGCCGCCTCCACCGGGGCCGCGAGGCTGAGCGCCCCCATCTCCAGCTTCAGCTTCCCGGCCAGGATCCGGCTCACGTCGAGCAGATCTTCGATCAGCTGCACCTGCGCGCGCGCGTTCCGCTCCACCGTCTCCAGGGCCCGGTCGCGGTTCTTCTCCCTCAGCTGACCGCTGCGGAGCATTTGCACCCAGCCGAGGACCGCGGTGAGCGGCGTGCGCAGCTCATGGCTGACGGTGGCGAGGAAGTCGTCCTTCAGGCGGTTGGCGGCCTCCGCCTCCTCCCGGGCGGCGCGCTCGCGATCCAGGAGCTGCGCCCGCTCCGACTCCAGCCGCTTCTGCTCCGTGACGTCGTGCCCCTGGACGAAGATCCCCAGGCTGCGGCCATCCGCATCGAGGATTGGCTGGTACATGAAGTCCACGAACCGCTCTTCCAGCGGTCCCCCCGAGCAGCGCTGAAGCTGGGCGCGCATCCCCCGCCCCACGTACGGCTGACCGCTGGCGATCACCTGGTCGAGCAGCTCGTAGAAGCCCTGTCCCACGAGCTCCGGGAGCGCCACCCGGACGGGCTGCCCGAGCACCTCCCGGTGGCCGATCAGCTGGAGGTAGGCGTCGTTGGCCAGCTCGAAGACGTGCTCGCGGCCGCGCAGGAAGCAGATGAACCCGGGCGCCTGCGCGAACAGGCGGCGCAGGTGGCGCAGCTCCCCATCCAGCGACTGGTTCCGCTCCTGGATCGTCCGCGCCCGCCAGAGCACCCCGGCCTCCAGCTGCTCGGCGGAGACCCTGGCGGCGCCCTGCTCGGCGCGGAGGCTCGCCTTGAGCTCCTCCAATTCGGACACGTCCACCGTGTGCTGGAGGATGAAGGCGACCTCGCCCCGCGCGTCCAGGAGGGGGATGTGGGTCGCGCTCCAGAAGCGCTCCTTCACCACGATCCCCTCCGGGGTGTGCATCGGGGTGCGGTAGGGGATCAGCGCGACGACGTCCGGCTGGGCGGTCTGGAGCACCCGCTCGAACGACGCCCGCAGCTGCTGGGCCGGTGCGTTGTCCGGATTGTCCGGGTCGTTGGGAAACGCGTCGAAGGAGCAGCGCCCGAGCAGATCCTCGAGCCGGCTGGCGGTGACCCGCAGATACGCCGAGTTGGCGGCCACGTAACGGAGCTGCCGGTCCAGCACCATGTAGGGATTGGGGGAGGCCTCGAAGAGCGCTTGGAAGTCCGGGAGGGTGGCCATGGGAGGCCCCACTCTTCTCTCCGTGCCGAGCGGACTCCATGACCTTGGGACCATTGCGTTGCCCTTCGGACGCCCGGCGCGTCCGAGCCGGTCCCCTCCCGCCCATCCGCGCCTGCCTGCCGGCCCGCGCCTCCGTCCAGACGATTGTCGCCCTGACGTTGTCCAGAGAACACATTTCCATCTAATCTTCGCGCGCCTCTCCGAGCGCCCTCGGGGGAGCGCACCTCCTCGTCACCGCGCCGCTCTGCCGAGCGGCCTCCGGACCCAACTCTCTGCGCCCGACGAGGACCCACCTTCATGAACCTCAGGCCTCTGTTCGCCGCCCTCTGCACGCTGGTGCTGCTCCCGACCTCCGCCCTGGCAAAGGGGCGTGGGGGCTTTGACGCCTTCTTGATCGCGCCCTCGGCGCAGCCGTTGACGGTGTCCGCCAGCGCGCTCGCGAGCCGCGACGCGCGGGTGGAGGCCAGCGAACCCCGGTTGGGGGTCCCCACCGTCGTCTGGTCCCTGGGCGGAGCGACCCCCTCGAACCTGGGCCACCGCGCCACCGCGGAGCACGCGGCGCGGGCCCACCTGGAGTCCTTCGCCGACCTCTATCGCCTGACCTCCGCGGACGTGGGCGCGGCCAGCTTGACGGAGCTGCAGCGGCTCCCCTCCGGGCAGGGCCCGTTGATCGCGCGCTTCGGCCAGTCGGTGAACGGCATCCCGGTCTTCCGGAACTCGCTCCAGGTGGTGATGAACCGGGAGCTTGGGATGACGGCGATCACCGGATATCTGGCCCCCGGCGCCCTGGTCCGCTCGGCGGCCCGGACGAAGGTGGCGAGCGCCTTCCGGCTCTCTTCGGAACAGGCGATCGCCCAGGCCTTCGCCGGTCTCTCCAAGACGGAGATCAGCGCGGGCTCCCTGGTGCCGGCCACGGCGGAGGATGCGGGGGGCTACACCCGCTTCGAGCTGGCCTCGCCCGGACGGGCCCCCCATGGCTGGGCCCTCTCCGAGCCGGCCCGCGTGCGGCGGGTCTACTTCACCCTCCCGGACCGGCTGGAGCCGGCGCTCTATGTGGAGCTGTCGGTGGGGCGCGCGGACGCCACCGAGGCCCAGACCGAAGCCTTCGTCTTCTCCGCCACCGACGGCGCGCTCCTGATGCGCAACGATCTGGTTGCCAATGACTCGTACGCGTACACCGTCTGGGCGGACCCGGTGACCGAGCTGCCGGATGACGGGCCGCAGGGGACAGACGCCTCACCGCACCCCACCGGGATCCCGGACGGCTTCCAGGCGCCGCTGAGCGCCCCGCCGAAGGTGATCACCCTGCAGAACTTCCCCTTCAGCCAGAACGATCCCTGGCTCCCCCCGCAGGCCACCCAGACCACCGGCAACAACGTGGACGCCTACGCGGACCTGGGCGCACCGGATGGCTACCAGCCCGGCGTGGATCTCCGCGGCGTGGCCAGCGGGCCGGGTTCCTTCGACTACGTCTACGACCTCGGCGCATCGCCCGGCGCGGACAGCAACCAGCGGCTGGCGGCAATCACCAACCTCTTCTACGTCAACAACCTGCTGCACGACTGGTACTACGACTCCGGCTTCGACGAGCGGGCCGGCAACGCGCAGGCCTCCAACTATGGCCGCGGTGGGCTGGGGGGTGACGCCATCAAGGCCGAGGCCCAGGACTACATCGGCCGGAACAACGCCAACATGTCCACCCCGGCGGATGGGGCTCGGCCGCGGATGCAGATGTACGTGTTCGACGGCGTCCCGGAGCTTTCGGTCACCGCGCCGGCGGCGCTCGCCGGGACGGTGGACGCGGGCCACGCGGCCTTCGGGGCCGTGGTCTTCGATCTGACCGGTGACGTCGTCCCCTCGCCGTCGGACAACCTGAACGGCTGCGCGCCGTTCGCCGCGGGGGCCTTCACCGGGAGAATCGCCCTCATCAACCGGGGCAGCTGCGACTTCACCCTCAAGGCGGTCAACGCGCAGGCCGCCGGCGCGGTGGGGGTGATCCTCGAGAACAACGCGGCCAACGCCTCCGCGCCCGGGCTGGGCGGCGCGAACCCCGCGGTCACCCTTCCCGTCCTCTCCGTCACCCTGGAGACCGGCGAAGCCTGGCGCGCCGCCGGGAGCACCGTGAGCGCGCGGATGAGGGTCTCCCCCGATCTGGACCGGGACGGGACGCTCGACAACGACGTGGTGTCGCACGAGTGGGCGCACTACCTGAGCAACCGGCTGATCGGAAACGGCAACGGCCTGATCAACCAGCAGGGCCGGGGGATGGGGGAGGGCTGGTCGGACTTCAACGCGCTCCTCCTCAAGGTCCGCCCCGAGGACGTGACCCGTCCCGGCAACGACCACTGGCAGGGGGTCTACGCGCTGTCCGGCTATGTGGAGAGCGGCGGGCGGAACAACGGCTACTACTTCGGAATCCGCCGGGTCCCCTACTCCACCGACCTGGCCAAGGATCCTTTGACCTTCAAGCACATCGCCCTGGCCAGCCCCCTGCCCACCACGGTCCCGGTGGCCTTCGACGTCACCGGCGCGACGGGCAACGAGGCCCACGAGACCGGCGAGGTCTGGGCCACGATGCTCTGGGAGTGCTACGCGTCGCTCCTCAACGCCTATCCCTTCCAGGAGGCGCAGGATCGGATGAAGCGGTATCTGGTGGCCTCGCTGAAGGTCACCCCGGTCAGCCCCACCCTGCTGGAGGCGCGCGACGCCCTGCTCGCGGTCGCCGCGGCCTCGGACCCAGTCGACTCCCTGCGCTTCCTCAACGCCTTCGCCAAGCGCGGCGCCGGGATGGGGGCCAAGGCGCCGGACCGCAACGCCTATGACCAGGTGGGCGTGGTGGAGAGCTTCGTCTCCGGCAACAACCTGGAGGTCACCGCCATGACCCTGGACGACGCCAGGACCGGCTGCGATCGGGACGGGATCCTGGACGCGGGCGAGCAGGGGTACCTCCGGGTCACCGTGCGCAACACGGGCTCGGGGACGCTCTCCGCCTTTAACGGCACCCTCGCCGTCTCTGGCCCGGCCCAGGCATCGCTTGCGCTCCCCTTCGGGAACACCCTCTCCTTCCCCTCGCTGGCCGCGGGCGCGAGCGCGACGGCGCAGATCCCCGTCTCGATGGTGAGCGTGCCGGCGGGGACGGACGTGCCCAGCGCGACCTTCGGGGTGACCTTCTCCGAGCCCTCGCTCCCGGCGAGCGCCCAGAGCGCGAGCTTCACCACCGTGGTCCACGCGGACGTGGCCTCCGGCGCCTCGAGCACGGAGCACTTCAGCCAGGGCGAGCCGGCCGGGTGGGATCGCAGCGGCCTGGGGACGCCCGCGGCGTTCACGCTCAACTCCAGCGGCGCGGTGGCGGCCTCTCCGTACCTCCACGCCCCGGACCTCCCGGGCCTCTCGCAGATCGCCCTCACCTCACCGTGGATCCAGGTGGGGAGCGGCAGCTTCTCCCTCCAGGCGAAGGCGCGCTGGTCCTTCGAGAGCACCTACAACGGCTCGCCCTTCTATGACGGCGCGGTGCTGCAGATCACCGACGATGGGGTGACCTGGTACGACGTCTTCGAGGACCTCGGCATCAACCCGGGCTACGTCGCGTACCTCGATGAGGGGGACAGCCCGATCGCCGGGAAGGCCGGCTGGGCCGGCGCGAACGCGGGCTTCCCCGCCTTCACCCCCGTCACCGCCAACTTCGGGACGATGCTCGCGGGGATCCCCATCCGCTTCCGGTTCCTGGTCGGGTCTGACTCAGGCGTGGGCGCCTACGGCTTCGACCTGGACGACGTCCAGGTGACGGGCGCGAACGGAGCGCCGTTCGGCGACGTGGTCCGCGAGACGTCCGACGGGACCGTCTGTCATCCACTGCCGATCGCCGATGCGGGCGCGGCCTTCACCGCGAACGAGGGCAGCCTGGATGGCCAGGGGATCCTCATCCACAACACCCTCACCCTCGACGGGACCGCCAGCCTGGATCCGGAGGGCCTGCCGCTCAGCTTCCAGTGGGTGCAGATCGCCGGCCCCTCGGTGACGCTCACCGGCGCCGACACCGCCACCCCCACCTTCGTCCCGGACGTCCCCTGGGACACGGTCTACAGCTTCGAGTTGACCGTCTGGGACGCGAACGGCTCCAGCGCGCCGAAGCGGGCGGAGGTGCTGGTGAAGAACGTGGATCAGGTGCCCGTCGCGGTGATCAGCGCGCCCGCCACCGTGGCCGAGCGCAGCGTCGCCACGGTCACGCTCGACGGCACCGGATCGCTGGACGCGGACGGCGAGCCGCTCGGCTACACCTGGACCCAGCTCTCCGGCCCCGCCGTGACCTTGACGGGCGCGAACACCGCGACGGCGAGCTTCGCGACCCCGGAGGTCACCGAGGACACCCAGCTCATCTTCTCCCTGGTGGTCAACGACGGCCTGATGGCCAGCGCCGCGGCGACGGTGGCGGTGACCCTCACCAACGTGGACCAGATGCCGGTGGTGGATGCGGGGTTGGATCAGGACGTGGCCAGCCGCGCCACGGTGAAGCTCGAGGGCGCCGGCAGCGACGCGGACGGGGAGGCCCTCACCTATCAATGGACGCAGACGAGCGGGCCCAGCGTGACCCTCACCGGCGCGGACACGGCCAGCCCGATGTTCGTGGCGCCCAGCGTGACCACGGACACGGCGCTGGGGTTCCAGCTCCAGGTCACCGCGAACGGCGTGAGCGTGACGGACACGGTCTCCATCACCGTCCACGCCGAGTCCGCCATCACGGTGGACGCGGGCAGCGCCCAGACGGTGGGCGGCGGCGTGGTGGTGGTGCTCCGGGCTTCGGCCACGTCTGCCGACGGCACGGTGGCGTACCACTGGACGCAGGTGGACGGGACGCCGGTCACGCTAAAGGACGCGGACAGCCAGGTCGCCACCTTCACCGCTCCGGCGCTCGCCGCGGCGGCGCAGCCGTTGACCTTCCAGGTTCAGGCCAACGCGCATGGGCAGCTCGCCGCGGCGACGGTGGTGGTCACGGTGAAGGCGGACAACGCGCCCACCGCGGTCATCTCCGCGCCCACCTCCGGCAAGGCGGGCGGCACCCTCACGCTGGATGGCAGCGGCTCCACCGACCCGGATGGACAGGCGCTGACCTACGCGTGGACGCAGACCGGCGGCACCTCGGTGACGCTCACCCACGCGGACCAGGCGGTGGCCTCCATGGCGCTGGCCTCCTCGCTCAAGGCGCAGACGCTCACCTTCCAGCTCGAGGTCACCGACGCCTCCGGCCTCTCCGCGACCCAGACCGCGTCGGTGCAGATCACCGCGCAGGCGAAGGCTGAAGAGAGCTCGGGCGGGTGCAACGCCACCGGGACCTCCTGGGAAGGTGGGGCGTTCTTCGCGCTGCTGCTCTTCGGGCTCAACCGGAAGCGGAAGCTCCAGAAGCTGGGCTGAGGTTCACCGGACGCCGGCGCGCCAGCGAGGACTTGCTGGCGCGCCCAGGCGTTCTGCACCGCTTCCATCCCGCTTCCAACGCGTCGCACGTCTTGATGGAAGGTCATCCCTCCGTCGGCCTCCTCTGCCGACGGGTGCACACGCAGGCTCGTCCGTCCTTGCCTCCGGCGAGCGCATGGGGCCTGGTACCCCGCGCCCGTGGCGCCGCGGTCCAGGCGTGCGCCCGATCAATCGAGGAGACCCCATGAAGGCTGCGTTCTACGAGCGGTTCGGAGAGACAGACGTGCTTCAGGTGGGCGAGCAGCCGGAGCCGCCGCTGGGACCGGACGTGGTCCTCATCCGGGCCAAGGCGACGAGCGTCAACCCGGTGGATTGGAAGATCCGGAAAGGCTTTCTCCAGGGCGCGTTCCCCCACCATCTGCCGATCATTCCGGGGTGGGACGTCTCGGGCGTGGTGGAGGCGGTGGGGCCCGCGGTGCGCTCGGGCCTCCGGCCGGGGGATGAGGTCTGGGCCTATGTCCGTCGGGACGACGTGAAGTTCGGGACGGCCGCGGAGAAGGTGATCGCACCCGAGCGCACCGTGGCGAAGAAGCCGGCGTCCCTCTCGTTCGAAGAGGCAGCCGCGGTTCCGCTGGCGGGGCTCACCGCCTACCAGTGTGTGGTCGAAGCGCTGGAGGTGCAGCCAGGAGATCGCGTGCTGGTGCATGCGGCGTCCGGCGGCGTTGGACAGTTCGCGGTGCAGATCGCGCGCTCACGGGGCGCGGAGGTAATCGGCACCTCGAGCCCGAAGCACCACGACCACCTGCGCGCGCTCGGCTGTGCGCGGGTGCTCGACTACCACGCGGGGCCGATCAGCCAGCAACTGGGGGAGAAGGTGGACGCGGTGGTGGACCTGGTCGGCGGGGATGCCCTGAAGGATGCGGCGGCCCAGGTGAAAGACGTGCGCCGGGTGGTCTCGATCGTGGATGCGAAGACGGTGCTCGCGCTGGGCGGCCACTACGTCTTCGTCCGTCCGGAGCGCGCGAACCTGGACGCGCTCGCCGCCCTGGCCGACGCCGGCAAGCTCAACGTCGACGTCGCCGAGCGCCTCCCGCTCTCCCGGATCGCCGACGCGCATCGGCTGTCAGAGCAGGGCCACACGCGGGGGAAGATCGTGGTGGTGATCTAGCGAAGGCGCCCCGCATCGGACACAGCGCGGTTCACCCCGACAAGCTCACCGTGAACGGAGCTCGTCCTCGCCTTT
>Ga0164242_10006836_pt1 | contig 12526 bp, 10 predicted proteins | sample OricomgcompostMG_FD_108783 | JGI IMG/M metagenome (GOLD analysis project Ga0164242, IMG submission 108783) | Miracle-Growth compost microbial communities from Emeryville, California, USA - Original compost - Miracle growth compost (MG) ... | reverse complement strand
TACACCCCTGAAGCGATCAATGATGCTCCTCTTCTTTTTCAAAAGAGGTTGCTGAACACTCGGTGGGCCCATCTTCGGGGCCGGTGCCATCGCGGGACTCGCTACCGGCGACCTCATCTCGGAGGTGGTCGGTGCATCTGATGTGCATGTAGTACTGCTGTAATGGTGCCACCCACCGCGCGCGGGTGTCGAGTCGTGGTCGTTTTGGACAGGAGGCACTACTTTACATTCCTTCTCGCCTCTGGAAACCTGGGTGGGCAGTCTCGAGCCGACGGGCGAGGTGCGGCTTCTACTAATAATATGCGTAAGAGCACCGCCTGTGTCTCGACCTTGATCCTTACAACTAGCGCGGCGCTGCCCGACTCCCTGGTCCGGCTGGGCCAGTCGTGCAGGTAATGCGACTTCGGCTGTTCGGTTCTGATTCTGGGTCGTGTGGGGATGGGGGCGGGTAATACTGGGAGACGACATGGGTGTCGCAGCTTGACACGATGTGCGGCGCAACTACCATAGGATCTGGAGATCCCGTTTCGAGCAGAGGAAAGAGAAGAAGAAGAAAAAAAGGCGAACGGCGATGGCTCTGGGAGGCGGAACAAACTAATGTTTTCTCTACTGCAAACCGAGGAACTGTGGCAGGTTGGAATAGCTCTCTTGCAAAAGGATGGACTCTCTTGCAAGGGATGAACGATGAGATCACCGTGCTGCAGGCGTGCACTTCGTATTCAGCACTGGCAAACCCATTTATGGTATAGCTGGCTGTGGACACGACGAGGGGGGAGCTTGGAGGGAGGGCAAACGCGACCATTGGGCCTACCTGCACCATATGCAGCCCTCATCGGACTTCCATTGCTGACCACCATCAAAGATCACCGTTTTGTGCGGTATATGCCGTGGACGAATGGGCAACCCGCATCGTCCTGTTTCGGGGCTTTTGAGGAGTGTATCCAGCCCAGTGGCGGGCACTATTGGTGGATGCAGAAGCGATGGGAGATGATGACGGAAGCAAGGCCAGGCACCCCTGGCTTTCTTTTTCAGCTGCTCCCGTCCTTCGTCAGCATCCGCCCAGCGGGACGGTACGGGGTTACCTACCTGACTCCTAATATTCACGTGACCCAGCATTGGGCATGGAACAATTACGGATTAAAAGTGGTGCAATAATCCGTCCCTCCGGATACATCCCCGACCCGGGACGTCGTGTCGGGGGGCTAGATCACGTGCAACACTCTGCCTCACGCGTGGTGACAGCTGTTGCAGGAAGTCGCGATTGCCACCTTCCCCAAGTGGGACTAATTAAGCGCAAAGTTCGAGATAACACATCGCAACGCAACTTTTCTTCACTAGGTCTCCTTCCCTTCTCCCCCCACCCCCTCAGTTCATCAACGCCCTTTTTTTTTTCGACAATCGAGCTGGAGAACGGGAAACCGAAATCTCCATTTCCATGAGCCCCCCATAGGCAGTTCTCCCCCTTGTCATCGCCAAGCATGGCGCCGCTCGTCGATAACTCGCAGATCAGGTCCGCACAGCTCCTAACGCCGCTGCCCCTGTATCGGCACACCTATGTCTGGCCTTTTGCGATAGTATGGCCCATCTTCCTCCGGTTTTTCCTTAGTTCCGACCTATACGATAAATACCTCCAAGCCCCCGAATGGACATTTGTCTGGGTGGGCTCCATCGTCACCGTGCAGAGCTTGGTATGGCTCTGTACCCACTGGAGTGTCGACCTAAGGGCCATCTTCACGGCCAAGAAGGCACGCAACCTCCAGGATGCCAACCTTATCAAGGTCATCCCCATCGCGAATGCCGGGTCCTCTGACATCTGCAGCCTCGAACGCGACAAGGTGAGCTCCCTGCCCTGTCTCCCCCGTTTTCCACAACGTCTGCATTGGAACCAAACACCGGCTAACCTCCCTTCCCCCTCCCAATAGGTCGGTGGCAAGACTATCCTCTCTTTCCTCTTCCAAAAGCGCAGGTTCCTCTACGATCCGGAGAGGAGCACCTTTAGCCCCCTCACCTACGAGATCGACGCCGAACCGAAGCCAAAGATCGAGAAGTTCCAGAAGTCAAAGGGTATCTCAAGCGTTGCCGAGCACACCCGCATCGAGCAACACTATGGCGCCAACACCTTTGACATCCCGGTCCCCACCTTTACTGAGCTGTTCAAGGAACATGCGGTCGCACCGTTCTTCGTGTTCCAGATCTTCTGCGTCGGATTGTGGATGCTGGATGATTACTGGTACTATTCACTTTTCACGCTGGTCATGCTTGTCGCCTTTGAGAGCACCGTTGTCTGGCAACGCCAGCGGACCATGAACGAGTTCCGAGGCATGAGCATTAAGCCATACGACATCTGGGTTTACCGCTTCGGCAAATGGGTTGAAATCCAAAGTGACAAGCTCCTTCCTGGTGATCTCGCCTCCGTCTCGCGGACCAAGGAGGACGGTGGCGTTGCTTGCGATATGCTTCTCATCGAAGGAACAGCTATTGTCAACGAGGCTATGCTCTCTGGAGAGAGTACGCCACTCCTAAAGGACTCGATCCAGTTACGCCCCGGCGACGCCAACCTCGACCCGGAAGGCCTTGACAAGAACGCCTTCCTCTGGGGCGGTACTAAGGTCCTCCAAATCACCCATGGGCCCTCCGAAGGCGAGAGGCCGAAGGTCATCTCGGGTGTGCCGAACCCCCCCGACAATGGCGCGATGGCCATTGTGACCAAGACCGGCTTCGAAACCTCCCAGGGCAGCCTAGTTCGCACTATGATCTACTCGACCGAGCGCGTCTCCGCCAACAACGTCGAAGCACTACTCTTCATCCTCTTCCTCCTTATCTTCGCCCTTGCCGCTTCTTGGTACGTTTGGGATGAGGGTGTCAAGAGAGATCGCAAGCGCTCAAAGCTGCTTCTTGACTGCGTCCTCATCGTCACTAGTGTTGTCCCCCCCGAACTGCCTATGGAGCTCAGTCTTGCCGTCAACACCAGTCTTGCCGCGCTTGCTAAGTATGCCATCTTTTGTACCGAGCCGTTCCGCATTCCTTTCGCCGGGCGCATTGATGTGGCCTGCTTCGACAAGACCGGGACCTTGACTGGAGAAGATCTAGTCGTAGAGGGTATTGCAGGCCTTGGTCTCGGCCACTCTGGAACCGACACTCCCCGAGAATCTGACGGCGCCCACAGCCACATGAGTGCCGTCCACGAGGCCGGAATGGAAACTACTCTCGTCCTTGCTACCGCCCACGCCCTCGTTAAGCTTGATGAGGGGGACATTGTCGGGGATCCCATGGAGAAGGCAACGTTAGCTGCATTGGGCTGGGGGCTTGCAAAGAATGATGTCCTGGCAAGCAAGCCAACCGCTGCCGCCCTTGGGGGAACCGTTGGGACCGTCCAAATCAGGCGCCGCTTCCAGTTCTCATCTGCACTAAAACGCCAAAGCTCTATTGCAACGGTCCACGGCACCGACCCCACCACTGGGAGGAAGGTCAAGGGATCGTTCGTTGGTGTCAAAGGTGCTCCCGAGACAATCATGAAGATGCTTGTGACCGTGCCCAAGGACTACGAAGAGACGTTCAAGTACTTCACTCGACGAGGATCTCGTGTCTTGGCCCTCGCCTATAAGCAGCTTACAACCGACAATGAAATGGGCTCCGGCAAGATAAACGATTTGAAGCGCGAAAACGTAGAGGCCAACCTCATTTTTGCCGGATTCCTCGTTCTACAGTGCCCTCTGAAGGAAGACGCCAAGGAGGCCGTCCAGATGCTCAACGAGAGTAGCCATCGTGTTGTCATGATCACGGGCGACAACCCCCTCACTGCGGTTCATGTTGCCCGAGAAGTCGAGATTGTCGATCGTGAGGTCCTGATCTTGGATACCCGCGAGCCTGGCGATAGTTCCTCACAACTAGTCTGGCGGAGTGTTGATGACAAGACTCGCATCGAAGTTGACCCGACCCTGCCTATCGACCCTGAAATTCTCAAGACCAAGGACCTCTGCGTCACCGGACACGGATTAGAGCAGTATCGGGACCAGGTTGGCTGGAAATCGATTCTCCGCTACACTTGGGTCTATGCTCGGGTTTCGCCAAAGCAGAAGGAGGAAATCCTCCTAGGCTATAAAGATATGGGTTACTACACCCTGATGGCCGGAGACGGTACAAACGACGTTGGCGCCTTGAAGCAAGCACACGTTGGAATTGCCTTGCTTAACGGGACGCAGAATGACCTAACCCGCATTGCCGAACATGCTCGCAATACGAAAATGAAGGAGCTCTACCAAAAGCAAGTCGACTTGATGAAGCGCTGGGGCGGCGCAGCCCCTCCAGTCCCCGTCGCAATCGCCCACCTCTATCCTCCCGGCCCATCGAACCCGCACTACCAAAAGGCCATCGAACGAGAGGCTCTCAAGAAAGGCGTTAGCGCCGAGGAATTTGCTAAGGCGAATGGAACCGACATCGAGACTGTTACGACCCCTGCGGCTCAGCAGTTGATCGACCAGGACCCGAAGAAGGCAAAGCAGGCAGAGGCTGCGAGAAAAGCCGCCAGCATGGCCGACAAATTCACTCAGAGCATGATGGAGGCTGAGCTAGACGACGAGCCGCCCTCGCTGAAGCTGGGTGATGCGTCAGTTGCGGCGCCGTTCACCTCGAAGCTCCGAAACGTGATCGCTATTCCCAACATCATCCGCCAAGGACGCTGCACTCTCGTTGCGACAATCCAGATGTACAAGATCCTAGCCCTGAACTGTCTTATCAGCGCCTACAGCCTGAGTGTGCTTTATCTCGAGGGTATCAAATTCGGCGACGGGCAGATCACGATTAGCGGTATGCTAATGAGCGTGTGCTTCCTATCCATCTCCCGAGCGAAGTCGGTCGAAGGTCTGTCGAAGGAACGGCCCCAGCCCAACATCTTCAACTTCTACATCATCGGGTCGATTCTGGGACAGTTCGCCGTCCACATTGTCACTCTCATCTATATTGCCCGTTTCTGCGACAAACTCGAGCCGTAAGTCCTCATTTACTATTTCCGCGTTCACCTTTTCTTTTTCTCGTTTTAGTTCATTTTTGCTAACTTTCTTGCACAGCCGCTCTGAAATGGTCGATCTTGAAGCCGAGTTCACGCCGTCGCTTCTCAACTCGGCCGTTTACCTTCTCCAGCTGATTCAACAAATATCCACCTTTGCTATCAACTACCAAGGCCGGCCGTTCCGAGAGGCACTGTCCGAGAACAAGGGCATGTTTTACGGTATCCTCGGCGTCACAGGCATCGCGTTTGCGTGCTCGACCGAATTCGTCCCAGAGCTCAACCAACAGATGAAGCTGGTGCCATTCAAGCCCGAGTTCAAGACCACCCTGACTGCGGTCATGATCATCGACTACGTAGCGTGCTGGGTCATCGAGGTGGCCCTCAAGTGGCTCTTCAGCGACTTCCAGCCTCGCGACATCGCGGAACGCCGGCCTGAGCAGCTCGAGCGAGAGCGCGTCCGCAAGGCCCTCGCGTTGAGGCTGAAGGAGGAGGAGGAGGAGAAGAAGCGGCTCGCGAAGGTCGCCGAGTTCGAGGCGAAGGTGGAAGAGCGGGCGAGGAAGTTGAGAGAGTGGCGGTCCGGAGGGACGCAGAACTGAATAGCTTGCGCAATGCATTTTGCATGATCATACATAGGACGGCAGCTTGGTCAATAATAGATAGATGAGATCGACTGGGGATGTTGTTTGATGTATGAATAGTGTGGTATCACAAATAGAGAGAGTAGCAGGTTAATCAAAACGTCCGCTCTTGACATAGGATTATGGAGGCAAGCACTTAGCCCCGGATGATCACAACTAAGTGGCCTCTCGGAAGATACACCCGCGAAAGCACACACACACACACACAGGCCATGAGAGTTGACGGTCACGGATAGTCAGGAATTGAAGCCACAGTTGAAACAGTTGAGATGATATGGTACAGCTAGGCCACAAGTTGTTGGCTTTGGCAGGCAAGGAGTTATCTTCCCGCGACGAAACCTTTTTTCCCTCCCCTCATCCAAGCGTAATTCTTGCGGGATAGGAAGGCCAGAGAGGGATGGGCTCTAGCGAAAAAAGAAAGCAGTTCGAAGCTGCTATAGTCTAGGTTCCCTCCACCTTAAGGGCTGCTCTCTACTGTTCGCATGCCACTTCACAGCCCCACACCTACTCTCCAAATCCCTCTATCTCCCACCCAGGACCGGCGAAGCCCGCTTATTTACCGGGGTTCTGGGCGACGAAGCTGACGCCCTTCTCAATGTTCTTCTTCAGGTCAACGAGGCAGGTCTCGAGCAGCTTCTCCTCGGCGGCATCGATCTTGCCGATGGGGTGGATCTTCTCGACGCCGTTGGGGCCGAGCTCGACGCGCGAGCTGAAGAAGGGGATGCCCTGGTCGGCGTACAGCGGGGACTCGACGAAGCTGGGCTCGATGACGCCCTTCTCGCCCTGGCTGGCGCGGAGCAGGGACTCGGCCATGCGGGCACCGGCCATGGCCATGGACAGGGTGGCGGATCCGGCGCCGTCCTTGGCCTTGACGACCTCGTCACCGCCGAACTGGACGCGGTGCACGAGCTCGGCGTCGGAGGAGAGCTCAGGGTGCTTGGACTGGCTGAACAGCGGGACGATGGTGACGCCGCTGTGGCCGCCGATGACGGTGACGTTCTCGTCGGCCGGGTTGGTGCCCTTGATCTCGGAGACGAAGCGCGAGGCGCGGACGACGTCGAGGGTGGTGACGCCGAAGAGGCGCTTGGGATTGTAGACGCCGCGGGCCTTGAAGATCTCGGCGACGATGGGCACGGTGGAGTTGACCGGGTTGGAGATGACGAGGATGTTGGCGTCGGGGGCGTTCTCGGCGCAGGCCTTGGCGAGGTCGCGCACGATGGAGGCGTTGGTGTTGAACAGGTCGTCGCGGGTCATGCCGGGCTTGCGCGGCACGCCGGCGGGGATCAGGACGACCTCGGAGCCCTTGAGCGCGGCGGCGAGGCCGCTGGGGGTAGGATCGAAGCCCTGGACTTTGGAGTGGGTGTTGACGTGGGAGATATCTGCGGCGACACCTGGAAAACGGGGAGAACGGAAGTTGTTAGCCGAGGGTCACGTCGCCAGCCGCCAGCGGCACACGCGGGTCAATGGGGGGGAGTGGTAGGTTTCATCCTCGAGCAGACTCGACGCCGGCGAGAAAGGGAGGGAACAGGCTTGTGCATCCTAGATCTAGGCTGCGGTGCCTCGAAGGGTGTGGTGTGACACGTACCAGGTCCTCCACGGATATCGTACAGCGCAAGCTCGGTTACTCTAGGGTTGAGCTTGAGGAGGAGAGAGAGCGGCTGGCCAATGCCACCAGCAGCGCCGAGAACGGTAACCCTAGAAAGCTAGCCATTGGGTTGCAGTCAGTATTGGAGTCAATTCGGCCAGGAGCGCGCCTCCAATCGGTTCGCTCTGTGGAGTTGCTCACGTTTCTTGCCGAGGCCGAGAAGGCACGGCGTTGGATCCTTGAGGCCATGAACATTGTGTGCGAGTGGAAGGGGGTGGTTGCCTGGAAGGGAGACGACCGTAGTGAACGTAGAGAGAGGGTGGAAGGGCTAAGGTGTAGGGGCTGCTCTGCAGAAAGACAGATTGAGGCTTTAGGGTCAAGATTGCGGTTCGGATATGGAGGAGTCGGAGGTTTGTTCGGGATCTCGTTTAGAAAAAAATGGTGTTCGAATTGAGTGGTATTGCTTTGGGACTAGCGTGGTTGACCCAGCGAAATCGGTGGGGAAAAAGTTCAGGGTATTTCATTGGGAAGGAGGTACCTTCGTACCCTCTGCCGTCCTCAGCGGAAACATCGGCTCCCGGAAAATCCCGCAAGCCAAAATGCTGAGAGTGGAACTCCGTGAAAATTCAGGGATGGAATGGAAGTTCCTTTCTTCCCAGCGATTCTTTGACTCGAGTCTGTGACATGTGACTTTTAGAGCTGCTCATCGTCTTTTGCCATTGCCCGACTTTCAGTTCCTCACGTCAACCTACCGACGCTCCTCCGCTTACAGTTCCAACATCCGGAAGGATCTCCATGTTGGCCAAGACCCCCTCTTTGGGGCTCCCAAGCGCAAACCCCCACGCCAGGATGGGCTCGAACTTTGTTCGGGCTTCGGAGATGGTCCCTGCATGAAAATGGCCTGCGACTTCGGTCAAGCTGGTCGTGGCTGCGACCATTTCTCCTTATGTTGTGTCCTCGTGTCGCGTGCCCTGCATATTACTACCCGGGTCTTGGTTCTTAGGCAGACCTACAGCGGCAGAAGGGACAACTACACTACTCATCCTTGCGCCGAGCTACCGTGTCCGGGGTAAGCAAGTGTCGTGCATGTCTTTTCCGAGTGGAAACGAGGCATCTCGGGAAAGTAGACATGCATCTAATTCTCTAAATATCCATATCTTCCACTACAAGTATCAGTCCACTTCCACCCCTTCACTCTATGTAGTTCATGGGGTACATCACCGCAACTAGCTGTGCCACTCAAATGTGGAATAGCGAAGAGTAGGGAAAATAATAATAATTATAATAAAATGGAAAGTTCGAGTTTCGAACCTCCTCTCCCACTACCCCGTATTCCCCCCGGCCGCCTTCGTCCGCAGCCGTCCAGTTCCTGTTTACGGTCTTTTTGCCATTCCAGCACCCCCTTTGCCTTTCGGCCGGCCTCATTGTCCAAGAGTTGATTTTCCGGCCAAGTCTCTTCGTTCCCTCCTTCGGTGCTTTGGGGCATGTCCGTCGGCAGAAGCTTATAGGGCCGGCGGTGTTTCTGGGAGCCCTGGCGGTTGAGGAGCTGATTATTGAACCACCGGGCCATTTCCTATTGATAGACCACAGGGGGAATCGATATATGTTCCCTCGTCAGTCACCCTCTCCTATTGAGTAGGTGCATATTGATCATCACAACCACATTCACTGGACCGCTACCATCGCAAAAGGGGCGACCACCTATCCAAGCAGAAGCCCTTGCTCTACCTATGTCTTCCAGTCCAACGCAGGCCCCCTTTCCGAAGAAATTCCTATCGGGTTTAAACCCCTTTGATAATATTCGTGGATCCTTTGTTCTTCCTTTTATTTACTTAGCTCCTCCTCAGCATTGCCGGCGTCTTATTGTTACAATACGTTTCCGGATGATCCTAATATAGGTAGCCCAGACTCCCACGCTACAGTTAGCTTCCAAGTCTTTAAGTCCTGTTATCACAATGGCGTGGTTAGCTTGGCGCCGCCACGAGTCCGAGTTGGTTTCTAGATGGCTAGCAAGAGTTATGATATGAGGCTTGACCACGGCGATCAAAGATTAGGATTACGTTAATTGCCGTTTTCGGTTCCCGGGTTACAATATCAAGGCGAGCTGCGGACCCCTTTGTCTCGATGGCTAGAACCAGGAATGTTTAAGACCCGGCCATCGGCATCGGCCCTTGGTAAAGGTGCGCTCGTCGTGCTTCATCCAAAATATTTGACAAACCCCTGGAGATGTAACTTCGGAAAACACTCAAGTTTAGTTCCAATACCAGACAACCATCTTGTGCAATGGTGACCCTCGTCGGAGGACCCCCAACTCGAAATGGGAAAACCAAAAACACAATCATCTCCCACATCTTCCAGCTCCAAGGAATACCTACATACTACAACGTTCAACGAGCGTGGGTCATCCTCGGCTACCGCGGAAAACCCAAGCCAGCATGGCCAGTGTTTTGCGGCCACATGAATGCCATGTGGACGTTCATAACCCCAACTGACATTAGGAGCCGCCGCGTCCGGGCCTACATCCTCGACGCTCTCCGGGCACTCCACTGCTACAGCGAGGCGTGGAACCCACGCACTCCAGCCCTAGCCTTGACGGCAGCAAACTTTTGCGACGACCCTGCTCTTCCCGGACTCATCGGTGGGGTCATTGCTGCGCGTTGGGCAGCGGTTCCCGCGCCGCTCCTCCGCGGCCAGCCGCCGGACGATGCCACCTGCATTAACCAATACTTCAACTTGCCTACCCTCTGCGCCCCTCTCAGCGATGCCGGTAATCCAAGCGCGGTGACGTCGTGGCAGAGGTACCATCCGTTCCAGGAATTCGAGGCTGCGGCAGACGGGTTTGTCAACACGAGGTTCAAAGCCATCCCCGTCCCAGAGGGCCCTGAGGCATTGTGGCATTGTGTCTCGTAAGTCTACGTCTCCTTCCTTGACTCCAAGGGTCTGTTGAGGTTCGTATGGTAGCTAACGAGCAGCTAGATACTGGTGGGGCCCTGGGCGGATTGACCCTACTGGGGGATGCCACGGTCGATCGATGATGAATCATCGCGACATGAAGGCGAGGCTCTGGGTCTATTTCACGAGGGTCCTGCAAGACCCTACGCACCCGAGGTGGCGAGAATATATCCGCTTCCAGCATAGATCGATACAATCCAAGGAGGATTACGGCCAGTTGAGTATCCTCCGCAGTCTGCACTGCAACCAAAAGGAGCATGGATTGGCCTGCAATGTAAGTCCGCCCATCGCTACCGATTCTGCCGTGTATCCTACCGCCTACAACGAAAGAGCTGACCAAAGTGGTAGTCTGCCATATTTGACGACTTCTTCTTTGTCTTGGCTGATTATTTCCGAACTCAAGTTGTAATCTTCTATTGGAGTCCTGCTTGGGTGGGAAATCCCGGGCCGTGGGCGATCGGCGCACCGGCCGTAGTACTAGGGCCCCTCCAGCCATCGTGGCCGCAGACGTATAATAATTATGCATACCGCTCCTACGGCACCAAGGTACCAGGCCGTCAACAGATCTTCCTCGTGCAAAGACCCGACAGCAACCACCTCGATATTGCGGAATTTGTGCCTCCCCCGGCCCCGGCTGCTGCCGTCGTCGCGGGCCCGGGTCCAGGGCCCGCACCCGCACCCGCCCCTGCGCCTGGCCTACCCCCCGTCAAAATGTGGCCCGCGGCAGACACAGTGCCGCCGGGCCTCCCCTGGCGGCTACCATTGGTGCCAGCGGCCCCGGCCCCCGCTGCGGCCCCGCCGATCCATATCCTTCCGGCCCCCGTGATCACGCCGCAGTATATGCCGGTCGCTGGCGCGGGAGCCGCCGCGGCCTTCGTCCCGGCCCTGCCCGGCACTATCCTCGATCCGGATGTCATGGCGCGGTTTGCGGCCGGGAGGGACATCCCCGGGGACATGTTCGTATTACCGACTACGGCAGTTGCGGCCCTTTGGCCTACGTATAACCAGGCACCACCCGTGTTCCCCCAGCCGCCGGTCGGGGGACGAAATGCGCATCAGATCCGGTTTGGGCCGCGGCCGGTGGGCAGGGCTCGGCAGTTGCGGGTTCCTCCTCAGCTAGAGGATCCGATACTCGCTTATGAGGACGAGGAGAATTAGGTAACATTTGTTATAGCTTCCACGATTGACTTCCGCGGTTTTCTCCGTATTTGTTCACAGTTTTCTTGGGTGGGGTTTTGTCCGGTTTAAGGTCTTGATATATCGGTATATGTATGCGTGTAGCACTCAGATAGGATCTAGAAACCGAATTCTCGTTAAACACTGACGAGGGGGTTGGGATAGTGAAATTTACGGATGGGGAAGGCGGCGGTTGGGGAGGTATGTGGATTATTTCCGGTACCTGCCTCCTCCCTACGATAACAATCAAGGTAGGTTTCAACAGCAGAGAGCATATGTTGAATGGTCTTTTATGGGTCGTAGGCACGCAACATATCTATACAGATAATCTGTGCTAAACCAGATCTTCGCAACTTTCTCCCCAACACCTCTCAAACTCTAATATATCAAAATGCCGACTGTCGAGGAATTTGAAGCAGCATACATCACCATAACCTCTACTTATGGTTGTAGTAACCGCATGGATGCAATCGACAAGCAATTTCCTAGCCGCGAAGACCTAAACGCTTTCCAAGCGTGGCTTCATACTCGATACCAACAAGCTTGTCAGCTGTATATCCCTCGAGCCGAAGGATTTCATCGCCCAAGTCGACTCAACAAACCTTATAAAGCAACCATTCCTGGACGATGTTGCCTTCTCGATGACAAGATTCCCTCGCCCTATAGTACCTATCGGCTCTGATCGCCATTTCCTCTATCGCCTCATCACAGAGCCCCATGGCTTACTGCCCCAAGACCGAAACTGTTCATCAACGACCAAGACCACGGATTCCCACCCCCTTATCCCATTCACAAGCCTAGGACTCAACTCGACTGTTCAACCACAAGAGCCGGCAGTCCCTACCAATCGCCGAATCGCAAATCTGTCAGAGACATCTACACACTCGACTGAAAGCGAAGATGAAAATCAGGCTCCAGGATTCATTTTCTTTCAGCTAGGAGAACTCGAGTATACCTCTTACAACCAAGAGCAAGGCTCGTCTTCTACTGAGGATTATTGGGAGAAAATTGGGTTTAACCTCGTTGCCCGGTTAGGAGAGTTTTGCCATATCGACGGTGTATATGCCATCTACAACATGTTCCCTCTCGACGAGATTGCCCAAGATCACCAACAAGTTACACATCCCTTCTGGGGCATTCCTCCGACTGGAGATAGCGAGGCAGAAG
>Ga0164242_10006835_pt1 | contig 12526 bp, 11 predicted proteins | sample OricomgcompostMG_FD_108783 | JGI IMG/M metagenome (GOLD analysis project Ga0164242, IMG submission 108783) | Miracle-Growth compost microbial communities from Emeryville, California, USA - Original compost - Miracle growth compost (MG) ... | reverse complement strand
GCTGCGCACGCAGCCGGCGGCGGGTGTGGTCCAACTGCTCGATCACGATGCGACGCAGCGCCTGGGGCGCGTCCCGGTGCACGTCGAGCCACTGCTCCGCAGCCGCCACGACCGGGTTGTCCGCGACACCGTCGGCCACGCTGGTCCGCGGGAACAGCCCGGTCGCGATGCGCGCGGCCATCGCCATCGTCTGCTCCTGCCACCACGACCCGACCTGCTCGAAATAGGCGCCGGCGAACCCCGCGACGTCCTGGTCCGGGCCGGTCGCGAAACCGGCGAGCAGCGCGCGCTGCCGGTCGTTGGTGAGGTTGCGGTCGGTGGTCAGCTCGCGCCATACCCGCTGTTTGGTCGCCGCACCCGGCAACGACGCCAGCGCGCGGTCCCGGCCGACGGCACCGCTCATCGTCGGGTCGGCGGCGTATTCGGCCTGCAGCCGGGTCTCGTCCACTGCCCCGAGCTCGGCCAGGGCGGCGAGCAGCGCCCAGCGCAGCGCCGGTGTCAGCTCGAGTCCCTCAACCCCTCCTTCGAGGGTATGACGCACCGCCGCCTCCCCGGCCGGGGAGAGACCGGCGGTGCCGGCAAGCGCGTGCGCCCAGGACCGCTGCAGGTCGGAGCCGCCCGGTGCGGCGGACAGGCCCGCGGTGATGACGTCGACGAGTTCCGTTGCAGCGTCGACGCGTTGGGCGGGAGGGAGGTAACCGGTGATGGCGCCATGTGCCTGCTGGAGCAGCAGGTCCAACAGGCCGGCGTCGGTCTCGGTAGCGGCGTTGCGGCCAGCCGCCTGCAGGTAGGTGCTCGCCGGCAGGGCGGCAGCGCGCACAGCGTTCCACAGCGCCGACCAGACGACCGCGCGGGTGAGGGTCGGCTGCACCGATGACAGGTTGTTCAACAGGGACTCCACCGATCGGTCGTCCAGTTGCAGCAGCGCGTAGGTGAGGTCGTCGTCGTTGGCGACGACCGCGTCGACCGGTGTGCCGGCCGGCAGCGGCACGGCGACCTTCGGCGCATCGAGCGTGACGTCGACGCGCGCGCTGCGCTGCAGGACGCCGTCGGCGAGCCCGAAGGTCGACACGGCGACCCGGTGCTTGCGATCCACCGAGTCGCCGGTCAGCACATCGACCGAATTCGTGGTGACGTAAAGCTTTTCGCCGTCGCGCTCGACCCCGATCACTGACGGCCCGGTCGTCTCCAGCCAGGTCGGGACCCAGGTCGACAGGTCGGCCTCGCTGCTCTCCTGCAGCGCGTCGATCAGGTCCTGCAGGCCGGTGGAGCCGAAAGCGTGACGCCGGAAGTAGACCTGCGCTGCGCGGAAGAACGCATCACGTCCGGCATACGCCATCAGCTGCTTGAGCACCGATGCGCCCTTGGCGTAGGTGATGCCGTCGAAGTTCTGCCGAGCGGCCTCCAGGTCGGGGATGTCGGCGACGACCGGATGTGTCGTCGGCAGCTGGTCCTGGGTGTAGGCCCACTGCTTGCGCTTGAGCGCGAAGGTGACCCACGACCCGGGACAGCCGGCGGCCTCCGCGGCGACCAGATAGCCCATCAGGTCGGCGAAGGACTCCTTGAGCCAGGTGTCGTCCCACCAACGGGGAGTGGCCAGGTCGCCGAACCACATGTGGGCCATCTCGTGCATGATCACCTCGGCGCGCGCCTCGCGCTGCGCCTCGCTGGGCGTCCCCCGGAAGAGATAGCTGGCCTCGCTGAAGGTGACCAGGCCCGGGTGCTCCATCGCTCCGATGTTGTATTCGGGCAGGAAGATCTGGTCGTATTTGCCCCAGGGATAAGGGAATCGGAAGGCGTCGTCGAAGAAGTCCAAGCCGCGCCCGGTGATGCGGAAGATGTCTTCGGCATCCAGGTGCTCGGCCATCGACGCCCGGCAGATCACGCCGAGCGGCACCTCGAGCGTGCTGCCGTCCGCGCGATCGGCGCGCCATACGCCGGTCACGCGGTGGAAGGGGCCGGCGGCGACCGCCGTGAGGTATGACGACAACGGTGGTGTCGGCGCGAAGGTGACCATCTGTGCGCCGTCCCGCGACACCTGCTCGACCGCCGGCTGGTTGCCGAAGACGGTGCAGTCCTCCGGCGCGACGACCGAGAAGGTGAAGCGCGCCTTGAGGTCCGGCTGCTCGAAGCACGCGAATGCGCGACGGGCATCGGTGGGTTCGAAATGCGTGTAGGCGTAGGTCTTTCCGTCGACAGGGTCGGTGAAGCGGTGCAAGCCCTCCCCGGTGTGGCTGTAGCGGCAGCGCGCGTCCACGACGACCTCGTTGACGGTGTCGGTGTGCAGGCCGTCGACAGTGACACGTGCCCCGTCATACCCGACCTCGACGTCGACACCGTTGACCGACAGCGAGGTGACCTCGTCGGCGAGCAGGTCCAGCCAGGTCGACGGGTGTGTGCTGGTGAAGCGGATGGTCGAGCGGGACGCGAAGGTCTGCACGTCGGTCCGGTCCAGGTCGCGCAGGTCGAGGTCGACCCGGTGGGTCTCGACGGCGATCCGCGCGCTGCGCAGCGCGCACTCGTCACGGGTGAGGTTCACATCGTGGGCGGTCATGCCGGCCATCGTCTCTGATGGTGGACACGACACCCGACCCCGGGGCTGCTCGGACCCCGCGCGACACGACCACCCCCCTCACCGAGAGGACACCAAGAGCACCGACGGGACACGCAAACTGCGGTCCTGGAGCGGAGATTAGGTGTCCGCTCGGTACCGTTCGTGTCCTCTCGGTGAGGGGGAGGGAGCCTCTCGGCGAAGGGGGGAGGAGGTTCTGTCGGGAGGGGGTCAGAGGTGCTCGACGACGTGGTCGATGCACGCAGTCAGCGCGGCGACGTCGTCGGGGTCGACGGCGGGGTACATGCCGATCCGCAGCTGGTTGCGGCCCAGTTTGCGGTAGGGCTCGGTGTCGACGATCCCGTTGGCGCGCAAGATCCTTGCCACGGTGGACGCGTCGACACCGTCGAAGTCGATCGTGCCCACCACGGGGGAGCGGTCGGCCGGGTCGGTCACGAACGGCGTGGTGTAGGACGTGCGCTCGGCCCAGTCGTAGAGCGTGCGACTGGACGTGGCGCTGCGCTCCGCGGTCCACGCCAGGCCGCCGTGGTCGAGCATCCACTCCAACTGTGCCGCCATCAGCGCGAAGGTCGCCACCGCGGGAGTGTTGTAGGTCTGGTTGAGCCGTGAATTGTCCACGCACACCTGCAGATCCAGGATCGCCGGCGTCCACCGCTGCTCGCTCAGCTCGGCGATCCGCTCCAGCGCAGCGGGTGACACGGCGGCGAACCACAGGCCTCCGTCGGCCGCGAAGACCTTCTGTGGAGCGAAGTAGTAGACATCGGTCTGGGCCAGCTCGACCGGCGCCGCACCCGCGATCGAGGTGGCGTCGACGAGCATCAGCGCGTCACCGGCGTCGGTCACCCGGCGGACCGGGGTCAGCACACCGGTCGAGGTCTCGTTGTGCGCCCAGCAGTAGACGTCCGCGCCCTGTGCCAGGCTCAGCTGGACCGACGCGCCCACGGGCGCCTCCGCGACGAGCGGGTCGCTGAGGAACGGCGCCTTGCGCGCGACGGTCGCGAACTTCGCACTGAACTCACCGCACACCGCGAAGGCGCCGCGCTCGGCGATCAGCCCGAACGACGCGGCATCCCAGAAGAGGTTGGTGCCGCCCATCCCGACGACGATCTCGTAGCCGTCGGGCAGTCCGAGCAGTTGTGCCAGGCCGCTGCGCACCTCGCCCACCAGGTCCTTGACCGGCGCCTGCCGATGGGAGGTGCCGAGCACCGTGCGCCCTTGCGACAACAACGCGTCCAACTGCTCCGGGCGCACCTTGCTCGGGCCGGAGCCGAAGCGGCCGTCCGCGGGTTTGAGCGAGTCGGGGATGGTCAGCTGCTGGTCGGTCACGGCACCCAGTTTGCCAGCGGTAGCGTCGTGGTCATGCAGCCGATCGAACGTTGGGACTACGCCGGCGAAGGCCTGGACGAGCACGATCTGCCGGATGCGCCGCTGCCGCTGATCGAGCGGTGGGTCCAGGACGCGGTGGACAGGCAGGCCGCGCACGGTGACGTGCCGGAGCCGGATGCGATCTCCGTCGCGACCGTCGACGCCTCCGGCCAACCGCACGTGCGGACAGTCCTGTTGCGGTACCTGGGCGTGGACGGTCCGGGCTTCTACACCAACTACACCAGCCGCAAGGGCCGGGACCTCGCGGACAACCCGCGTGTCGCGGCGGCCCTGACCTGGCCGCCGATGTTCCGTGCGATCCGGTTCGTGGGCGTCGCGCACAAGATGTCGGTCGAGCGGTCCGCGGCGTATTTCCGCAGCCGCCCCTACGGCTCACGCATCGGCGCCTGGGCGTCGCACCAGTCGCAACCGGCCGCCGGCCGCGCACAGCTGGAAGCGGCGGTGGCGTCATACGAGCAGAAGTGGCCGGATACCGGCAGCCCCGAGGACGTCCCGCTGCCCGACTTCTGGGGCGGGTATGTCGTGCGCTGCGACGAGGTGGAGTTCTGGGCCGGCCGCAGCAGCCGCTTGCACGACAGACTGGTCTTCGTGCGCACCGGTGACGGCGATCTCGCCGACCCCGCGAGCTGGCAGGTCGAGCGCCGACAGCCCTGAGGTCACCCCACGAAGTTCTGGCGCTCGTACCTCGCTCCGATACGTCGCGGGGGCCCCGACTTCGCGCGCGCCGTTCGGCAGCGGAGCGGCATGGGACAGCCCGTGGGTCTCCGGTCGGAACCGGTCGGCGCGATGGACGAGATCGCGCCACCCACGGGCTGCGGTGGCTGCGTTGGTGTAGCTACCTGAACGTCCGTTTCGTCAGTCCACTTCGGAGGTGGCCGACGACGTTGTACGAAGGTCCGAGCTAGCTCGCAACCACCTCACGCGTCCTTTGAGAAATCACTCCTGGACCACCTCCTTTCTCGTGTGCCTCCACGCTAGATCGGCGCCCCACGCGAAGGCAATGGATTAATCGGGGTGTGACCCAGCAAGTGTGCGGACAAAGAAGAGCGGCTGGCGCCCAGGGGAGGTGCGCCAGCCGCCCGAGCACTGCTGTGAACAGCGTGCTCACCCCGTCCGCAGTGCGGACGGTTCGGGAAGCCGAGGGTCAGGGGGGAGGAGCCCCTCGGCCTCCATGGAGAAAACGTAGCGCTACCGCATTGGATTCCCGAATCGATCCGGGAAAATTGTCCGGAAGTTGTCTGAAATGGAACCTGTCGGCGCTTAGTGGCAGGCTGGTGCGTGTGAGCGACCTGATCGACACCACCGAGATGTATCTCCGCACCATCTTCGATCTCGAGGAGGAGGGGATCCTGCCGTTGCGCGCGCGCATCGCAGAGCGTCTCGGGCACTCCGGACCGACGGTGTCGCAGACCGTGGCGCGGATGGAGCGCGACGGGCTGCTGACGCTCGCGGGCGACCGGCACCTCGAGCTGACCGAGCACGGCCGCTTGCTGGCGGTGCGGGTGATGCGCAAGCACCGGCTGGCCGAGCGGCTGCTGGTGGACGTGATCGGTGTGGAGCTGGAATTCGCACACGACGAGGCGTGCCGGTGGGAGCACGTCATGAGCGAGCGCGTCGAGCGCAAGATCCTGGCGATGCTCAAGGAGCGGCACATCTCGCCCTACGGCAACCCGATCCCGGGGTTGGAGGAGCTGGGGGAGGAAGGCACCCGGTTGCACTTCCGTGACGGTGTGCGAGCGCTCACCGAGGTCGTGACCGAGCAGCCGACCAAGCACATCGTGCGCCGGGTCGGCGAGCCGGCACAGGCCGACCAGGACGCGATCAGCGTGCTCACCTCCGGTGGCATCACACCCGACGCGACGGTCGACGCTCACCTCGAGGGGGACCGGGTGCTCGTGCAGGCCGACGGGAGCGACGCGGTCTCGTTGCCGCGAGACGTCGCGATGCACGTCTTCGTCGACGCCGACTGAGCGCGCGATGCCACGCAGTTTTGCGAGTTGTTGAACTTTCGGACAGCAATTCGTGACCTCGCTGTGACATGACCGTGATCATTGTGTAGCGTTACCTCCGGCTCGCCACACGGGTGGGCTCCCGGAAGGCAACGCCGAGTCCTGCCAGCCGTCCGGGTGACACGAATCCGCCTGGCAGGAGCGGGGGACCCACTACTGGGCGACTCACGTCGTCCTAGGGGCGAAGTCGCGGTGCAGCATCACGGGGATTGCTGCACCGGGACCGGGCATCTTCGGCCCGAGCCCGACAGCTGACCTCGTAGGCGACGGAGAGGTTTTTCGTGTCCATTCTTGGTCCCCGCGGTCGCCACCGCGCCCCGAGCAAGTTGTCGACCACTTTCAACTCGACTGCCCGTGTGTCCGCGACCGTCGCCGTCGCCGGTGGCCTGGTCGCGTCGATCGCAGCCCCGCAGGCCGCGGACGCCGCGACCGGTGTTGCCTCGATCTCCGGCGCGAGCACGGTCGACTTCGCCACCCAGGCCGCTCGCGCCCAGGTCCTCGCCCACCCCCTGAAGGCCGCCCAGGCCCAGGAGCAGTTGGGCACCGTTGCGGCGCAGACCCAGCTGGCCGGCGCGGTGCCGGCGAAGACCTACGTCGTCCCGAAGAAGGTCGTCCGTCCGGCCGTGTCGTCGGTGTCGCGGTCGACCACCCGCCCGGCGGCCACGACGCACACCCAGCGCACGCAGCCGGCTCAGCCCACGCAGCCGACCCAGCCCACCAACCCGGCGCCGCCGGCACCTCCGACCACGACCCCGGCACCGCCGGCGTCCTCCAGCGGCATCGTCTCGATCGCGGAGCGGTTCATCGGCGCGCCCTACGTCTACGGCGGCGCCAGCCCGGCCGGATTCGACTGCTCCGGCTTCACCTCCTACGTCTACGGGCTGGCCGGCAAGTCCCTTCCCCGCACCGCGACCGCCCAGATGAACTCCGTGGTCCGCGTCAGCAGCCCGCAGCCGGGTGACCTGATCTTCTTCGGCAGCAGCAGCTACGCCTACCACGTGGCGATCTACGTCGGCAACGGCATGATGATCGACGCCAACCACCCGGGCGGCACGGTCGGCATCCGCGCGATCTACAGCGGCGTGTCCGGCTACGGCCGCCTCTGAGCAGAACGTCATCGGGTCGAACCCGTCGCGCTCATCGGGCGCGGCGGGTTCGTCCGTTCCCAGCTCCTTCGAGAAGACAGGAATCCCATGTCGTCGTTGTCCGAGGCACTGCTCGCCGCCGATCGTCGTCCCCGTGTCGTGACCGACCTGGTGTCGGTCATCGATGCCGAGGTGAAGGACAAGAAGGGCATCGGCGGCGTTGCCGTGAAGGGCGCGTATGCCGCGGTGCGCAAGGTCAACCCGACGATCGCGGCCGATGCGACCAACCGGATGTTGCCGCAGGTTGCGCAGGCACTGCAGCCGTTCTGGGACGACTTCGGTGCCGCCGGAGCGGCGGACTTCGGCGCCTACCTCGCCGGTCGTGGGAGCGAAGCGGCCGATGCGCTGCTCGCGGTGACCGACGCGCGAGCAGCCGCGACCGAGCGCGAGCCGTTGCGGCGCGCCTACAACGGACTGCGGGGCAAGGCCAAGGGCCATGTCGAGCAGGCGCTGCCGCGATTGGGCAAGGTCGTCCAGCAGCACGCGTCCTGAGCGGTTTGCGGGCGCCGTCCATGAAGGTCTGATAGACCGGGCGCCATGTCTGATTCGCTGAGCGCCACCACCGTGCACCTCACCGGCAGGGACGGAGCCGAGGTCGAGGCCTACGTCGCCGCACCCGACGGGCAGCAGTCGCGCGGCGGGGTGGTCGTCATACACCACATGCCCGGTTACGACCGGGCCACCAAGGAGATCGTGCGCCGCTTCGCGGAGTTGGGGTATGACGCGATCTGCCCGAACCTCTACTACCGCGAGGCGCCCGGCGCCGACCCGTCCGACGCTGCCGCGACCGTGCGCGCCGCGGGCGGGGTGCCGGACGACCGCCTGGTCGGGGATGCCGGTGCGGCGGCGGCATACCTGCGGGCGCTGCCGCACTCGAACGGCAAGGTCGGCATCATCGGATACTGCTCGGGTGGCCGCCACGCCGTGCTGGCCGCCTGTCACCTCGACCTGGACGCGGCCGTGGACTGCTACGGCGCCTTCGTGACCGGGACGCCGCCGGCGGAGTACCCGCTCAGCATCACCAACCTGGTGCCGCTGCTGCCGCAGTTGCGCGCGCCGTTGCTCGGCCTGTTCGGCAAGGAGGACAAGTTCCCCAGCCCCGAGCATGTCGCCGAACTCGACCAGATCCTCACGACGAATCACAAGGAGCACGAGTTCTTCTCGTATGACGACGCCGGTCACGCGTTCTTCGCGGTCGACCGCCCGTCATACCGGGTCGCGGCCGCGGGCGACGGCTGGGAACGCATCGAGGCCTTCTACGGCAAACACCTGGGAGCGTGAGCCATGTGCACCTACATCACCGTCAAGACCGACATCGACGGCAGCGCGAAGGCACCGGGAGGTAAGTGGTTCCACGTCACCGACGCGGCGGCGTACTTCGATCATCCGGTGCACGCGATGGCCGACCACACGCTCAACCTCGACCTGACCGACCCGAGCGCCGGGCCGGGGCAGCGGATCGCGCTGGAGCTGACGGCGGCGTCGGCGCAACGGATCGTCGACGCGATCCAGCAGGCGCTGGACGCGGCACCCGCGGAGTTGAAGGAGCCGTAGCGCGGCCGGTCAGGGTTGCCCGAACGTGTGGGTGGGCGGCCCGCCGAGCACGGTGGAGGTCACCGTCGTGGTCTGGGTGACGGTGGTGGTCTGAGCGGGCGCGGATGCCGTCGTGGTCGCGGTCGTCGTGCTGGTGACGGTCGTGTTCTGGCCCGGCTGGACCACCTTGACGGTCACGGTCGTCGGCGGCTGCGTCACCGTGGTGGTCCGGGTGATCGTGTCGGCGCTCGTGGCGTCGCCGGTCGGCTGCTCGGTGACGGTCCGGGTCGGGCCGTCCTGCGTGTAGGTGACGGTCTGGGGGCCGGCTCCGGGGCTGTCGCCACCACCGTCGGCGAGCAGGTAGATGCCCACTGCACACAGCGCGGCGACGCCGGCTCCGAGGAGCGCACCGGGCAGCAGACCGGGCGCCGCGCCCCGGCGCGGCTCCTCATAGGCCTGGTCGTAGTCGTCGTCGGTCTCCCACGAATCCATGAACGCGTCGTTCGCTGACCGTTGCTCGTCGTCCCCACTGCTCGACATGCGCTCCATGCTACGAGCAAGGACGCGCCGGATCCGGCCAGCGAGCGCGTGCGCGTGGCGGATACGGCATGCTGCAGACATGCACTTCGTCGGTCTCGATCTCGCCTGGGGCGCCCGCAATCCGACCGGCGTGGCGGTGCTGGACGACACCGGAGCGTTGTGCCATGTCGCGGCCGCGCGCACCGACGAGGAGATCGTCGCGCACGTCCGCGACCATGCGACGGGTGACTGCGTGGTCGGGATCGATGCGCCGCTGATCGTCGTCAACGCGACCGGCAGCCGCCCCGCCGAGCAGGCACTCGGCAAGGACTTCGCGGCATACCAGGCGGGCGCGCACCCGTCGAACACCGGCAACCGGTCGTTCGCGGGAGGCACACGTGGCGCGCGGATCGCCGAGGTGCTGGGCCTGGACATCGATCCCGCGTCGACCGCCCCGCGCCGTGCGTTGGAGGTCTACCCGCACCCCGCGACGGTGGCGCTGTTCCGGCTCGGACAGACCCTGAAGTACAAGAACAAGCCGGGCCGCCCCTTCGACCAGCTGCGCGGTGAGCTGGTGACCCTGATCCGGTTGCTGGAGTCGCTGGAGCGCACCAAACCCGCGTTGCGGTTGCGCCAGAGCGAGCAGTGGCACGGGCTGGTCGACACCGTGCAGACGGCGACGCGCAAGGCGCAGCTGCGCAGTGCCGAGGACCCGATCGACGCGGTGATCTGTGCGTATGTCGCGCTGCTCGCGCACCAGGCGCCGGAACGCGTCACGACGTACGGCGACCTCGAGACCGGCTACATCGTCACGCCCAGACTGCCGGAGGACCTCACCCCGTCCCGCCAGTCACCGCAGCAGCGCAGCAGGACCGAGGTGGTCAGCGCCGCCCGCCGGGAGTATGCCGTGCAGTTCCCCAAGATCGAGCAGGCCGCGGCCGACGCCGTGGGCCTGATCGCCGGCGTGCTCGACGATGCCGGGCTCAACTACCTGAACGTGTCCGGGCGCGCGAAGACCGTGGTCTCCTTCGCGGAGAAGGCCGCCCGGGAGCTGGACGGCGAGCCGATCTATCCGGACCCGCTCGGGCAGATCGGGGACACGATCGGTGTGCGGGTCATCACCTACGTGCGCAGCGACGTCGATGCCGTGGTGCAGCTGCTCGCCGCGGAGACCGAGGTGCTGGACGACCGCGACATGGGCGAGGAGACCGCCCGGGAGGGACGGTTCGGCTACTCCAGCCGGCACCTGCAGTTGCGCGTCAGGCCCGACGACCGGCCTGACCACCCCGAGATCGGCGACCGGCAGATCCAGGTGCAGATCCGGACCGTGCTGCAACACGCGTGGGCCGAGTTCGAGCACGACATCCGTTACAAGGGGACCATCCCGGCGGCCCAGCGGCCCGATTTCGACCGCCGTTTCACCCTCGCCGCCGGCTTGCTGGAGCTGGCCGACAACGAGTTCTCCACCATCCGGGAGAAGCTGCGCTCGGGCGTGCCGGAGTCGCTGCCCAGCGACGCCGGCGCCGACCGCATCTCCTCCCGTGAGCTGGCGGCCTACCTCGCCGGGCAGTACGCCGGGGCGGAATGGTCCCGTGCCGACCACTATTCGTGGATGGCGGGCTTGGTGCACGAGTTGGGCCTGCACACGCTGACCGATCTGGCCGACGAGTTGCGGCAGGTCGACACCGCACGGATCGATGAGCGGATGGCCTACCGCACGCCGCCCGGCGCGGTGCGTCGCCTGGACGACGCGCTGCTGCAACGCTTCGGCGAGGAGTATGTCGCCCTCGACGGCAACGCGCACCGGGTGGAGCGGTTGCAGTCCCGGCTGGCGAAATTGCGCGGGACCGCCTGACGGCAGCGCTCAGTCGGACTCGACTGCGGCCGCGAGGTTCTCCAGCGACACCGACAGCTTCTCGGGCGTGGTGGAGCGTGCACGGTTCATCCGCCGCGGATCGTTCAGGTGCGTCCAGTCGTAGGTGTGCGTCACCCGGGTGCGCCCGTCGCTGGTCGGCTCCAGCTCCCACCGCCACAGGTGCCCGGCCGGTTCCGCGCCCGGATCGCTCGGACACCAGGCGATCCGGCGTCCCTCGTCGAACTCCACGACGTGGTTGTCCCGCACGGCGCCGTCGCCGGTGAGCACCGTGTGGAAGACGTCGCCCACGCCGTGCACCCGCTGGCCGACGTCTGCGTGCGCGAGGTTGTCGTTGCCGTCCCAGGCGGGCTGCCGGCTCGGGTCGGCGATCAGCTCGAAGAGGGCTGCTGCGCGGGCGTCGATCGTCCGGGTCGCGGTCACAATCTTGGTGTCGTCGGTGGGTGCGTCATCGGTGTGCGTCATACCCCCATGGTGGCAGGGTGCTCACAGCCCGATCGGCCCGCGACACGACACGATGGCCTCGCCGTCGACGGTGACCGATCGCCGGCTGTAGGTCGTCAACCGTCCGTCCGCGCAGTATTGCCGGCTCCTGGTGGTCGCCCGGAAGATCGGTTGGTCGACGGCGTAGGCGTAGGACGGCTCGCCCGCGACATGGAGCCAGTCCCCGGTGTAGTGCGTCGTGTAGGCCGTCATACCGGCGATGGAGCCGGTGTTCGTGGAACGTGCGGGCACACTCCAGGAGCTTGCCGCGCGAACCGGCCGCCACCGCAACCGCAGACCGGTCGGGAAGTAGTAGGTCACGGCGACGTCGGTGAGCACCGAGGTCGGGTCGACGTCGAGCACCCACAGGCCGCGCTCGGGGTAGTCGCCCACACCGTCCAGCAGCAGCTCCATGCCTGTGGCCGAGCACTCCTTGGACAGCGACACCCACCCCTGCAGCTCGCTGTGTGCCGGCATCGACGCAGGGCTGTCGGACGGTGCGGGCGCCGCAGCGCCGAGCGCGACCGCTGGTTTTGCCCATGCCGCACCACGCGCACGGCGGTGTGGCCCGGGTGTCGGGTTGCTCATCAGGTGTCGATCCGTTCTCTGGTTGCACCTGACAAGTGGCTGGTCGCCAGGGCACACCTAAGAAGAGCGACGACGTGCCAAAACGTGACGCGGGGCGCAGCGGGCGCCGCCTAGCATCGGCGGTCAGCTCGCCACGCTCCGGCGCATCAGCCCATGCCTGGGCGTAGAAGGGGGGCGTCTGACCTACCCCTGCACCAGTCAGTGTGCCGGCACCGGTCTAGAGACTTGCCTAATTCCTCAGCATGGAGTGAGGAGATGCGGGACAGTCATCGGCAGAGGCCGACCTGATGCACCTGATGCACCAGTGGACAGGTCCCGACTTGGTACATCAGCTGGGAGGACGGCATGGCGGAATGGAACGTCAGCAATGCGATGGACCCGACGGGGGAGGTCTTCGGCTATCTGACCACCGATGCCG